>JAEHJW020006377.1_pt1 | contig 18006 bp, 17 predicted proteins | sample 9271431 | NCBI WGS metagenome assembly JAEHJW02 | reverse complement strand
GGGATACGTAACAGTCCCGGTGTCCCCTATCCCGCAAGTTCTCGCCAACGTCGAGCGGGATCTCGCATGGGTCATGTACCTCCGGCGGCACGTGGCGGAAGCGGCGAAGATGCCGATTCTCGATCAGGTGTGGAGGGAGGCGAACGATACGCTTGACGACATCCGGGCGGGGAAGATCAGTCTCGTTGTCTCCGGGACCGATCTTTCCCCGACCGATCTTCCGTGGTCGAGCGTCAGGAACTACACCCCGACCTTCGGCGTACGGGACATCGAAGATGCCGTGGTCGATCAGGACCGGATAGACGATGAGTTCGATGCGTCCACCTAAGCTCAGTGTGAAGGTCCATCTTCCCGGGATCGAACGGATGATCCGGAAGCTCGGGCCGGAGCGCAAGGGACTTTTCGACGCCATCGGAATCGAGATCCTCAAGCTGATCCATCGGAACTTCGAGATGGGCGGCGCATGGGGCAGATGGGCGGCTCTCAAGTTCTCCACGATGTACGGAAGGCGCGGGCGTGGAGGGAAACCCCTGCAAGGCACCGGAAGGCTCAAGGCGTCGTTTCGATGGGAAGCGACGGCGAACGGCGTCCGCGTGGGATCTCCCCTCAAGATCGCGCTTTATCATCAGGAGGGGAGGAAAGGCCCGTGGATCATCAAGCCCCGGAGGGCAAAGGCGCTGGCGTTCCCGTTTCCCCCGCGAATGGGAGGAACGGCGAAATTGACGAAAGGCATGGTGAGTTCATCGGGTCTCGCGTCCCGATCTGCGAAGTTCTTCCGCGAAAGCGGATTCATGGTCGTACGGCACGTCAAGCATCCGGGTTATCCGGCGAGACCGATTCTCCCTCCTGAGAGTGTTGTCTCGAAGATCGTGCTTCAAACGGTGAGTAAATACCTTGAGGTCATGGGATGACACCGTACGACACAATGACTGACGGAATCGTCTCCTACTTGGACAACGGGCTCGATACTGCGGAGGTCGTCGCGGAACCTTCGGAGTTCGGGTTGTCCGATAGGGATGAGGTCGGTGTGAGACTCGATTCGGAGAGTGCTGTCGAGGATGTCATGGGAAGCCCGGAGCCCTATCTCACGACGTTGCGGTACCACCTGACGTGCGTTTCCTTCTCTCCCGATGGGATGAGGGAAGCCGTGAGAAAGCGGAACGAGCTTGTCATGGCGGTCCGAAATCTTCTTTCGGCGGACAGGACGATGGGCGGGATCCTATTGGTGTCGCAACTCGTGGGGATCGATTTTGATTCCGCTCCCGTGGATACTGGATACTTTGCCGCCGCGATCATCGAAATGAACGTCATCATGCGGGCATAGGAGGGAACAGCCATGCCGGGATTCGGAAGCAACGCGATCCTCGGGATCACGAAGCAGAACTCTTTCGACGGGACGAGTGCGCCGAACTCGTTTTTCAACGTCCCGTTCGCAAAGCACGATTTCAACTATAACTTCTCGGAACTGATCGATGATTCGATCACCGGGAGGTACGACGCGCCGGACCCGACGATAGGGCTACAACTGGTGAACGGGAACATCGAGCACCCGTTCCATCCCCTCGTCGGAGGACACTTCCTGCGCGGGGCGATGGGGGTCTACTCCGTCGCGGCGGTCGGGTCGGGCTTCACGCATCAGTTCAAGCCCCAAACGACGACCTTCGACACGCTTGCGTCCCTCCCTCCGTTCTCGTTCTACCTCGATCAGGGAGAAACGGGCGTGAACACCGTCTACAAGCTCACCGACTGTTTCATCAACGGGTTGGAGTTCTCGGCGGCGGCGGGCGGATGGCTCCGGGCGAACTACATCATCGTCGGGAAGGGAACGGATGTGACGACGAAGCTCGTTCCTGCGGGGTACGGGACCGGCGTGGTACGCCCGTTCCCGTGGTCGTCCATCTCGCTCTCGCTCTTCGGGGCGGCGGACCAGAAGTGGAGCGACATTACCTTCCGGTTCGACAACCGGATCGGCCAGCAGACGCGCCTTGCCGCATCGAAGCAGTATCAGTATTTCTTCCGCGACGGCTTCCGCGATTTCGGGCGGATTTCGGGGACCGTGGACATCGCCATCGACACGTGGACCCGCGTGAAGTCCGAGACTGAGGGGCGGCTCTTCATGTTCGCGGCGGGGGTCACGTCGATCTCTTCGGGGGTGAACGAGTATCTGCTGATCGACATTCCCCGGTTCAAGTTCACGGCGCATCCCCTCGGGGTTTCCGGACCGGGGATCGTACAGGTGGCCGTGACGGGTGACGCCATGTATTCCTCGACGAGCGGGCTCATCGTGGCGATCACCTTGCAGAACACGCTCTCGACGTATTAACGGTCTCCGGGGTCAGGTGTGGCGGGACACACGGTAGCCGTTTACGTCCTTCTCCGGCACTCGGGAGCCCTCGGCATGGCCAGCAAGGGCTTCAACGGTTCGAGTCCGTGCCCCGGGCATACATCCAATAGGGAGGGAACATGAACGTTCAAGAGTGGAAAGAGAATCGCAGGAAGAAGAAGACGTTGAAGTCCGGCCTCGAAGTGGAGATCCGTCTCATGTCCCCGGGGGCTCTCAGGGAGAAAGGTCTCGCCATCCCGGGGATCGACGCGGTGACGGACGACGACACGTTCGGGAGGGCTCTCGATCTCATCAAGGTCATCCTCGTGTCTCCTGCGGTGGGACCCGGGGAAAACGAAATCGACCTTGCGGACCTCTCGGTCGAAGACATCAATGAAATCGTGGGTCTCCACTCGCAGTTCATCTCAAGGGGGGACGGGCCGGTCCCTTTGGCCGGTACGGATTCCCCCGACGTTTCGGCGTCCTCCTTGACGCCATCTCCCGACGTTATGGAGTACGGCCCTCGGACCTGATTTCGGGACGGCTTGACGCGCTGTTGTTCGACATCGAAGTGGCGATTGACGGTGCGCACGAAGAAGCCATGGACGCCAAGCGGAGAGGTCATTGACCACGAATCAGGTCGAAATCCTCATCAAGGCCCGTGACGAGGCGACCGCCGCGCTGAAAAACGTGGCGACCGCCCTCGGCAATCTCGACTTCACATCTGGTGAGAGGAATTTGTCCAAACTCACGGACGGAATCGAGAAGAGCAAGGGCGGATTCCTCTCTATGGCCGGGGCGATGTTCACCGGCCAGATGGCGTATGACGCATTCCTCCGGACCGTGCGGGCGGGGTACGACACGATAAAGGCCGGGATCAAGAGCATCGATGATCTTCGGCTTGCGCAAGCTTCCATGGCGTCTGCGGCGATGCAACCGGGGGCGAACTTCGACAAGTTGTTCGCATCTGCCGGGGCTGTGGTGGACAAGGTGTACGAGCTTGACCGGGCGTTTGTCGGGACCGGCGACGAGCTTCTCATGCTGGCCGATTCCATGGTCACGTTCGGAATGGGGATCGACCTTTCCACGAAGAAGGCTCAAGATCAGTTCGTCGCGTTCGGCAACACGATCAAGCTCATGACGAAGGGCCAGAACTTCCAGATCCAAGCATACCAAGAGATCCGCGCCCTCATGTCCGGGATGGACACTCACGGGGCGATGCTCGTGAAGAAGCTGGAAGCCGCCGGGGTAAACGCGAAGGTCATGATCCCCATGTGGCGGGAGCAAGGGACGCTTCTCGAAAACATCATGAAACATCTGTCCGGGTACGAGGTCGGGGCGAAGAAGATCGAGCAAACCTTGTCCGCTCAAGCATCCTCCATGGAGACCATTTCCAAGAAGATCCTGCGGGAGGGCTTTGCCAAGGCGTACGAGGACATTACGGCGTTCGTGAAGAAGATCAATGATGCCCTTCTCGATCAGAACGGGCTCACGAAAGATGCCCTCGTCATCGTGGATCTTCTCGCCCTCGGATGGGATGCCGTGAAGGACGCGGCAACGGGAGCATGGAAGGTCATCAGTGGTATTGCCTCGGGGATGGGTTGGATAGTTGACAAGTGGAAGGAGATCATTGCGGCCCAAAAGGGCTTCGCTCCCCCCGTGGAGGGGGCCGGGGCCGCTGACATCATTGGGGAGGAAGGGCTCACCCCGAGGGCTGGCGGGGCTCTCACGAAAGAAGCGGCGAAGATGTGGGAGGGCATGCTCAAGCTCCCCGGGGCTCCGAAGAAAGAGACGGAGGATCAGAAGAAGGCCCGGCTTAAGCTCTTCGACGACCTTCTCCTTGCGCAAAGGAAGTTCGAGGTTGACCGCGAGACGTACGCGATGACGAGCGCGACGAAGCTGGCGGAGATCGAGAAGAGGGCGTTCGACGAAAGGATCGATTTCATCCGGGAACGCATCGGGCCTGAGATTGCGAAGGCAAACACGGAAATCGCGGAAGAGTACGTCAAGAAAACGAAGTCCATCGAGGACGGTCTGAGAGAAGGGCACATCAAGCAAGCCGATGCGGAGCGGGCGATTCGGGAGCACACGCTCCTTGCGATAGAGAAGATGAAGCAGAAGGAACTCGAAATCCGCGACAAGGCGAACGTGGACATCATCAAGACGGAACGTGACAAGCACGATGCGATGATGAAAACGGCGTCTGAGGAAGCGGAGTCTCTTGAGCGGTTGGAGAAGTCCTACAAGGCCCTGTCCGATGCTCAAGCGTCCGCGAGGGACGCGGAGAAGGCTTTCGCCGCGCTGAGACGAAAGATGGCGGAACCGGCTCCCGCGACGTTGGAGACATTCGGGGAGAAGACCGCCCGCGAACTCACGGCGGCGAAGGAAGTCATCTCTTCGCAGTACGAGGAACTCGTCCTCAAGATCCGCGAATCGATGATGAAGCTTCACGAGATCCATCCGCCCGGGTGGGAACAGGAAATGGAAAGGCTTTCTCAACTCGAAATGAAGGTCGAGGCCGGACAAAGGGCTCACTTGAAAAAGCTCGAAGACGATTACCGGGAGCACTCGGCCCGGATGCGCGAGATGTCCGCGGCGATATGGTCCGGGATCACTCAGAACTTCGACGACCTCTTCTTCAACGCCATGACCGGGAAGCTGACATCGTTCAAGGATTTCGTCATGAGCGTTTACTCGTCCATCGCACGCGGGGCGGCGAAGTACGTATCGCAGATGGTAGCGGATTGGCTTCTCGGTCTCACGAAGATGCAAGGGATCAAGGCGGGCGCGGAAGCCTCCGGCGGGCTCATGTCCCTGCTCAAGGGGTTCGTGGGGATCGCATCAGCTTTCGGCGGGGCTCCGGGCGTCGGTCCGGAACACATGCCGGGGACAGAGGTTGCCCCCGGAGTAATTTATACGGCGGAAGGCGGAATTTACCGTGGGGGATGGACTCCCATCAAGGCATTCGCTGGTGGTGGGGTCGTGAACCGTCCTACGCTCGGACTTGTCGGGGAAGGATCCGGCCCCGAAGCCGTCATCCCCCTCAAGGGGGGCTCGGTACCTGTCACGCTCTCCGGGGGGCGCGGGGACACGAACATCAATTTCCAGATCGTCTCGGCGGATGCTCAAGACTTCGACCGGCTGATAGCGTCCCGCCGGGCGTTCTTTACCGGGATCGTGCGCGATGAACTCCGGAACGCATTATCGATGCGCGATGCCGTGAAAAGGTATGCGACCTGATGGGGAAGGAACTATTCGACCTCGTTCCATCGGAATCGATGAAGGAGGTAGAGAATTGGCCGGTCGTCGTTCTCACGATGGACGACGGGAAGGACTTCCGGACAGCGTTCTCTACGGCTCCGTTCAGGGAGTGGGACGTTCGGTTCGACCGGAGGGCTCGGGCGGAACACGAATGGATGCGGGAATTTTATTCGAGGGTGCGCGGCGGGGCAGATTCATTCTTCTTTCGGGAGCCCATGACGTGCCGGAACCGGCTGAGAGTGGGGATCGGGAATGGAGCCCGTCGCGTATGGCTCTTCCCGGTGTCCTCGGCCTCATATCGGACGGTACGCGTCAACAGCACGGAGGTTTTCCAAGGCCCGGACTACGATTTCGTCGAGGACGCGGGACAAGCGGGGCTCGATCTTCTCGTGTTCCGTGTCCCCCCTGCGGCGAACTCGGAGATCACCACGGACTACACGGACGGGCAATATCATCCGGTCGTTTCCATAACGGACAGGTACGAGTCCCGGTATGCGGCGGCGGGGGAAAACCGGGACACCATCTACACGTTCGCGGAAACGCGGGAAGAGGCACCTGACGTGGACCAAGACATCCTCATGATGTTCCCCCTTGTGGGGTCGGGGTCTACCTCCCTGTTGACCATGGAGAAGGGGTACGGGTCTCCGTCGTTCACGAGGGCGACGGTTGCGACAAGGGTGAATCCTGTCACGGGGCTCGTGGAGTACGTTGCTTCCGGCGTGGCGCGTGAGGATAATCGGGATTTCCGGAACGTATTCTCGTTCAGCGAGGACTTCACTCAATCCGTCTGGTACAAAACCACGTCGATCTACATGGTCGGGACGACGGACGCTCCGGACGGACGGAGCATCGCGCAAGTGTGGCAGATCAACAGTCTCGCGTCGGCTTCATTCCCGTATCGCACGATGCCGGAGGGCGCGTGGCCCATTGGGGCTCCGTTGACGGCATCGATATTCGTAAAGCAGATGTCGGCGGGAAGTTTCGGGGACGCGAGATTCATCATCCCCTATACGACGTGTAGCGTCATGCTGAAAGACATGGGCGTGAACACGGCGACGTGGACCCGGCTTTCGGTCACGTATCCGGGGACCCCGATCCCTTCGAGCATCCCGGGCTTGGGCTTGCAGATAGTGGGGAGCACCGCATCGTGCCAGCTTGCGATATGGGGCGCGCAAATGACGGTCACGAACACGATCACCCCGTACACGAGAACGCTTTCCGGGATGGGCGTAGCGCCGTTGGGGATGTTGTTCGAGGGGCAACGGACCAATCTGTGCTTGCGGTCCATGGAGTTCGATGACGCCTCATGGCTCAAATCGAACCTCGTCACGGCGGGCATGGCGAATGTGGCCTATTCCCCTGATGGGACGGTGAACGCGGATCAAATCATTGAGGACGGGACTACCGGAAGCCATTACACGTATCAATATATAGCACTCGCAGATTCCACGGACTTCCTTCTCTCCGTGTACGCCAAAAAGAAGGCCGGGCGGGATTGGTGTCTCCTGCAAATGGTCAACAAGGCGAGTGTGGTATTCGGGGCATACTTCAATCTCGAAACGGGCGTCATCGGAAGTTCCATCGGATCGGCCTATCCGACCATCCAGAACGTAGGGTCGGGGTGGTTCCGGATCGGCATACTCGGGGCATCCGGTACAGGCGGAGCGACGCCATACGTCGCTTTCAACGTCGTCACTGGCGACGGCGCATACTCGTACGCGGGAGACGGGGTTTCAGGGCACTACACGTGGGGTGCTCAACTTGAGGCCGGTCTGTTCCCTTCGTCGTACATTGTCACGTCGAATGCGTCGGTGACGAGGAACGCGGACACCTTGACGGTACAAACGAGCGGGAATGTCAATCCTGCTCTCGGGTCATTGTTCATGCAAGCGGACACGCAAATCGAAGGGACGGTTTCCGGGCAAGGGCATGCCTTGTCGTTCGATGATAGTGGGGGCGTGTCCCCGATATATCGTCATAATTTTGGGACCATGGCGTCGTACGACGGATCCAATCTTGTGCAATACGCGATGTGGCTCAGTTCCGACAGGACGAGAAGGATGTCGGCATCGTGGGGGAACGGGTACCAGCGGATGTATTGTACGAGCCTCTATACGAACGTTTTCGACGGGTCCTTCGGGTCGGGAACGAACATCGCAATAGGTGGATACGGAACCGGCGCGTCACAGTTGTACGGACACATAAAGAATCTCGTGATGTGGAACGTTATCGTCCCTGCTTCCAAGATGGCCACGATGACGAGAGTTGCATGAGCGCGATAGATGTCACAGTCGGGATAGGGAACGGGATTTCCCGGGCGTACGACCTTCCCGTCGTTGATTGGGACTTCCTGACCGTTTACGTCGGAGGGGTCGAGGTATTCCGGGGGCCGGACTACGACACCATCCCGGGATCGACCGCATGGTGGACAGACATGCTGGTCTTCCGGATTCCTCCGGCGAACGGAGCCCGGATCAGCATGGATGCCATCGGTGGAGACTACGTGAACTTCTTGACCGGCGCGGGGATCGCTTCGATCACGGATGAGCCCTTCCTGACGGTGGAGGTCGAGTGATGTACGGACCTTCTCTCCTTGTCCCTCTCGTCGGCGTGAACTCTTCGGATCTCATGCGCATGGAGTACGGTGTCGGATCTCTCACGTTCAGCAGGGCGACGATTGCTACGAGGTTCAATCCCGATACCGCATTGGTCGAAGAGGTTGTGTCGGGTTTCGCCAGAGAGGACGGGAGGTACATCCATAATCATTTGATGAGGTCGAACGAGGTCGGAACGGTCCCGTGGTACAACGTCGGGAACACTATTCAAGGATCTTCGACCGCCGCTCCGGACGGCACGATGACGGCATGTAAGATCATTTGCACAAATTCAGCCGGGTCTCAAGGCCCATATCAATATCTTTTCAATAACTACATGGTCTACTCCAAGGATTACAGGGTGTCGTTCTATGCGAAATACGGAGGGGTCAAGTTCATCATCCCGTACGCCGTGACGAAGGCAGGATCGGCGGCAATCGGGCGATTCAACGTCGAGAACATTTCCATAGGTTCCGAGGGGTCAGGGGTCGCGTCATACCACATAGCAACGAACGTCGGCAATGGATGGGGGAGATATTCCTTCGAGTATCGGTACGCTCCGGGATCAAACTTCTCGAACGATTTTCTATATTTATGGCTGTCGAACACTTCCGGCGCAATCGACATGACCGGGGCAGTTCCGGGGGTCGATGGTGTTCATGTGTGGGGCGTGCAAGTGGAGGAAGTTTTTTATTCCGGGAGCGGTCCCTCCGCGCCATACAAGACGACAACTGCCGTGGCGTATTCCCCGAAGGGCGTTCTCATAGAGGGACAACGAACGAACTTATGTCTGCAATCGGGAGACCAAACGATTTCTCCGTGGTCAACGTACATGGCGACAGCATCGTATGGGGCGCACGGATACCCGTCTCCTATGAACGGGAATACCACAATGCTTTGGGAAACAAGCGTGACCGACGCGCACTACATAATCCAGACGTTTGCGGCAAGCGCAACTCCCGGAGACATCTACACCGTCTCTTTCTACACGATGCCGATGTCCGGATTCGGCCTTCACGTGCGGATGCTAGGAACCGCTGGTGCGCATCATTCAGGGGCACATTTCAACTTGAAGACGATGGCGACGACGAAAGACATTTTCAACGTGTGGTCGTGCTCCGACGCAAGGATAAGCAGATACCAGACCGCCGCCGGGTACCTTTGGTCGAAGATCGAAATGACTACGGTTGTTCAGTCGAACAACGCCTTGCAACTTTTGATAAGTTTGACCGACACGCCCGGGACGGTAGGATGGGCCGGAACCTCGAAGAGCGTTCTTGTGTGGGGTGTTCAACTTGAGAAAGCCGCGTATGCGTCGTCGTACATCCCGACGACGAACGCGGTCGTCACGAGGAACGCTGACCTTCTTTACGGAACGTCGAGCTTGAACTTCTATCCTGTTGCGGGGTCTTTCTTTGCGATAGTCGATAGTGAGGCCCGCGCCGGGTATGAATTTGTCCTGTTGAACATGAACGACGGACAGGCGGATGAAATATATTTCAGCGCGAATATGTTCAACGTGTACGATGGAGTCAATGCCGCGTGGGGGCCGTATATAACGCCAAGGAGGATGATCGGGGCTGGGGTAAAATGGGGTGTCGGGTACTGCCACTTTGCTGTTGACGGTACCGTCACAAAGCCTGCATGGGCGGGGACCTTCGAGATCGGGTCCCGGTTTGTCGTCGGGAACTATCAGCCGAGCAACCTTACCGTTCCGCTTGCCGGGCACATAAAACACCTGATGGCATATTCATTCCCATTCACCGACAGTCAAATCTCGAAAATAACGGGAGGGCGGTCATGAAGCTGATATTCTTTCGGGCGAATCCCCAAATCATCGTTCGCCGGTTCACGGGGCCGCTTGCCCGTCCGGGGATCGGAGGGCACTTCTCGGAGCACGCCATCTGCGTCACGGAGGATTCCGGGGATGGAAGGCCAATATGGTCCGCCATCATCCCGGACCATCTCGTGGATGACGCCCGCACGAGGCCGCAGTTCCTCGGCGTCGGCTTGAACGAGGTCAAGGCGAACTTCCCCTTGATTTACGAGAAGATAGCCCAAAAGCGTGTCCAACTGTTGGACGGGACCCGGGTGATGATGGACATGGAGACGGCAACTCCTGTCGGGGGCACCGTCGAAGAGGTCGATCTCCCCGGGCATACCTTCGGGGGATTTGACCCGATGACGGGAGACAAGGCATGAATCCTCTCAACAGGGTCCCCATCGACAAGATGCAACACTTCATCGCGGGGGTCGTCCTGTCGTCGTTGTCGATATGCGTCCTCGGGGCGTACGCATCCTCGTTCGTCGGCGTCGTCGTCGCGCTCTTCGCGGGGGCGATCAAGGAGACCATTGACGCATCGAAGGGGTATTCAGACGTATACGATTTCGTGGCGACGGTTCTCGGCGGCATCGTCGTGACCGTCCCGGCGGCGCTCATGGAGTTCATCTTCTGATGACGTACAAGCCGGTTCTTGACATCGTGCCTTCGCACCCGATTGAACCGTTCGAGGAATGGCGGATCCAGCGCGGGCGTGTGCATGGCGTCGAGCACCGGATGTCCATGTGGCAATTCCCGAAGCGCGAATGGAACGTCACGTGGACGAACAAGCCAAACTCCGTCATGAATGCCCTTCGGAACTTCTTCAACGGGATCGATGGCCCGCTGTCGTCCTTCTTCTTCCGGGAGCCCGTCATAACGTCTCGCGCTCACGTGAGGATCGGAGAGGGCGACGGATATCAGCGAACTTGGGTTTTCCCGGCGACGGGGTACGCGTTCCACGCGACGTTCGTGAACTCTTCCGAGATGGCGCAAGGCGTCGATTACGATATTCTGCCCGGGGCCGCGCAAAACGGATTCGACATCCTTTCATTCCGGTCGGCGGTCACGTCCGGGTCAGTCGTGTGGTGCAACTACACTGATGGATATTTCCTCCCGATAGTCCGGGCGGCGAGTCCGTTCTCTCCATCGATAGGTGCCATCCTGATCGGGTCGGTTGACATGACGCTTCGAGAGACCATGGAGGATTATCCGGACTCATGACGGACACGGCGAAGGTCTTCAACCTCTTCGAGTTCAACTTGTCGTCGAACATCTATCTGACGAATGCGGACCGGCACGTTTTCTATAATGCGAACACGTATGCTCCATTTCCAATCGCCGTGAGCCCCGTCCAGAAGCAACACGATGCGGCTCCGATGTCCGTCAACGTTTCCGCTTCGGGCGTCGATAGGTCCCTCATCTCGATCATCCTGAACGAGCGGGTACAGGGGAAGACGGCGATCATCCGAAGATCCTCGTGGACCTCTCCGAACTCGTTTACGGCTCCAATCGTCTCGTTCCAAGGCGAGATCGACGCTGTTTACCTTGAGGACAAGAAGACGGAGTGCGATGTCGCGTTCGAGCTTCGGAACGACTTTGCGCGGTGGGAAACGCCGATCCCCCGAAGCATGTACGGGATGACGTGCAACTGGACGTTCAAGTCCACTACGCCGGGGTGTCAATACACGGGGGCTTCTTCCATCTGCAATCGGACATACGAGCGGTGCATGGAACTCGGGAACACGGACCGGTTCCGTGGATTCCGGCACATCGGGAAGATCGACAGCGCGGAGGTATGGTGGGGACGGTATCCGCATCAAGCATGACGGGGAGAAGATATTCCTCGTGCATGGAGATGATCGAGGAATGGCGGTCTGAGAATCCGGGCGAATGGTCCATGTTCTCGAACGTCAACGATGTCCGGGGCGGGGACATTCTCGTTTTCGAGAGCGGGAACGGGAGGACCGTCCTTACCCTGTGCGTCGCGGTGGATGAAGAGCGCGTCGTCTACGTGAAGAATGATGGATCGACGATCATGGTGAGGACCACCGTGCTGATCCGGTCGGGGTACACGTTCCGTGGGGGTGCGCATCTTGGGTAAAGGCGGCGGGGTCTTCTCTCAGATCGTAGGGGCCGCTCTCGTTGTCGCGGGCGTTCTCACGGGCGGAAACCCGTATCTGATCTCCGCCGGGATCACCATAATGGTCGGCGGCGGGTTGTATTCTGCCGCCGTGCAACGGCGCGAGATGAAGAAGGCCCTCGAAGATGCGGCGAGGGCGGCTCAAGGTCTCCGGGCGAACACGCGAACCTCTCTGGCGGTCATCCCCCTCGTTTACGGTCGGCAACGCGTCGGCGGAAACCTCGTATACGTCGTCACTGATGGGCCGTCGAACGCGAATCTTCACATGGTCCACGGAATCGCGGAAGGCGAGATCGACGCCTTCGAGCAAATGTGGTTCAACGATCAACTCGTGTGGGACCTTGCGAAGATCGGGACGAACTCCGGGTACCTTGACACGCCATACAAGAATTATTTCACCTTCGAGTGGCGCACGGGACAGAACTCGCAGGACTATTTTCGTGGCGTGAACTCCGTTGACGGGGCGTTCGTTGACCGGTACCCGATGACGGCGATGTCATACATCAAGCTCATCTACCAGCACGGCTTGTGGCAATCGGTCCCCACAGTAAATTGGACGATCCGGGGAATGAAGACGTACGATCCCGCGTCGAGCTTCCTTCCGTCGTCCTACAATCCGGGGTCCCGGTTCTGGAATCAGAACGCGGCGTTCCACATGTGGGACGTTCTCACGGAGGACCGGCGGTACGGATTCGGCTTGCCGTCGTCGAAACTCGTGCAATCGACGTTTGCGAACGTCGCGTCCTATGCTGTCGGAAGCGTGTCGTACATCTCGAACACGATCACGGAGCGCGTTGAGACGAGGAACATTCCGTCCGCACAGTTCGCGGCGACGTTCCCTCCGACCGGATGGTCGTTGGCGACAATCGGCCCCACGAAGAGTCAACCTACGCCGTTCGGAACGCGGGCTCCTGTCCGCCCGGGCTCGTGCTACTTCGATATGAATTGGTCGGTAGCCGATGCGGAAGGCTACAACGTGACGGCTCAATACGCCACGGCTGTCGATTCGATAAACGGCGCGATCACCTCGGTCAGCGGGGCTCTTGGCGCGGGGGTCGTCGTCGGGTCGTTGGACTTCAACACGGGGTCCGTGTTCCTGCCCGGGCGGGAAGGGTACGCGTCATGGTGGTACGATCCGGACTTTATTCACCGGACGACGTATCAGTATCTTGCCCGGTCAATCGAAATCAGGTGCGGGAGCGAAACGCTCGTCGAGACCGGAACGATCACTACGACGGCGTACCTCGTATCCTCATGGGGTGGATCTGCCGTCATCGATGTTATCGGAGGCGTGGCGACGATGGCGTTCGGGAAGATGGACTACCCTCTCTTCCCGGTTGAGATCGTCTACACGCTGTCGAACACGGCGATGCCCCGGTTCGAGTCCAACTTCTTCGCCAACGAGGGACGCCCTGCGATCGATGTGGTGAGGGATCTCGGCTCCCATGTGCGCGGATTCCTGACGTTCATCGACGGGCAATACAAGTTCAAGGTCGATGCCGTCGCGTCGTCGATAAAGCACTTCGATGAGAAGAGCATCGTCGAGGGGTCCTTGAAGGTTGCTCAGGCCCCCGTCATGGACCGCCCGACGAGGATCCGCGTCCGGTACATCGATGCCATCGAAAACTACGCTGTCTCCGATGCCGTCTTCGACGTGACATCTCCGATCACGGGGAACTTGATCGAACACACGATTTCCGCGTACGGGCTCACGAAGAGGGATCAGGCGAACCGCCTTGCGGCCACGCTTGCCCGGCAATCGGAACTCGGGACGAATCTTGAGATGCGCGTGAACGCTGAGGGTAGTGGGATTGAGCCCGGGGATGTTATCGACGTGTCGCACGGGACGACAGGATGGGATGCGAAGCTTTTCCGTGTCCATTCCGTGCGGGACCATGGGGACGAGAGTTACACGTTCAACGCGGTCGAACATGACAACGCCGCTGTTCTTGACGGATGGACCGGCGGATCGATCAGGCCAACGGACTCCGGCTTTATCCCGAAGCGGTCCTACTTAGCGCCAAACGTCACGAGCATGGAGGTTCTCGAAAGGCCGAAGACGCTCTCTGATGGGACGACGATGCACTTCATGGAATGTACCGTGAAGGCATTATCGAACTCGGCTCATCTGAAAACGTACAAAATGTGGTACCGGTACACGTCGCTTTCCGGAACCGTGAATCCGGAGGTTCTATTTCACAACAGCCCGGAGCCCTTCGGCTCGTTCCAAGCCCCGCAATTCGGGGCGTACGCCCTGTCCGCCGTGGCATATTCGGACTATGATCTCCCCTCTCCGAAGACGTATTACTCGGTGTTCTCGGCGGTCGGGGTGCCTCAGTACGATTGGCAGAAGCTTCGCATTTTGATGGGGCCGGTCACGCTTGCAAATACCGGGTGGGTTTTTGGGGACACAAGAAAATGGACGGCAGACGGTTATCGGTTCAGCACATTCCAACATTTCGGAACCGGGGCGATTGTAGCGCAATTTGTTGACGGAAGAGGGATCGTCACGGCTCAAAATTCGATCACTTGTCCGGGATCGGGGATGTACGGGATCTCGGCGGGAAAGAATAACGACAGACCGTTCACCGCGTTCTTCACCAACTATGGGACGGCAGAACTCCAGATAAGGGGTGTGTGCTGGTCTGGAAGTCTAACCGTTATCGGGACGATGACCATATCTACATCATGCTATCGCGGAGGGGCGGTGGACGCGTCGGGCGGGGCGTCCGTTGCCGCGATCAATCTTGTCACTGGTGGGACCGCCGTGTTCTATCCGTCGTGCGGTACGGCGGGATCTTTCAATGCCGCGTACAAGGTGGTATCGACGAACCTCAACGTATCAGGCGAAGTCAGCGTTGCGTCTCTCGGGAATTTGATGTACGGACCCCACACACCCGCCGCTGGATTCAAATATGGCGGTTACAGTACGAACAGTTATGTCCACTTCATGCTTTCGTTCCAAGCATCGTCGTATGGGCCGGGATGGTCATATCGGAACGTAGCGTACAGGTGGACGTACAAATATGACATGAGCACCGCATACGTTGTCGCGGAGCCCTTTTTTGTGGATCCGAACGTTGTGTTCGCCAGCTTGGGGCATACGGTTTTCGGGGGGGAGTTTGACGGAATCATGGTGGGAGTGAACAGGGTCAGGTATGTATCGAACACGCAAATCCGCGGAGGGCTTCAATTTGTTCTGGTGGACATAACGAACCCTCAGTCTCCAAGAACAACGACAAGTGGATCCTTGATCCGTAAGTGGGATGCAGGGGTAAGCCACGATTTGAACAACTATCTTATATCGTACGTTGGACGCCCTTCCGTAATCGAAGTATCCGGATTCGGGAACCTCGAATGTAACGCTCCTGTTTATTATGAATATATGCAACAGTCCTATGCCGCCGAGATGTATCGGGGGATTATTTACCGCGTGAATTGCTATCAACCGTCATATCAAACGACATGGATATAACATGAACAAACCCGAATACATTGTGATCCACCACAGTTTCACTCCGGACGGTCCGGCGAAGAATTGGGACGCCATCTGCCGGTACCATGTCGAGACGAACGGCTGGCGGAAGGTCGGGTACCACTACGGGATCGAGCTTGTCGGGGCAACGATGATGGTGTTCAATGGAAGGCAGGAGGACGAAGAGGGGGCTCATTGTAAGGAAATGGGGATGAACTCGAAGTCCATCGGCATCTGCATCATCGGAGACTTCGATGTCGTCCCGCCTTCAATCGAGCACATGAAGACCGCCGCCGCCGTGTGTCAGATAATCGCCGTTCACTACGATATCCCCCGCGAGAATCTCATTGGGCATCGTGACGCCGGGCTCATGGCCGGGTACGACTGGAAACAGGGACAGTTCAAGACGTGCCCGGGGAAGATGTTCCCCCTCGGGACCCTGCGAACGATGGTCTGGACTCCGGAGGCCCTATGACGATATCCAATTACGACGGGATCATCAATGCCCGGGCGAACAATCCGATAAACGACGTGTTCTTCACGAAGATCACGGCCTTCGGGGGCGTGAGCGGGATGTGGTATTCGAGCTTCCATGCTTTCAGCGGGACCCCCATCGACATCTACCGGCCCGCTGTCGGATCCGGGGGCGTGTTCTCGAACGTTTCGACGGGGGCAATCCCTCTCACGAATCCGAACTCCGGGAACTCGAAGTACCTGTTGACGGTCGGGCTCACTACGCCTTCCGTCTCGGGGTTCTCTGCCGCCATGCTCGTTGACCTCGTATGGCTCGGGAGTGGGCTCTCCCCGAACTCCACGAGCGCACAATCTCTTTACATGCCGTCCACGCCGGTCAGGTATTACGACGGCACCGGGCTCATGTTGGCCTTCGCGTCGAAGTCCGGGTTCGTCGGGGGAATAGCCTCGAACATCACGGTGAACTACACGAACAATTCCGGGACGGCAGGGCGCGTTTCGACGCAAGCGGCGGTACAAAGCATCGGGATCCAGCGGCTCATGCAATTCGGGGCCGGTCCGTTCTTCCCCCTCGCGGGCGGGGACGGCGGGATCCGGTCGATCCAGTCCATCACGTTCTCGGCGTCCATGGGGAACACGGCTCTGCTGGACGTTCTTCTCGTGAAGCCGCTTGCGATGATACCGACCATCGCGGCGAACACCTTCGTCGAAAGGGATTCCACGGCGCAAATCGATGGACTGACGCCGCTTCCGTGGGGATCAAACTCGGCCATCTCGTGCCTCGGACTCTTCCTGTTGACCGGCGGAACTACGACGACAACGCTTGTCGGATTCATGCGGACGTGTGAGGGGTAGATGCTTTATCACGGGCTCGGCATGGGATTCAGGACATTCCGGAACGTCGATGACGGGATGTGCGTCGAGTTCCTGCGCCCGCCGCATTCGTCCTCCACGTATTTCAAGCGGTGGATGGGGTCTCAGGCAAATTGGAAGCCGTGGCCCTTCGGAAGCGAAGGCGGGGTATCCCCTCCGACAGATTGGATCCGTCTCATCTCCGATAACGTCGGCGTAGCGGATGCGATCTTTCAAGCTCTCATCAAAAGCGTGTACCTCTCCGAATCCATCGAAGTCTCGGACTCCGTTCTCCGGTACCTCGGGAAACAGTTGCTCATCTCCGACAACGTGGGGGTGAGCGATTCCGTTGTCCGGTATCTCGGGAAGTTCTATGCCCTGACGGAAGCCCTCGGGGTTACGGACTCCGTTTTCCGGTCGCTCGGGATGGTACGGTTCACGGCGGATTCTGAGGGAGTGACCGACGCTATATCCCGGGCGGTCGGGATCTACAAAATGGTCACGGAATCCATCGGCGTGACGGACTCCGTGGCAATCATAAAGCAGATGCGCCGGGAGCTTTCGGAGCTTGCGTCAATCTCTGACGACACGGCGCGGGTCATGGGGTACATCCGGCAAGCCGTGGACGACATCGGGGTATACGACGGAACGCTCGTGACGCGGATCCTGACCCGCATGCTCGAAGAGAATGTCGGGATCACGGACTTCTACGAGTTCCTCGCGGAACTGACGATGTACCTCCCGATGGTCGTCGCCATTCTCCGGTCGGCGGTCGAGGTCATAGCATGCGATCCATTCGCGTTCGTGAACGCCGATCTACCTTTCCTGACCGTGGAGGCCGAAGATGAAGGATTTCACTAACGGGACGACGATCCGGTTCATCACGAGGTTCAACGATTCCTCGGGGACAGCGTTCGACCCGTCTTCGACGTGGGGCCGGGCCTTCGACTCGAACTCCACGGTCTGCCAATCGTTCTCGTCCCTCACTCGCGTATCCACGGGTGTATATACGGCGGACTGGCAGACGGACCCGTCGAGCGTGGCGTTCGGGCCGGGGGCGTTCGA
>JAEHJW020005596.1_pt1 | contig 18010 bp, 22 predicted proteins | sample 9271431 | NCBI WGS metagenome assembly JAEHJW02 | reverse complement strand
GTGTCGAACGTGGTTCAGATGAGCGTCCAGAGCGATGCGCGGGCCGATGAGCGACGAGTGCTGCTCGATACCCGTACACGCCCATACCGCGGGTTCTCCCTCGTGGCGAGCGTTGCCCGGGAGCTCGAGGACCGCATGGCACGGATCGAGGTCTTCCGAGACGGAATGGCGTGGCGAGTACTGCGCCAGCCCGTGGGGCGAGTCGGTGCATTCGAAGGGGAGTTCCACGCCATGGTCGATGGATGGACGAGAACTCCGCTGGACGGGCCGAGCGAGCTCGAGATGCACCGAGCGGACTATGAGGCGGTGAAGGCCGCTGGGTTCGAATCCCCGGGCGAGCTGCTCGCGGCGTACCGGCGGCTCGCGGCCGAGAAGGGGCTGCAGCGGGTCGAGGGCATGCTCTGCCGGCACAAGAAGACGGGGCGGATCTACCAGGTGCACGAGGTGGTGCTTGATTGCACCAACAGCCGTGACGGCACCGTGGTGGTGGCCTACTCCGTGGCGGGCAAGGCGCGAGCGACCTTCGTGCGGGAGGCGAGCGAGTTCTCGAAGAAATTCGAGGTGCCGTTCGATGCGCTCGCGCAGGCGATCGAGGACATGCGCGCGGCGATCGGGGATCCCTCGTGACCAAGGACAGGTTTGCGAGTTTCGCCGAGGCGATCGAGTACTACCAGCAGGAATCGGACATCCGCTACCTGACTGTGGTGGAGAGGGACGACGTGCAGCGTCGCGCGACTCTTCGCACGGGCGAGTACGCCCCTGAGACCGATGCGTACGTGACGATCTGGCCGGCGAAGAACTGGCGGGGCGAGGTGTCCCCGACCGAAGTTTGGGGTGAGGAGTACTGATGGGGCGCTGTGAGCGCCGCCTTCAGGCCGCGCCTGGAGTGACTTGCGCGCCCGGGGTTTCCCTGGGCGCTTCTTTCATGGGTCAATTTCCGAAGGTGCTTCGGCAACCTTCTTCATGGCGGGCTGCCTGAGCGAATAAAATAAAAGGGATAGGACCTGCGGATGGAACGACACGGGTTGGACACGCTTGCGACACGATACCCCGATGGCCCGGCCGTGCTGGTTTGCGGCGGCGCGGACTACGCTGATCGGAGACAAGTGCTCTTCGAGCTCGATCAGCTGCGCCCGTCGATCATTGCGCACGAATCGGCACCGCCCGGGGGCATCGGCGCCGCGGCGCTCGCGACGCTGTGGTGCCGCACCGAGCTCGTCGCGGAACGCGTGCATCCCTTCGAGGCGCTCGAGCGGCAAGACTCGGACAGCCTGGACTGTCGCGTCGACAAGATCCTCGCCTTCCCGGGGGCGGACAAGCCCGCGGTCTTCGCGCTAGCTGAGAAGTTCGGCGCCGAGATCAAGGAAGTTCCGGCCTTCACCCGTGTGGTGCACTGCAAACGTCATCCCTACAACGTGTATGGAGCCCGGCCCGGCCCCTTCGGGAACCCGTTCAGCCACAAACTCGGCACTCATGCGCGCTACCAAGTGGCGACGCGCGATGAGGCGGTCGAGCGGCACGCGGAGTGGTTTCTCTCGAATTCCGATCTCATCGAACGGGTCAAGCGCGAGATGACCGGCAAGGTGATCGGCTGCTGGTGCGCCCCGCAGCGTTGCCACTGCGACATCTACGCCCGCGTGTGCAACGAGGCGGCCGGGCTGATCGACACGACTGGGGCCCACCGGGTGCTGCAGGTCGACCTGTTCGCGGCGCAGTAATGTCGGGCGACGAGCTCTCTGCCCCCAGGCCCGCCGGCGCGCCCCGCCATTCACTCACCGTGAGCGTGTTGGCCGCGGCGGCCGAGCACACGGACTGTACCTTCTCGAATCTTGCCCTCGCCGGGAGGGTGAACCTCGAGCAGCTCTTCGGCGGCACGCGCTACGAGCCGGGCACTGGCGCCGATCCGCTCGCGATCAAGCGCGGGCGGCTGTTCGAGGAGATCCTGAAAAAAGACGACTATGCCGAGCTGCTAAATCTGCTCTACGAGCAGGATGCGGCTATGGGCGCGTTCGGCGCCGACGCGCGGATTGCGCGCCTGCGCGACATCCCGGTGTCGAGCGGACGTTCGGGGCTCGAGCTGCGCGCGGCGGCGACACGGGTCGAGCTCGGCAAGATCGCCCGCAAGGCATGGGACGCCCCAACGCTGATCGATGGGGCGGTAATCCGCGCGCGCATCGCAGGGGAGATCGCCTACTTCGAAGCCGACGGACTCGCGGCCGCCTCGAACGGGGCGCTGCACGTGGTGGAGGCGAAGTCCTTCCCGCTGATCGACGGGCGGTGTGACCCAGTGAAACTCGGCGCTGCCTGCGTCCAAGCAGGGCTCTACGCGGGGCTCGTGCGCGCGCAGCTGCGCGAGGATGGCCTCCCGGGGGAGACCGTCTCGGACACCGGGTTCATCGTGTTGCCGAAGAACACGCGGCTCGGGCGCGCGGTGCTGCTGCGCCAGAACCTCACCTTTCACATCCGCCGCGCCGAGCGGCTGCTGTCTCTCGCGAGCCTCGATGTGGGGGCCGTCGAGCGGATCCATGACCACCCATTCCCCTCGGAGAAGACCGTTGCGGCCGAGCGGATCGACGCCCTCTCGCACCTGATGGACCAGGCCGGCACGCAGTACCGGCCGGAGTGCCTCGAGCACTGCGCGGCGGCGAAGCTCTGTCGAGAACGCGCCTACCGGGCGGGCCGCGTGGCACTGCTCGGTGATCAGGTGCGTCGCGAGCTCACCGGCATCGACACGCTCCCCCGTGTGCTCGAACTTGCCGGCGGCGCCGAGGCGCTCGAGTCCGAGCAGGACAGTGCCCGCGAGCTCGTGCGCGCGAGGCGGATGTACCGCCGGGCACTGAAGGAGGCCCGGCCGTGAGCCTGCGGGCGCTGCTCGCTGCCGAGGCGTATAAAACTGGTCGAGCGGTGCGCAGCACGCTCTTTCGCCACCGGGCGATCGAGGATGACCCGATCTTTCTCGTGGCCTGGTCGAACGGATTCGACTCCTTCGCCTGCACTGCGATCGCATTCGGCCAGGGGCACGCCCCGCCGGAGCTGTTCGTGATGAGTGGGACGCGCGATCGGGACCTTGAAGTGCGCGAGTTCGCCGCGGTCGCGCGGCGCTTCTGCGAGCTGTTCGATGCGTACGCGGCGGCGAGCAGCCTGGTCGAGCACCACGGGCGCACGCTCGAGGTTCCCGTGTGGTTGCCGCAGATCGTGATCCCCAATCGGGCCACCCTCGGGCTGCTGGGGCGGATTGGGCGGCGGCTCGTCGGGATCGAGCACCCGGATGCGGCCTTGCAGGGCCTGCTGCAGCGCTGCGCGGCGCATCTGCTCTGGATCGTGCGCCATGCGGATCTGCCCGGCCAGCAGCTCGTGCTGCCCTGCACCGAGTTCTTGAACGCGCACTGGGTGGGTGCGATGAGTGCGCTCGAGTGCGAATCGCTCTTCGCGCTCGAGGCGTGGATCGATCCGCCGGCACGGATGCGTGGCTTCGAGGGCGCGGTGGACGCCGAGCGCTTCTCGGCCGGCCCGCAGCCGAAACCTGAGGATGCCCAGAGCATCGCGCGGCTCTACGGGGTGCTCGAGTCGGCCCGCAAGGGCGCGGCGGAGGAGGATGCCACGGTCTGCGAGGCGCAGGCGGCGATTGAGCGCTTCTTCAGCGACCTCACAGCCCCGGTCTGGGCACTGCTGCTCGGAATCGCCCGGCGCGAGCGCGGGGTAGCGGGAGCTGCACATCTGCCGCGGCGCATAGAACGGGACCGCATTGCCTACGGGTTGCACCAGGAGCGGCTGGATAAAATGCTTGCCGACCCGCGCGGGATCCGGTTCCTCGAGGGTGCCCGAGACGCAGCGCTGCGAAGGGATGAGCTCGAGCGGGCCGGGGCGCTGCTGGAGGTCGAAGAGGCAATCGATGATCCGCTGAAGATGCTCCCGCGGGTGCTCGCCGGCGAGGCGATTGAGGGCCAGGTGCACTCAGTACATAGGGAGAAGGGGGAAGGAACCACGGTGGAGCTGCGCACGGAGGAGCCCTGCACGCTACCGCCCGGCCTTGAGCTCTGGTGGAGCGGAGCGGCGTTCGGGCGGGGCTGGGTGATCGAGCGGATTGAGTCCGCGGCGGCCGGCTCGAAGGTCTTCCTCGCCCATTCGCTCTGCAAGGATCCCGCGGCCTGTCCGACCCGAGGGGGCCGGGCGGTGTTCTCGCCGCTTTTCTTCGACGATTTCCTCTCCTACGGGCTCGTGCTGCCCGTCAGCGCGCCTTGGACGCACCGGCCGGCGGCCTGAGAATTTCTTCTCCGGTTTTCGGATTTTCCGGCGGGCGGCTCCCTAGAGACTAGGCAGAGAGACAGCACACCCCCCGGTTACTGACTCTTCGATTCGGCACCGCGCGGGCCCTCTGGCGCGCCGTAATCACCCTGCCCGGTTTGGGAAACCGGCCGATGAGAATCGGCCGGTCTTTTTTTGCCACGGCCCGCAGGCGAATTACTCTCCCCTCGCTTTGTGACGCAGTTCCGTACGGTATAAATTGCGGTTTTATCGCGCCAGGTATAAAATATAAAAACTGGTTGGTTATATCGAGACATCTACAGGGCCGGTGTTTTAAGCCGGATGCAAGACGCAAGAGGGCAGTACCGTGAGTGGACGATCAGGTAGAAAGAGAAGACTGACGGAGGATGAAGGTCGGCGGTTGTCGGAGATGTACCTTTACGGCCAGGCGCTCGCCGCGGAAGCTGCGCGCTTCTCGCCGAAGGCTCTGGCGGTCCAGTTCGGGGTTGCCCCGGCGACGATCTACGACTACGTCGAGAAGCGTCACAAGGGTGAGGCGGGCTACGAGAAGCCGCGCCAGGGGATCCGGGCGGTCCTTGCGGCGCTCGACGCCGCTGATGCCGCAGTAACTCAGGCGTTGCGCAACCTCGAGGCGGAGATCGGTGTTCCGCTGCTCGCGAACACACCCTAATGGGCATCAGCGTGCCACAGGGGAAGGTCGACGTCCGAACTGCGCGACTCAGGCCGCAGGCGCGCGCGTATCTCTCCTCCTACAACACGATGCGGGCCGCTGAGAAAGCCTGCGAGCAAGCTTTTCGCTCCGCGTACCCACGAGGTGCGAACGTCGAGTGGATGCACGGGGAATACCTGCAGAGCGGCGAGGTGGTCCTGCACGGACATGGCCTTCGGGTGAAGGTATTGAACCGTCGCACGGGCAGGGAAGTCTGGCTGGATGCGGGAAGGATTCACACCTGATGTGCGCCCGTCCCTCCCCTCAACAAGAAGTCTCCGCATGAGCCCGACGCACGAACGTGTGGAGCAACTGCCGCGCTCGCCGCCAGATGGCGTCCCGCGCACCCCGAGCGTTGAGAATGTCGCTGCGCAGGTTGCGGGCGCGGCTTTCTGCGTACCTGGCGGCACGGTACCCACGCTCACGGTGACCTCTGAAGCGCTGGAGTCCGCGATTCAGGCTGCCTTCGAACTGCAGCGGATCGTCGATGAGACCTGCCCTCGGCGCGCTCCTGGGTGGGCGATCTCTGATGCGGCGACCGGCGAAGTGTGGATCGGTGGCTACGACGCCCAAGGCAACTGGGTTCCCCCTACACGGGAAGGACAGGCCGAGACTCTGGCAAGGGAATGCTGCCGCGGCCGGGACGATCAGGCGCGTGCAACAGAGGAGCAGCGCAACCCGCGAGGTTTCCCGCCGCGCGAGAAGCGCCGGGACACGGGAGCAGGGCTGTGACGGTCAGCTCGCAGAAGAGCGTCTCGGGCCGGGTGCAGACGATCATGGAAGTGATCGACCGGGAGGGCGAGCCGCCGCTCAGCAAGGAAGAGTGGATCGATCTGCTCGAGCGGGTTTGCTCGGAGTGTGAGTCTCGCGCCGAGGGTGCGCGTGATGAACTTCGCAGTGGCGAGTAAGGGCCCGGCGCAATTCGCGCAGCCCTCCCCGGTCAGTGAAGCCGAGGTCACTGCGGGCGGCCGGCTCGATGTGCTGTTGCCGGCCTACGAGACCGTGCCCGAGGAGTTTCGCCGCGAGCGTGATCCGTTCACCCCTCTGGTGCACCAGTGGTTCTTCCGAGGCCTCAACCCCGAGGCGCTCCATGCGCGTCACGGTATCAATGCCGATGCGGCTTGGCGCCACCTGCGGGCGATCATGGCGAGCTGGGACCCGGGGATTGCCCGACCCCAGCACGTGCACAAGATCGTGGGCGTGGCGTACCTGATGTCGCTCTGGTTCGACCCTCCGCAGGCAAGACGAGCATGAACCTGAACTCCCTCTCGCACCTGAGCGCCGCGGCGCAGCGGGTGCTCGCTCGAATGCTCGAGGCGGAACAGGCTGAGCAGTTCGATGACGCCGAGCTCGTGTGCGATGGGCGCCAGTGCTGGATAGGGCTCGAGCAGACGGCCCGAGCCGTGGTGAACGAGCTGCTGCGTGAGGTGCTCATCCGCGACACCAGCGACGGTGGCAAGGGTGCCGAGCGATACACATTGAACGAGGACGGGCGACGCGCGGCGGCCGATCCGAGCTACAAGGCCCCAGAACTCTACGGCAGGGAGCGAACGTCAACTACCCCGCCCTGAAGGGCGGAGCTTGGAGGTGAGAGCTGAGAAGCTGGGTTGACCAGGGTAAGTGAAGGGGAGTGATCCTCTGAACTACGTCACGTACAGGTGGGCAAGACCCACTCCGGGATGCTTCCTCAGTCCCGGACTCTGGAAGGGTCGGATCATGCGGGCGAAAGGTAAAGCGCCGAAGGTCTGGTCCGCTGATCGCAAGGTCAGAAGCCGGTACGGGACATTCCCGAGGGGAGCGGGATCGAGAGATCCCCGTCACAAGGCCCGTAAGGGCTGCGCCCTGCGAGGGCATTTTGAGAGGTAGAGATGGTTTTCGTGTTGGACAAACGCAAGCGGCCACTGATGCCGTGCTCGGAGAAGCAGGCACGGCAGCTGCTTGCGCGCGGTAGGGCACGTGTTGCCCGCAGGGCCCCGTTCACGATCCGCCTGGTGGACAGGACCGTCGAGGAGAGCCGGCTGCAGCCGGCGGGCGTGAAGCTCGATCCGGGGAGCAAGACGACCGGGATTGCACTCGTCAGGGCGGAAGGGAGAATCGATCGGGAGAGCGGGGAGATCCGAAGGGTCGCCCACGTGTTGTGGATGGGTGAGCTCGCGCACCGGGGCCAAGCGATCCGGGACAGACTGACTGCGCGAGGTGCCTTCCGGCGTCGACGCAGGACGGCGAACCTTCGCCACCGTGCGCCGCGGTTCGACAACCGGACGCGGCCTGGGGGCTGGCTCGCGCCGAGCCTGCGGCATCGGATCGAGACCACGGCCGCATGGGTGGCGCGACTACAGCGGTGGGCGCCGGTGACTGCAATCTCCATGGAGCTGGTGCGCTTCGACACCCAGTTGATGCAGAACCCAGAGATTTCGGGCATCCAGTACCAGCAGGGGACGCTTGCGGGATACGAAGTGCGCGAATACGTGCTCGAGAAGTGGGGGCGGTGCTGTGCGTACTGTGACGCGCGGGATGTGCCGCTCGAGATCGAGCACATCGTGCCGAAGTCCAAGGGCGGTTCGGACCGGGTCTCGAACCTGACGCTCGCCTGCAGGCCCTGCAATCAGCGCAAGGGCTCCCAATCGATCGAGGACTTCCTGGCGCAGGACCAAGAGCGCCTGAAGCGGATTCTCGCCCAGGATCGAGCGCCGCTCAAAGATGCGGCCGCGGTGAACGCGACGCGCTGGAGTCTTCTCGAGGCGCTCAAGGCGACCGGGCTACCGGTTGAGACCGGCAGCGGCGGGCGCACGAAGTGGAATCGCTCTCGTCTCGGGATCCCCAAGACCCATGCGCTCGATGCCGTCTGCGTCGGGGATGTCGATCGGATCGAAGGCTGGCAGATGCCTGCGCTCACTATCAAGGCGACCGGTCGCGGCAGGTACAGCCGCACGAGATTGACCCGGCACGGATTCCCGCGGGGGTGCCTCATGCGATGCAAGCGCGTGTGGGGCTTCCAAACCGGGGATCTCGTGCGCGCGACTGTACCGGCAGGGAAGAAGGTCGGAGTCTATATCGGACGCGTGGCGGTACGCGCGTCAGGGAGTTTCAACGTCCAGACGCTTCAAGAAGTCGTCCAGGGAATCCACGCCCGACATTGCTCGCTACTGCAGCGCGCGGATGGGTATGGGTATTCGCTGCAGCCCATGGCTGTGTCCACACCAAGAGAGGAGCGGCGCTTCCTCTCCGGCCTGAACGCCGGAGTCTCCGTGCCGGAGATCGGATGAGCGAAGTGCAAGCATCGAAACCGCCGCGTGACGGTCGCGGTGGACGGGGAGAGGATCCTCGATATCGAAACCCATCATCTCGCCGGCGCGGCGATGACCCCCGAGAACGAAGCGCACGTGCGGTGGGCGATCCGGCACCTGTCAGGGTTTATCGGCTTCCCGGCGGTCGAGGAGGGGGCGCGCTCGACGTTTCAGGAGCGCGCGCAGGACTGGTTGATCCGCTGTCTCGGCTCTCATGCTGCGCTCGACCCGAGGCAGCGCAATCAGCGCTTTCTCGAGGAAGCGCTCGAGCTCGTGCAGGCGCGCGGATGTGCCGAATCCGAAGCGTTGCAGCTCGTGCGCTACGTTTATGCTCGGCCCGCCGGCGAGGTCGCCCAGGAGATCGGCGGGGTGATGCTTTCCCTGGCGGGCCTGTGCGCAGCCTCATCGCATAGCATGACCGAAAGCGGCGAGCGAGAGCTCGCGCGGGTGCGCGGCAGGATGGATGAGGTTCGCGCGAAACAAGCGCTCAAGCCGACCCTCGCGTCGGGCGCGGACGCTTGACCTTGAGTGAGAGGATGAACAGCGGGGTGATCGAGGAGGCCCGGGCGGTCGCCACGGCCGCGCAGGAGGAGTTCTTCGCGCTCGCTCGGGAGCAGGCGGTGGTCGTCAGCGCGGTCGCCGGCGCCGGCAAGAGCCGGCTCGTCGTCGATACGGTCGTCGAATGCCGCAAGCACGGGGTCCGGGTGGCCGTGTGCGCACCGACGAACGAACAAGTGTTCGGCCTGGTGCGCTCGATCGCCGAGAGCGACCCGACCCGCAAGGTCGCCTACCTCCCGGCCCGCAGCATCGAGGTGCCCGCCTCCGTGGCACTCGCGAACGTCGAGATCCTCTCCGATCCCGGGGAGGCCGATGCGCCGGATGTCGTGGTCGGAACCGCGCGGAAGCTCGCCGATGCACGCCATCCGCGTGCGAACACGGTGCGCCCGCTTGGCGTACGCGATGCGCTCATCATGGACGAGAGTTTCCAGGTCGACTCCACCCAGTATTTTGCCGTGGCCGACCTCGCGCCGCGACACTTGCTCGTCGGGGACGGCGGGCAGATCCATCCCTTCAGCACCGTGGCCGAGGGCTTGCAGTGGCGCGGGCTCGCCACAGATCCGCTCGAGACGGCCGTCGGGGTGCTGCTTGCGCATCACCCGCGCACTCGGGTGCATCGATTTCCCATCACGCGCCGGTGCGATGCGCGCGCGGTACCGGTCATGCGGCATTTTTATCCTGCCTCGCACCGGTTCGGCGCAGCGGTGCCTGAAGGCGTGCGGCAAATGAAGCTCGGGCGGGCCGCGTCCGTCTGCTCGAGAACCGTGGTGCTCGATGGGGTGCTCGATACCGCGGCGCTGCGCGGTTGGGCGCTCGCCGAACTTCCTGGTGCCCAGACCCGCTCGGCCGACCCCGAGATCGCCCGCACGATCGTCGATCTGCTGGTGCGCGTCGCCGAGCGCGGTTGCACGCTCGAGTGCGAGCGGAGTCCCGGGGGCGTAGCGCTCGAGATGCGGCGGATCGCGATTGCCGTGGCGCACACGGACCAAAAGCTGCTGCTGCGTGCGCTGTGCGATGCAGCCGGTCTCTTCGATGTGATTGTGAACACCACCAATCAGCTCCAGGGCCTCGAATTCGACTTGACGATCGGCTGGCATCCGCTGGCCGGCCTTGCCCGCCCCGATGAGTTTCATCTCGAGGCAGGGCGGCTCTGCGTCATGTGCACGCGGCATCGCCATGCGTGCATCCTGGTCGGCCGGCGCAGCGATCGGGAGCTTCTGGAAGGGGTGGCGCCGACGATACCGGTTTATCCGGGGGTGTATGATAGCGATGCGCCGCAGGGCTGGGACGTCCATCGCGAGGTGGCTGAGGCGCTCAAACCGACCATCGTCGAATTATCTGGAAGCGCCGCGGCGTCATGAGTCGCAGGCGCGCGAATAAAAAGTAGGGGAAGGTCTCATGCTCCAGGCACAGGAACCGAAGTACGACGCCCGAGAAGGACGACTCGTCAATCGCCACACCGGTGAACCGATTCCGGACGAGGAACCCGTGTTCATCCTGCGCGCCAAGGACCGACGGGCAACAGTTGCGCTGACCGCGTACTACGCGGCAATCACAGATCCGGAGCACGCCAGGACGGTAGCCGCGCGCATCGAGTCCTTCAAAGCCTTCGCGCTCGCCAACCCTGACAAGATGAAGGAGCCCGATACGGGGCCGCGCGCGCCGGCGTAGGCGAACGAGCGCCGCTATCCTCAGGCCGCGACGCCGCGCGCCGGTACCGCGGTCTCTATCAGCCTCTGCAGCTGCGCGATCTTGCGTTCCAGGGGTGCCGCGACACTCGAGCGCAGGCATGCCGCCATCTCCGCGTCATGGTCGGCATTTTGCGTTCGGAGCGAGATCTGCACCAGGACGCATGCGGCCCGGATGTCATCGAGCTCACTGACCATCGCGCTCAGCTCGGAGGCGAGCAAGCCCGGCCCCGCCTGGGCGGCGGCCGCGGTTCGCGGGGCGGATCTGGTCCGGCGAGCGGACCGGTGCGTTCGACGGGTAGCCATACGGGGATCTCCTATCACCAGCTTGCGGCCGTTCGACACCCGAGCCTAGACCTTTTTTATCCGCGCCGCCAACGCCCCTTACCCTTGCGATCGCCGCAGCCGCCTCCCGGCGTCGAACGGGATGACGTTGTCCGGCGGTTTGCCTTCCTTCCATATCTGTCTCACGTCGAAATTGCGGCTCCCGCACTTACGGCAGTACTTGTGGCGTGCGCGGTTCCAGCGCTCCGCCGGAACCTGCCCCTGATGGCCGCAGCGGCGGCACTGCACATGAACGTATGGATATCCAATGGCTTCAGACATGGCGCATAGCTTGAGGGGCGGATCTCGATCTGTCCACGGGGGCGGAAGCGGCCCCTCCCAGGGGTTCCCGGCGGTTCCCGCTGGATTCGTTCTTCCATTGGCGTGGTAGCGCACGGGCGCATCGGCCCCTGATGAGGGCGCTATCGAATTACCGCGATAACCTGTGTCGCGTGCCAAGCAGAGAGTGTTTGGGTGTTATTTCCCGATTGCCGTTCGAGTTTGACCCGCCCGCGTCTGATGTTCGGCGGATAAAATAAAACTATGGGATGGATACACGAGCCACAGATAGGCCGGATCGATCCCCTCAGGTCACTAACCGAACGGGTGGAAACATGGGCTTCAAGAGCTTCAAAGGGAATTCACTTTTCAGCACACTCGCGATCGCGGCGCTGCTCAGCGCGAATGCAACGGCGCATGCCGCGCCGAAGACCCCGGCCAAGACCGCCACGCTTCACTGGCACGTGAACGTCGGGGGCAACTTCGCCACCGGTCCGATCACCTCCTACCTGCGCAGCGGCTGGTCCGCCGGCGGCGGGTTCACCTGGCAGCCGCGCAGCGAGCGTTGGTTCGCTGTGCGCACGGACTTCGCCTACGATCACTTCGACATTTCCAACGCTCTCGTCGCGGCAACGAAGGGCGGGAACTTCGGCCCGGATACCGGGTCGGGCGGGCTCACCGAGGCGAACGTCGACGGGGAGTTCAAGGTGCCCTTCGGCAAGAGCGCTACAGGGTACCTGCTCGCGGGGATGGGCGTTGCGCACCTCAGCATCTCGCTCGTGCAGCCCGGCGGCATCCAGACCTACAAGTGCACTCAGAGCCCCTTCGGTGTGTGCAGTAGCACCACCGCCGCATCGCCGCTCTTGATCGGCTCGAGCTCGACGACGGCCTTCTCATGGAATGTCGGCGCCGGTGTCGACTTCCGTATCGATGGCGGACCGGTGATGTTCATCGAGGCGCGCTACGTGCGCTTCAATGCGTTCGTGCCGGTCACGGTGATCCCGGTGCAGATCGGGCTGCGGTTCTAATTGGTCCCGGCTGCGCTGCGGCGCAGCCGGATCGCAACGGCAGGGCGTCGGATCGAGCGCGAATGTGAGATTGCGCAAGGTCTGAGGCCCTCGCCGTTCAATATCGGTTCGCCGCCGCCGATACAGCCAGGGATGCGCTGCCCAAGAGGGTCATTCGGAAGGACAAGTGATGGGTCAGATCGAGAATACCGTCGAGTTCACAAGAAAGATCGAGGCGCTGCTGGTCGAGGAACTTCGCGCGGAAGGCCGGGGATTGCACGAGAAGGTGAGTTCCGTCGAGCGCAAGCTCCCCGGGCCCTTGGTCAAAAGGCTGCGTTACATCGCGTCTGTGCGCAACAAGATGATGCACGATGACTATCAGCTGCAGGAGCCAGAGGACTTCTATGCGGCCTGCGAGCAGGCGCTGCGGGAACTTGGCGAACACATCGAGACGCTGAAATCCGCCGCGGCGGCCGCAGTCGCGGCGGGCCCGGTCGACTCGCCGGCGTCCCGGCTGACGCCGCAAGCTCCGATCACAATGCAGCCCCTGACGGTGGGCGTTCTCATCGTAGTGCTGCTCGGGGTGATTGCGGTCCTGTGGCACAAGGTCGACACTCTTCAGGCTGCGTCCGCCCGCGTTCACGCGCGCCCCCTCGTTGTCGAGACGGAGTCCAGGCCGCGGCATACGGCGGCGGTGGGCCACGTGGTGGCTCAAGCTACTCCAGCTCAACCGGTGCCGATGATCCAGATGAATGTCCCCCCGGAGCGGCCGCAGTCGCACTCGGCGGCTTCATCCCGGCTGCCGGGGAGTGCCGCGATGGACGCGGCCCTACCGGTCACCCTTGAGCCCAATCGGTTGGGTGAGTTCTCGCGGGGGTCCGTACAGCGACATGATGGCTTCATGGGCGCTGCTCTTGTCATTCAGGGAGTCTTTTCAAATACGGGCCGACACGGTCTTACCTACATCAATACGGTTGCCGATGTGTATGTTCCGCGAATGCATCGGTGGATAAGGGGTGTTCACCAGATGATCTTCTTCCCGGGCAACGGTCTTGCCCCTGGGCACAGCGAGGCGATCAGCGTGAGGCTCGGTGGCAGCTTCGGCAGCTACTCGCTTTCCGTGCCTGACGTGGTGAATGCACCAGATCTGAAGGTCCTTCTGTGGGTGACGAGTGGTACTGATCGGATGGGGGATACGCTCTCACCGAGCGGGGCCGTGACCGCACGTAACGGCGAGTGACGGGCATCGGCGGGCGCGCACTGCGGCCCGTCGTGCTCCTTTGCCGGGTCTGACCATCGGCGGTGGTACGGGCCAGTGGCGCCGGCACCCTCTGAGAATCTCTGAGCCCGGCGCGGGAGTGCTGCCTCGCGGCGGCAGTTTTTTTATACGGCGATCGGCGACGTCCTGCGTTTTCTCCCCCTGGTTCCTATAGACCCATAGGCCACTAATGCGCCGGTATGGCGCGGGGGTTTCGATGGGATTGAATGCACCGGCGCGTATAGGAGCCATTCCGCACGCCACCGGCGTGCTGGATGCGGGCCTGAGCGCCTCGCAAGTGATGGAGCTTCGACGTGAGCTCGCGGGTCGCAAGATCGTTCTGTGCTTCGGCGGCGGGGTCGACTCCACAGCGCTCATCGTGGTGCTGCGTGCGGCTGGGATCCGTCCGGATGCGATCACGTTTGCAGATACCGGAGGGGAGAAGCCCGAGACGATCGGGCACGTCGAGCGGATGAGCCAGCTGCTCGTGAGCTGGGGCTGGTCACCGGTGAGTGTCTGCCGCAAGCGGACCAAGCCGGAGACAGGCTACAGCGATCTCGAGGGCAACTGTCTCTCGAACGAGACGCTGCCGTCGCTCGCCTTCGGGATGAAGAGCTGCAGCCTGAAGTGGAAGCAGGGCCCGCAGGACCAGTTCCTCATGGGCGCCAAGAGCGGCCCGAACGCCTGCGACCCACACCCGGTGTGGGAGGCAACGCAGGCCACGGGCGAGAGGATCCTGAAGCTGATCGGGTATGACTCAGGAAAGGCCGATGTGCGCCGTTCGAAGAACCTCTCTCGGGCGGATGAGCACTTCGACTACGCCTATCCTCTGCAGACCATCGGATTCGAGCGGCCGGATTGCGTGACGGCGATCACCACGGCGCTCGGGCCGTCGTTCGTACCGATCAAGTCCGCGTGCTTTTTCTGCCCGGCGAGCAAGCACTGGGAGCTGTACTGGCTCGCGGCGCACCACCCGGAGCTGTTCGAGCGTGCGCTCGTGCTCGAGCGGGTGGCGCTCACCGGCCGGCACAGCCGCTTCGATGCGGTGGAGTTCGGTGCCAACTGGGAGGGTCTGGTGCGCAACGCCGAGCGCTTCCCGAGCTCGAACACGACCGTCGGCCTCGGCCGATCGTTTGCGTGGAATCACTGGGCACGGGTGAACGGTGTCGTCGATCAGGACTTCAAGGTGCGCCGGGAACTCTCGGCTGTGTTCGCTCAGCGGGCCGCGGCGCTGCTTGGGGAGGACAACGCGCTCGATTCGCGCAGCTGCGGAGCGGGCGACACCGGCCCACGGCAGCTCGCGCTGATCGCCTGAGATATTCATTCCGCCGAGGGCCTTCCCTCGGCGTTATTTTTTTGGCCGTGCAGCGGGTTTGCCGTCAGGTGCTTCAGTGACGACCAGAGGTGCGGTAGATGCGGGCAATTTCGGCGGCAACCGCTGTCAGGCGGCTGTCCGTGGTCTCGGCGGTTTGCGCGTCATTGCGCACGGCTGCGCTCACCTGGGGAAGAAGCGCGTGGAACGCCGCGAGTTGCGCCGGAGCGACCGGTGCAGCTTCTTTGGTGCGCCAGTACCGCCAAGCCTTTTGACAGACGTTGGGATCGGGGGTGATCGGGCATACCGCATGGGTGGCTGTAGCGGCCGTCCGAGCTGTGATCACCGCTTCCTTGAGCATCCTCTCAATCGCAGCGCGTTTCGCCCGGGCCGTGCTCTGCAGTTCGTGGATGGCGGCCACAGCCTGCTCCCGGTTGTACGCGTCGTTGCTCGTCGTGATCGCGCATTCTTGCCATCGCCACCGCGCAACACCGGCCTGCGCCAAGGGGCGAATCCTGGCAAGACACCAGTCGTAGAATTTTTCCTTGCGTTGCCAGTAGGCACGCACATCGGCTTGGTGCGCGATGCGCGCACGTCCCCAGGAAAGGTATTGTTCGATGGTGGTATCGAGTCGCTGGAGGTAGTCGCTCGCATGGTTTTCGATGTGGCGAGCGTGGCGGACCGCGTTGATGTTCGCCTGAGCGTGATCGAGCGTCGCGAGTTGCGCTTTGTATCCCGAGACGGACGATCGATATAGCGTAAACGGCGAGTGCCCCTCAAGACTCAGAGTCAGGCGCTCCCCGGCCAGCGTGCCGATGTACAACGTGCGGAAATGTCCGAAGAGCCCCGGGGTATGCAGAGCAACGTTGCCGTGAGTGATGCTGCCCCGGACAGTAATCCGGTCGGTGTCCAGGGCGGACCCGCTCCGATTGACGCCGATCACGACCAGAGCTCCGCTGAGGCGCCCCCGCGGGGCCTCGACAAGATGGATCATGACCACTTTGCCCCCAACCTCGTGGGACAGGTAATAGCCATTGACGAGTGAGCGGCCAAACGGGGAACCGCACCCGCTGAGCGCGATGAAGCATGTGAGCGCTGCTGCGGTCCGGGTGAGCATTGTGCGCGGCGGCCTTGTTTCGGTGGCCATGCGGCGATCCCCTGGACTTCGGTGTTCCGGGCCGGGATCGTGGCACGACGATCCTGTCCAATACGTGGATCAGTTCGCAGAATCCTGCAGCCCAACGCCCTGAGCGGCAAACTACCGGGGGTTCGCCGCGCTTTTTGCCCGTTTCCGGGTCCGCGGCGCAGCGGGCGTGGCGGGCTGCCCGCGGCGCTTCGTCTGCGCTTTGACGAGTTCGCGCTGGAGCCGGTCACGTTGCTGTGTGGCGGCGCGCATCGCTGCAGAGGCGCGCTTGGCCTCCTGGGCGCGCTCGAGCGCGAGATGTCGAGCCTGCTCCAGATCACGGAGCAGTCGGGCCTCGGTGGCGTCGAATCGCCGGAGAAGCTCGGCGCGTTCGGCTTCTGAGTGACGCGCGAGCTCAGTTCGCTCGGCCTCGAATTTCCTCTGCAACTCGCGGATCTCGGCGTCGCTCGAGCGGCAGTGTTCCTGCAGAGCCTTGATTTCTTGGGTACGACGCGCTTCGGTGGCTTCGAGCGTCTCGGCTCGCTGGTTTGCCGCGGCGAGCTGTTCACGGGCAAGCGCCAGGGCCTCCTCGAGGGAGCTGGCTCGGCCGGCGAGATTCTGCTCGCGAGCGGTGAGTTTCAGGGTCTGCTCCTCGAGCGCCCGGGCACGTTCGACGAGGGTCTGCTCCCGGTCGGCGAGCTCTTCACGCCATTTCTCCCGGGCGGCCCCGAGCGCCTGGTGCCAGAGCGTTTCAAGGGTGCCCGAGACACTCGGCGGCAGCCCATGGATCGCTTCCACGGGTTCTCCGGCGACGCGCACAGCGAGCTCTTCCCACCATTGGGTCAAGAACCCGTTCACTGTGTTGGGTGATCCACGCGGCGTGCCGTTACCGAGGTACAACCGAATGCGCTCGATCGTGGGTCGGCTGCCGGCCTTGGTGAGCGCCCAGGCGGCCTCGAAGACGGCTTCGCGAGTGATCGGCGCGGAGCGGCGGGCGGCGGGCGATTCGGTGGTTGGCTGGCCGACGGAGGTTGTGTTCATGGCGCACTCGCTCCCTGTGCGCCGCCCGGGCTGGCTGGCGCCGTGCTGTGCCTGCCGAGGGCCTCCCAGATGACGCCGGCAGCTGCGCTCAGGACGAACAAGGCATCCTGACGGCTGTAGATCTCCCTGGACTTGCCGGGTTCTTCGTGGTGCGCGGGGTGCGTGAAATGCTGAACCGCCAGGCGTACGAGCTCGGCTCGTTGCCCCAGGGACATCTTCTTACGGATGTCTATTGGACCTGCGAAGGTGTCCTTGATGACCTTCGCGGTCGCGTCGTCGAGGGGGTGGAGGCTGTCCATTGCCAAGCGGCAGTCGCGCACGGCGTCGGTATAGCGCCCGGCAATGAGATGCTCGTGCGCCGCGCGCAGGTTCTCGACGGCCGCGCTGATCGGTTCAGGGGCCGCAAGGGGGAGATCGACGGCGACGATGAGCCGATCGAGGTATCCGACCTGCCTCAAGAGCTCCGCCCAATCACTTTCGTTCACCTGGAATCGCACGTCATCTCGGACCCAGTGTATGGCGCCGGCGTAGTGGATCTGCACGCTCAGATTGACGTGGAAATCGAGCCGCTTGCCCGCGCGCCGGCGCTCGAGGGACTCAATCTGCTCACCGGAGAGGTGTAGCCACATCTCGAAGGTCTGTTTCAGGGACTGTTCAATGGTTCGTAGGGCCAGACTCACATGCGGCTGGGCACGCCCGAGCGACACGGGGGCTGTCCCGGAACGGTAGCGGTGATGTCGGCGAGGAACTGAGTGAGATAGGCCGGAGGGCCATCGAGCGCCGCGAGCTGCAGGGCAACCGGGAACTTCAGCCACGTAAACCCGAGCCCGGGTGCCGCGAATGGTCGGTCGGCCGCCTGGATGTCACCGATGGCGACGGTGCCCCGGGAAGGGACATTGATTGCGATGCTCATCTGCGAACCCTCGGAGACGGTGCGCCTTTATGCCCTAATCGGCCGCGCTCGCAGTCGCCGTGGCCCGCCCTACTCCACGTATGATAAGTGAACATTATCGACTTCCTCCCAAAAGAGTTTCTACACCGGGCACGGTCTGTGGACCGAGATTCCTCTGCACTGGCACCAGTGCACGGAGTGCACTATGATACGTCGTGCCTACGGTAAAGCGCTTCAGCGGCTGCCGGATTGAGATGTACTTCATG
>JAEHJW020006733.1_pt1 | contig 18011 bp, 13 predicted proteins | sample 9271431 | NCBI WGS metagenome assembly JAEHJW02 | reverse complement strand
GAGTGATAATTCGAACAACTGAGTTATCTAGTAATATTTTATAATCGCCTTTGTCTACTTGATCATCTGATCGATCAATTTCTTTGAATCTAAAATAATTATTCATACGCAGATATAATGAATTGTCGCCTATTTGAAGTAATATTTTTTCTAGATCGAGTTGTTCTAATATTTTAACAAAATCAGCAGCAGATTTAATTTTCCCAATATCGAAATATTCGCGTGGTACTCGTTTTTGTTTTTTAGCTGCATCGTAAACTCGTAACAAATCAGTGTTGATATCTTCAAGACGTATTTTGTCGTTGATATATAATCTGGTTAGCCATTCAACATATGAATTATGAACTGTTGGATCTTTGTTTTCGATGTATTGTAATATACTTTGAACTGTTTGATCTTTGTCTTTTAAAAGGGATTTGAATTCAGTAGGTAAGAACTGGTCTTTTAATGCACGTGAGTAGATTTTGTCACTGTAATTTCTTTCTGTAACACTTCTGTCGTATTCTAATAATATTTCACTGATTTTCATTTGAATAAATCTCCCTAGATATCGTATTTAGTGAGATTAATTTAAATATGTCAAAAAATAAATCACTAAATATAGTTAATACGAGGTAAACATGGCAACAGCAAAACACTCTAGTTCATCTTTGAGAGACAAAGACACTTTTGCAAAATCTGGAAATGCAAAATTATCATCAAGTATATATGAAGGTATCATAAAAGATAACAGAGATCCTTTGCATTCCGGAAGATTATGGGTTTGGATTCCAGAATTAGGTGGTTCTCCAAATGATAAATCAAATTGGCACGTTGTTAGATATGCCAGCCCGTTTCATGGAATGACATCTGCTGGTTCTACACCTTCGCCAGACAACGCTTGGGACAAAACTATGCACTCTTATGGCATGTGGGCAGTTCCTCCAGACTTAGATAATCACGTGCTTATAGCGTTTGCAATGGGCGATCCAAATCGTGGATATTGGTTTGCTTGTGTTCCTTCTAAAACTGGAAAACATATGGTTCCAGGAATTGCTTCTAGTGACAAAATAGATACAACCCATTTAAGTTCAGATTTGAACTCTGCTTTAACAGGAAACTCTTACCCAGTCACCGATTATAACGAATATGACCCTAGCGTTTATGCAAAAATGGGAAAATTCAAGGATATCAAAAAACCAATTCACGAAGCACAAGTTAGAATTTTATTAGAACAAGGTTTACAAGACGATTTTATTAGAGGCCAAACCACAAGCAGTGCTGAACGTGAAAGTCCAAGTTACGTATTTGGTTTTAGCACTCCTGGACGTGACTCAGGAAATCAAACAGCATTGACTCCAGATACAAAATCTCCAAAATATAGACTAGGCGGTCATCAATTTGTTTTAGATGATGGCGACTCAAACGGAGACAATAATTTAATAAAATTAAGAAGTGCTGGCGGACACCAAATCATTTTGCACGATTCTGAAAATGTCATTTATATTTCAAACGCAAACGGTACTACATGGATAGAAATGACTTCAGACGGAACAACAAACATATACAGCGAATCTGATTATAGCCTTAGAACTAAAGGAAATTTAAACATGCATGCAGACACTGATATTAATTTCCATGCTGGAAACGATATTAATATCTATGCAGTTAATAACATAACAACGCAAGCACAAAACGTTTATACAACAGGAACAACTGATGTTAATACAACTGGTGGGAAAATTGAAATAGTATCAAATTCAACGTTAGAAACTTTAAGCAAAACAGATACATCGCTAAGTGTTGGTGACAAAATGATCATTTCATCAGGAAATGACTTTTCTGTTAATTCTGGATCAAACTTTACAGTATCGAGTTCTGCAAACAGTTCGTTCAACGCTGGTTCTGGATTCATGGTATCTGGATCATCGTTTATTAGTTTTGGTTGTGGAGGTTCTGGTACAGTGCTGACTCCTTCGGCTATATCCATCGGATCATCTGCTGTAAACTTAAATGGATTGATAGGTATGAATGCAGGAGGATCAATTCCACCTTCTCCATCACCATCATCAGGTTTAGCTGCCAACCCTATACCAGCACCAATACTAATACCAATAAAATTTATCGACGTTATAAAAAGTGGATTAAAGTGGGTTCAAAAAGGTTCTGGGAAATCAATCATAACAACAGTACCAACACACGAACCTTGGATATTACACGGTTCTAGTAATTCTCAAACACTATCACCAAGTAACACACAACAAAGTCAACAGACATTGGATTCTCAAGATCCAACAATGTCTCAATCTGGCCCAAAATCTACAATTGGATCAGGAGTTCAAAATCCAGTTTCTGCTAACGATATATCTGCACAACCACCAACAAGTTTACAAAATGGTTTAGGTTCAATGTCTGCAGCGAATATTGACGCGCTCAAAGCACAGATCGGAAAAGGAAAATCATACACAACAACAGCAAACGATCAGTTAGGAAATATATCCTCCGTTGGTAAGTACGCCATAAATTCGCAAATTTTATCAAATCAAGGATATATAGCATCACCAATTTCAAACTTATCAGACACTAATGCATGGACTGGAAAAAATGGTATAACTAGTGTAGGAAATTTAACATCGTCAGCAAATATACAAGAAAATATTATGGATTCGCACCTAAATACCATGTACAATAATCTCAACACCAACGGAACATTAAACAAAAACTCAAGCGCAGGTGTAATTAGTGGATGCTTGGCTGTATCACATAGTATTGGAGAAACTAACACTGCAAATTGGGTTAACACTGGGTACGATCCTACAGGAACGGCAAAAGGTTTGTTTAATCAAGGAAGATATGCAGCTACCATATCTTCACCTACAGGACAAATTACCGGAATTCCAACAACAGATATAAGTTCTGTCGTTGGAGGAATACCTAAAACGATTTAAGGAAAATCATAATGGCAATGTATTATGGATTTAACACAATAAACGCTGGAAAAAAATTTAAACTAACAGATTTTGATTTAATTAAACAGGACTTATCAAATGCTTTTAATATTAAACGTGGCGAAAAATTAATGAATCCATCATATGGTTCTGGAATTCAAGAGCTATTATTCGATCCTCTCGATAGTTCATTTCTTTCAGAATTAGACCAAAATGTAAGAGATATATTAGACGCAGACCCAAGAATAAACGCAACAAATTTAATTATAACTCCATATGAAAATGGAGTTCAAATAAGCGTAGATTTGACGTTAATAGAAACAAACCAAACAGAAACAATGGTTTATAATTTTACAAACAATGGAACAAATTAATCATGTTAACAAAAATGGCATCCGGAACGATAACCATATCTCAGCCAGATTTATGGAGTATGCCAACAGCAACTGTAAGCGGAAGCATATCAATTCCTACTTTACCTGTTATTCCTGCCCTCCCTGGACTTCCTTACCCAATATATAGCATGTTGCATATACCAAGAATAGAAATACAAACAGTTATTCAAGAACTTCAATCATACAACACAACAATGGTCATTAAATCAATGACAGATGTTCTCTTTAGTATTATACCATCTTCGTTTCCAACTATGCCGGACCTCGATTTTTCTTTTACAGATGTACTTGCTGGCGCACCCGATAAAATTATTACCGCTTGTGAGAATGCTATCAAAAAAGGAATTCAACTTCCTGGAATCCCAAACCCGATATATTCAATGAGTTTAGCACCAGCCGAAGCTGCGGTACACACTTACATGATCATGGTCAGGCAGTATATACAAATGGTGACTAATTTTGTCATTGGTCTCATTAATCAAGTTATTGGAAAATTAAGTCAATTAGGTTTACCAGGATTACCTGCATTGCCAACAATACCAAGCCCATCTAGTGTTTTAACAATGCTACAAAATATGGTTAATTCAGAAATTCAAAAAGCAAAATCGATGGTATCAGCAGCAATCGCATCTGCAGAATCTTCCGTAAAACAAGCAGAAAACGAAATAAGTTTAGCGTTAAATTTTGTAAAACAATCAGAACAAAAAGTAACTGATTCGTATAATTCGTTAATACTAGCAGAATCAAAAGTACAACAAAACGCATCAACTGCGAATCAACAATTACTACAAACAGCGAAATCTAATTTTAACATGGCACAAAGTACATTAATATCGGCACAAAATGAATACAGTTCAATTCAATCATCGGCCAATAGCACGTACAATTCATACAAAACTGCATTGTCTGGATACAAAGCACCATCTATATCGCAAATCGCAGGTTCAATACCTACAAAATTTGGATTCCCTGCTATACCATTTCCAGATCCGTTAGTGCCAACAATTTCACAAATTGATCGAGAAATGATTCAAGTTTTGGATACTATACACACAAGTTTCAGCACATTTGTATTAAAACTAATTGCAGGGTGGGGAGGATGGAATATAATTGGAGGTCTTCCTTTACCATCTCCTATATCAGTATCTTTTTCATGTTGACAAAAAAGCTAAATATACAAATAATACTTAAGGAAAATCATCAAAATGAGCATAACAACAGAATTGTCAGTAAAAAACGCATTAAAATTATTAACAACAAAATATTCAAACGCATGGAATGCCGTATTAGACGATCCATCCCATGCGTTGTTTCGTGGATATAGGCAAAAATCATCAACGGGTATTTTTTTAGTCAAACCACAACATGGTAACAGAAAAAGCACAAGCAATTCAAACTATTATACCATATTAATGTCACAGTTACCATCTTTTCAAAATATTCCACCTAGAAATTCTTCGTTGATATGCTCAACATCGTATAGTTTTGCGAGTGGATACGGAAATGTGTTTTATGTATTTCCGGAAAACGGCACAGAATTAGCTTTTTCCAACACACATGATATTTGGTTTTGTGTTTTTAGACCTTTTAACAACAGTCTTTTAGAATTAAATGAAGAAATTGAAAATTACTTTAATTCAAAAAATGCATTAGACTCTTATGTAGAACAATTAAAACTAGAAAAAGAAAAAAACTTAGGTACGTTTTATAAAAAAATAACAGAACTATTAAGTCCAGAAACAATAGGAATAACAGTCACTAGCACAAAACGATTTTATAGCAGCACTAACTACAACCAAAATAGTGAAGTTTGGTTTTCAAACAATGCACTAATGATCGATTCTGATATTGTTGGTGAATTAGTTTCCAATTATCTAGATTTAACTTAAATTTAAATTAAGGCGATAGTGTTATAGTCCAATTACTAGCATCATAATACCCTTCTAAAGATTTAGACCAAGTTTTTAACTGTGGCTGGTATTCGTACTGCGTATTTGTTGCTAAATTTGTAACAAATTGGATGCTTGTTGCTAATGCTGAATTAAACGAAACTTCCCATCCAGATGATGTGTATGTTATGATATCGTTGGCATTTGCTAACAAATTTCCCCATATCACTGCATAGTTTCCGTTCGTGTTATTGTTTGATCCTATTGGTTCTAAAATCATATAACTTGTACCAACACTAGGTGTTTGAATGTAAGACAGCGGAACTGTATAAGGATCGATAATAGCAGTAATAGGTGGCGTTATCGTATCATTTGGAGTTGTACCAGAAGATGGTGTGTATATAAGAGTACTTGTGTCCAATGGATTAGTAGCAATTGTCCCAACAACTATATTTCCATTGGGTAAATCTAATTGAATTTGTGAAATTCCATTGACTATATTTGCATTATACACTTTAACCAAATCTGTCCATGAATAAGAAACTAACTGATTGCTTTCCACTGCATACTTTACCAATTTAAGCATACCATTTGCATAATAAACACCGAAATCCAATGGAGTAAGAACCAAAGTATCAACAATATCTTGTGCTGGTTTTGTAAGTAATTCTGTAGTTAAATCTCCACTTGTAGCATATATGTTTGAAACAATACGCTCAATAACTCCCATTTTCTTAACAACAGCTGGTAAGCTCAACCACACAGGCATTTCAAATGTCATTGTTGCGATATCGATTTGAGTTTCGGTTCCCTTTGGAACAGACCTTGATGACCAAACTGTGTTTGTTAATAAAACATAAGTTAAAGTAGACCAATCAATCATATTGGTATTCGATTGAATTTCCAAAGCAGGATTAAACAAAGGCAAAATTTGTTCAAATATTTGCAATTTTTGATCCAAATTCGTTGTCCAAATATCAACTTTTAGTGTAAGTTTATAAGGAACTGGCATATATCTATCAACTGAAAATCCACCACCAAAAGAATTTCCATATTGTCCAGTTGTTGGATCGATATTTCTCATCTTTACGTTTGCAGTACCAACAAATGTAGGATTTTGAACACTTGAACGATCATATTCTAAACCAGCAATATATACTGACATCATAGGAGCAGTTGGTAAATTATTTTCCGATGCATTTGCTATTATCTGACCAACTTGTCTTGAACCATCGCCCATTTGAACTGGTACAGTTTGCAAAGTGTTGTTACCATACATAATTTGAAATCCGCTTAACGCTCTCATAAATTGAGCCAAGTATGATCGCAATGCTTGTGGATAAAAAAATTGATTAGCCATATTAGTAATCTGCCTTTGGTTTTAATATATTTGGCAACGTTTGCGATGAAGGAATAGTCACATTGCCGTTTTGTGTTTGAACATTTACCGTATTCGTATTATTAACAATGAGATTTTTCTGTGTTAAATTGTTCGAAGCACCTGGAGTTAAGTTCGTTCTTACATTATCATCGACCTTTTGCCAATTTGAACCACTAAATCTAAAAAGTCTATTTGGTAAAAAATCCAATCTCAAAAAGTAATCACCTTCGTTTGGATTACTAGGAAAAGATATTCCTGCACTAACGGCATACCCATCAGGAGGAACACCATCACCTGTTAAATAACCAACAGGTTCTAAATTTGGAGTTGGTGAATATATATTTGTATTCATACCTATATCTACATTTCCGTTAACATCGGTTAAAGGTACATAATACGGAGTATCATCAAATCCAGAAGTAGGAACATCAGTGTTTGCTTTATTTATAACAGCTTCTGTTATTCCCATATAAGTGTTATAAGTCGACATAATATCTAACAACGGAGATGTGGTTTGAGCATTTGGTGTTCCAGGCAAACCAGTATTTTCTGTTACAGATAAATTATTCAACAAACCTTTAAATTCTTGACTATCAATTAACGGATCAAATCTCACTCTCCACAAATGCGGATACCAAGTAGGACTAAAACCTTCAGACGCCCAAGAAGCATCGCTTGCAACAAAAAACCTTTTTAATGGTGCCAAATTATCATTTAACGGATCAAAGTCTTTTAAATGTAACAATTCAACAACATCGCCATTTATAATTTTCCTACCCAAAAACTCAATCATCGTATTATAATGAAATGTTACCGTTATAGTGCCGTTGTTAAGAAATAAACCAAACTGCGATAAATCAAAGTCTACGTCTTGGCGTTGATAAACCCCACGCAAAACATATACACTACTATCGTAAACACGATCTCTATTTTCTAAAAATAACAAATCTTGAATGTTTGTCGGAGATAAATTAGTATACGACGGTTTCGATGGATCATTACTAAATCCAAAAGTTGTATTTGCTGGTATATCTGTTTGTGTAAAATTAGATAGTGTTATGGAATTATTTGCTGTATTATAAGAAACAACCGTGGTATTACTAGGAATTCCAACATTCGCATACACATAATCTCCCACATCAATTCCTTGTAACGTAGGAAAAATAATAACATTGCTATTAATAGGAGTATCAGTAGTTGTTTGAACTTGAACACCGTTAGGAGTCGGTCCTAGATATTTATGAAGCAAAAAATCTGTTCCACCAACTTCAAACTGTTCTTTAATTATTCTATCAAAAAATCTATAATCGTTTGATTTATTTTGTTTCCATAATGATAAACGCGCCATACTTGTTAATCCCATTGTATATGGTATTTAGTGTTTTTAAAAGAAACAAAAAATGGGCACAAAGCCCATTTTTAATTTAATTTAAATTTTACGGTCACAACTTCATTTAGCTATTTTTCTTCTAACCAAAGATGTTTTTCTAGACTCAGTTACACCAACTGTATTCGCTCTAATAATGGTAGCACCATTTGATACTTTAATACTGATTTTGCCTTCTTTGCCAGCTCTAAACATGTTAATGGTTTTAGAAATTTCAGGAGTGATGAGAGAATCAACAACAGTGATCTGATCAATACAATGAGTACCATCAGACTTTGCGATAATATCATATCCTAACCCTTTCAACCGTTTTCCAATTAATGACAAATCATCACAAACCGATTGGTGGTCTCTTAACCTATCCATTTCATCAAAATCTTCAGAAATTTTCTTTTTAATCATCTTTGTTTGCTTTTTATCTTTTTCTAAAGTTTCGACATTTTTCTCTTTTGATTCTCTAATCAACTTAATAAGTTCTCTTTTTGCAGATGTTTTATCTTCGTTGATTAGTTTACTAATAACAGATAACAATTTTTCATATTTTGTCATTTTAAACTCCAAATAATTAAAAAAGGGAAACTATAGTTTCCCTTTTTGTTAAAGTAATTAAAATTTAATTACTCATCGCCTTCGATAGAACGTCTGTTTTGACGACCACCCATTGTATCTTTCGAACCAGCAGGACGACCATCTTCATCTCTTCCTTCTGACCTACGATTTAGTTTATCGCCTCGTCCGCCAGGAACGTTTGCAAACTTTCCAGAACCAGATAATTTTCCACGTCCTTTAGTATATGCGTTATCTGCATCACGAGTTGGAGTTTTTCCATCTGGTGCTTCGTTTGCTCCGCCACGAACTAAGTTCTTTGCAGTGCCACCCATATCATTTTTTTGGAATTTTAATGAGTTTTTGTTTACACCAATTTTGGAATTGCCACGTGCGCCAGCTTGGATACCTTCTTCGTCAGCAAAACCTTCAACCTTTTCTACATATTCGCGCATTTTTTTGCGAGTGTCGTTTTTCTTTTTCATTTCCTTTTCACGTTCCAAAACACGCTTACGTGCTTCAAGCATACGACTTCTGTAGTTACGTGATTCTCCTACTAAATCATCTTCTACATCATCCATATCATCTTCAGCTTCATCCGAATCAATTTCAGCATCATCCAACTCGTCTTCTGCATCATCCAAATCGTCTTCATCCAAATCGTCTTCTGCATCATCCAACTCGTCTTCTGCATCATCCAACTCGTCTTCTGCATCGTCAAGTTCTTCATAATCATCATCCGACATCAATTCATCAAATTCTGCACGTAAATCATCCAAAGCGTCTTCTAAATCAAGAACACGATCTTCTAACTCATCGTCAGCATCATCCAAATCGTCTTCAGCATCATCCAAATCGTCGTCTTCCAACTCATCGTCAGCATCATCTAAATCTTCATCTGCTTCATATTCATCAACATCTGAACCATACTCATCTTCATCGATATCATTCAAATCATCAGCAAGTGTATCAGATGCCAAATCTTCGGAATCTAAATCCTCGTAAATGTCTCTGCTCTTTTCAACAACGATTTGATGAAACAATTCTTTTGCAGCTTTGGTATCATTATTAATGATATGCTCAATCAACTTTTCATACTTATTCATATCTTTCATCCTTTTTGGTTAATAAAAATAATTAAGGAAAATATCCAAAATTATTACTAAACTTATTTAGCAAAAAAATTATTTTATTGCTTTTTAAGCCTTAAAAACGCTTAAAACATCGAACCTCCACCAGAAGAATCTTCCGGTTCTCCATATTGTATAAACAAAGAATCTTTTTTCTGTTCATACTCAACTTCACGTGCTATATTCATTAAACGCAATCTTCTTAGATTATGAAGAGTTAATCTTGTTTTTCTATTATCGTTTATTTTTAATGTAGACTGATCGTCTTTTTCGTTATAATAACCACTGTTTACTTTATCAATTACATTTTCTTTTAAAATATCAATAATATACATTTTATTCCCCCATATCACCACTAATATCACCACCCATGTCCATGTCACCACCCATGTCCATGTCACCACTAATATCTGAACCTGCCATATTTGCAGAATCAAAATCAGAAGAAATACCGCTTGGTGTAATACCAACAGACCTTACCCCTACTTGCTTTGCCTGACTCTTTACTTTATCTTTGTTTTCCTGTGCCCACATTTCTTCATTTTCTAAAATTTCTTCATGGGTTAATCCTAAAAACCTTTTTAATAAAAACTTTTTAGATAAAAATTTAAATTGCGTTAGCTGGTTAAAAGAACTTATACGTGCAGAATCGATTTCAATTTGTCTATATTTAGAAAAGTTTTGCGGCTCAACAAACATCAAGTCAAAGGTAGAAGAATCAATGTCTATACCACGCGATTTAATAAATAATTTAAACTCTCTATTCAAACTTCTAATAATATAACTTTGAATACGTTTACAATATTGCGTAAATCTCCATTCCTGTATCATAGCAACACCAACTTTACCATCAGAATACGTATTTGGTGCTTCTTCTGTATGCGTTGGCAAATAACTAGATGGAATTCTTAAACCTCTAAACATTTTATCAGTGAAATAACGCAAATCTGTTATTTCTCCTAAATTTTGACCACCAGGCAATACTTCTACACTTGACCCTCTTCCTTCTGATGAAATTGGAAAAAAGAAATCTTCATTGACCGAATTGCAAACGAATATACCAGAATCTATCGCAAAGTTATGGTAATTGTGCCATTTCTCAAACCCATCAACCGTAATTGTACCAGTATCCATATTTTCTACTTTTTCAATAGAAACGACTCTATGATTAAAATTTTCAATATTATCAACAAAACTATCCCAACTTGTATAACCAAAATTTTCTATAATTTTTTCTATAGTATCAAATGTAAAATCAACGTCGAAATTCTCAAATATATTGAACAATACATTCTTGACAATTTGAACACGATCTGTTATACCAAACTTAACTAAAGTTGATATTTCCTGCAAAATCCTAAAATCATCTTCTTTGTAAAAATCATCTTTTTTAGTTTTGTTCTTTTTGCTAAAATAAACTTTATGTTTAAACGTTTTTGGATTTTCAAATTTAATCATCCAAAATTCTTTTAGGCGATCACCAATTGTTAGTTTATCCCACGACTTAATAACGTTATCATATTTTTTAATTTTTTTAACAGTTTTGACGACACCATGATCTGTTTCCCAAAAATTATCAGTCATTGCAAGTTCAAACAATTTTTTATCTTCATCGTTCATAAATAACAAATTTCTAGGATCATTATTTTCTTTGTCACCGTTTTTATGAAATATTGTGTTTTTTATAGAATTGACATATTCGTTCAAATAGGTATATTCTTGATGTTTGTTTTTATCTTTAAAGAATGTACCAACCATAAGTTCAGTATCAAACCAAACTTTCTTTTCATGATCCCATACCTGCGATACACCTTTATCATTTTTTCTTTTACTAAAAGATATTAAACTGTCACTTGTTGATAAATCTTTTGCTTCGACTATCCCTTTATTAAACACAGGAATTTTATGATCTGGTGTACATGTAAATGATTTGCCATTGTCTAATGTTATTTTAATGACATCCGTGTTTTTTCTAGTAACACCAGCCCAGTTAATGAGACCAGGAGTTAATTTCCCAGTTAATGGGTCACAGCTAAAGCACCAATTTTCCTTTCCTTTTTCAAACTCTTCAATCAATGCTTGTAAAGTTAAAACTCTACCATCCAACAATGGAATTTTTGTATTCAAATCTAAGCACAATGGGTTATAAGTAGCATCCATTCTATTTGCTTGTTGGCCATTTTGTACAGGTATTCTTCGTTGATGAATTTCATTTTTAACACGCTCAATATATGCCATTTGCATATGCGGTGGCATATCACCGACATCCAATTTCCAAACCCTTCGTTCTGGTGCACGTTGAATTCTATAAATCAAAATAGCATCTTCTAATAATTCTTTTTGCTTATACACTTTGAAAATAGTTTCCAAAGGTGAAGTTCCAAACGGCCAGTAAGGATCTAAACCTTCATTTAATGTAATATGCAATACATGTTCAGCGTTAATAATACATTCATTTCTTGCGTTATTAAACCGTGTTCCACTCGTAGACGATGGACCAACAAATGGTATATAAGAACCATTTGGTCCGCCAAGTGCTGGAGAATCCATATACTCATCGGTTGATGAAACTGGGGATACAGACAAATTTTGCAAATTTGGATTATAATCACGAATAATATATTGTTCTGGTTCTTTTCCTGCTGATTCGTTAACTACAACTTTGATAACTTTATCCATTTGAACCCAAAGCAATTTAAAAGTTTCTGGATCTCTAACAAATAATTGATCACCATACTTAAAAACATTTCTCACAAGTTTAAAAATTCTATGATCAAATTGATTAAGTTTAACCCATTGTAATAGCATTTTTTTAATAATTGATATTTCTGTATCTGTTGGTACATCGTTAAATTTTAACTCAAAAGGAGTCCCGTTTGAATCACTTTTTTGAGTAGAAAATTCTGCAAGAATGTCTAACGCAGCAGTTACATCGGAATCACTATCCATTTGTTCATATTGATTATAACGCTCAACTCGATTAGGATGTCCGACATAAACTTCCGGCAACTTTTCTTGATATGTTTTAAAAGCATCTAAATTTGCACCTTTTTTGGCTTTGCTTATACCTAAAGGACTAAATTCCCCAGAAGCATTAAAACTTGGACTTCTAAAATGTTTTTTCCAACCCATATTATTACACCATTAATTTTGTATTTAGTATTCTATTTTGTTTTGTAAGAATATCCGTGACGTTCCGTGTATTATCATTGACTGATTTCACTATGTCTTGTAGCAATTCAGCATGATTGATCAAAATACCTTTAATATCTTCATTATTTAGCATTTTATTTTTTGTTTCTTGGTCATTGTACGAAATTTCTTTTTTGTCTTCTATCTTTTCAGGATAAGACGATTTTTGTTTTTCAGGAACAGCTATTGATAATTTATGGTACGAACTTAAAATATTATGTGACCCAGTAGAAACATGTTCTATAGTAGTAGCACCACCTTCAAACTTTTTAAAATCCATAGAATTAAATTCTTTTATAGATTTCGACATATTATCTACAGTAGAACTGAAAATATTCATTTTTGTTTCAAATGGCGTTAAATTGATTTTGGAAGTACCAGAAACCAATGAACTTAAAAAGCCAGTTAAATTAGAAACAATTTTACTGGATATCAAACTATTATTAATATTATTGATCGAATTTGATATGTTTTGCATTGATGCACTGAAAATATTCATTTTTGTTTCAAATGGGGTTAAATTGATTTTGGAAGTACCAGAAACCAATGAACTTAAAAAGCCAGTAATTTTATCAGATAGCCCATTTAAAGAACGCAAAGAAGATTCTGTCGATAAACTTAAAATTCCTTTTATGGCAATCAATCCAGCAGTACCATTTTTTCCTATCTTTTCTAAACTATCAGATATACCAGAAAGACCCCAAGAAATGACTTTTAATCCCAATCCTATACCAGCACCACCAACAGCAGCAAGAGAAGCAATAGATGCGCCTATTATAGCAGCACCAGTTATTAATTCTGGACCAACAGCAGATATAGACTTTGCGCCAATAGACAATGCAGCGGTAGCTGCACCGAATCCTAAAGAAAATTCACCAAATTTAACAAGCAAAGAATCGAACGTTTTTTGAGCATGATTATTTTTCATTTTAATGGCGGTATCAGAAACCATATCAAATGCTTTAGCCAACATGATAGCTGCACCACCAACAGCAAGCAATGTAGCAGCAGAACTAGAATTAAAACCTTTAATAAAGTCTTTTATTTTACCAAATTTGGATACTTTTTGAACATTTTGTTCTGCCTCTTCTATCTTGGCTGTAGCCGGTATAGCTTTCTGAGCAGCTTCTTCTATTTTAGCAACACTTGGGTTTACATCTTTAGCAGCTTCTTCTATTTTAGCAACACTTGGGTTTACATCTTTAGCAGCTTCTTCTATTTTAGCAACCGACTGTTCGGCATTTTTTTCTATAGTTGGCGAAACGCCTTCAGTGACATTTGGAACTTTTAGATTTTTTTCTTCCGGTAATTTAATCGATGGTTTTATTAAATTCTTAAAAAATGAAATAGTATTTGATAACATAGAATAAAGACCAGAAATTGCACCTACGGCAGCACCTATCCCAACAATCCATTCGCCAATTGTTGCTACTTTTTCTATATTATGTTCAGAAAATAGATTTTTCTTCAAGATAACAGCACTTAAATGATCCAAAGACGACATTAAACCTGCTGCTTTTTTTGCAAATACATCAGTAAGATTAGCCATAACCGGAGTTAAGTTTTTAACGATATCAGTTAGACTGTTGCTTATACTTTCAGCCGAATTATTTAAACTTTTTGTAACAGCAACCATTGCTTCTTGTTGAGCAGTTTCTAACTTCCCAAAAGGAGTTTGCGGAGTTGTTTGATCTTTTGAATTTTTTGCACCCTGAACTGTAGTTGGTTTGGCATTTGTTATTGTGTCTTTAAATTTTCCTTTACCTAACGCCAATAACTCAACATATGAATTAAGCATAGAGTTTAATGCATTTGCATTTTCTCCACCAGCAATCGCCAAAGACTTCATTCTTGACTTATCATTGAATGCGTTTTTTAATTTATCAGTAACTACATCGATAAACTTTTGCATATCTTCCGGAGACATTTTATCAAAATTTGCACCAAACTTGTCAAATTCTTTTAACAAACCAACCTGCGATAACGCAACTGCTTCTGTGCCTTGCAAATGCCCACCAGTACCGATTGCACTTTTTAATAAAGGAACTAATTCTTTTGGCATTGCCATCATGAATCTATCTACATTTGCTTTTGCAGATGGATTTTGTGCCATTTTTAAATTATAAAGCATTACTTCTTTCATTTGATCTGCTTGTGCTTGCATTTCTTTTGCAGATTTATGAGTCAAGTCACTAAGTTCTTGTAAACTTGCAGTATAGTTGATTATCCTTGCAGACATAACCTTTAATGAAAGCATTTGTGCACCAATACCCAATGGACCAACAAATGCTTTCATTGATTCTAAAACAGTTGACGTAATCTGATCACTAGAATACCCCATTGCAAGAAAACTTTTTGTTATTGCTTTATTATTCTTGCTCATCATAGTTTCAATGGTTTTGGCACTATCTGTCATCGATATACCAAGCATTGATAATGCATCAGTGCTTTCTTTCAACCCAGAGCTAAACTGTTCTAGAGTTAATCCAGTGTTATTTAAAACATTCCCAACATCTTTATACGATTCTACAAAATGAAACCCAGATTGCTGTAAAGTTTGCCAAAGTTTTGTTGTTTTTTCAACATATGAAAATTCAGCTGCTGCAGCTGCTGAAGTTAAACCAAGCAATGCAATCGCTGCACCAGCAGATGCTTCGCCGGCCAACGACACTGCTCCACCAAAAAATTTACCAAGCGCACCTCTACCAAACGCAATTGATTTACCAAGGTCTTTAAGTGCACCACCAGCTAAGTTTGCAGCATGTTCTAATAAATCCGTACCTGCTTTAAAAATACCAGAACCAATGCCAACTGCACTGTCCATTTTGATAAAGTTTTCTGCAGTATGCGTAACGGATTTTTGTAAGGTATTAAATGCTGACCCAATATGTGTTCCTGAATTAGATAATAACGAATTAAAGTTTTTGACACCCAACTCACGTTTAGCTTCTAACAGTTCTTTAAGTTTTTGTTGTTTTATTTCTTTCGTTTCGGAGTTTTTTGCTTGATCTGCTAATTGATTCAAACGTTCATTGTACTGAGAAGCAGTAATAGCACCTGCTTTGTATTTTGCTTTTAAATTTTCTAACTCATCACTGAAATCTCTTAAACTTTCAAACAGTTTACTTTTTTCCAATTCTTTATTGAAAACTTCAAAATAATCAGAAAGATGATTAAGCGAATCATGTAACTGTTCTGTGTTATTATTCTTTATAGCATTTTCTAACTTGTTGATATTTTCAATTGATTTTTCAAAATTTAAACTACTTGAATGGCCAGTTTTCGATTCAACTTTTTTTAGTAAATGATCGATTTCGTCTTTTGATGATCTTTTCAATACATCTTTATAGTTACTGATATTATCAATAGTTTTCTGCAACAAATCTGCTCTTTTTTTATCAGATTTTGTCATATTATCTATAAAATTCTTATCCGAACTCATTTTATCTTTAATAGCTTCTACAAAACTATTAAGCAAATCAGAAAGTCGTCCTAAGTCTATATCATCAGCCAATTTAAATCACCATTCCTTTAACATCCATTTAAAAATAAGGATACCCTGTTTTGTTAGTTGTTTCTATATTATTTTCTATAATATCAGATATAATTCTTCGTTCAGTAATACTGAATTCAATTATATCTTCATATGAAACACCACCACGCATATTCCAACACAAAACTAATAATTCCTTTTTTAACGCTCTTACGTCTTTTTCCATTTGATTATTTAGGTTTTCCATTTCATCTTTCGATAGACCTAAGAGCGACTGTCGAAAAAACTCGAATAATCAAAATTAACAATAACATTATTATCCTTTTCACACGATTGACATTTAATAGATATTGGTTTGAATTCGATTAATTTCGAATTTTCATCAATTTGATCTTTAATTTTATCGATAACTAACTTCGAAGAATTTTCATAAAACTCGTATATATATTCCTTTTCAGATACAACTTCGTCTGGTGTTTTAATACAATCTGTTGCATATGCTAATGTCTTAAAACTAACTTCTAAAGATTTATCTAGATACAAAGACAAATATTCTTGTTGCTTTTCTTGATCTTCCATAAGTTCAATCTGTTCCATAGATTTCTTTATTTCTAACATTTCCATTGCAAGATCACTGCTTTCCTTATATGTTAGCGGTCTCAAGAACACAATCAATCCATTATCTAAATTTATTCCTTTGGAATAATCAGGTATTTGTATTGAACTAACATATTGGGCTAAATCTAAATCATTTGTATTTTCATGATCGCAGTGTGAGCATTTATTTGTTATTTCCATCTTACTACCATAAGTAGCAATTCGTATAGCTATAAGTAACGGATCTATATCAATCGAAGGAATACTCCACACATCTACAATTTGAGGTACACAACTTTGTATTAGTAATGCAGTGCTTTTACCAGAAATCAATAGGTCTGGATTCTTTGTATTAATTTCATCTTTTGATGTCATTGGATATATATCTAACAACTGCAAACTAGGATCAGTCTTTGTCCATTTATAAAATATGTCATTGGATATAGGTCTATATTGAGATGTTGGAGTTCTAAAGTTTTTTCTTAATGGATTATTCATATTTTTTCTCCTATATTATTATTTAGCTATTTATATTATGCTGTTTTTCATATCTCTCATTGTATTCCTATCTAGTTCCTATCTAGTTCCTATCTAGTTCATATCTAGCTATATCTTACGTTGATATCTCTCATATCTCTCATATCTTACATATCTTACATTGTATTCCTATCTAGCTATATCTTACGTTGATATCTCTCATATCTCTCATATCTCTCATATCTTACATATCTTACATTGTATTCCTATCTAGCTATATCTTACGTTGATATCTCTCATATCTTACATTGTATTCCTATCTAGCTATATCTTACGTTGATATCTCTCATATCTCTCATATCTTACATATCTTACATTGTATTCCTATCTAGCTATATCTTACGTTGATATCTCTCATATCTCTCATATCTTACATATCTTACATTGTATTCCTATCTAGCTATATCTTACGTTGATATCTCTCATATCTTACATTGTATTCCTATCTAGCTATATCTTACGTTGATATCTCTCATATCTCTCATATCTCTCATATCTTACATATCTCTCATTGTATTCCTATCTAGCTATATCTTA
>JAEHJW020007320.1_pt1 | contig 18015 bp, 24 predicted proteins | sample 9271431 | NCBI WGS metagenome assembly JAEHJW02 | reverse complement strand
TGGCTTTTCTTCCTCTTCTTCATCTTCTTCGGAAACGGGAGCAGGCTTGATTTCCTTCTCGCCTTCCTTATCCAGATTCTCGCCGTGTTCGGCTTCTTCCAGAGGTTTCAGCTTATCCATGAAACTCATGAGTTGTTGCACTTGCGGGGCAAGCGTTTTCAGGGCTGCGACAACTTCGGAAAGGGTCATTTCCTGATTCTCGCCGCCTTTGTTTTCTTCATCTTTTGGCATGGTTATTTCCTTTGTATCAACGGTGAAAGTAAAGTGGTCGAGAACCGCCACGTCTGGCCCCATCCGGCCTTGATTGACCAGAGCGAGGTGATTGCCGCGAATATCGCGCTGTACGAGGTCATATTGCTGCCCGTTAAATTCTCCGGGCGTCCAATCGTATTTACAGCGATAACCACAGGACAATTCTTTTTTACCGGAGTCGATGAGTTCTTTCATCGCTTCCGAAAATACTTTGATGTTTCCATACAGGGTGTCATCGGCAAAATATACATCTTCACCGACTACACCTTGTATGCCTTTTTGTTCTGCCGGGACAAGGCCATTCTCTTCAGCGCCGAGCATGATATGGTTGTCAATCCACGGCAGCAGCTTGAATGATTCGATTGTTTCAGGGCTTCCCAGCTCTTCGGCAGGGCGGTACACGCGATACATTGCATTCGGATCGGGTGCATTGGGCAATGATCGGCCAGCATATTCAAAGATTCCGACTTTGGACAATGGATTGCTTTTAATTTCCGGCCAGCCGTTTGTATCGATCTCGCGTTTATCCATCGCCGCGCATTTGTCGATAGCGAAAGAAATGCTTTGCTGAATGCCAGGATGAAGCGGGGATGGCTGGCCTTCTGCAATCTGCTCAGGAAGCGACCAGCAATAACCTAGATGTTCTTCATTCAATACAGGATTGAACAGATCCCCTGTTGCGGAAAACAGCGCAAAGCCATCATTCATTGAAATAAGCTTCGGCTCTTGTACCAGCTTGCCGCCTGTCTCTTCCTCGAATTCACGCATGGCAGCGCGTATTGGCGTTTCCCCATCTTCGATATGTCCCGCAGGGAAAGCCCATGTATTCGCATTATCTCCGCCTGCACGTTTCAATAATAGGACATGGCCGGTATCTTTCTCGCGGAAGAGAATGCCAGCGGCTTTGGGCAATTGCTTTGCGGCTTCTTCATCGGCGGCTTTTGATTTTTTGGCCTCTGAATATGCGATAGCGACCGCTTCCATTGGCGGCTTGCCTTCTTTTCGCAGAGTAGCAATATTGCGCGAGATCACTTCCGCGCTGCTTCCTTGTTCAAGTGGCATTGTTGATAATCCTCAGTAATGTTGTAGCTTCGCGGATATTCCCGCCGTCATTCGTCGTCATCAGGACACGGACGGTATAAAACATTTCAGTTGCTCCGGCTGGGATAATCCCGCCACCAATCTGACAACGTGCAACTTTCCCGATCGCTGCCGTTGTATTGTCAGGATATGTAATTACAGCTGTATTGATTACTGGCGTCCCGAAAGTCAATCCTGATTGGTCTGCCGTGATAGATGTAATCGACTGGATTGTTTCTGCTGCATTTAACAGATTCGTGCAATCGAAGTCATACCAGACATTTTCAGTGGTTCGCTTATCAAGTATCTCGGTCATTTCATTCCTTTACATTCCAGTAAGTTGGCCGCGCAGATATTAGATAATGCGTTCCTCTTCCTGAGATATGATAAACATCACTTCTCGCTGATATTTTCCAAAATGGATTCGTCCCATCAACAGGCTGAACAAGCCCTGAAACATGTGCAATATTTGCATTCTGGACAGAAGCCATCGTCCCGTCTATTTGTCCTGTCGTATTCCCGATTGCATATCCAATATTCGGCAATTGGATATTGGCAGAACTTCCTGATATTGCGATTTGTCCGGATGCGATTTCTATATTCTTTGCTTGAATTACAACCTGGCTACCAGATATTGCAATTGACCCACTAGCATTCGCAATATTTGCATTTTGCGTATCAGTAAGATTTGCTGATATTAAAACTGATCCATTTAATGAATCCGTATTCTGATTTTGTATTGCCGCTTCAGTGCCTGATACTTCTATTGATCCTGTTATGCTTGAAATATCAGGTTGCTGTACATCAGTTATTGTTCCTGTAATTATGCTCGCAGATGGGAATATGCATATACCTGCAGCGGCCCATCCTTCTCCGGCATTCGTCCATCCCAATGATCCAGAAGATGTGGAATATTCCGCATAAACATGCTCTGAATTTTGAGATGCGGATACATAAGTGCCTAATGGGATATTATTTACGGTTGCTGCTGAACCTATATCCAATTCACCAAATGCGAATGCTCCAGATGTCCAATCTGCTAGAGTTAATGTGGGGTTTGAACTTATGTTATTTAATGGAGAGCTATTTGAGGTAAATGCCCCAAGTGATCCATATCCGCTAAACGCTGCCCATGTAAACCCCATATCCTGCGCAACATTTGACCATGACGCAATCAGATTATATGCAATTCCTACAGAAGGGTTTTCTAAATAAAATAATTCTACTCTATGACCAGATCCAAAAAAATTATTATTCACCGATCCCAGCGAGATAAGCGAAACCCCATTATATGTAACGCCTGTCGGAGTTGGTGTTGTTGAAGTCCAATAATTATTGACTGCAACAATTAATAAATTTGTGTCAGCGGCTAGCGTTATAGCGCTTGTAATGCTGGATACTGACGATCCACTTGATGCCTGACTTGACCCTGTGATTGAAACTGCCATGTCATGCCTTATTCAACTTTAATTGCCGTTTGTATATGTTGCGCTGGTTACAGATACAGTTTGTCCAGTAGCGATATTGACGTTGTTCAAATTCAGATCACTTGCGGTAATGCCGACTGTGCCATCAATGTGAGCCGTTCCGCCAGAAGTGGTCAGGCGATACCATGTTGCATTTGTACCCGCTCCAGCGCCAGCAGTGCCAGTTCCATTCGAGATGGCATTCAATGTCAGAACGCCACCAGAAGCAGCAGGCGCGAATGTGGCATTACATGTCAGAGTGGCAAGCAATACTTGAGAAGTAATTGCCGTGTCAGGGTTCGCGGGTTGCGTACCACTGTAAATATTCAGCAATGCACTTGCGCCGACTGTTGACGTGATTGCATTTTGCTGGGCATTTTTCAATGCTGCGCTATATTTCAGATTACTAGCCATTTGCTAATTCCTCTAGATTAATTACGGGCTTTTGGGTGCATCGGCAATTCGGAAGTTGTCCGGGCAATCCATAAATTTCCTGTCCGTACATTTCGCCAATGTAGGGCGGATCGTCATAGCTGCATTCCTTCCCGTTTAACTTCTTGTGCAGCTCGCGCGGCTCTTTGCCACCACCAGAATGTATCCAGATGAATTTCTTGATTCCCATCTTCTTCATCCGGCCTGCATTCAGATTGTTATAAGCCTTGCGCGTTTGATCTTGCGCAACATTCCGGGCTTTGCGGATGTTCTGTTTGTACTTTGTATTCAGGTAAGGGACTAAATCTTCCAGCCCTTTGCCGGTTGTGATGGAGCGCATCACCTGTCCCTGAACATCGGCAAGATATTGCTGCGGCAGAGTCTTGATCAGGTTCGCGGCTTCTTCTGTGCTGGCCTTCATGATTTCTTGAATATCAGCATCCATCAGCCCAGCGCGGGAGATTGTCACGTTCTCGCTGATTTCCTTCAGGGACATGCCCAAAGTCGATGTCGCATTGCGCTCAACCTGTTTGATCATGCGCTTTGTGGATTTCTTCGCCCACTCATTGAAAAGTGGTTCCCATTTGCCCAGCAAAGCATTAATCAAGATCCTGGCTTGACTTGTTACGCTGGCATCCATCGCAGAATCGCTGGCATGTTCTTCAAACAGATTCTTGAGTTCGCGCTTCGTGTCTTTTGCCATGCGGTCAATCATTTTGATGATCGACTGCGCGTATTCTTGAGGGATTGAAGCAGCAAGATTTAAGGGCTTGCCAACCAGATCAGGTTTCTTCAATGTCGTCATTTGGCTCTAATTCTTCTTCAATGCCCATGCCGTGATAGCCGCTTTGTTTATCCATAGCAATCCGTTTGCGCTCATCTTCACCGCTGATAGCGCCGGACTGCATGAGTAGCTGGCCGGTCTGAGCTTTGGCTTGATTGGTATCGGCCAATTCTTTAGCGGTCGGCGTATCCAGGGGATTCCATTGCACGAATGTTTCCACCGGCTCCATTTTGAGTTGTGGCGCAACATAGCTGCGCATCACGCAAAGGTGATGACGCTCGATGAAGTCTGTCAGGTCATTTGCCTGGATGCTCTCCAGCTCTTCGTGATAACTGGCTGTTTCATGCTCTCCGGTTGAATTAAATCCCTTGGGAGTTGTACCCAATAGTTTCGTAGCCGGAACGCCAGAAACAGCGGCTACAATTTGATACTGAGTCATGATGACAGTATCAAGATCGGCCAAGCTTGTATCATATTGCTGGAATTCGTCGCCTTCTTTATCGCCCAGCTTGATACCGTAATTGTCACGGTAATACTGCCAATTGTTCAGCGCCGCGATTGCATCATCACTATTTGACATGACCTTTTCCAGATCAGTCAGCCAGATATTCGTGCGTTTTGTCTGTACCAGCATCGGGGCTTCGTTCGCCACGCGCTCGGCAGCGTACACGCGCTCCATGATCATCTGTGGCAACGGAATGCCGCCATAGATGTATTGCGGCTTCAGGATGTCAGCAGGCTCGGCATATCTGAAGATGATCAGATGAGTGCGATGTACCTGCTTGCCGTTGATAATCCAGTATGTCGGCTCGTAAAAGTGCAGGGAATCAGGCTGTGAAGCTGCAGCACCATCCAGCATGGGCGCTGTCCAGTATGGGTCAACCTGGACAATCCCCTTATAGCTATTCGGAGTAATTCCGTCAGGATTGAATGGTTTCTGATAATACTCAGGGTCAGTACTGTTGACCTTGAACATCGCCACGCGTACGCCAAAAATACGGCCTTTTCGGATGAAGTCTTGCATGTGCTGATTGACCTTCATTGTCCGGTCATAGTATTGCATCAGCTTCAGAGCATCCGGCTCAAGCTCGTCGCCACTCACTGAAACGATGTTATAGCCCTTGCGCACCGCATCCCGCGCAGGCATAGAACAGGCTTTATTTACTAGCCAATTCTGGGCGATGATTGCGGCAAGTTGATGCCCGATGAATCCCTGCGAAGCGTACCAATTTGCCAAGACTTCCGAGATTGTCGTAATCCCTGAGTTCAATTGCTTCATGTCCGGCGCGCCAGTGGAACTATCGTCCATTGCGCCTTCAACTTTCACGCGTGGCAGATCTTGTATCAGCTTTACAACATAATCCCCGATGCCGGACAGTGATTCTCCGAGTTCATATTTATGGGTCGAAAAAAAGCCACCTTTCGCCTTCTTTTCAACGGAAGGCGATTTAGGTTTTTTTGTCCAGAACATTTATTTATCCAAAGAAGCTCCTGCCGCTTGTCAGCAGCGAAGCGAATCCCCGCGAAAGCGAGTCTATTTGATCGTCGTTTGAACCATTCGGAAACATGCGCATTTCATTCACCAGCTTGTCATTCCAGCCAGCCCGAAGCATGAGCACATTGCCCACATTCACTTGGGCCGCGAAAGGTTCGGCCCGTGTTATTTTGTCCCCGGTTTCAGGGGAACTGTTTACTTTATATCCGGCAAGCTTGCGGGTCAGATAGGCAATCTGTGATTTACCGGCCTGACCTGGGTCTTGCGGGATGTCAATTCTTACCGACTTCCCGTCCCGGCTTGCGGTATTGACCATGATTGCATCACGATCATCTGGCCCCCATTGGCCGCGCTCGATGTCGGCTATCAGGTATCGGCCATCTTGTAACTTGCCCAGCTTGCCGCCCACTGTCCAGTCGCCATCATCGGCAACGGAAGCCAAGTCCCACGCGCGAACCCATTTAATAGACTCGGCGGGGATTGCATCAATAACCTGAATTTTGCCGGGCTTGAATATCCCGCCATCAAGTGGGGATGGCCGTTGCTGGAAAAGACTATTCCATGTAATCGGCTGATTCTCGAATGTTTCCCAGTGCTTCCGGTCGAACCATTCAGGCCAGAGATATTCGCCGCGCGCGCGGCCAAGCGGATCATTATCGACCTCACACTTAGCCTGAATGCATAGCACATCCCATTCGTGTCCATCAGAACACAGGAATTTGCCGCTTTCTCCATTCCAGCCATCAGGAAGCAATTTCCCGGCAAGATCTTCCTCATGCCACCTAGTTTGTATAAGCACCACCCATCCGCCCGGTATCAAGCGGGTAAGCAGGTCATCGTTATAAGCATCCCATGTCTTTTGCCGGATGGTTTCACTATTTGCCTGTTCCCGCCCTTTGATCGGGTCGTCAATAATTAGGCCATTTGCCCTGTTACCTGTCACCCCGGACAGAATACCGCAAGCCATATATTCACTGCTGTTTGTCAGCGCGAAGGTTTCAGCAGCTTTCGATTCGTCCGACAACCCGCAATTCCAGATCCCAGAATACCGGGGCTGTTTGATAATCGCCCGGGTACGTCTGCCCATCTTCCGGGCCAGATCATCCCCATAACTGGCAAGTATCATCCGCCGATTGGGGGCAGCACCAAGGAATTGAGATGGGAATACAACTGAAGCATACGTGCTTTTTGCACTGCCTGGCGGCATCAGTACCATCAGCCTACCATAAGGCCGGGAGCTGACTTCCTGTAACTTTTCCAGCAATAGCCGATGATGCAGGGCTAGTTTCGATTCTACCGGCTTGAAGAACTCGCCATCCGGGTCATCAGTTGCAGGCTTGCCGGGTATCTCTATCGCGCCAGCATAATCAAGCAGTGATTCCCGCGACTTCCGGCGTATCAGTAATTCACGAGCCGCTTGCGATTTCAGCGAGTTCTGCATCAGTCAGGGTGCGGATATTGTTTGCATCCGGGGTTTCCGGCATTTTGTCCTTGTTGGCATTCAGCAGGGCCAAGGGGATAACGGCGGCCTTATTTGCCAGATCAGTCAGGGCCGCTACTGTCCTGAGCTCTTCCACTGACCCCAGCGGATTTACATCATCAATCTTTTCGATTGCGGTGTTTGTCAGGGTTGCCAATCTGTGAGAATTGATTGCACCGAGTTCAGCGGCTCCGGCCAAATGCCCTGATATGCTCTTTAGCTTATCGGCCAAAGTTCGAACTTCGAGTTTCGAACTAAGCGGAAGGGCTTCAAAAGCCTGTTCAGCGGCAACTAATTGATTGGCAACCTTTTTAATTTCGGAATGTTTCGCACTGAAGCGTTTTCGAATAGCTGCTTCAGTCACGCCAAATTCACGGCCAAGCGCACTAGCAGATTCTCCGGCTAAATATCTCTTGCCGACTATTTCCCATTGTTTATCGGAAAGTTTCTGTTTAGCCATAATGGGTTGCGCGGACAGGATTTGAACCTGTGACCTCTTGGTTATGGGCCAAGCGAGCTACCGGACTGCTCCACCACGCTGCAAAAAAAATCCCCGCGTGAGCAGGGATAAGGGGATTACTAGGAGTCAACATGAAATTCAGAGACAAAAAGTCCCCGACGAAGCGAATTATAGTTAAAAAAAATGTCGTGTCAACTTTTTTCATGCGATTTTTTAAATTAATCCTCGTTTCCTCATTCCCGCCCGGAGAATGTCATAAGCCTGCATAAGTAAATATTCATATTCCATCAGCGGGTATTTGCAGTCAAGCCAGCGGTTATAGACAGCCTGCCGATGTGGGGATATGAGGTCATGTATCAGAGTATCCATCACCTCTGCGGCGTGACGGTCATTGTCTGCGCAGAAATCATCTGCAGTTTTATATCCGCCACCTCCGGCCAGCATGATGGCCTTTTTGGGATAACCAAGATTTGCATTCCCCATCCGGCTGACCCGCGCCCAATTATCCAGCGCCCGGTTTACATCCTGGTATTCCTCAATTGCCTGCATCTTCGTCCCTGTCCATGCGCCCCCTGATGATGCACAATGCCATGATGATAGTGCCAAAAATGGCCCCAATCCAAAAGCCAGCGAGAAACGGTATCCAGTCCATTACAGTCCTTTCATTTTAGCTTGAACAAACTTTCTGATTTTCCGCGCCTTCTTTCGGCGCTCCTGATCTTCTTTTTTCGCCCGGCGCTTGCTGGCGTCAATCAGCCTATCAGCGATATTCGCCGGATTCCCATAGCACCATGATTCAAGGATTTTAGCCATTATTTAGTTTATGGTCAATAAGTTATGATGTCAATTTTGCGCCAATACTTTCGCAATCAGGATAATTGCCTGCCCTTTTTTTACCATGTCCGGGGTAAATCGGAACACTCGCCAGCCCAGCGCCGCCGCTTCGTTGTATTTTTCACAATCAGCCGCGAAACCGCTGCCCCTCGTATGCCTTCCTGATGCCCATGTACCGCCCTCAATTTCAATGGCAATCTTCTTTTCAGGTATGCAGAAATCAAACCGCCAACGCCTTTCCGGGTGAAACCTGTATTCCCGCTCCACTTGGATATGGTTGACCCGGCAATGTAGGGCAAATATTTCTTCGGCTTCGCTCATTTTTTTGGATATGGATGTTGTTTATATCGCAATGCTGTCAGCAATTCCACCCTCCGGCGACCTTTCGCGTTTAAAAACACATATCGATGCTTTCTTGGCCTTTCCTGTAAGCTGAACTTGTCGCCATATTTATCGCGTATCTCTGCTGCCGTATATTTATCAGCAAGTGTCTGACAATGCCTATCAATTCCCTCAATTGTCCAGTTAGTGCGTTTCGCGGAAAGCCCGGTATAAATCCAGTTTGTTGCTTGATAAACAATTCCGAGATGCCCTTGCTGTATCTCGGCAAATGAAACAACAATTTCCTTTCCCGCTCTTTTTACTGTATGGCCTATCAAATAGCTTTCACCATTACGCGGTACACTGTCGCATATCCATAGTCGCGTCAATTCTATGACATTGCAGGCGTTCTCTGGGCCAGCTATTCCGCTGCGAAGAGGTGCGCTGCTCGGCGTCCCATAGCAAATTACCCCTTTCAATTTTTCGCCAAAAAATAAACCAAATGCAATACTGCAAGGCGCTTTTCTGTGTAAATAATGCTCCCGTATGATTATCTCCATCGCAGTATGATAATCTATTTGATGTATTGTATAATTTTCAAGCGCCATTTTTCTGAAACTCCTCACACTTCTCCGGGCAATTCTTCGGCATATCAATCCACAGGCCGAAAATCAGTTTTTTCAGCCTGCAGCCGTACAGCAGGAATATGGCTGGGGATGGCGTCTGCTTTGTTGCCATGTGCTTGCAGTTACGGCAGATCAAAACCTCACCAGCCCTTTCTCGACCAGAATCACGAACGTCCTGAGCATGCCGTGATAAAAATCCAGCTCAACGTCCTGCCGGGTCATGCCTGGCGGTAGTTTTCCGCCATCAATCAAGGCATGGCAGGCGCTGCAGGCATATGCGCCGAGCGGATCCAGCGCCTTCAATCCCTTTCCTTTACCTGCCGCCATCCGGTTTGAATGCGCCAGTACCGTAGTTTCAGGATTGAAATTACAGACCCCGATTATTCTAACTTGGCATTCTTCGCCTTTGGCGCTATCGCGGATTTTAGACATAAGTTATTACTTTAAGTTTCATCTATGTTTTTTTAGGCTGCGTTCTACTTTTTAAATACAATTAATTCAATATATTACATATTTATATATTGATTTAGGCGACATATTAGGAATATCTTGATGCCGCCTAAATCTTGTTAGGCACTACTTCATATCCTCGTAGTCAGCGAATTCGATGCGCCCGCATTTTTTGCACTCGTACCATTCGCCAGTCATATCCGTATCGCCTTCTTTGCGTGTCATGTTGGGGCAGTGAACCCACTCCCTCCAGTTGTTTTCTGGTGAGCAGTTCGGTTCTTTATCTGCTAATTCTGGCTTTTCTTCCCAGTCTAAAAATCCCATAGTTCACCTCTTCGTAGTTGGAATGCCTAACACGGCATTCAAGGCGGACTCCTGCGGAGCCGCTTAATTTTGTTCGTTGGGCGTCATGTGCCAAGCTCGATCCGAGCCCGCTCATTCGCCTCAACAAGCTCGGCGCGTTTATTCTCAATATGAGCGCGGATCACAGACTCGGCCAGCGCCGGGCTTACATCGAAAATACGGTGCCCATTCTCGCCAGAAGGGATGCCAAGCTGCAATTGGCGTACTCGCCCAAAATGGTCTTTTAAGGTCGGCGCGTGCTTGTCTCCGTCAAACCCAATGCGCTCGCGCTCTGCTTTCATGTCGGCCAGCAGTTTTTCTCCGGCCAGTATTTCTCGGTGTGCTGCATAAATCGCCGCGCATGTTTCTTGTGTGATCATCATCGTTCCTTTCTTCGTAATTACGTGACGGCCAACCCGTCAATCGAGCGGGACTGCCTATCGGCAGCCCATCATTTTCTTTCGTTGGGCACCGTCATTTCTTTTCGCTATCATCCATCACAATGGCCTGGATGTCGTCGTAATGCCTGCGGTTCCAGTTCGCTATCGCGCCTTTTCGAGTCGGGTTACTCTCCGCATCAGCGCCACAGTCGGCACACCGAATCCAGCACGCTTGCGGGTTTGTTCTGCAAACCTCAACTTCATGACTACCGCAGTATGGGCAGCACTTTATGGTTTCGCTCATGTGTCAATCCTCTTAGTTCAAAAAATCAGCCCAATCCTACGCTCCAGCGGGACTGCCTTCGGCGGCCCCTGAATTGCGTTCGTTAACCGCCAATCCCTTTATCTGTTCCAGTGCAATCCTGCATATCTTGGAATTGTTCTGACCATTTATCCAGTTCAGCAGCAAATTGGCCGATGCTGTTATGCTGGTGCAGGCCAATCCGCAGTCCTGTTCTCCATGAATCGCCTGCACAAGCCGCTTAACGCTTTCCGCATGGGTCAGGATATGCTTTTCATCAGGCTCTAGCCTTTCGCATAAATCCGCCAGCGTCCACAGATCAACCAAATGTTGCTCATTGTGTACCCTATTTTGCAGGGCGACAAGGGCTATTCTCGCGTCTAGCTCATATTTCCCGCGCTTCATGCCGAGCGGGACTACTGCGATGGATTGCCTGATCTTTTTGCCGGATTTACGCATTAGTCAAAAAGCCCCTTCATTTCCTTTTTGATGTCGTCAATATTCTGTTTTGCCACTTCGAAATATTGCGGCTTTAATTCCGTTCCTACGAATCTCCGGCCCATTTTCAAGGATGTAACACCCTCAGACCCGATACCCATGAAAGGACTGAAAACCAAATCATTTTTATTTGTCCAAAGATGAATACAACGCTCAATTACATCTAATTGCAGTGGACACATATGCTTTTCATCGTTTTCATCACGCGCAGGCATGCGGTTAAGTGTGCGAGATTGATTAATATCCATCCATACAGGACTGGCATATTTCTGCCATAAATCAACTGGAAGATCATCTCCGTGAATTACACGCTCTTGGCATTCACCAGGCTTACGCATTGTCACAACATAATCAGGCAATCCCATCCGGCTCATTGTGCTATTTTCTCGGATTGTCTTATGCAACAATCCCAATGCCTTAGTACGTTGCATTGCAGTTACCGGGTCTTTCCAGATACAGACTTCAGAATGATAAATGAATCCAGCATCTTGAAACACCCGAATCAAGTCCCCTCGAAAATCACGAATGCCAATAAATCCCTGCCGCATTTTTGTTGTCGGCAAATTCATGCAATGGAATGATACGTTATGCCCCGGCTTGATAATACGGAACAATTCGTTCACAAGATAGCGCAATTGCGCCGCAAATTCTGCATCATCCTTGCAATTGCCCATATCGTGATCGCTGTTTGAGTAAACAAACAAATCAGCAAAAGGTGGAGAGAAAATCGAATAATCAATGCTATTATCTTCGATGCGTTTTGACCATTTCACGCAATCGCCAAGATGAATATTGAATCCATCGCCTGAATATGTATCTTCTTTATATTCATCGATGATTTTAACAGTTCCAGATAGTTCATTATTCATAATATCTTTCATGTGATCGATCATATTTGCGCTCATGGCGTGATGGTTTTGTTCTTTACGTTTTATGTTTTCAAGTATCTGGCCTTCGTTTTCTGCTACGAAGATATGCACATGAACATTTCTTTTTTGTCCAAAACGATAACAACGTCTTACAGCCTGATAAAACTTCTCGAAAGAATCGTCTATGCCTACAAAAGCCATTCGAGCGCAATGCTGCCAGTTCATGCCAAACCCCGCGATCTTCGGCTTGCTTATCAGGACTCGAATATCTCCATGAGAAAATGCCAATAGATTTTTAGACTTCGATTCCGCACTATCCGAACCTTGAACATTTACGCTGCCAGGAATAAGAGACTTCAACAACTCAGCTTCGTCATTCAGATGACACCAGATAAGCCAAGGTTCTGCAGGATCTGAATTAACCAGATTTGCAAGCGCCTCGCATCGTTCCTGAATGCTATCTCTCTGGGCTTTTCTGCGTTCCGTTAGTGTTTGCGCTGGCCTTGCAAATAATTCATCCCCAATAATTCCGCCAGATACTACATGTTCAAAATATGACATTTCAGGCAGAATATATTTGGAACCATCAAAACCAATATCTGAAGGATTGCGAATCACAACTGCCCATGACCCCATCCATTCCCAAAACTTTGAAGCTCCCCATCCTTTGAGTCTCCATGTTCCTGTATCACCTGTATCGTTTACAAAGTAAGTTGCAAGCATTTCAGTCCGTGACATTACACCTAAAAATTCACACTGATTGCCAAGCTCTTCAAAGTCATTCGGTGATGGTGTAGCAGTACAGCTTAATCTATAAGGAATAGTTTGTGCAGCATCAATAATATGCTGGCGAGTTTTCCCGTCATGCGCTTTAAGTATTGATGATTCATCCAGAACAATCCCCTTGAGCGATTCAAAATCAATTGCATCCATGCGCTCATAATTTGTAATCCATACGCCAGCAGAATCAGGAGTCCCGCCAATCGGTACGCGCTTAACTTCTATACCAAATATTGCGCCTTGCTCGATTGTTTGCTCTGATACTGCAAGTGGAGCCAATACAAGAATCATTCCACCTGTATGTGATGCAATTTCATCAGCCCATGACAATTGCATGAGTGTTTTGCCGAGTCCGGTATCAGCAAAGATAGCAGCACGTCCACGACGTACAGCCCATTTCACAATGGCATGCTGAAAATCGAAAAGATTTTCGTTTAAATATTCTGGATTATGACCTGTTGCAATTTCTGCTTTCCGCTTAGAAAGCACAAAATCTTCATATGATTTCACGTCGTCCCTTTCGTGATAGATGCGCCGATGTAATGAAGTGCCAGCTTGCAATCGGGCAATTGCTTTTCAGTAGCTAACCTAGCTGACACAAGCCAATTATATTTTTACTTGCGAAAATTTGCAATCACTCTTGCACAAAACTTTCTGCCATTTCTTCGATCTTTTCTGCACTCAATCCATGCCAGTAATTGCTTGCTATGTGCCGACAAAATGCCCTTGCGACTTCGTGACGTTCTCCATCATCCATTGAGTCGAATGACAAGGAGCGCGGGAAACGCATGACTGCAAGGCCGATACCTGGCACTGATACGCCGATTTCCTCGCAAGCAATATTTGCTTCCCATTGGATTCTTTTCAGCACCATATGAGCATCCATGTTGCTGAACGCTTCAATATTTTCCGCGCATAATTGCCCAATGCGATGTATCAGCCGGTGAAACTTCGGATTGTTCAGTTTCTTGAACGTGCATCCGACCAAATCACCGCGCTTGTATTTACGATCACGCAAGCGACTGCGGGTATATTCATCAGCGGGTTCAAATACGCCCTCGCCGACGCGCATCATGAATACTTCAGGCTTTGACTTCGGCTTCTGCATTTTTGCCATCAAGATAGTTCATGATCTTTTCAATATCCTGGCACATCAAAAGCAAATGCGCCATCGCTTCATTTTTATTTTTGAGATTGAGACAATCCAAAAGTTTCAAATGTCGCTTGCCGATATTAACATACGGTTCTGCCCAATCATTTTTCGGGTCAACGTTTTCCATCAGTTCACCTCGTATGCTTGTTTTTTGCGCAGTTCAATTTCGCGGATACGCTGAACTGTTTTCTTTTTCTTCTCGTCCCAGAAAGTTGCCAGCGCGGATATGTACCTGTTTTCTTTGCATCCTCAACTAATGCGGCTTCGGTTGCGCGAAGATGTGCAATTTCAGATCCGTTGAAAAATGGTTTGATTTCTGCGTTCATGTTTTCTCCTTTGTTAATTTTAATTTCAATTCATTGATGCGCTTCAATCCTTGCGATTTTTCTTCATCGCTTAATTGTGCAGATGGAAGCGCAAGCAGCTGCTCAACTGTTTGAATCGGGCCTTTCGGCGGTAAAAGTGCTTGCACATGTTCATGGCTGATACGGCCAAGCCTTAATGCTGTATCGAGTGCAACCTCGCGTGATTCTTTATCGCTTCCCAATGAGGGGAACCATTTAGGTGGAATACCCTGCAATTTATTTTTTTCAATGATTCGCTGATAGGCCTCCTTGAATGCCATGCGTGCAGCGATTTTGTCGCCGTCATGCAGAAGTGGCAGCGCAATTCCATATGCTTCTGCCATTTCCTCAGTTATCACCGCGCTTGCGTATTCATCCTTCGGAATCATGGCCCATGCCTCATCTGCACCCGGTCTGCCATCTGGTTGCAATCGTTCGATCTGTTCAATGACGCCAGCAAGTGAAAATCTTGACTTCGACTCTCTGCGAAGATTAGCCAATGCTTGCCCGATAACATCAATCGGATATTTTTCTAAATCCTTCGCCATCACCATAGCGGCGGCAGGGCTGATTTCATGCCCCATCAATTCAGCAGTAGCAGCAATTTGTTCAAGAAGTTTGCGCATCATTTTTTTCCATCAATGCCAGCGCTTCGTCCACTACGGACATATTGGCCTGTGATTTATCAATCTGCTTCGCCCTGGTTGCAGTCATGGTGTTACCACTTGCCCATTGCGTTCGAAGACCTTCAGCGTCTTTCAGCAATAATTCCACCGGATGAACCTTCTGCACATAGAAATTGCCATTATGCCGGACATAGAACGCTGCGACATGCGGAGAATCATCATATCCGATGCGCTGTACAAATTGCTTTATCAAGCTGCTGATCTTCGCGTTTCGTATCGGGTCAACTGCATATCGGATTGCATAGGCATCTGCATAAGCCGCCCATGTTGTTTTGCAGGCAGCCTGTAATTCTTGCTCATTTTCGGCTTTTTGCCCGACGCGCTTTTTGCGCGGCGAGGAGGGGGTTGTTTCCGTTGCGGTTTCAGTTCCGGTTTTAGTTTCGGTTTCGGTTACGGTTACGGGTAGAACTGTATACGGCTTGCATGCACTTGTATGCGTTTGTATGCAATCATCATCAAATGCAGGATATTTGCTTTCTTTTGCCCGTGGTATGTTGTCCCATTTTTGCATCTGCAAATATGCGTATCCATTTAATTCATAAAGAATTATTAGCTTTGCAGATTGCAAAGCTATGAGCAATTCCTGGATGATTGAATTTGAAATTGAATCCTTCAGAGGGAAACAACGCGCCCTGACAACTGCCGGGCGTGCATCAAATCGGCCATAATCATCGACATTGACCAAAAGCCTGTAAAAAAGACATTCTGCCAGCGGCGAACAGCGATCAATTGCATCACTATCACAAATGCCGGGCTTCAAATAGCGCGTTGGCATATTATTTTTTTCCGTATTTTTTAACCAGCGCAATTTGACCTTTACCAGTCACCATTGTAGTAAATGATGGATGCGCCTTACCTTCCCGGTCTGTATATGGAGTTTGCTCGATAACTACAAACCATCCTGAATCAATATAACGCTGATATGGCATATTGTCCGGCATCAATATTTCATCTTCCCGAAGTTTTGCGAATAATGTATTGCGCCCAATTTTCAAAGTTTTTGAAAAATCGCCAATCTTGCAAGCACCTTCCATGTTTCGCACTGCCATTGCAAATTCAACCTTAGGTGCATCAATTCGAGCTTGCGATTCCAGGGCCTCGATCTTTTCCGCTTGCTTTGCCGCCAACATAAGAGCCGCTGATAACGTCTTAGGAATTGCAAATTGTCCTTGTTCAAGCTCTTGCCATCGATCAATAATGGCAAGTCGATATTTAGCAGAATATCCAGCAATGATTAAATCGCACTCGCGGCGAGGCAAGTTAAACATCGGGAGCGATCTTCCCGTACTATCTTTGTACTGAGCCGAAAATCCGGCTGAGTCAATTTTTACTTCATTTAGAACCCTGCGAATATCATCAAGAACATGCTTATGTTCTTTGCCCGTGAGTTCCGCAATTTCACGGCTCGACATTGTGGGCTGATTCTCAAATTTCTGAATTTGCATTTTCGATTTCCTAAATAAAAACGCCACTTTCAACTGCTACCCTCTCAGAAGCCCAAACGAATAAGGGCAGAGTAGCATGTGAAAATGGCGTTCATTTCGTTTTTATACTGGCAGTTCTGAGGCTGTTTATCCAGATAGCTATTATACATTTAAATTATTTTTTCTCCGATATTTCCGCATTTCGCGCTTGTGCAGCTTGATGAGGGCATCGCCATGCCGCCAGCGCATGTCGCCATCGTTCGGACGGTGCAGAATTTCATTTAAAGATGAGGGATTTACCCCAATAGCAGAAGCAATTTCAATTTGCTTTATGCCGATGTCCAAAAGCTCTTGTATAAGTATTTTCCAGTTCATGAGCGCAGTCTATAGATAGTTTTTCTATTTGGCAAGCCAAAATAAATATTTTGGTTTTCCTATTGACATTCGATTTTCATAGGTGAATAATGCAGTCATCAACAACGAACTAGGGGAATAATATGAAATTCGAGAAAAAAACAATAAATGAAAAAGGATTGCAGCAGATTCATGATTTTTTAGGAGAATATCATAAAAAAGGGTATGAGCATTTTAATCGTGAAATGCTGCAAGCATGGGCAGCAGATGCCGAATTTCAACTTTCAGAAGGCAACCCTGCAAGTATTGAATTAAAGAGTTGGGAATGTATAACTGGTGCTACGAAGGAATTCACAATCAGTTCTGATGGCATTGATATTGAGATTGTTGAAATTGAGGATTAATAATTCATCCATCGCAGTCAGGAATGATTGCAGCAGAAAGATAGATGCAGTCTTTTAATAAGTTGCATCCGGTAGCTGAATCGTAACAGCCGACCGAGAGGATGTTCGAAAGATTCCCTTCCCTGTGCCGGGGTGATGGCTCCAGACAACTATGGAGGCAACTATGAGCAAAAAAACAAATGAGGAATTGTACTGGATAATTGCATCAACCCAGCACGCCAGGCAGCGCACAAGCATCAGCATCCCGGACCGTTCAAAACCTTTTGAACGCCAGATCCCGAAGCCTGACGTTTCGTTCACCTTCAAGTTGGGAGGCGCGAAATGAGCGGATGCTACGGCAACAGCGCAGAAGATCGGTATCACGCAGGCCTGCTGTACCAGCACCTTGATGCGCCGGAACTACCAGACCCGAGTGATCTTGCCGAATTGAAATTTGAAGAACTCGGCAAGCCGCTGGTGCGCTGGCCGGAGCGCCTGGAAATTCAGGACGCCATCGACGATATGACCTTTGGGGAGTTTGCTGCGACCGCAGCGGCGCTGAAGGAAAAAGACCCGCTTCTTGCCGGCGAAGTGTTGACGGAAGCACTGAAGCGGGTATGTCTAAAAAATGCACAATGGGAAATCGAAAACAACTAATCAATGAAAGGATTTGGAATGAAAATTAAATTTATGGCAATACTCACCACAGATGCGGCCATCAAGGCCGTGGAGAATGATGGCTATGCGCTGCGGTACGTCAAAGACCAGAGCGAGGCTGTATGCCTCAAGGCCGTGGAGAGAAATGGCTATGCGCTGCAGTA
>JAEHJW020008173.1_pt1 | contig 18068 bp, 24 predicted proteins | sample 9271431 | NCBI WGS metagenome assembly JAEHJW02 | reverse complement strand
GAGCCATCGCCCTGGAGCCATCGCCCTGGAGCCATCGCCCTGGAGCCATCGCCCTGGAGCCATCGCCCTGGAGCCATCGCCCTGGAGCCATCGCCCTGGAGCCATCGCCCTCGGGGCGCTTTTCGTTTGAGCTGGTGCGGACCTTTTGAGGGGGTCAACACAAACGAAAAAAGCCCTAGGGGGCGCCCCTCAATTAAGAGAGACGCCCCCTAGGGCTTTCTGACATTTTTAGACCGGCTCAGGGGGGCCGGTTTGAGGGGTCTATTTTACCCCCGGCTTGCGTAGCGCTGGATTAGAGACCACGCGGCCTCTATTTGCTCAGGGGTTGACGGGTACGGTAAGCGCTTGAGGTAAGCCCGTTGCGCCGTGCCGATGCCTTCGACGGGTGAAAAAACTTCGATCATCCCTTTGGCGTCGACGTGCATCGGGAAGACTAACAAAGGCCGGCCATCTTCGATTTTTACTGTGATTTTCACGGTTTCACCTTTTGAACGTCACATCGTAAATTTCTAAAATCAAACGCTTGGCTTCGGTCCGGGTCTTTGCGCGCACATAGACGCGGGTCCCATGGGCTGGCGCAAATTGTGGACAGTCTGAGCCGTTGAACGCGCAGTAAAGGGGCGTACCCGAACCCCAATAAGTGCCATCGGGCCCATAATCACCGTCTACAAAATTGACCCTTTGCAAATAAAGGGGCGTATCGGAATTGTGGAAGTCACGCGCACCCATTGGGGCGCCATAGGTGCAGCGGCGCTTATTGGCGCGTAAAATTTTGTTGATGTTATCGCCGGGCATGGTTTCACCTTGTGTTAATTACGGGGTATTTATCCGGGTTTTGTTCTGCGCGTTGCAAAACGTCATACACCCTGCCCTTTTCACGGGATGTGACAAACTTTTCTAGGGTCAGTTTTGCCGCGCCTTTAACATCACCCAAACACGCTTGAATGGTGATAGAGGGGACATCGGTAATTCGGGTCCCTGTTGCGTAGTGCGCCAGTGTGTAATGGAAAGCGCTTCCCGGCGTTTGATGGCACGCAAACCAAAAACGCACATTGTCAACGTATGCGGAGAATTTGAAGCCATCCACCGGGTAAACGGTGCGGCCCCCGTCTTTCGTCAATAGCGGGATATTGATTTTTCGGGTCTTGCTCATGGTTAACCCCTCTTCAAAAAATCAAACAAAACCGGCGCCGACAGGGTCAAGCCGATAAGCACGGCGCCAATGGTTTCTAGGATGTGGTGTTTCATGCTGTGGTTTCAGCTTGAATCTTAAGATTCCAATAAAGGTAGTTTTTTTGGTCACCCGCTTGAGCTTTGGAAAATCTGAAGGCACATTCAGGTATGTCTGTCCACTCTGGTTCGCATTCGTGACGCCAAGCGGAAACGGGAGCGACAAGATATAGACCGGTTTTCTTGTCGCGTAGTCTCGTTTTTCCTGTGTGGTTGATTGGGTTGAATGGCATGGTCTTTTCTCCTTCACGTTGAATCTTGGCAAAATCCGCCAACTATTGCCCCCGCGATTTAAGGGGCAAGGGGTTGGTAGACTTACGCTGCTTCGTCTTCGTCTTCGTCTTCGTCTTCGTCTTCGTCTTCGTCTTCGTCTTCGTCTTCGTCAGGCAAGTATTCATTTGATCGGGCAAAATCGGCCACATCATCATCGGACATATAGCCAAGCAAGTCCTGACACAGTTTCGCCAAGTCAACGGCGCCGGAATCGACCAACTCAAGCATTTTCAAGGTGTGTTTACGTGCCGCGCTGTAATTAGACATTTTGAAACTCCTCAAAAGTGACGCGGGTATGTGGGGCGTATGACGTAGTAAACGCGCCATCGTAACTACGCATGAGCAATTCAGACAGGCGCCCGTTTTTGCTGATAGTTGTTTTATGTGCGTTTTCGGCATCGGCCAAAATTTGCTTTTGTGCTGGCGTGGCGTGTGTATCCGCCCACCATTGCAACAAACGGGCAAAGATAGGCTCAGATGTGCACGCAACATGGGGCGCATGGCGCTTCAGGTAATTAGGGTTGCGTTTTAAAAGCCCGCCACTTAGCTCGATAAATTCGGGCTCTGACTTGCGGGCGCCTACACCCTCCCGGACATAATCCATAAAGTTAATCGGGGCGCGTTGTTCTGCGGTTTTGCCGTTCCAGTCACTAGAATGAATGAACCCGTGGAAAACCAGACCCTCGGGGTTAAGCGCTGAATTTGTGACGATGTGCGTATGACACAGATGCGGGTGTGGTAAGTGATGCCAACCGGGATAGCGCGGCATGTCGCCAATGCACGGGATTGGGCCATCGTATCCCGTTATTTTTTGGAGTTTGGCCATGTAAGGGGCGACCCATTCCACCCCCAAGTGCGCGGAAACCTCAACCCATGCGGAATTGTCGCGCTTTCCAGATTTATGCGCATGCACCATGTGGCCGGTGCTAACGGCTTCCACATGTTCAAAAACATCGAGTTTGTAGTGGTCTAGAATTTCCCGAACCTCTGCCGGATTTTCAGCAGTGATTTGCAACGCGTTGGGGATGATTTGAAATTTCATAACAAAGTCTCAATTAAAAAGGTGTTTGAAAGAATCCATGACGCGGAAAGTCAACCCGGCGTCATCACTGGTGAAATATCCGCGCACATGCTTGCCCTTGTGGCGTGTGCATGCTGGGATGGAAAACCATGTATCAGCGTATCCAGTTGCGTAGCAGGTAAGGCGCGACACTTCCCGGTCACCTACGATAATCGGGCAGTTTTTGACCTTGGCATAAGGTCCGAGGCAGTCCATGGGACCGCCGGGGCGGTAACCCGTGGCGCCGTTAGGCCAGACAAAGACATCAGAGGGGGAAGCGCGGAAAATTTGGCCCATGGTCAAACCTCAAAACCAAGGGATGCCAGCGCAGATTTGACCGCCTCACGGTATGTGCGATAGCGAAGCGCACTAGATGCGACAAACGCCAGAAAAGCCCATTTGACAGACTCGCCCATGGTTTTGGGGGTGTTTAGGGCTTCAATTGCGGCTAGCGCCAGAATTTCAGCGCATGCCGATTGTGTGAGGGTAGATGCGGGCATGGTGTAGACCTGTTGTGTTGCAGTGTTGTCATTATGACCACGTTCACCAATGCCGGTCAACCGATTTGTTTATATAAAACCCCCCATTTGCGGGGGGCGCATGCAAAAAACCACGCTTTGCGCACCTGGCACACAATGCGGACCATGGAAAACGACCACATCACACCACCACCAGAGCCACCACCAGAGCCGAAACCGCCCAAAAAAATGGGGCGCCGTTCTAAGGCAGATCCCGTCAACTGGGCTGCGCTTGGCGTGCACTATAAAGCCGGGGTCATGGCGATGTCAGAGATGGCGGAGCGATTCAACGTGTCAATCCCGGCCATCTCTAAGCACGCACGGGAAAACGACTGGACACGTGATCTATCTGCGCGCCTTGCGTCCAAGAGTGCGGAGAAAGTAGCGAAAAAACAAGTTTCAAAGTTAACTTTTTTGGGTGGTCGAAAAGACACCGAGGACTTCATCCTTGAGGTTGAATCCGAAGTGCAGGCCAGAATCCGCCTAGCGCATCGCAAAAGCGTGCAGCGCTATCGGAACTTGTGTGACCGGCTAATTGAGGAGCTGGAGCGCCAGACCGAAGAGGCTCCGCAGTATGCAACCCTGAATCGGCTATTAAAGGAGGCGGGGCGAGGCAAGCCCGCAGCAATTGAGGCCGCATATACCGCAGTCCTGAGCCTGCCCGAACGCAGCAAGACCATGAAAACCTTGATTGAATCTTTCCGCATTTTGGTCTCTATCGAGCGCGAAGCCTTCGGGATCACTTCAGAACCGCAGAACGTGAACGTGACGATAGCGGATTCCCGCGCTGTACCAGTGGACCCAATCGAGGCGGCGCGCCTTTACACAAGCCTGATGCGGGGGGACCTGAAATGATGCGCCTGGCGCACCAGGCAGAGCCCGCCAGCCCTGAATACAAGGGGCGTAGACGGTCCGAGGCGGATCTAGGGTTGCTCCTGATAGGGTCCGGGGGAGCCATCCGCATGGACAGCCACAGCCCGTCCGCTTTTGGGGCGGGCAAATGCGGACATTATGACAGTTTCATGACAAAAGGACGTCTGTATATGACAAAACGGTCACATTTGGGGCGTCGGGGCGGCGTTGGAGGGGTCAAAGACGACCCCCCTGTCAATTTGGATTTCGACGCCCCCCGACCGCTCCCAAATTTGCTGTAATTTTTGGCTAAAAACACCTACGGGCAATCCCCATGCCCGCACTTAGCAATCCCCTACACTGCCGTTTCCCCGCTCGGAGTCCTCGGTGTTGCCACGCAGTCTCGATATTGCGATGAGAGTTTTTTAAATTTAGGAGTCCCGACATGCCAATCCCCTACCCCTTCGACTTCAAAAATCCCGACTACCGGGCCGTTTTTCAATGGCGATTAGAACGGTTAAATGACATCCGTAAATCCCCCGAAATACTCCCAGCCCTCGCTCAGTATTACAAGCAAAACCCCGCCCAATTTATTATTGATTGGGGTATGACCAGTGATCCCCGAAATGTGGAAAGGGGTTTACCGGGGGAGATTCCTTTTCTACTATTTCCGAAGCAAGAAGAGTGGGTTTCGTGGTTCTTAGAGCGGTGGAAGAGTCGCGAACCGGGGATCACAGAGAAGACACGGGACATGGGCATGAGTTGGTTGACTGTGGCCATGGCGTGCACGGTCTGCCTGTTCAACCAGGGGGTGGTTGTGGGCTTCGGTTCCCGCAAGGAAGAGTACGTGGACAAGATCGGCAGCCCCAAAAGTCTGTTTGAAAAAGCCCGTCAGTTCATGATCAACCTACCTGTGGAATTCCGGGGATCGTGGGATCACAAACGGCATGCCCCCCACATGCGAATCAAGTTCCCGGACACCGGATCGACCATCACGGGGGAGTCTGGAGACGGAATTGGGCGGGGGGACCGAACTTCATTTTATATAGTGGACGAGGCCGCTTTTCTGGAGCGGCCCCAACTTGTGGACGCCTCGCTGTCGGCCACAACAAATTGCCGCCAGGACATCTCCACGCCCAACGGGATGGATAACCCCTTTGCCCAAAAGCGTCATAGTGGCAACATAAAGGTTTTTACATTCCACTGGCGAGACGACCCCCGTAAAGATGACGCCTGGTACGCCAAACAGGTGGAAGAACTCAACCCTGTGACCGTCGCGCAGGAAATTGACATCAACTACTCGGCATCTGTGGAAGGCGTGGTCATCCCCTCAGCCTGGGTGCAGTCGGCCATCGGGGCGTGCGCCAAGCTGGGGATCAAGCCCACCGGCCGCAAATTCGCAGCCCTGGACGTGGCCGACGAGGGCTCGGACTCCAATGCGTTCGCTATCCGCCACGGCATCGAGATGCAATTTTTGACGCAGTGGTCGGGCAAGGGCTCTGATATTTTTGGCACGACCGTCAAAGCGTTTGACCATTGCGTCACTCATGGGCTCGACGGCTTCCTGTACGACAGCGACGGTCTGGGCTCTGGTGTGCGGGGGGATGCCCGGGTCATCAACGAGCAACGCTCGGCTGAGGCGCTCAATCCCGTCATGGCAGATCCGTTCCGGGGCTCCGGTGCGGTACATGACCCCGAGGGGGAGATGGTCAAGGGGCGCAAGAACCAGGACTTCTTTGCGAACATGAAAGCGCAGGCGTGGTGGGCGCTGCGGATGCGCTTTCAGGCCACCCACAAGGCGGTCACGGATGGTGAGGCATACGACCCAGATGAGCTCATTAGCCTGCCAACGGACCTGGCCTACTTGCAGCAACTCACCGCCGAGCTCTCACAACCTACCTTCAAGATCAACACGGTGGGTAAAATCGTGATCGACAAATCGCCAGACGGCATGAAGTCGCCAAACCTGGCTGACTCCGTGATGATCTGCTACCAACCGGGCGGACGCCTGCTCGATACCTGGGCTAAATTATGAGCAAACGCAAAGCACCGGTACGCCCGGCCACAGGTCAGGCAACGCAAGCCCAGCCCCCAGTCACGCCGCAAGTGGGGGCTGTCACCAGCCCAGTAGTGGCTGGTGCTACGCACGACAGCTTCTACAACTTCCAGCACAAACTGGGGGTGGGCGCCGACAACCCCCTGTCCAGCAGCACTTACGGCTTCAACCCGGTCACGCGCAATCGCCAACTGCTGGAGTGGATTCACCGGGGTTCATGGCTGGGCGGTGTGGCCGTGGACGTGGTGGCTCAGGACATGACCCGCCGAGGTGTGGAATTCTTGAGTGAGATGAACACCGGGGACATCTCCACGCTGGAGCGCCGAGCGATCGAGCTGCGAGTGTGGGGGGCGATCCGCGAGACCGTGCAGTGGGCCCGGCTATATGGGGGCTGCATCTGCATCGCCTTGGTGGACGGCCAGGACCCGCGAGACCCCCTGGACCTCGCCACAGTGGGGCCGGGCCAGTTCAAGGGTTTGATGGTCTTGGACCGCTGGATGATCGAGCCCAGTGTCGAGGACCTGGTCGACGAGTACGGTCCGCAATTGGGGTTGCCCCGCTACTACCGCGTCACCCAGGCGGCCCCGGCCATGCGCGGCAAGGCTGTCCACTACAGCCGGGTGATGTTCCGCCTCACTGGGGTGGAGATGCCCTATCAGCAAAAATTGATGGAGAACCTGTGGGGCATCTCCGTGCTGGAGCGCCTGTACGACCGCATGATCGCCTACGACTCGGCGTCCACAGGTGCCGCGCAACTGGTATATAAAAGTTATTTGCGCACCCTCAGCATCGAGGGCATGCGCGAGATCGTGGCCGCTGGTGGCGCTCCCCTGGACGGCCTGACCAAGTATGTGGACATGATGCGCCGGTTCCAAGGGATCGAAGGCATCACCATGATCGACAAGAAAGATGAGTTCCAAATCCAGGGAACCAACGCCTTCAGCGGGCTGTCGGACGTACTTGTGCAGTTCGGCCAGCAGTTGTCCGGTGCGTTGCAGATCCCCTTGGTGCGCCTGTTCGGGCAGTCACCCAACGGGATGAACCCAACGGGCGAGTCTGACTTGCGCACTTATTATGACCACATTGCCTCCGAGCAAGTGGTCAACCTCACGGACGGTGTGCATAAGGTCTACAAGATGATGGCGCAGTCTGAAGGGCTTAACATCCCCAACGACTTCAAGATGGGCTTCAAGCCGCTGTGGGAGTTGAGTGACCTGGACAAGTCCCAGATCGCCAAGGCCAACACCGAGACCGTGATGATGGCCGTGGATGCGGGCCTCATCTCAGAGCGCACGGCCTTGCAGGAGTTGCGCCACACGGCCCGCACCACGGGGGTGTTCACCAACATCTCCGAGGCGGACATTGATGCGGCCAGCGATGTGCCCATCCCCCCAATCACCGAGGTAATGCCGCATGACCCAGCGCAAAATCCGCACGCAGCTCTGGACCCAGGCGCGCAAGGCCGATCGCAAGTACCAAAGCCAGTTGCGCCAGGTGGCCAAGGCGGTGGACTCCATCATCTCGGGGCTGAGCCTCACGGGGGAGCCCCAGGACAGTGACGCTCTGGTCAAAGCCCTGGAGTCTTACGGCCAACTGCTAGAGCCCTGGGCCCACGCGGTGGGCTCACGCATGCTCGCGGACGTGGACCGGCGCGATCGAGCCATGTGGCAAGAGCATGCCGAGGTCATGGGATTGGCGCTGCGTCGCGAGTTAAGGGAGGCCCCCACGGGGGCGGTCATGCGCGACCTGCTGGCCGACCAGGTGCGGCTCATCACCTCACTGCCCACCTACGCGGCCCAGCGGGTACACGAGATCACCGCAGAGGCCATCACCACCGGGGAGCGCCCCGCAAGTGTGGCCGCCAAGGTGCGCAAATTAGGAGCTGTGACCGAGGCCCGCGCCCAACTCATCGCCCGCACGGAGGTGGCGCGCACGGCCTCCAAGCTCACCGAGGCGCGGGCGACCTTCGCCGGCAGTGAGGGCTACATCTGGCGCACCGTTGAAGACTCGGACGTGCGACACTCCCACGCAGAAATGGAAGGCAAGTACGTGCGCTGGAGCACACCGCCCACACTCAGTGACGGCACGACCACGCATGCGGGCCAGATATACAACTGCCGGTGCTACGCAGAGGCAGTGCTGCCGGATGATTGACCCCATCTATATAGGAGCGCATCATGCCGATGCAACTTCCCGCACCTGCGGCGGACGATCGCGTGGGCTTTGAAGGCCCCTTCACCACCGACCAGATCAGCCCACGGCGTCACCTCACCCCCGAGGGCTTCTTGCTGTGTATGGACGTGCCTGTGGCGCGCACCGGCACCATGACCTACGGTCCAGGAGAAGTGCCCGTGGAAGTGGGCAAGTCTGGCTATGCGCTGGTCGAGCGCGACGAAGACGCCCTACAAGACCCCGACGCCCTCAACAGTCTGATCGGCAAGCCCGTCACGGACGAACACCCGGCTACCGGGGAGTTGGTCACGCCCGAGACCTGGGCAAAATTGTCCAAGGGTGTGGTGCTCAACCCACGAGCTGTGGACGACGTGATTTTGTGCGACTTGCTCATCACCGATAAAAAAACCATTGAAAACGTCCAAGCGGGTAAAGTTGAAGTGTCCGCAGGTTATGAAGCCGACTATGAAGATCATGGCGACGGCTACGGCCAGCAAACGAACATCATTTTCAATCACGTGGCTTTAGTCGAAAGAGGCCGATGCGGCCCGCGATGCGCCATTGGCGACCACGACTCAACGGAGAATCAAATGGCCACTCCCGCAACAAAAACCGTGACCGTCAAGCACCCCGCGCCCGCTCCCAAGCGCCAAACTTTCATGGACCGTCTGCGCGCCCTGGTGCGTGACGCCGACATGGAAGAAGAGCAAGCGACCACGCAGGACGAGACGGCCGGTGAGAGTGGCGCAACCCACATCCACGTGCACGTCGGCGGTGATCTGCCCGCCGCTGCCACCCCAGAAGATGCCAAGGCCATCAAAGCCAACGCAGGTGGCGACACCGTGCTGGACGAAGCCGCCCCTGAGGCTGCTGCGGCAGTAGCCGGCAGTGTGGAGGGCCGTTTGACCGCCCTGGAGACCGGCATCGGCGAGATCAAGGCTCTGCTGGTCAAGCTGGCGCAGGCCGAGGCTGACGAGACCAAGGCCGCCACGACCCCGGCCGCAACAACAGACGAGGTCGACCCCGAAGCCGCTCCTGAAGCAGCCCCCGAGGCGGACACCACCCGCGCCGCCACCGGTGACAGCGCAGCCCTGGCCACCAGCTACAACCAGGTGCTGGCCGACGCCGCTGTCCTGGTCCCAGGTTTCCGTATGGCCACTTTTGACGCCAAGGTGGCCCGCGCCGCCACAGTGGACACCATGTGCGCTGCCCGCCGCCGCGCCCTGGACATCACCATGGCTACCGGTGACGGCCTGGCCCTGGTCACAGCAGTCTCTGGTGGTGCTACCCCAGACCTGGCCAAGATGGACTGTGCTGCCACGGCGGTTCTGTTCAACGCCGCAGCAGGCGCCAAGAAGCTGGCCAACAACCGCGCCGCCATCGGTGACGCGAACCGCCTGCCTGACGTGGTTGACCGCGCTGAGACAGATCCAGGTGTGGTTGGCCCGGTGGGCTCGCCCGCCGCGCTCAACGACTACTACGCTAAATTTTACGGCCAAAAATAACTGACGGCCAATCCCGCCCCGCAAGGGGCACTTCTTCATCTAAGGAAACAAAATGAAGACCAAGCTGAAGACACGGGCCGTCACCCACGACGTCTCTTTCACCTACCGCATGGGCGCGGGTTTTGCTGGTGACGTCAATCGTACGCACCCAGCGAGCATCGAGCCCGCACTGACCAACCAGACCAACCCCCCTACCCGCTACGGCGATGCGGTGATTGTGGACACGGCCACCAACACGGTGCGCAAGTTCATTGTGGGCGACACGGCCACACGTATCTACGGTACGCTGGTTCGCCCCTTCCCTGTCCAGGACGCTTCCAGCGCTGGCAACTACGGCGCGCAGGCCTTGGGCAATGCTGTACCCCCAACAGGCGTACAAGTGGTCCAGGACGTGCTGCGTACCGGCTACATGCTGACCCAAGTCGTGGGCTCGCCCGCCAAGGACGGCGCCGTGTACATCTGGGTTGCCGCAGCTTCGGGCAACCACGTGGTCGGCGGTTTTGAGTCGGCCTCCGGTGGTGCCAGCACAGTGCTGGTCTCCAACGCCCGCTTCAACGGCCCACCTGATGCCAACGGCGTGACTGAAATCGTCATCTTCCCTGGCTAATCCGCAACACACCTAGAGGGACAAAAATCATGACCACCTCCAAAATCTGGGTTCCTTCGCGCACGAAGATCGCGCGCGCCGTGACCCACGACCACCTGACCTTTGACGCCCAGGGCGCATCGGCCATCAACCAACGCGGCGATGCACGCGGCGTGTCTTTGCAGCACGCCTACCGCTACCGCACCTTCGACGGCCGCGCCATCACCGTGGACTCCACGGGTGCTTTCCTGGTGGGCGAGTTGGAACGCCTGGACCAGACGCTGCACATGCCACTGGCCGATGTCTCGTTTGCGCGTGACATCGACTTCCGCACCGACGTCTCCATTGGCGACGAAGTGAGCTCGTTCACCCAATCGTCGTTCGGCTCGTCCGGCTCGACTGGCTCCGGCCAAGGCATCCGCACCGGCAAGGCCTGGGTCGGCAAGGCCACGGACCAGATCGCTGGCGTGTCGCTGGACATCGGCAAAGTGCCTCAGCCTCTGCGCCCCTGGGGCATTGAGTTGAAGTACAGCATTTTGGAGCTGGAATCGGCTGCCCGCGTGGGCCGCTCGATCGAGGACCAAAAGTACGAAGCCATGCGGATGAAGAACCAGATGGACACCGATGAACAGGTGTACGTTGGTGACGCAGCCACGGGTGACACCGGCCTGTTGAACGCCGCCTCGGTCACCAATGTGGCCAGCGTGGCCAATGGCGCCTTGGGCACCCCAGCCTGGACCACCAAGACCCCTGACGAAATCTTGTTGGACGTCAACGCGATCTTGACCAGCGCCTGGGCCGCTTCCGGTTACGCCGTGATGCCAAACCGTCTGCTGTTGCCCCCTACCCAGTTCGGCTACATCTCCACACAGAAGGTGTCGGCAGCCGGCAACGTGTCCATCCTGAAGTACGTGTTGGAGAACAACATCCTGTCCACTTCAGGGCAAGGCACGCTGAGCATCTTCCCAGCCAAGTGGTTGGTGGGGGCTGGTGCTGGTGGCACCATCGGTACCGCTGGTATCGACCGCATGGTGGCCTACACCAAGGAACAACGCTTCGTGCGCTTCCCCAAGACCATGCTGGCTCGCACACCGACCCAGTATGACTCGATCTACCACAAGACCACCTACTACTGCCGCCTGGGCGTGGTCGAAGTGGTGTACCCAGAAACCATCGCATACCGCGACGGTATCTAAGCGGCAGAGACGGAGGACACAATGGCGAAAGCTAAGACAGACTCCGTCTCTGGTGTTGAGGGTCAAGAAGGGGTGCCCACTGCGGGCGCCCCTTTGTTGCCTCCAGACACGCCAGAGACACCCGCAACGCCCGTGGCTGAGACCCCAGTGGCCGCCGAGCCCAAGCCCTGGGACATCGACGAGGCCGGTAACGTGTTGGTGCATGTGCCGCAGGCTTTTGGCATTGCGATCAACTCACACACTGACGTGCACTTCAAGCCGGGCGAACAGCGCATGCACTTCTCGTATCTGGAACATTGGTACGTGAAAGCCAACGGCGTCAAACCCGTGTGATTGAGGGGTCCGAGGGCCCCGGAGATGTCTATGACAACCCCTACCGCTGGTGCCTTTCGGACTGCCTTTCCCGCCTTTGCGGACACTTCGGTGTACCCCAATGGGCAGGTAGATTTTTTCCTGGCCATCCACACGCAGGTCGTCAATGCTGACCGTTGGGATACGCTGACCAATTACGGCATCTTCCTGGCCACAGCGCACGTGCTGGTGCTGGAGGCGCAATCGGCCAAAGCCTCGGCCGTCGGGGGCGTGCCCGGCCTGGCCGTGGGCGTGCTCAACAGCAAGAAGGCCGACAAACTGGCCACCGGTTACGACGTGACCGTGGCCAGCGAGCAAGGTGCGGGCTTTTGGAACCTGACCAATTACGGCTCGCGCTTTTGGCACTACTGCCAGATGTTTGGCGCCGGGCCCATCCAGGTCGGCGCCCCCACTTCGGACATCAGTGGCTCGGCCCAGGTAGGCGCCTGGCCCGGCCCCTACTCCTGGCCTTTCTCATGACCAAACCCAACACCCTGCACGTGCGTGTTGGCGGCGTCGGACTCGACGCGGTCAAGCTGGCTCTCAAGCGCTTGGCGCAGGAGTCCGTGCTGGTAGGGGTACCAGCGGCCAAGGCCACGCGCACCACAGGTGACGAGGCTGAGACCATCAACAACGCCACCATTGGGTACCTCAATGAGTTTGGGATGCCTGAGGCCAACATCCCTGAGCGCCCCTGGCTCATGCCGCCCGTGCGCGACCACCACAAAGAGATTGGCCAGGCACTGGCGCGGGCCGCTAAGTCCGCGCTGGACCCCAATCAGAAGTTTGACTTCGACCAGCGCATGAACCAGGTGGGGCTGCGCACGGTCAACTACATCAAGGCGCACATCCGCGCCGGCATCCAGCCACCGCTGGCGCAATACACGCTGGAGCAACGCGCAGCACGTGGCCGCCGTGGCGCCAAGCAAGAGTTGGCTAACCGCAAAGCCGGAGTGGCTGCCAGTGTGCTGCTGGCCAAGCCGCTGATCGACACTGGGGCTTTCCTGGCGTCCATCAGCTTCGTGTTCACCCGCGTCAACAAGGGGCCTTGATGTCAGCCTTGGACATGAGCGATGCGCTCGACCCCATGTACATGGACCCTTTCACGGTCATTCGTCGGCCCGAGCAAGTGGTCAATGGCCGCACCGTGGTCAACCCCCAGACCGTCAAAGGTCTGTGGGGCACATTCTGCTCGGCCAGCCCGGCAGACTTGGCCACATTGGGTGACGCTCGGGTATTCGAGCGGGCCTTCAGCATCGTGACCAAAGCCCACCTCAAGGGCGCCGAGGTGGGCTACCAGCCCGACCTGGTCGTGTGGTTGGGCTCGCAGTACGTGGTCGCTCGCGTGGAGCCCTATCCACACTTGGGCTCGGGCTTCTTTCAGGTAATCGCGGTGTCCACCACGTCGCAGGAGCCCGCACTATGAGCACCGTCAGTTCCAACGGTCTGGGGTTCCTGACGCCCACCACGCCCATTCCCTATGACCAGCAGTTGGAAGACGTGCTGAGCCCCACCATCGCGGGCATCACGGGGCTGGCGGTCAACCTGGTGCGCCCCCGCTTTCAGGAGAACCCACCCACACAGCCAGATCGCTCGGTCAACTGGGTGGCCTTCGGGGTGATGCGCACGGTCTCGGACACGTACCAGGCTGTTAACTATGACGCGCATGGCGTGGCCTCAGTCATCCGGTACCACGAGTTTGACGTCCTGCTGTCCTTCTACGGGCCTCTGGGCAGCAGCTATTGCGAGATTTTCCGCGACGGGCTCTTGATCGGCCAAAATCGGGACTTACTGACCCAAAACGACATCGGTGTGGTGGACATTGGGGAGTCGCGCAAGGCACCGGCCCTGTTCAAAGAGAACTGGCTGACCAAGTACGACATGAATGTCACGTTTCGTCGTCGCACTCAACGCGCTTATCCCATTTTGTCAATCGGCTCTGCGTCAATCACGATCAACACGGACCCCGTGGGCGAATCCCCAGTGGTCGTCAACGTCACCCAATAAAGGAGTCACGGCATGCCTACCACCCTCTCGGTATCGAACCTGGTTCGCGTCACCGTCAACCTCAGCCCCAGCGCTGCGCAGTCGCAAAACCTGAGCACGCTGTTGGTGCTCGATGACACCACCGTGGTCAACCCGGTGGAGCGTTTTCGCACGTACTCCAGCATTGACGCCGTGGCCGCAGACTTTGGCACCTCGGGCACGCACTACCAATCGGCCCTGGCCTACTTCAGCCAAACCCCGCAGCCTGCGCAGATCATGCTCGGCCGCTGGGTCAAAGCCGCTTCCAAGGGCAAGTTGGTGTGCGCCCCACTGACGCCTGCCAATTCGGTCTTGAGCGTGTGGACGGCTATCACATCGGGCTCGCTGGCCTACACCAAGGACGGCGCCGCTGCCGTGAACGTCACAGGTTTGAACTTCTCCGGCGCGCTCAGCCTTAACGGGGTGGCCGCGATTTTGACCGCCGCCATGGCCGGCGTAACCGTGACTTACAACTCGGTGTACAACCGCTTCGAGTTTGAGTCTGGTACCGCAGGTGCCACCTCCAGCTTTGGGTTCTTGAGCAACCCAGGCTCTGGCGCTTACATCGGCAGCACCATCGGGGGTGAGGCGGCCAACTCGGGCTCGTACCTGGTGGCCGGTCTGGCCGCCGAGACGGCCGCTGCTGCCGTGGCCCTGTTCGACCAGCAATACGGCATGCAGTGGTATGCGCTGACCATGCCGTCCGCTTCCGACGCGGAAGCCCTGACCGTGGCTCCCTACATCGAGGCCTCGGCCACGAAGCACCTGTATGGGGTCAACACGCAAGCCGCAGGGGCCTTGGGCACGGTCGACACCACCAACATCGCCTACAAACTGGCGCAGCTTAAGTACAAAAAGACCCTGGTCCAATACTCCAGCAACAGCCAGTACGCGGTGTGCTCGCTGCTGGGCCGGGCTTTGACCACCAACTTCAACGGCAACAACACCGTCATCACCTTGATGTTCAAGCAAGAGCCCGGCATTGTGGCCGAGAACATCACCCAGACCCAAGCCAGCGCTTTGGCCGCCAATGCCTGCAACGCGTTCGTGGCCTACAACAACAGCACCTCGATCATCCAAAATGGCGTGGTGTGTTCAGGCGACTTCATCGACGTGATCACGGGTACCGACTGGCTGGCCGTGGACATTCAAACCAATGTGTACAACTTGCTGTACACCTCGACCACGAAGATCCCGCAGACCGATACCGGGGTGCACCTGATCGTCTCGACTATCGAGAATCGCTGCTCGCAAGCGGTCTTCAATGGTTTGCTGGCACCAGGCGTGTGGAACTCGGGCGGCTTTGGCATCCTCAACCAAGGGGACTTCTTGGCCAAGGGGTTCTACGTCTACGCCAATCCCTTGAACACGCAGGCGGTCAGCGATCGTGCCGCCCGCAAGGCCCCTCCCATTCAGATCGCGGCCAAGCTGTCTGGGGCGATCCACTCCGTGGACATCCAGATCAACGTCAACCGCTAATAGGCAACCCCGCTAACAAGGACGACCCATCATGAAAACCTACAGCTTCCTGGATGTCAAGTGCGGCATCGTGGGTCCGGGCCTGGTGGCCTCTTTGTCGGACGGCGGCACGGCCGACGAGGGCATCAGCTTTGCCTTCAACGGCAACATCAACACAGTGACCATCGGCGCTGACGGGCAGGGTATGAACACCTTGCGTGCCGACTACAGCGGCACCTGCACGGTGCGCCTGCTCAAGTCCTCGCCGGTTAACCAGTTGCTGTCCCTGGCGCTGGCTTTCCAACGTACCAGCGCGTCGGCTCACGGCCAAAATACCATCACCCTGGTGGACCGAAACAAGGGTGACGCGGTGACGGCCGAGGGCGTGGCGTTCAGCAAGGTGCCTGACCTGACCTTCGGCAAAGAAGCGCAAATCGTGGAGTGGCAGTTCACCGCCATCCGTATCAACTCTGCATTGGGCTCCTGATCATGACTGAAGTGACTGTTGACGGCCACACCTACCGCGTCGGCAAACTCGACGCTAAGACCCAGTTCCACGTTGCGCGCCGGCTGGGCCCGGCTGTGCTGGCCGTGGGCGCCCCGCTGCTGGGCATGTTGGGGGCAGAGCGCAAGGCCGAGACCTCGGACCTGCTGGCTTTGGCGGGTCCTGTAGCGCAAGCCATGGCCCTCATGAGCGACGCGGACGCCAACTACGTGATCGACCGCTGCATGTCGGTGGTCGCGCGCCAGCAGGAGGATCGCTGGGCCCCTGTGGCCACCGCTACGGGAGTTTTCATGTTCCAGGACATGGAATGGGTCACGCTGGTTCGGTTGACGGTTGAGGTCTTGCGGGAGAACCTGGGCAATTTTTTTCAAACGGCCCCAGACGCGGGGCCTTCGAGCGCGTCCCCCACGTAAAGGGGTTGAACGACAAGGCGGTCACACTTGTCAAGATGTGCGATGACGAAGACTGGTTGATGCGTCCGGTGTTGGAGGGCTTGTGCAGTTACGAGTCTTTGGTCAACGGGGCAATCGACCTGGATGACTTGTCGCGCATGAACGAAGCCCTTGATGTGCGTGAAGAAAACGGAAGGCGGATGCGATGAGCACCATTCTTGAGGACTTTCTGATCCGCCTGGGCTTCACGGTAGATGACGCCCAGCAAAAGAAGTTTGAGCGCCACGCTGACGGGGCCACCAAGGCCATCACGAGCATCGCGGGAGCCGCCAAAGACGTGGCTGTCCGCGTGGCCACCATGGTGGACGACTTTGCGGGGAGGATGGAACAACTGTATTTCGTCTCCAAAATTGCACACTCTTCCGCTGTCAATCTTGACGCGATGGGTAAGGGCGCCGAGCGGGCCGGCGTCAGTGCGCAACGTATGCAGGACATCATCGCAGGCGTTGCGATCAAGCTCCAACAACCGGGTTTGGCGGCGTTTTTTGCAGGGCGTTTCAACCTGAATTTGGAAGGGAAAGAACCCGCCGAACAAGTCAAAGAAATCATACGCGCGTTAAGTGAGATGGACCCGAAGCTCAGCTACTTGCGCAACACCTATGGCGCCATGCTGGGGATCGGGCCTGCCGAACTGGAGCTGTTTCGGGCGTTTAGGAAGGAAATTGACGAAGCTGAGTTCAAGCGCAAACAGTCGCTCAAAGACGCAGGCGTTGACCTGGACAGCGTAACCAAGCAGGCCCATGAATATGCGAACGCCTGGCGGGACGTCGGGCTCCAGTGGGACGTGTTGGGCCAAAAGTTCTCGCAAGTGTTCTTGCCGATCGGCACCTGGTTGGGCCGGATGGTCAACGGGGTGCTCAAAGAGTTTTCGGAGCACAGCCAGCGGGTGCAGGACGCCGCTTTCGAGAAGTTCTATGGGTACTCGCCAAAGACGGCAAAAACGGTGGGGCAAAAGAGTGACGCCGGGGGCTTGTCGCGGTGGCTGCCACAGGTTGGGGGAGGCAGTAACACCCCTTCCGAAGACAAGTCGGTCAGTATGAACGTGCGAACCAACAACCCCGGCAACATCATCTGGGGAGATTGGGCGCGTAAAAGAGGGGCCATCGGGTTCCAAAAGGACGCGGCGGGGATTGAGGTTGCGGTGTTCCCCTCCCCAGCGCATGGCCTACGCGCCATGGCGGACCTGACCCTCAGCAAAATTGAGGGGGGTTTGAACACGGCACGGGCTTTTGCCAAGAACTGGCGCGGCACGCACCCAACCGACCCTCAGGACGACGCCAAACTGCAACGGTACTCGGCGGCTCTTGCTAAAAGTGTGGGCTCTGAAAAGCTCGACACTTCCGCAGCCACGGTTGGAAACGTGATGGGGGGCGTCCTCCGTCAAGAGATCCGTGGGGGCGTGCCTTCGTTCTATGGGGAGGAAGCTATCGCGGCAGCCGTACAAGCAGCTTTAGGTGCCGCAAAACCCACTACACTCAACCAACAGACGACAATCAACCTGACGGCCCCCACCTCCCGCGAGGGCAATCGTCTTCTGATCGGAGAGTTGGAACGTGTTAACCAAAAGTTGGCGCGTCAGATGGGGGGTAAGCAGTGAGCACATCATCCACCCTGGGGTTCGTTCAAGCTGGCGCCGTACTTGGGTATCAGGCGCAGGCTGCGCTGTTTGCCACCAAACGCAAGATCGGTGACTTCATCGCAGACGTGACGATTGAGGAAACCCATGTTGTCGGGCGTGAACGTGGGTGTGTGATGCACGAAGCTTCCCGCATCCGGCGGCGGCCAGACACCCTTCTCCGCGTCGGGCAAAAAGCGTAGCGTGCTCTCCA
>JAEHJW020004882.1_pt1 | contig 18072 bp, 24 predicted proteins | sample 9271431 | NCBI WGS metagenome assembly JAEHJW02 | reverse complement strand
GTATCATTCGCGGCCCTGCGGCGCCCGTTCGGGGACTGCTGCGGCACCCACGTCGGGGCGTTAGCTCAGTCGGTAGAGCATCGGACTTTTAATCCGCTGGTCGACGGTTCGAATCCGTCACGCCCCAAAACTCAATAAAAACAGCAAGTTAAGGGCACTTTTCACTCCCTCGTTTTTGGTCAATTTGGTCACGAAATGACCACGAATTTGCACTAAATTTGCACTTCGCTCCGATAATGGCTTAGAATTGCGGTTGTGTGCGAAACGGACCGCACATAAAAGGCGGCCCAGGCCAGTGCTACCAACACCGACCCGGGCCTATCGACCCACAGTAAGCAACTGCCGCGGGACGACTCAGTGAAGTCTACCCCGTGGCATGTGGAGATGAGCATGGCCACCATCGACGAACGCAAAAATAGCGACGGCTCGCGCAGCTACGTCGCGCAGGTCCGCATCAAGCCGTTCAACCCGGCGAGCAAGACGTTCCACGAACGCGACTTTCCTGACGGCCGCAAGGGCGCGAAGAAGGCTGCCGAGAGCTGGGCCGAGGAGCTGGAGAAGACGCTCCGCGAACAGCGGGGACGGGGCGGCGTGCGCAAGGACGTGGGCAACATTACGCTGCGCAGGCTCGGCGACGAATACCTCGCGGACCCGGAAACCAAGGCGCTCTCGACCTATGACGAGCGCGAAATGCAGATCGGCTGGTGGTTGAACCAGTACGGCGCCACGAAGGCCCTCGAGTTTCCGAGCCCCGTGCTGTTGCGCGAGGCGCGCGACACGCTCTCGCGCGAATATCAAGCCGGTACGGTTAACCGCTACCTCGCTGCTGCGCGAGCCATGGTGAACTTCGGGCGCGCGACGGGGCTACTGCCCCCGAATCTGGTATGGCCGCCGCGCCTGATGCTGACGGAGCCCAAGGCGCGCGAGCGATTCTTGAATGACGAAGAACTCGGCCAGGCGCTCGCCGAGGCCCGCGCGGAGTCCGACCTCATGTATGCCGCCGTCATGTTCGCGGTCGGCGTCGGCTGCCGACAGTCCGAGCAGCTCCGCGTGCGATGGGGCGATGTCGACGAAGGTACAAGCACCGTTGCGATTCACGTTACCAAGAGCGACACAAGCCGGCGCGCACACATGCCGACAGCTGTCGCGGATGCGCTCAAGAAACTGCGCGGCGAGAAGGTGCGGCCGATGCCGCAACTATACGTTTTCGCTGATGATAACGGGCAGCCGCTCAAGTCGCACGTTCTCATCGACCGATGGGAGAAGATCCGCAAGGCGGCAAAGCTCGAGGATGTCCGTTGGCACGACCTGCGGCACGCCAGCGCATCGTTCCTGATCCAGGGCGGCGCGACGCTGGCCGAAGTGGCGCACCAGCTCGGGCATAAGAACGTTGCCACCGCGAAGCGCTACGCGCACTTGGTGCCCGGGTCAAAGCCGACAGGGGCCGACAAGCTGAACGAGAAACTCGGCGCTGCGAAGAAGTAGGGGGCGCACTATGTCCACCTACCGAAAATCGGCGGGCGCTGAAGAACTGCGAACGATGATCGACAGAGCCCTTCCGCGGCGGCCGCTGAAGGTGGCGCGAGAGCCTCTCGTCGAGGCGCTGGTCGAACGCATCGAGACATGGCTCTCACTCGCCCAGCAGACCAAACCGTATGCCGACAAAATAGCGCGAGCGACTGCCATCGCAGATTCGATGCAGAGAGCGCTGGAAAAGGCAGCGTACGCGTTGGAACGCCTCGGGGCGGTCAAAGACATCGAGCGCGCGAAAGTGCTGGCTCAAAACCTCGGAATCGATAGCGACCATCCGCCCCTCGCTGGACAATCGGCTGTGCTGGACCTGTATCTGCCCGTCTGGCAAGCACAAGATCAGATACGCGGATGGAATCGCATCTACCGGCGCGGCCGCGGCAATCCCGGGGCATTCCGCTCGGAACTGACGCGAGCCCTGGAGGAACTCTGTCACCAGAAGGCGGGGATGAGCCTGTACGAGTTCGACGACTTCTTGGTAACGCTCGCGCACATTCAAGGAATCCCCAAGCTCACTAGAGAGGGCGTGAGAAAACGGAAGCAACGAAAGAAAAAACGGCTGGGGACAAAATAGCAGAAAAATAACGGGATATTGTCCCGTATGCCCGCGCGCGCGAATCTACGAAAGTGTGTGTGTCAAATGGAGACACGCACACATGTCACGAATTCATTCCGCAGCCGAAGTTCCGCATAGCTGGGACCTCGAGGGGTGGCCCCCTACCGTCTTCCCGGGCTCAACCTCCCGGGCTCGGTACATCATCCGCACGCACAAAACCGACCTGATCCGCGAGGGCGCACTGGCACGCGTCGGACGAGAGTTGGTGATCTTCGGCGCGCGATACGCGCGATGGTTGGAGAAGAGAGCGGCCGAAGTGCCCGGTTATCAGCCGGCACCGAATCTCGCCGCCAGATCCGCGGAGAGCTCGCCCATCTAATCCCCTCCAGAAATGCGAAAGCCGCGCTCCCGACCAAAGAAACGCGGCAATCGCAGAGGACCAAGCGATGCGAAGTATATCACATGACCCGAACATCAGTATCTGCGACGACCAATGGCGGAAAGAGTTGGACTGGATGCGCCTGGTTTCGGAAGTAAAAACGATCTCCGGCCGTTATCTCGGCTACACCTCCGCGTGGGGGCGCGTCGAGCGCGCTGGGACAGGGGCGCCACGGGCTCGCTCCGCCAGCTCACTCATGCGCCGTGGGAATGCTAGGACTGCCACCTCGACAACCGAGCAACGCCGGCGGCTGGAATTGCTCAAGCGGACGGGCCGTCTCCGATGATCGCATTGCAATCGGCCTTGTCTCTTGCGGAGGAATACGGGCTTCCCGTTTTCCCGTGCCGCCCGGACAAGAAGCCTTACGTCGAACATGGGTTTAAGGACTCGACTACCAACCTCGACGCCATAGATTCCTGGTGGACCGAATACCCGGATGCGCTGATCGGCGTCCCGACCGGCCGCGCCTCGCATATTGACGTTGTAGACATCGACCCCGATGGCCTTGGCTGGTACACGGAGAACGCTGACAAATTGGCAGCGGCGCGGGTCCACCGCACGCGGCGCAGCGGCTTTCATCTCCTGTACCGTGACCCTGCCGTTGAGATCCGCAACAGCGCGAGCCAGATAGCCAAGGGTGTCGATATTCGCGGTGAGGGCGGCTACATAGTTTGGTGGCCGGCGCACGGATGCGAGGCGGTGGGCGATCTCGCTGACATCACCGAACCGCCGGCATGGCTGCTCGACAAACTAACACAGAAGGAGGTACCGCCAGAAGGGCGCGAGCAAGTCAACGGCCCGTTGTGCGAAGGTGGGCGCAACGACTATCTGAGCCGAGAAGCGTACCGCCTGCGCAAACAACGCATGGCGCCGGATCAGATTTTTCCGATCCTCTCCGCGCTCAATAGCGCCCGATGCACTCCGCCGCTCGAGGAATCGGAGGTGCGCAAAATCGCCGAGGGAAAGCGGCGCGTCTTACCGGCGAGCGTCACCGAAACAGATTTTTACGCGCATCTGCCGACCCATTCGTACATTTACGTCCCGACGCGCGAGCTGTGGCCTGGATCGAGTGTCAACGCGAGCGTAGTCCTGCAGAACGGCAAGCCGAGCGAGTGGCTCGACAAGAACCGCCCGGTCCATCAGATGACATGGTGCCCAGGGCAGCCAATAGTGATCGAGAATCGCCTGGTTGCGGATGGCGGCTGGATCGACCGAGAGGGGGTTAGTACCTTCAATCTGTATCGGGCGCCGCTCGAGCTCGACGGCGAGCCGGCGAAGGCCGCCCCCTGGCTGGATCACGTGCGCAAACTCTACCCGGCCGAGACGGATCACTTGATCCGCTGGTTGGCTCAGCGCGTTCAGCGGCCGGCGGAAAAGATCAATCACGCGGTCGTGCTCGGCGGATCGCAGGGCATCGGTAAGGACACCATCTTGGAGCCGGTCAAGCACGCAATCGGGCCGTGGAACTTCGCGGAAGTATCCCCGCCGCAGCTCCTCGGGAGATTCAATGGCTTCGTGAAGTCGGTGATCTTGCGCATGAGCGAGGCGCGGGACCTGGGCGATGTTGACCGTTACGGCTTGTACGAGCACTTGAAGGTCTACACTGCGGCGCCCCCCGACGTGCTCCGGGTCGACGAGAAGCACCTCCGCGAGCATGCGGTGATGAACGTCTGCGGTCTCATCATCACGACGAACCACATCGATGGCGTCTACCTGCCGGCCGATGACCGGCGCCACTTCGTCGCATGGTCCGAGCTGACGAAGGAGGACTTTGGCGAGGGGTATTGGCGCGAGCTGTACGGCTGGTATGCCAATGGCGGCATTGGCCACGTTGCCGCGTACTTGCGGACTCTCGACCTCTCGGACTTCGATCCGAAGGCCCCACCACCGAAAACGGCCGCGTTCTGGCAAGTCGTCGACGCGGGCCGGGCACCTGAAGACGCGGAACTTGCGGACGTACTGGATCAGCTCGGGAACCCCGCCGCGGTCACTGTAGGGACGCTGAGCGTCTACGCCGTCGATAACTTCAGGGAGTGGCTGCAGGACCGCCGTAATGCGCGCCAGATCCCTCATCGCATGCAGGACGCCGGATACATCGCCGTCCGGAACGACGCCGCCAAAGACGGCCAGTGGGTCGTCAGCGGCAAGCGTCAGACGGTCTACGCCAGATGCGAGCTTCCGATCCGTGACCGTATCGCCGCCGCCACCACACTCGCAAGGGAGGGCCGGTAGATGAAATCGATGAAGTCGATGATTCCCCATCCCCCTCTATACGCGCGCCCACGCTTTGCGATTGATGAAGATCAGGACGGGAGGTCTGTGGAAGGGGATAGCAGATCATCGACTTCATCTACTTCACCGACTGGAGGCGGATGGCAGATCACTGCAATCACTGCAGGGGGGGAAGGAGAGAGGGGGACGCGCGTGCCTTCCGGCGCCGCGCCAGTGCCTCGGCCGGTTCGCGTTCTGCATGCGCGAGGAGGGCACCAGCGGAGTATGAATCCGCTGGCGTCCCGGGTGGCTCACAAAATCAGCGGGTTAGCGAGCGATTTGCACTCGCTTTGCAGTGGCGGTGCCGCATGAGCGGCTACTGGGAAACACTCGTCGCCGGCGCATACAGCCGTGCGGATTCCGCAGCACTGTATGACCCGGGGCGCCAACACGCGCCCACGGATCGCGGCCTATTGCGTGCTGCGGCCCTCGAACTGGCCGCCCGTGGCCTGACACCCCTGGATATCGGCGCCGCTCTGAGGCTGCCTGAGAGCGCCGTGCGCGAGCTGCTCGAGGTGCCGACATGAGCGGCCCTCGCAATAAGGTCGCCTTCGCGCTGGGCCAGAAGAAGCGGGCGGCGATCCGTGAGTTGATGGCTTCCCGGTCCCCGTTGTTGCCTTCCTGGACGTTGCCCGAGCTTCAAGCTGCGCTCGCCCGACGCGGCGTTTACTTGGCGTTGAGCAGCATCGCCCATCACCGTAGTCGTATTTGGCTGGAGGAAGCCCAAAAAGACGGCTGTAGCTCCAGTTTATCTATCAACCCGGGGGCCGCATGATGATCGCGATGAGCGCGACGAAAATTGCGGAGGGTTCATGAGTTGGGAACGAGGCCGGCCTACTGGCCGCTGCACCGTTTGTGCGCATGCCGAGCGCACGCGGATCGAGTTACTGCTGGCTGGCGGGGCTGGGCAGAGGGCTGTTGGCGATAAGTTCGGGCTGTCCAAGGACAGCATCCATCGCCATTGGCATGGTCATGTCAGCGACGAGCGCAAGGCCGCCTTAATCCTCGGGCCGGTCCAAGTCCAGGCGCTCGCCGCCAAGATCGCCGAGGAGTCCGAGAGCGTCATTGATCACCACAAGGCGACCCGGGCGGGGCTGTATCAGCTCTACTCTACTGCCCTCGAGGCCGGGGATAAGACATCCGGGGCACTGCTGGCTGGCCGGCTGACAGACGTGAATAACTCCATTGCGAAGATCACTGGCGAGATGGCGAGTTCACCGCTGGTGCAGCGCAACACAGTCAACGTTTTCATGCATACCCGCGAGTTCGCCGACTTTCAGGCTCGACTCATCGCGGTTCTGAATCGGTTCCCCGATGCACGCGAGGCCGTGCTCGCGGAATTTGATCGCCTGGAGGCGCTTGAGAGCGCCGGAGAGACCCGAGAACTACCCGCCCTGGAGCATGACCCCGATGGCGAAGAAACAGCCTGAGACGCCCCGTGTGGGCTTTGACCGATCCTTCCGCGAGGCGTTGAGAGCCGATTGGCGCCGGATCGCACGTCCTAACCAATTACCGCCCCCTGGCGATTGGCGCGTTTGGTTGCTTCTGGCGGGCCGAGGCTTCGGCAAGACCCGCACCATTGTCGAGTTTGTACGCGCCGAGGTAGAGGCTGGCCGTGCCTGCCGAATCGCGCTCCTTGCCGCGACTTCGAGTGATTGCCGCGACGTGCTGGTCAGCGGCCACAGCGGCATCCTGAACGTATTCCCCGAGCAGAGCCGGCCGACTTATGAGCCGACCAAACGGCTGCTGACGTGGCCGAACGGCGCCATTGCGACAATGTACTCGGCGGATGAACCCGACCGCCTCCGAGGGCCGCAGTTTGACCTGGCAATTTGCGACGAGCTGGCCGCATGGAGGTACCCGGAGGCGTTAGACATGCTTCTGCTCGGCCTTCGCATCGGGAAGAATCCCCGGGTTGCCATTGCCACGACCCCGCGCGCGACCAAGGTAATCCGCGACCTTTTGGCGCGCGAAGGCAAGGATGTTGTGGTAACTCGCGGCTCGACGCTTGAGAACAGCGAGAACCTGGCGCCGGCCTATGTCGAGCAGATTATCGAACGGTACAAGGGCACGCGCCTTGAGCGGCAAGAAATTTTCGGTGAGGTGCTCGAAGATACCCCGGGAGCGCTTTGGAACCGGGACATCGTCGAGCAGACCCGCGTCGAGGATGCGCCGAAGGACCTACAGCGCATTGTCGTGGCAATAGACCCCGCCGGCTCATCCGAGGAGGGAGCGGACGAGACGGGCATCATCGTTTCCGGCCTTGGTGCGGACGGGCACGGTTATGTTCTTGAGGATCTTTCGGGACGCTATACCCCGACCGAATGGGCGAGACGTGCTCTCGGTGCCTACCACGTCTGGAAGGCCGATCGAATCATTGCCGAGCAGAACTATGGCGGTGAAATGGTGAAGGCCACCATCGAGGCGGTGGACGCCTCGGTGCCCGTAACGACCATATCGAGTTCGCGCGGCAAGGTGCTGCGCGCCGAGCCGATTGCTGCCTTTTTCGAGCAGCGCAAGGCTCACATGGTCGGCTCGCATCCTGAACTCGAGGACCAAGCCTGTCGATTTACTTCAGATTGGCAGCGCTCGCGGGACGGGTCGCCGGATCGCGTGGACGCAATGGTATTTGCGCTCGCCGACCTCATGTTGGGACTGCCTGCCGGCGGATTCTTCCGGGAGGCCATGTTTCTCGAGCAGGGCGAGCCGGTCATCCTGACGTGCCCGCCCGATGATGTTTTTGTTGTAATCGGCACGCCACATGACACCGGCCCCGGGCGTGACACGGTTGCGGTACTGTATTGCGCACGCAACAATCGGCGCGATTATCCGTTGACCATTATCGACTGGGACATCGTGCCGCACGACATTGCGCTCATGGGTGGCACATGGGTAGACAATGTTGCGCGCCGTCTCGCTGCATGGACGGCCGCTCTGGCGTCTTTCACGTCCGGCATTTGGATCGAGCGCACTCCGATAGGCGGCCCGCTACTGGAGCTCGCGGCGGCCCATCGACTCAACGTTTTTGATGTCGGTGAGCACATGAGCGACATTCCCGCTGCGCTTCCCGAGAGAGTGAATCTCGCGTCCCGGTATGTCGGTACCGGCAAGCTGGTGCGGATCGGCAAAGATGCGCGAGAGAAAGTCGTCACGCTTCAGGGACTCACACGCAATCACCTATTGGCGCAGATTTGTGCCTTCGGTGCCAACAATGAGCCGCCGCAGGTGGAGTTTCTGCACGCTCTTTGTATCGCGGTGATTCTGGCCTTCCCCGGCAACGCGGCGATGGACCGCAGGCTGCAGGAGGCCGAAGCGGTCGCGCCGCACGTCATTCATGGCCCTGCGGCATCGAGCACGGCCGCTGCTCTTTCGACACCTGCCGCGCTGCCGGCTTTCGTTGCGGAGATGGAGAAATACAACCGCGACATGGCGGACTACCAGGAGCGCGAACGTGCCGCTATCGCCACGATTCGGGAAAAACTCGGCGATCCGACCTGGCGACCTCGATCTGTGATCGCGCTAGGGATAGGGGCGCCGCCAGAGAATCCCGCAAGTCGAATTCGGATGTCCGGCACTACCGTGCGCGCCATGTTTGAGGAATAGACCGCTGATGTACCTATTTATTTAACTTCAAACCGCTGTTGTAATGTACTCATGACCTTCGAACAAACCCCGTTTAGCGGTCAGAGGCGGCCAAGAGACTGGCCGGCCGCGCTCACACTTGGAGATCCCGATGTCTGATGATACTTCTCGCCGCAAGGCACCCCAGGCCCCGAGCAGACGTGAAGTCGCGCTCCAGGCCATTGCCGACTATCGCAAGGAGTTGGCCGAGAAATACGAAGCCGACCTAAAGAACTGGAAAGCGCGCCGCCACGCTGAAATTGAGCGTGTCCGAACCAAACTCAACCGACCGGGCTGGGCGCCCAACACGCGCCTTGCGCTCGACAAGATTGGCGAACCGCCCGTGAATCCCCTTGCGGCGCCATTCTGGCAGTTTCGGCTGCCATGAGCACCGGAGACTGTCTGAGCGAGTGGCATACGACCTATCTGGAGCGCGCGAGTCTGATGCAAGACCTGCGGCAATTCCTACGCACTCACGATGATGCCGGAACTCGCCTGACTGAATGGATGCGATCAATTCCGCCTGACTTCACCGAGGCGGAACATGACCGAGCATGGCGTGCCCGCACCCTGCAGGCCATAAATCAATTGAACGAGGTAATACATGGCTAACGAACATATGAGAATGATTTCAGACCGCGAGGAAATCCCAACGTGGGCTCGCACCCTTCGAGAGTCGATCGAGGAATTGGCGCGGCGCACCAGCCAGGCCGAGCGAGCGATGCCCGGCGGCCAACGGTATCGCGCGCGCGGCGAGAGCGTTTCGGCTACCGCCAACATGCCGGGCCGCCGGCAGCCGGGGATTGACCGCGACTTGGAGAATGGCGTTGATCGATTGAATACCCAGGGACAGCGCCGGACGGATGCGACGCTTCGCCGGCAGGAGGCGGAATTGCAGGAGTTGCGTGCGATGGCGCGCAGGGTTCTGCGGCAACCGAGCTCGGAAGATCGTAACGCGACGGCGTCGGCCTTCCAACGAGCTGACAGCGTCTATGCGATGTTAGGCGCCCAGACTCCGCCGCCGATGCCGGGCGAGTCGTCGATGGCGTTTCGTCATCGTCTGGCTGATGGCTTGAAGCGCCATTCTCCGACCTTGGCACGGACTAACATGGATTCGCTGCCCGACTCCGCTTTCAACGTGGTGGAGCAGCGCGTGTATCAGGACGCCGTAACGGCCGCGCGAACCGGCGCCAGTGCGACCCGGGGTCAATTGCGACCGCATGCCTTCAAGACCGAAACGGGGCATAACACGACGGAGTATTTTGGCGATCCGCTTGGATGGATGGCTCCATTCATGGCGACCGGCCACAAGCTCAAAATAAACCGGAATCCCGGAAAGGCTCTCTAAATGTTGGGCACAATCAGCGAAACCATGCGGAATCTTTTCGGCCCGCAGGCCATCAATGGCGCGCTCGCTTCGACAGTCGATGAGACGGTTGAGGCGCGCGCCACCATTTCGGAGGCGACGGCAGAGATCAGACGGCGGCTCGGGGAGCGTCCGGCACTGCGCCAATCCATCGAATCGGCGCGGGGACTTCTGGAGAGCGTGCGGGAACAACTCGACCTCTCGCGACCGGCTTTGGAGCGCGTGAAGCGCGCACGCGAAGCGGAGGCTGCGGGCCGGCAAGAGCGCGTGCGCAAGGGCGTTCCGGGGGCCGATCCCGAACTGATTGCCGAGCTTGAGAACGCGCAGCGCGATTTGCGAGAGGCCCGCCGTGCCGAGTCTGCCGCCCATGCCGCCCTTGGCGAACTTGAGGCGCGCCTTGCGTCCGCCGAGGGAGAGTTGAGGGATTCTGAGGCCGCCATCGATGCCGCCGTCTGGCGCAGGCGGATTGCCGAGTTCTCCCTTGAACTTCCCGAGGTGCGCGCGGCGGCCGCCATCGTGTCAGAGTTTGCGACTCGCGTTGCCGCGCTCGCTGATGCGAGTCGGCGATGGCAAATATACAGAACACCACACGGAACGGTGCCGAAAGAGTTGTTCGAGGCGTGCGCTATCACGCAATACAATAGCGACTTGCAAGCCGATGTCGAACGGTTGCAACCGCACATGCGGGCCGAGTGCGCCTACCTGCGACGCCTGCGCGAGGACCCTGACGCGACGCTGGATTGAACGTTAGCCATCCCGCCGGCGTTGCGTTTCGCGGCGGGCGTGACCAGCCGGAGGTGTCATGTCCAAACAACACCGGCAACCCAAGCGGTCGGTTTCTAGGCGTCATGACGCCCGTCCTCCCCGCCCGGCTCGGGTCGCATGCTCAGCGTGATAGAGAGCCGGCGCGGTCTGTTGGATCGGCGGCCGGCATTAAGTCCACACGAGATAACACATGCCTACATATCCACAGACAGCCGGCTTCGTGCCGGGGCCGGGCGGCGCCAAGGTCGCCTTTAACATCAGCGCCGCAACACAGATCACAACGGGTCGCGGAACGGTGTGGCGGGTTTTCGTCAATACCGCCCCTACAGCCGCAGGTGGAGTCTACGACACGGCAAACGGGACGGCGGATGCCAGCACGCTCATCTGCGCCATCCCGACTACTGCCGGCCCGGTTGAAATCATCGCGCCCATCTATTCGGGCTTGTATGTGTCACCGGGTACCGGCGGCGTTGTCTCTGTCATTCACGGCCTATAATGCGCAAGCGATCTTGCAAATGGGCGCGTCGCTGGGTGCGCAGAGTGCGGGCCGAGGAGGAGCGTTTGGCATCACGGTCGCGCAGCCGGAATGCAAAACGCAGGCGCGGTCGGCCCGAGCGGGAATGGGTGCCGAAGCCGCATAACATCGCGCAGGTGCGCCGGCTGGGCTGGGTGCAAGGCGAGGGAGTTCGGCAAGTAATTTCCGAGACGGTCGCTAAAGACCGAAGCGGGCAGTCGCACTGATGAGTACCAAGTCGGCCATGAGGCGGTGCGCACCCACAGCGCTGCAAGGTCGGCCCATCTTGGGCTACCATTTGAGGGATTGGACGCTTAGTCGAACAAGCGGGCCGGCACAATATGCCCGCGTTGCGCAGACCAATAGAGATTGTCGCCGATCCGAATCGTGGCACGACCAGTACTTTATTCAGCGAATCCGTGGATTTCGCAGTATTTCGTCACGAAATACTGCGATGGCACACATTTTGCTTGGTGCAGCGAGTGCTTCGACCCAAGCCGAGAGGCCGCAACGTCAGCGGTTGCGCTACTTGCTCCAAGTTCTAGTCCCGCGGGGATAATCCGAAGACTAAAGGCAGATCGCGCGGGCGAAGACGTGCATAGCGAGCTTGTAAAGCGATATAGAAAGACCTTCAAGAGGCTCGCAACGCAATGGCTTGCAGCCGGGTTAATCAGGGAGCAAGACCGAGAGGATATTGTGGCCACCCTTAAATCACCGAGCTGGAGAATTTGGGAGCCATTACTCTACGTTATTCCACGAGATCCGATCGAATGTGCAGGTCGTTTAGTATCTGTTCCCCATAGCGAACGCGCATCGATGGCGCCGGAGTATCAGATTGTTGATCTAGCCTCACATGAGTTCGACATCATTACGGTGTGAATCATGATTCATAGCCTTAGAAATTTCGATCCAATCGTCGCCGCGGGAATACTGGCAAGGGCGGCGTTATCTGTCGCTGATAGCCGGAACCCGGCTGCCGCTATTGTTCTCCCGAATGAACAGACAGTTCGCGAGAAACTCCTACAAGAAGCACGACAGATTTACGGGATCGCCAACGACGAATCGCCGGAATCACAAGTGCGTCTGTGCGATGCCCTGGATGCTGAGAGCGACGCCCTGCTGGAGCCAGTGAATGATATGCGCGCATTAGAGCGCCTGGCGCTTAGGGGGGATCTGCCTTCTGACCTATACGAAATCAATGTTGTAAAGAACATTCAGGATTGCTACGGTGAAAAGTATTCGGAAGAAAGGCACTACATTGAGACCACGGTGAGAACACCAGACGCCGAGCAACACTACAACTCTCGCATAGACTCCGACGAGCTTCGTCTAATCTCACTGTTTGCCAAGACGTTTCATGACAAATTTCCGGTTCGGAGTTTCGTTATGCTCGTCGCAGGGGAGCGTCATGGGCTTACGCTGACTGTAATTCAAGCATGGCGCGCGTATCCAGAAGATGTGAATCTCGTCGGGGCACACAGCCCTTTTGAGATGCTGGAGAGATTCGCTTCAGCGTTCGGCAGCAAGGTTACATTTGGCGATCAAACTGGCCAGTTTATGCTCGTTAACGGTATTCGTGAGGGAACTAGAATTCCTGTGCATGCGGAAATAACGCCCATGCCGGGAAAGTCGCGACGTCAGATAAATGTCACACATATCGCGTTCAAGTCAAATGAAGCAACGCAAGACATCTTGACGATTGGAATTGATTTAGACAGATACCGTGATGCTCTAAGGAGGCGCGGTTGGTGATGACCGGAGACTTCATCATGTTCGCGGTTCTTAGCGTCATGAAGTCCTGAGTAGAACGCCGGGTACACGGCTTGATTCACGTGAGACGTGTACGCCGCAAGGTACGTTCCAAGTCGGCGATCGGTTTCGTTTCAGTCGCCCGTTCCCATCGCGTTGTTCCCCGCGCCAGGGCGCCCGAGCGTAGCACGCGTGCTTGCGGTTGAGTGCGTGCGCGAATGGGAACGCATTCTTGAGGCTGAAGGGCTACCAGTGCGCAGCAACGGGTCACCATAAACGAAAACGCCCCGGATGGCCGGGGCGCTCTCGTTTGCGTCAAGCCGCAGTGCCGGATTTGCGGCGCCGCTCCTTTTTTTCCTTTCTTTCTTCTTTTTCCATTTCCTCAATTTGCTCTAAAACCAACCTATAAACGTTGGGGTCGGTCTCAGACAGTTTGTTGAGTTCGATGGCGTATGCCGCCACTGCGGCGACCATCGATTCGACGACATGGTCCATCGTTCCGCGTAGGATCGCGCGGGCCGCGACTTTCTTGACAACAGGTTGCATGGTAGCCTCCAAACGTTGGATTAGAAAACGTCATGGAGCGGACGCGGTATGGTCTGCTGCCCGCGCGTCCGATCTGATGTGCCATGCTATGCCGCGAACGGTGCGTCAATCATGACCACACCGGCAAACCACAGCGAGAGTATATACGAAAACGCCCCCTTTCGGGGGCGCTCTCGCGCGGCATCCGTAGCGCTGAAATCAGTTCCGCGAACCTCCTTCGCGGCCCGTGCCGTCGCATGCCTCGCACGCCGAATCCTCATCGAACCCCGTCCCGCCGCACTCGAAGCAACGACCAGGCTCGGGCTCCTGTGCTGCCGCCTTGAAGGCCGCCCAGGCATCGGCCGGGATCGCGCTCCTTGCGACCGCGTGCCAGTGCACCCGCTCGGCCTTCGAGAGCCCGTTGTACCAGGCTATGCCCAGCTCGGCATCCTGCGGGATGACCGGCTGGCTGGCCGGCTCAATGACGAGCACGCCCCGATCCGCGTCATGCCTGCCGATGAGCCCCGCACGGGCCAGTGCCTCGGAGAACCGCAGCAGGTTAACGCTGCCGGCGATGACGGCCGGGACCTCATTTGCGTCCGTGCGCACGGTGCCGGGCCGAAGGTCGATAACAATGGCGCTCATCGCTCGCCCCGATGGCTGCGCATGCGGTTCAATTCCTCCCGCACGATGGACCGCTCCGCCGGCGAAAGCCGCTCGACTGCCTCATGCAACGCAATTGTTTCTGCGGACGGCGATTGCCCCTGGTCATTCGGCAGGCGCCACCATTCCGGCGCGCGAACGTGGCGGACGTGCCAAGCGTCGAACTCGTCATAGAGCCCGTCCAGGGCTGCGGTAGCGTCGTGCAGGACGACCCCGGCGGCCTGGAGGGTCGGCGGGACATTCTGGAAGTCAAAGAGACGTTGATCGACGAGCCGGAGATGCTGGAGGACCCCGAGGAGCCGGTGCTGCAGCTCATCGAACTCGGACGGCACACGCGCCGCATCCTGGGTGCGGGCATCGGTGTGATCGTTCGGATGGACCTGAGACGATGCGCCGGCTGGCGCGGTAGACTTTGACTTAGCCATTGCTTGATCCTCTTGCGATCAGGTGGTGGTTAGGCGTCCGGGGCTGCTGTAACAGCTCCGGGCGCCGACTAGGGCTTACGCTTGGTCGGTTTCAGCATGCCGTGCTTGGCTAGAAGATCGTCGACTGCCTCTCGCATCAGGACGGCGCGCGGGATGCGTGTATCCGCTGAAAGGCGCTTCAGCAGCTCGAGTTTCTCCGGATCCAGGTAGGTGACCTCAACCGAACGTTTCGTTTTGCCCATGCTGCTAGTATGGGCTGCTAGTAGCTATCAGTCAATACGGTAGACGCCCCTCAAGGATTTCGCACGCGACATCATGCCAAATCTTGTGACAGTCCAGGTGCAGCTTGGGATGGGACTTGGGAAACGTAATAAGTCCGGAGACATCAGACAGCCAATACCACTTTGTGGTCCCGTCGCAATGGTCAACCTTAATTTCCCATCCGCAGACGTAGCATTTGGCGGATTCATCCTTGCTCTGCGAATATTCGCTTACTCCCCCGGCAGAGGATTCCCATTTAGCATCCGGGTTCTTAGGCAGGTAACCATTCTTGATCGCGATGCGGGCCTGCTGGCGTCTGCGCGCCAACTCCTCCCGGCCTTCTTCAGGCGGCGATTGATCGTTCATGTTGCAGTCCACATTTGCGTAAACTCGCAGCACTGTAGGCCCCGAACAGGCAATTTGCACTTCGATTTGCATTGGCCTACGGAATGCTGATATTTCCCGCATGAGGCGCATTTTGGAAGCCTCGGGAAATCATGCGATTACGTGCGAGAGGGGACCGCTATCGCGCGAGTTCTGCGACTTTTAATCCGCTGGTCGACGGTTCGAATCCGTCACGCCCCATAATAAAAGCAATAAGTTAGACGTTTTTCTTCATAGTCCGTTGTGCGCCAGAGGCCTTTCGTTGCCGAATGGTTGCCGTTTCTCGCACGCTAGACTGGAGTTGTCCCCCGTATTCAGATGGTTGAGGTCATCGAAAGGCTGGGATTTCCTGTAGATTGAGCAATCGAGGTGGTTGTTTTCAGGTGCGGTATGTAGCCATGTAATTTTAAGTGTTCGGCTTGCTGTTAACGACGGCTCGAAAATCGTCGAGATCCGCCAGTTTGAAAATCGATGGCACAGGAGTTGCGTCGCCCGTGGCGAAAACCGCACAGCGCGTGCCCGGATCCACCACGCCGCGCGTAAGCCTTTGAGGCAGCGGGAAAGGGCGCCAGGCCGAACAAGATGGTCAAATGGAAGTCTCGGAAGAACCCGAGAAGAACATCGATTTCCAGACCGGCCGGATTTCACGACTTTCAGATCGGCGATGACAGCTTGCAAACGGATGGTGATTGCGGCATCATGTAGCCATGCACATCGATGCCGTCCCGAACCGTACCTCGCGCCCGACGTACCTGTTGCGCGAGTCCTACCGGATCGGCAAGAAGGTACGTAAACGCACGCTCGCTAATCTCTCGGGGCTTGCCGATGAGCAGATCGAGGCGATCCGCGCGGTGCTCGCCGGGGTGGCCATGCGCCCGGTGGAGGAGCTCTTCGAGGTCGTGCGCTCCAGATCCCACGGGGCGGTGCAGGCGGTCCGTGTAGCCATGCAACGGCTGGGCTTTGAGGGACTGATCGCCTCGCGTGCGAGCCCTGAGCGCGAGCGGGTGTGCGCGATGGTGGCCTCCAGGGTGCTCGAGCCACACACGAAGCTCGCGACCACACGCTGGTGGCACACGACGACGTTGGCCGAGGAGTACGGGGTCGAGGGAGCCGACGAGCACGATCTGTACGCGGCGATGGACTGGTTGCTCGAGCGCCAGGGGGCGATCGAGCGCAAGCTCGCCGCGCGGCATTTGCGCGAAGGGGCCTTGGCGCTTTACGACCTGTCCTCGAGCTACTTCGAGGGCACGCACTGTCCGCTGGCGAAGATCGGTCATAACCGCGACGGCAAGAAGAACAAGCTCCAGGTCAACTACGGGCTGCTGACGAACCGAGCCGGCTGTCCGGTGGCGGTCTCCGTGTACGAGGGCAACACCGGGGATGCCAAGACGCTCATGCCGCAGGTGGGCAAGCTTCGGGACGAGTTTGGGCTCGAACAGGTGGTGCTGGTCGGAGATCGGGGCATGATCTCGCAGAAGGCGATCGGGCAGCTGCGTGAGCTCGAGGGGTTCTCGTGGATCACCGCGCTCAAGAGCAGCCAGATCCGCTCGCTCGTGGAGGGCGAAGCGCTGCAGCTCGGGTTGTTCGATCAGCGGCGGCTCTTTGAGCTCACGCACGAGGCGTATCCGGGGGAGCGGCTGATCGCCTGCCGCAACCCGGAGCTGGCCAAACTGCGTGCACACAAGCGCCAGTCACTCCTTGAGGCGACGCAGAGGGAGCTGGAGAAGATACGCGCCAGCGTCACCGCCGGGCGCTTGAGCGGCAAGGCGAAGATCGGGGTGCGCATCGGACGGGTGGTGAACAAGTACAAAGTCGCCAAGCACTTCGAGCCCACGGTCGAGGACCGACGGTTCGAGTTCAAGATCCTCACCGAGAAGGTCGCCGCCGAGGCGGCGCTCGATGGAATATACGTCATACGAACCAACGTGCCGAAGAAGCAGCTCGGCACCGCGGACGCCGTACGCAGCTACAAGGGGCTCTGTGAGGTCGAGCGCGCCTTCCGCTCGCTGAAAACCGTGGACCTGAAGATCCGCCCGATCCATCACCGGCTCGAGGACCGGGTGCGCGCCCACGTCTTCCTGTGCATGCTCGCCTACTACGTCGAATGGCACATGCGCGAGGCCTGGCGTGAGCTGCTCTTTGCTGACGAGGACCTCGAGGCGAAGAATGACCGCGACCCAGTCGCTCCCGCCCAACGCTCAGCGCAAGCACTGGAGAAAATCGCCGCGCGTACTCTCGAGGACGGCACCCCGGTCCACAGCTTCCGCACCCTGCTTCAGGACCTCGCGACCGTCGTGCGCAACACCTGCATCACCCGCGCCGCCAAAGCCGCTTCGCCTGCCTTCCAGATGGTCACGACTCCAACCGACACCCAACACCGCGCCCTGCAATTGCTGCAGCAAATCACCGTGTAGCCACTCAGCTCACACACGAGAATCCGCCATCTGCTTGATCAGAAACGAATTTTCTCGTGCACGCGGGAACAACTCCAGGCTAGACTGCCCTGCGCCGGTCAACGCCAGTTCGGTGAATGTTGCGATAGAGCGGCGGCGTAGACTATGAGGTCGAGCAACGGGGCCGAACGTTGAGGGGGCTTCCTGCAATAGCGTCAGGGCTTGAATGTCGGTAAGACCCGTCATTTTCAGCGCGTCAATCTAATTACCCGCGAGTGTAGAAGGTCGCAGCAGCTCCCGCGCGACGTGGCGCCGGTCCAGCTCCTTTTTCGCTTCTTCGGGTGTCACAGCAGGTGGCGATGCGGGCGACTTGCCGGATGCAGGCATCTTGCGGGCATAACGCCTCCGCAATGCGGCGCGGTACCTCCTGATTTTCAACCCGAAGTGTTCCCGGCTTCAAGACCATTTCGGGACCATCGGTAGCGTTGTGCTTGTGAGTCGGCATGATGCGTTCCTGTAGCGCGTCCTGATTGAGAGCCGCTGCCCCAGGCCGCTCAGGATTGCGGCTTTTCCCCCCGTCGGGGTAGGCGCGTCGGGTTCGGCTGTCAGA
>JAEHJW020007209.1_pt1 | contig 18073 bp, 30 predicted proteins | sample 9271431 | NCBI WGS metagenome assembly JAEHJW02 | reverse complement strand
GGCCAAAGGAGCGCTCAGGTGGGGTTTCGTTAACCAAAGAGCAAGTGCTTGCGGTTTACGAGTGGATGGTGCCCGGATCTAAGGGAACGGAAGGAAGCACGAGATGATCAGAAGAGTTATCCGCAAAAACATAATGCCGCTTTCCATTTGGGCTGCGATTGGAGTCGCCTGCTATCTCATTGCGGGGTCTAAAGCTGTCGGATGGGCTTTGGTGGCGTTCGTTGTAATTCAGATTTTCATGTAAAGAAATAACCCACGGCCTCGCGCCGGGAATAGAGGAGATGAGATTTGGCAATAACCAAGATTTACAAAAAAGAATACCGTGCATGGTTAAATATGCTGCAACGGTGCAATCGTAGATCCGGGCGTTGGTATAGCAGATATGGCGGACGAGGAATAAGCGTATGCGATAGATGGAGTGTTTTCCAAAATTTTTTGGATGACATGGGCAGATCGCCGTCTAGGTGGCACTCCTTGGACCGAATAGACAACAATGGAAACTATGATCCATCAAATTGCAGGTGGGCTACAAGGCGACAGCAAGCAACAAACAGAAGCTCCAATCGTCTGCTGCGTTTTCGCGGGCAAACTAAACTCATTAATGATTGGAGCAAAATACTTGGAATCAAACATTCAACACTAACGATGAGGCTAAATAAATACGGATGGTCCGCAGAAAAAGCGCTAGGGACCTCGGTCGCAAAAAGAACAAAAAGGAAATATGCATGATGAAAAAAATTATAGCTAAATGTTCATTACTACTCGCCACCCTAATCCTCGCAAGCTGTTCACCCGTGCAGAAAGTACCGGAGAAAACGGAAACTCCGGAAAAGACGCCGGTTCAGGAGGCCAAGTGCGGCAAGGGCCAATGGTGTTACGTTTTTACCAATGAGACCAAGAAAGCGATAACTTTGTATGGGAAGGACTTATTGGCCGCCAACCCCTCCGACTATGCGAAGTACTGCGGCACGGCACCGAAACTCGATTGCTACAACGCTATCCTTCACGGGATGAGCGTTTACGAGTCGGGGATTGATCCGAGCAAAACCTACAAAGAGAACTTCGAGGACGCCAAAGGCAATTACGTGATCAGCACTGGCCTACTCCAAGTCTCGGTGGAGTCGTGCAAGTCCTACGGATCTTCGGCCAATAGCACTGAGGATCTTAAAATTCCGGAGAAGAATCTGGAATGTAGCGTTCGCATCTTAAACCGCTGGATTCCGAAAGATGGCGTGATTGCGGGTGGGAGTTATGGCGAATGGAAGGGCGCGGCACGCTACTGGAGTATCCTGCGCAAAGGGCAGGCTGAGGTCAGAGAGAAAGCGTTGGGGTATTTGAAGCCATGAAAGACACTGGATTTAAAACACTGCTTCGTGAGAGTAAGTACAACTTTTTGAAATGGGGGGAGTATATGAGGCGAGCGCAGTTAGCAGAGAGAAAAGTGGAGAAGCTAAAGCGACTTCTTCTTTTGACTGACAACTCTGTTAGCAATGTCGAAATGAACGATACCGCGATTAGGCAATGGAAGGCTTTTATTTCTGAGTTTCCAGATGAGGGATTTCCATGACCCCCATCCAAGGCGCTATCACCGGGGATCAGCAGGTTCGGGGGTGGAGATGAAGATTATTTACCGTGATTACACCAAAGAACGCACTGTGAGCTTTCGTTTAGGAAGGCTTTGGTTCAAGCCGTTTCATCCTTACTTTCGCGAACTGGCGGACCTTGATTTCTATCCGGCCAAAATTACGCGGAGAGTGTTCTGGAAATTTTACTGTAGAGAAAAATGACCGACCTAAAAACCCTCAGACAAACGCTTAGAGATTTGGCGGGGAAAGCTAACAAAGAATACCCGCTTGAATGCGAGCCAGTGAAAGAAGGCTTCGTTTACGACTGCCCGTTGTGCGATGGCGGCCAGGTCGATTCAGAAGAGGCGGTTACTGCGTTCTCGCAATACGCCGCTGGTGTGCAGATATTCGGAATCGGTGACTCACTGAATAACATGGAAGCATACGTTCACGCCGCCAACCCCGAGAACATCCTGCGCCTTCTCGATGCGCTGGAAGTGGCTGAGACCGCGCTGGAAACCGCTGAGGCGGCTTTGGAGGACATTGCTTCCGATCGCCGAGACGATAACACCTGGGAAGAAGAGGCTATGCATAATTATCGAACAGCCCTTAAAGCACTCTCGAAACTTAGAGGTGGCCGATGAGCGAACAGACAGTCTTTTACATTCTTGTGGGCATCATCTGGGCGCTCGGTATTCCTCTTTGCATTGGCCTTGGGTGGATTTGTTACCAACTAACTAAATATTGGAGCAAGTGGTGAAATTTTCTCATATCGAATACGCGCTAGACCATGCGAAGGCACTTTATAAAAAGAAGCACAAGAAAACCCCCGAGATATGGAACCTCGAATTCGAGAATGTCGATGGTGACTCTGGGTGCATTTATATCGAAATGTGCAGCAAGGTTGTCTACGACGATGACCATTTTGGTGGATCGAAAACCGGCAAAAAGCCTATCGAACGCGCCGAGATTAGCCTGCATGTAGTGGACGGTCAGATTGATGATCAGTCGATTCGGCTATTGGAGCGCAGATGAGCGACAAGATTCGTTTTCCTGATGGCTGCGTTCCTGATTGTTGCTGGTCAGAACGCGGCGGTTTTTTCCACGACGATGAATGTCCTAATAGATATGCCAAGCCCGCCCCCGAAGCGAGTGCGGTAAGCGCGGAAGCGGCGGCGGAGAAGCACGCAAACGAGAAATATCCCGGCATTTCCGCTAACGACCCATCTTCAATGCAAGACATTAAAAACGATTTCCTCGCCGGATACGCGAACGGTTACGCCAGGGCGAAGGCCGAGGGTGATGTATTAGAGCGTGTTACTATTTCGCAGCGTAACGAAGCCTGGCACCAAGTGGAAGCACACGCAAAAGAAATCACCGCCCTCAAGCAGCGCGTGGCCGAGCTGGACCTGCAATTATCCAACTCGGATGCGCTCAAAGACAGTTACCTTGCCAAGCTCACCGAAGCCGAGAGGCGGGAGCGGGAAGCGGTGGAGAACGCCCGAGTATATTGTAGATCGCTACTTCGCCTCTCGTAGTGACCAGATAACCGAAGCCAAAGCGCCCGATACTGGGGAGAAGATATGAGCGTTTACGACAGCAACAACCCGGACAATCAATGCAGCAAATGCGGATCGCACCTTTGCCAATGCCCCCAACCCACGCAAGCCGATGAGTGGGAGCGCGTTGCTCCGAACGAGTGGCCGAATAGGCCCGCGCCTGAACCTGTTCGCCAAGAGGATACAATTATATCCCAGGAGGCTGCCGAGCAGGCGGCGGAGAAGTACGTCGATGCGGAAGGATACCCTACCGACGCCGGAGAGGAATATATCGCGGGTTATAATAAAGGTTACGCCAGAGCAAAAGCTGATCTAGCATGGGAGCCAAGTGATTTTTCGGGCAAAGTGACTGTAAAGTTTTCCGCCGATCACGAGGCCACGCTGAACAGTAAGGCAATGCAGGATTATATTTCGCAGTACATCGCCGACATTCAGTGGTTAAAGCGGCGGAATAACGAGCTTGGTCAGCAAGTGCTTACCGAACGTAATCGTGGGCGCGAAGAGGCGCGGGCGGAAATCGACGCCCTCAAGCAGAAGGTGGCGGAGCTGGAGAAGAACGCAGCATCCGTTAAGTCTTAGCACGCTAGCGTTATTGAAATGAGCGTTGAACTACAAGGGCTGCGCCTGGATTTACTGAGGGTAAACGAGCGGCTCACCGAAGCCGAGAAACGGGGAAAGGATGCGGTGGCGAAAGCGCTGCCCCCAGGAACGCAAAATTTAATCGCCATCGACAAAATGCTCCGTGCGGAGGCCCAGCTCGCCAAGGCCGAGGAAATGATTCGGTTCTATGCCGACAGGAATAACTGGGATAACGATGGGATTATTTGGGACGGAGAAATTGACCCGCACTACGAGACAGGAGTAAGAGCACGCGCCTACTTCGCGGCCAAGGAGAAGCAGAATGGATAAGCTACCGATCATATTTGCCATTGTGGCATAATTTCACTTTATTCCTTGACGAATATTCGCTTCGCCTCAATCCTGTTCTTGACAGGAGAACCAATGAATCTGAAGCAACTATTCGCCCGTATCCCCGAACAACTTCCCGCCGACCAATCTGCCCTAGAAAAATTCACCAAAGACCTACTCGCCATTTATTCCCTTCCCGATACGGGCGAATATCAACGCGCTGTGGCCAATGCCATTCAACAGGCCACCCAGTGCGGAAGCCACAAGATTTCTAAGTTTTCCGTGTACTCCTTTGTGCGCCGTGCAATGGCCATGCGCGCAGCTTTCCTGAAGCTACAGGAACTCAACAAACAAGAAGAGAAGCTCAAATTAGCACCGAAACAGGAGTCGGATGTTGATGGTAAGGAAGCCACCCAAAGCCCTGCAGGATGAATGGGACCGGATACTGAAGGCGAGTGGATTTGAGGACATAGAAGACAGAAATAGCCCAAACGAGATGCTTAAAACCTGGCACTCTTCCCACTTCGCCCGTCGCTATAATCCCGAAACATTCGAAGCAAAAAAGGTCTATTTCGATGACGCAACAGAGTTCCTAAACACTTACAAATTCAAAACAAGGCTAGAACGCACAATCTGGGAGCTCCACACCGAAGGAAGAAGCCTGAGAGAAATAGCCAAAGAAACAGGTAAAGTTTCTAAAGATGGAGCACTGAAGATTATCAAGCAACTACTCCTCGAGATGCGAAAGAAATGACGCAAGTTCCATTCAAGATTAGAGATGTCTACCAATCAGATATCCCGTTCATTTATTCTACTTGGCTTAAGGGTTTGCGCTACGGAAACGAAGTATTCGGCCTGATCGAAAAGACCGCCTATTTCGAGAACCAACACAAGGTAATCGAGACTATCCTAAACCGCTTTGACACTGAGGTATCCATCGCTTGCGTAACCGATGAACCAGAGGTAATCCTGGGCTACGCCGCCTATATGCCTGGTGGAATCGTGCATTACGTTCATGTAAAGGACGCCTTCCGCCGCTTCGGTATCGCAAAAGCCCTGCTACCAAATCCAGTGAACCGTGTAACACACATAACAAAGATTGGCTGGAGCATCCTGAAAGAGAAACACCCACAAGCTATTTTTAACCCCTACCTATAGGAGCCCTATGATCGACGTAATAGAACAAACCGAATCCGAAAAGCAACGCCAAGTATTCAGCCGCCTTTGTCACGATGCAGGAGTACTGCAATTCCAAATTGATCGTATGAAAGGCGACCTGGCCGCGCTGAACGTGAAGATTCACAATGCCAATCTGGACTACATGAAGGCCAAAGAAGCAGAGACGCCTGCGCACTCTTTAGAAGCAACCGAACCTAAAGGAGTAACGCAGTGAAAGAGCCCAAAGAACAAGTAAAAGAACTTAAAGTTGATCACGCCCGCCTTCACCAAACCATCGAAGTCCTAGGTGCTGGCCAGATTGGCCCAAGCCTCAACAAAACCACAATCCCTACGATTGAAATGAAACTCCTACCCATGGGTCTCATGGTGAAGATGAACAACAAAGCAGGGAAACCGTGTAAGCCCACGCTTATCCCCATGCCCAATATTGCTGCACTGCAGTTGTCGGAATAGTAATCTAAAATAGACAGAAATAGATGGCTAAGGGTTTTAAAACAGGTGGCCGCCAAAAAGGTTCTACCAACAAGCGTAGAAGCATTGAAGACGTTTGTCTTGAGCTTGGCTTAGACCCATTCAAGGAAATGGGAAAGATTGCTTGTGACGCAAACGATATGAATCGCTTCCAAGCGCTTAAAGAACTCTCACAATACCTCGAGCCAAAGCGTAAGGCGGTAGAGGTATCTGGTTCCCTTGATGTGCATCTACAGCAAGAACTCGAGCGGCTAATGAAGCTTCCAGAAAGCGAGCTCCTTGAGATGCTTAAATCCATTATCCCGAGCAAATGAAAGAACAAGCAGCGCTAATCCTAACGGCGCTCAGGGCTAAGCGGGCGCAAAAGCCTGAAATCAAGTTCCCGCAGCAGGATCTATTCGTTAACGACGAAGCCCAATTCGTAGCCGCGCTTACTACCCGCCGCGCCGGTAAATCCACAGGCTTTGCTAGGCGCTATTACAACACCATGCGCAAGTATCCCGGTTGCATGTGCCCCCACATCGGCCTTACACGGGAATCCACCAAGAACATCATGTGGCCGATTCTCCAAGAACTGGATGATCGGTATAAGTGGGGGGCTAAATTTAATGAATCAAATCTAGCCATGGAGCTGCCTAATGGTTCCCGCGTACAGCTATTCGGCGCGGATATGAAAAACTTCATTAGGCGACTTCGCGGTATTAAAACTCCGGGAGCTGGTGTAGATGAAGCGCAGGAGTTTGGCGACCATCTCCAAAGCTTGGTAGACGACATTCTAACGCCGGCCACGGCAGATTACGTTGATGGTTGGATTGGATTAGGTGGAACGCCAGGCCCCATCCCTCGAGGCTATTTCTATGATATCACGCAAGGCGGCAAATACGGCTATAGTGTTCACCGTTGGGGTATTTACGATAATCCATTTATGCCGGATCCACATGGATTTGTGGAAAAGCTCAAAGCGAGACAGGGCTGGGATGAAAAGCATCCGACGCTCTTAAGGGAATACAAAGGCCTATGGGTTCTAGACACCGAATCCCTGCTAATCAAATACGATGAGGTAAAAAACCATTATGACACGTTACCTGTTGCTAAGTGGACTTACATCCTTGGCGTTGACCTTGGTTTTCGCGATAGTGATGCCCTGGCCGTACTCGCTTGGACTAGCTCTAGTCCTAACATTTATCTAGTCGAAGAGGTTGTTACTCAGGGACAAGACATAACGCAGCTGAGCAATCAGATTGAAGCGATGATCAAGAAGTACGACATCGCTAAGATCGTAATGGATGAGGGTGCACTTGGTAAAAAGATCGCGGAAGAGATTAGGCGCCGCAAGCATATTCCGGTTCACCCGGCTGAGAAGGCGCGTAAAATGGAAAACGTTGCATTTCTTAATGACTATCTCCGATTGGGAAAATTTAAAGCACGCAAAGATTCACGATTTGTATCTGACAGTCTACAGGTGCAATTAGATTATGAAAAATCGACACCAGACAGGCTTGTGATCAAAAAGGGGTTTCACAGCGATATAATTGATGCTGTTCTTTATAGCTTTCGTGAGGCACCCGCATTTACTTATCAAGAGCCTAAAAATAAACCAAAACCCGGAACTTCAGAGTGGGGGAAAGCCCAAGAAGATGCTATGTATGACGCGGCGCTTGAGCATTTTTCTAATGAGGAATCACCAGATAAAGGGTTTGGAGAATGGAGCTGGTAAAGACATGTACCCAATGCAAGCAAACAAAAAAATTAGAGGAGTTCTCAAAAGCATCGCGGCATAAGCATGGCCGCGGATCTTGGTGTCGTATTTGTAAAAATAGGATTCTAAGAGAAAGAGAAGACAAGCAAAAATCCCGAATTGCAAAACAAAGATGGAGAAACGAAAACCCAGGTTATTATAAACGACAATATTGGCCGGGATTAACCTCAACACAAGCTCATGAAAAATACGCTGAGCTTATGAAGAAGCAAAATAATGTTTGCGCCATATGTAAATGCCCAGAAACTATGCGGCACTATAAATCTGGAGAAGTGCGCAAGTTGTCAGTTGATCATTGCCACAAAACAGGCATAGTACGCGGTCTTCTTTGTTCCAAGTGTAATAGAACTATTGGTGCCCTAGGGGACGACCTTTCATCTTTATTGTCTGTTTTGAAGTATCTTGAGACGCCCGCACACAGTTAGAGGTGCCTGGACGCGCAAGGACGGGCCGTAAGCGGGTGTGCCGTGCGATTCGGATCTTGGCCTCTAACTTACGAGGTGTCTATGCTCCCATTTCTCCAGGCCAGAAAATCTGCAGGCGTCATCATGGCAAAGCGTGTAGGTGATAAGACCGAACCCATGCATGAAGAAGGCGAGCATGAACCTGGCCTTATGGCAGCAGCAGAAGATCTAATCTCCGCCGTGCATTCTAAAGACGCCAATGCTGTGGCTGATGCTTTCAAGGCGGCTTTTGAGGTGTGTGAGAGTTGCCCACATGAAGAAGGACCGCATATTGGAGAGGGTGAAGAGTAATGCCGCTATCCAAAGGGAAGTCCGAGAAGTCCTTTGCGCATAATGTTAAGGCAGAGATGCATGCTGGCAAGCCGCAAAAGCAAGCTTTGGCCATTGCATTTGATGTAAAACGAAAGGCCCAGCATAAGGCCATGGGCGGCGTTGTAGAGCCATCGGAAGATCACGACATGCTATATGCCCACCACATCGCAGAGGCTATCCGTCACAAGAAAGCTATGCGCATGGCTGATGGCGGCGAAGTGGAGTCGCAGGATGAACTCGAGATGCCCGGCGAAGAGCATGAGGAGTTCCTGGCCCCAGATATGGAAGAGGCTGAAGAACAGGATCCCAAGGAAAAGATGAAGAGTCGTCTTAAGGGCATCTTCTCGCGCTGAGACGCCCGCACACTAGTGTGAAGGCACTAGACGAAGAATTTAAGAAATTAATCGCATATTGCAGGAAAAATGGGGTTCAAACCCTTAAAATGGACGGGGTAGAAGTATCGCTTCACCCTTCCGCTTTCTTTCCTGAGTCGGCATATAAGCAAAAGAAGAAGCTTGCCGATAGTCAGTCCGATCACATCCCCACCGACACATTTACGGAAGAAGACGCACTCTTTTGGAGCAGCGCAGGAATAGCACCGGAGGCTAACTAATGCCGCGTATTACCGACGCCCCAAGGAAGAATGGGCGAGATACCGTTACGATTAAAACTGGTGGTGGCCCAAAGAAAACCGCTACTGCCTATAAATGGTGGTTGGCCGGTAGCAAGACTGAATTAGCCAACCAAGTCCTAGACACGGTGGGCTTCCTTAAAGAACAGCAGCAGTGGCGCTATCGCCAGGCAACCGTATACGCGCGTCTATACGGTAACATGCCGCTCCAGAACTTCTTCGGCAACAACATGACCAAGATGGCGGTTGGCCAGAATCTTCCGATCGATCGTCCTACCATGAACGTAATCCAAAGCTGTGTGGATACGCTGATTTCCCGCATCTCGCAGCAACGCCCGCGCCCTGTGTTCCTCACAGACAACGGGGACTACCGTCTGCGCAATATGGCAAAGCAAATGAACTCGTTTATTCAGGGCGAGTTCTACCAAATGAAAGCCTATGAACTTGGGGCATTGCTTCTGCGTGATGCCACTATCTGGGGCACTGGCTGCGCTAAGATTTATGAAAAGAACCGCCGTGTAGCTATCGAACGCCGTGTATGCATGGAGCTTCTTGTAGACGAAAACGACGGTATCTATGGCGATCCGCGTTGTCTATACGAAGTAAAGCTGGTGGACCGATCAGTAATGGCGGCCGCGAACTCCGACAAGAAGTCGCTTATTGAGAATGCCCAACAAGGATTTCCATACGCGCAAGCGGATAGAACCGCATCCGACCAAATCATCGTAGCAGAAGCATGGCACTTGCCTTCCGGTCCCGACGCTAATGATGGCCGCCACTGCATCGTGTGCTCTGAGGGCACCATATTGGATGAACCATGGGAGAAAGATACTTTCCCATTCGTATTCCTTCACTACAGCCCGCGCCCCATGGGCTTCTGGGGCCAAGGCCTAGCTGAGCAGCTCATGGGCACGCAGGTCGAAATCAACAAGCTGCTTATGACCATTTCGCAAAGCATCAATCTAGTAGGAGTTCCCCGTGTATTCGTCGAAGACGGAAGCAAAGTCGTTAAAGCCCACCTCAACAACGCAATCGGATCCATCGTTACCTACCGAGGAACAAAACCCCAATACGAAGTCGCTCCCTGCGTCCCTCAAGAACTCTATGCGCAACTTCAACGACTCGTTGAATACGCTTACCAGCAGTCTGGAATCTCTACTCTCGCCGCAGCAGCGCAAAAACCTGCGGGACTTAACTCAGGAGAAGCGCTGAGGAACTATGACGACATCCAGTCTGATCGTTTTGCTGCTTTGGTTAAGCGCTATGATCAGTTTTATATCGACTTGGCGTACCAGGATATTTACGAAGCCAAAGAAATCTGTGAAGAAGACGGCTCTTATACTACCGTTTACCCTAACAAGGACGGCACAAAGGAGATTGATCTCCCGAAAGCGGACCTCCTTGAGAACCCCATCATTCAGTGCTTCGATGCGTCCTCTCTGCCCCGTGATCCCGCTGGCCGCTTACAGAAAGTAACGGAGATGATGCAAGCGGGAATCATTGATCCCCAAGAGGGCCGCCGTCTTCTAGATTTCCCTGATATTGAGCAGGAAGATAAGCTTAAGTCTGCGCGGAAAGAGCGCATCCTGCAGATTCTCGATCAGATTGTGGAGAGTGGGAAATACACGCCCGTAGACCCGTTTACCGATCTCATGCAGGCCAAAGAACTAGTAGTCGATTACATCAACCTTTATGCGTCTGCTAAGCTTGAAGAATCCAAGATGCAGCTATTGCGCAACTACTACACGCAAGTTCTTGCCATGACTCAGGCTGGAATGACGCCACCTCCTATGCCCGGTGCCGCTCCGGGAATGCCGCCCGCGCCAGGTGGAGCACCCATCGCCGTGCCCCAAGGCCGGCCACAATCCGATCTTTTGCCAATGACCGCGCCAGCAAGCGCATAACTCAGGAGTAACAATGACCGTATCTGTACAGCCCCGCAACACGGGTGCACCGACCTTTGCCGCCGCCGTTCAAGGTGGTAAGCCAGCCCCACAAGACGTAACCGGACAAGCCCAAAGACAGTTGCCCACTAATGATACCACTCCCCCAGCCGCTGAAGCAACGCCGGCCCCGGAGAAGAAGGACGACTTTCTTTCGCCTAAGTTCGCAGCTCTAGCTCGGCAGGAAAAGCAAATCCGCGCCGCCGCAGAGAAGCTTAAGGCTGAAAAACAGGCGTTTGAGGCTGAAAAGCAAGCAAGGCTTAATGGCTACATCCCTAAGGATGAGTTCAAAAAGAACCCGCTAGCTGCCCTCGAATCTGCTGGCATGTCTTACGACGAGATTACCAAGCAGCTCCTCGAGGCACCTCAAGGCCAAGTTGATCCCACCGTGCGTGCTTTACAGGCGCAAGTACAGGAACTGACATCCAAGCTTTCTGAATTCACCCAAAAGACCGAAGAAAACCAAACGACCGCTTATAAGCAGGCCGTTGAAACCATTCGGCGAAAAGTGAACGGATTGATTGATTCCAATCCTGAATTTGAAACCATTAAAGCCCTCGAGCAAACCGACGCCGTTGTTGCTCTTATTGAAGAGACGTTCAAAACAGACGGCTACGTTATGACCGAGGAAGAAGCCGCCCGCGAGGTAGAGGACTACCTTGTATCGGAAGCTATTCGTATGGCCGGTCTCGAAAAGGTTAAAAAGAAACTAGCGCCCGCTCCCGCTGAAGCAGCACCTACACCCCAAGCCGCTCAGCCCAGCGCTCAGAAGCAACCCATCCAACAGCAGCAACAAATTAAGACGCTTACCAATGCTGTGAACTCCACGGCTCCCGCGCGTCTGTCTGATAGAGAACGGCGAGAACGCGCCATTCTAGCAGCCCAAGGGAAACTCAATAAATAACTACGGTGCATAGGGACTGATCTAACAAGACATGAACTCTGCACCACACAGAAAGGTGCAGAATAATGTCTGCTGTATACGCAAACCCTACTAACCAGGTCGCCGCGCTTAAGGAGCTCTATCCTGAGAATGGCGACTTTATGAAAGATCTCGTCTATGCCAAAAACCCTGGCCTAGCGTTGATCCCTAAAGATGAATCCCCGGCAGGTATGGCTGGTAAATATATTCCAGTTCCCCTCGTCTACGGGACGCCCCAGGGCAGATCGGCGACCTTCACTAATGCGCAAGGAAATCAAACTGCGCCTTTTGATGTGAGCTTTTTTGTTTACCGGGCAAGCAACTATCAGCTGGTTAACTGTGGCCAGCTTCACTAGGTAACTAGTGATAAGAAAATCGGGTAAAATCGGTGGACGCTGAGATGCCAACGCCGAGGTAATCGACAAGTGTAAAAACTTTCGACACCGTAACGAGTAGTGGATGAAACTAATGCATTGTGTTAGAATATAATTCCACCAAGAGTATCCGACTCCAGCAATGGATGAAAACGTACCCTGACCTTATGCAAATAAAATCCTGCAACATATGTTTTGAAAGTAAGCCGCTGAGTGAGTTTTCTAAAACCAGCTATAAAAAAGTTGGCGGTGGAAATGGCATTAGAGCTTATTGCAAAGCATGTGAGTTGGCCGAAAGACGCGACAAATATCAGACCAACAAAGCAGAGATAAGAAAGAGAGCCAGAGACGCATATAACTCTGATCCGAAATATAAAGCGAAGCGAAGAAATGAAAGTCTTCGTTATCTATATGGCCTTACGCTTGATCAATACAATGAGATGCGAATTGTCAAAAAATACAGATGTGCGATTTGTGGGATTCATGAATCTCAATCGTTACGCAAGAAGCTTTATATCGATCATTGCCATGATACTAAAAAGATTCGTGGTTTGTTATGTGTTCTCTGTAATACCGGACTAGGTTCTTTCGCAGACGACACATCTCGATTAGCCACCGCAATGCTCTATCTGACGAAGCATAAGAACTAAGAGATAAAGAACTCTTAGGATAACACGCCGCACTATTACTAACGAACTTATCGAGGCCACGAAGGACGATATTGGCGCTTTCATCGACCAGGTGAAGCTCAATATGGATACTGGCTTCCGTAACATCAGTAACGACTTGGCGCACGATTTGTTCGCCCCGTCTACTGGTGAGCGTGGCCAAATTGGTTCGATCACCACTGGTGTGATTGTACTGACCAACGCTAACGACGTGGTGAACTTCGAAGTGGGCATGACGCTGGTTTCGTACAGCGTATCCGGCCAAACTCCGACGCAATCCACTTCGGCTGCGCTTGGTTACGTGATCGCGGTTAATCGCTCTGCGGGTACCGTGACCGTATCGGATACCTCGATCTCTGGTTCGGCTGGTACTCCGACCAACTGGAGCACGAGCTTCAAGTATCTGGCGGTACAAGGTGACATTAACTTTGTGTCGAACGGTCTCCGCCCGGGTAACGCGCTCAAGATCGCAGGTCTCTCGTATTGGTTGCCGACCACGGCTCCCACCTCGGGCGATTCGTTCTGGGGTGTTGACCGCTCGGTAGATCCTACCCGTCTAGCTGGCGTGCGCTTCGATGGTTCTTCGGAATCGATCGAAGAGGCGCTAATCGATGCAGCATCTCTTGTAGCGCGTGAAGGCGGTATGCCTGATATGTGTTTCATGAACTTTGCTTCGTATGCGGCGCTTGAGAAGTCGCTCGGTGCAAAAGTTCAATATGTGGATGTGAAGCATGAGGAGGCAGACATTGCGTTTGCTGGCATCCGTGTGCACGCGCCTTATGGCCCGATCACTGTGATTCCGGATCGCAGCTGCCAACCGCAAACTGCTTATCTTCTCGACCTTAAGGTTTGGAAGCTTCGCAGCCTTGGTAAGATGCCACACATTCTCACGTACGGACTTGAGGGGCTTGAAGGTCTGCGTGTGGGTTCTGCCGACGCCCTGGAAATTCGCATTGGCTATTATGGGAATTTGTGCTGCAGTGCGCCAGGCTGGAACTGTGTTGTCCAGCTAAGTGCCTGATATTACTTAGTAATTGCCCGGCAGAAATGCCGGGCCTTTCATTGCTTTTTGTTGGCTATTATGTTAAATAATAAAGATGAAAACATGTAGAAGATGCAATGTGGAAAAGCAAACAACCGAATTCTATCGAGAGCAAAGAAACAAAGATGGGTTAATGAATTTTTGTAAAGTGTGTCGCGATCATGGGACCGCCCAATGGAGACAAGTAAAGCGGGCGGAATATAATGAATATGCGCGCCAATATAGAAAAACCCATCCAGCCAAATATGAGCGTGAAAGAAATCGCGCCATGAGAAACAGATATGGAATTGATTCAAAGAAATATAAAGAAATGCTCGCCGTTCAAGGCGGGGTCTGCGCTATATGTAAGTCCCCACCCAAAAACGATAAACCACTTTATGTTGATCACCATCACAAGACTGGAAAAATAAGAAAACTTCTTTGTGCTTCATGCAATAGATCTATTGCGATTTTTGATAACGAAGCGCTTTTTTTAGTTGCCCAAGAATACATCAATTCGCACAAAGACTAACGCGCACCTATATCCAATGGTGGTGGGCGCTGGGGCTTAAAACGTCTCAGCGCCTTTTTGCGTTCAAGACACCCGCGCACTTGTGAAGGGTTCCCCTTCGCCCGTTAGCCTAGCCGGGATGGCTAACGGTGATCCAAGGCCCGGTTATTTCAGGGGAACAAAATGGCCAATCGTTATTTCAATCAATTCCACTTCAGCACCATTCCGATGTATACTTCGCTTTTTGCGAAGATTTCATTTGCGGCCAATGGCGCACCCACCCTAGTAACTACGGGCGGATTCTCTAAGGGCATCGCAAGTGTGTCGCGCTCTTCGGCTGGTAAATTTGTCGTGACCATGAGCGACACCTACAACTATTTAATCGGTGTAAAAGGCAGTTTTGTTGCATCTGGTGGCGCGGCAGCTCCTAATGTGTGTGTGGATTCCGAGTCGGTTGCATCGGCTAAGACTGTAACTATTTTGACTCAGGCGGGCGGCGTAAATACCGATCCCGCTAGCGGCGAAGTTTTAGTCCTCGAAATCGAACTTAAAAACTCTAGCGCATTCTAAGGAGGATAGATGGCAGCCCCATCGACTCCGACAAACGTAGTAATCAACCAGGGCAGTAGCTCAAACTACCTGTCCTGGGATCTTATGGCAACAGCCACTAGCTACAGCGTAAAGCGCTCCACTGATGGGGTGACTTATTCTGTGGTTTCGTCGCCAAGTGTTCCGTATTACTCGGACACCACCGTTACTATAAATACCATGTACTATTACCAGGTTGCTGCGGTTAATAGCGATGGTACTAGCGCGTATTCTTCCGCGGTACAGATGGTGCCGTGCTTAGTGGGCAAGCGGTCTCTTTATGAGATTCGCCTTATGGCGCAGCAGCGGGCTGATCGTGTGGGATCCCTCTACGTTACAAAGTCGGAATGGAATTCCTACATCAATCAAGCGTACTACGAACTCTATGATCTTCTCATCACTACCAATGAGGATTACTACGTCGCTCCCCGCGCTACCTTCACTACCGATGGTAGCTCTAACTATGATCTTCCTACCGGGGCCAGCACCAGCTATAGCGGCGCACCCGCGTTTTATAAACTCTATGGTGTCGATCTCGGATTGGATTCTTCCCAAAACGCTTGGGTAACCCTTAAGAAATTCAACTTTATCTCCCGCAATAGGTTTGTTTTCCCGCAAATTACTACCTCGCTGGCTGGTGTGTTCAATCTGCAATATCGGGTAGTGGGTAGTAAAATCCACTTCATTCCTACCGCAGTGTCGGGGCAGCAGATTGGCTTGTGGTATTTCCCGCGCCTAACAACGCTGCTTGCTGATACAGACGTTGTAGACGGTATTTCTGGATGGGAAGAATACGTTATCGTGCGCGCTGCAAAGTATGCGCTGGATAAAGAAGAGTCGGATACTTCTAAGCTGGATTCTGAAATTCTTTTCATGAAGCAGCGGATTGAAGAGACCGCAATGAATCGTGACGCCGGCCAGCCAGATGCCATTTCCAATGTGCGCACCCAGGCAGAGCGTTGGGGCGGCGCGCCGAACGGTGACGGATCTTTCGCAGGATGGTGATCTAATGCCAATCCTTCCGCAATTCCAAATGTTCGATAAAGACTTAAACCTCCTGCAAACGGGATGGTCTAAGATTCTGAATCCGTTCATTGATCGCCTACAGAATAAAACAAACATTCTAAAGTCGGTGGCGTTGGCTAGCGGTGATACTGTCATTAATCACAAGCTTGGTTATCCCTTGAATGGATGGCGATTGGTTCGCGTGCGCGCGGCAGCTACGATTTACGATAAGCAGGACACCAACAGAACCCCAGAAACAACTTTGGTTCTTAACTCCTCGGCGGCAGTGACCGTTGATCTTGAGGTCTTTTAATGGCGCTACCAAAGCAAAGCCTGCCGATTAACTTTGCCAAGGGTGTGGATACCAAGACCGATCCACTACAGGTAAATCCTGGAAACTTCTTGTCGCTTAAAAACTCGGTTTTCACGACTGGTGGACGCCTTACTAAGCGGAATGGATATACTGCGCTAGGCACTTCTGTGGCTTCTACCGCGCCGATCACTTATAGCTATTCTACTATTCCGGCCAATATCTCTGTCGGTCGATTGCTCACGACATATAACAACGAGCTTCTTCTAAACGATGCATTCAATCTTTATAGCTACGATGGGAATGCCGATGGTTGGGTCTATAAGGGTAGATCTACTGCGGTAACTCTTTCCACCGAAACAGTGGCCGCTGGTGGCGCATTAGATGCGCGTTACATGGATTGCGCGTATGACTCCACCACTGGCATCAAAACCTATGCTTGGTATGACACCACTGCTGGGATTGATGGAGTTTACTACTCTATTCAGGACACCAATACCGGCCAATTTATTGTTAATAAAACTCTTCTAACCGTAACTGGGCAAAGACCGCATGTAGTTTCCATTTCTGGTAAGACTTTCATTTTCTACTTCGAGACTGGATCTTCGCAAATCTATGCGCTGACGATTACGGGAAGAACTCCAGGATCATCCGCCGCTGTGATTACCGACAATAATGCGGCAACTCCAAACTATGATGTAGATGTAGTTAATGGAAGTCTGTACATAGCCTATAACGGTGCCGCAGCGACTACAAAGGTCGCGCTTCTTAGTTCTTCTCTTGTCGTAACTAACAGTATTTCTAAGGGAGAAGTTGCTTCGAATGGAATTAATCTGTTTGGGGATTCTTCCAACAATATTTGGATTGTCTATAACAACGCCGCTGCTACTAAGGCATTCATTGTTGACTCTACCGTTACAAGTACTGTTCTTGCCCCAACTGTTGTTGATAACGGGGCAACCGCTGCGGATGTAATAAATGTCATCGGGTGCTATTCCTCAACGCAGAGCAAAGCATTTATTTTCTATGATCAAGTTACTGCCAAAACTATTAATTTTAACACTTTGACAGTTGCGGGAACTGCTGGAACAGCAACCTCAATCATGGTGTCTTGCAATATTTCATCTAAGGCGTGGTCTGTTTCCGGGGTTCCGCACTTTATTGCGGTTCATGATTCTACTCTTCAGCCCACTTACTTTTTGCTGAATCTCTACAATTACACCTCTGGCGTGGCGAATATTGCTGCCAAGATTTCTCCTGATACTTCTGGCCCCAAGCCCGCTGTTAGCTGGGCGGCTAGGTCTAACTTAATTTCTGGCAGCGAATATCTGATTGCTTTGGGTTTAAAGGGAATTATATCGACGACAACTTCTAGCACGGGTGGCATTACGCAGATTTATTCTGCGGTGGGGGTGATCGGTGCAAGTCTGGATTTTAGCTTGTCTAATCCTAGCGCTCTGGTGCTTGGAAATAATCTCCTCATAGCATCCGGCGAACTGATCATGTACGACGGCGCAAACGTCGTTGAGCATGGATTCCATATTTGGCCAGAGGGGACCACTACGGCGAACGGTGCTGCGGGTGCTCTTCCTGCTGGTACTTATGGGTATCAAATAACTTATGAGTGGATTGATAATCAAGGCCAGCTTCATCGGTCTGCTCCAAGTCCCGTTGTGCAATTCGTAGCCGATGGCGCACATAAATGCTTGCTCACAATTCCAAACTTAGGGGTTACCAATAAGGGTGGCGCGGTAACAATTAACATTTATCGAACTACAGTAAATGGAAGTGTTTACTACAAAGTAACGAGCGCAATTGGGCAAGCGTCCAATAGCCCATTAACGGCTACTGTTACTTATACAGACGATAACACTGACGCAAA
>JAEHJW020006681.1_pt1 | contig 18074 bp, 22 predicted proteins | sample 9271431 | NCBI WGS metagenome assembly JAEHJW02 | reverse complement strand
CGCCCACAAGAATTTGCGATTAGTCTATCTTTCAGCCTGCCACACTGTCCACAAATTTTTGCGATCTTCGCGCACACTGACAGCCACTCTCAGATTGGCCTCACCCACAAAAATTTACGGAGACCCCGATTTCGTCAAACGATTGGATACGGGTGTTACGGTACCGCTGTCCTTGGCAATCGGGGCACGTCGAGGCGAATTTGGAGATAGGGCGCCTACCGTACCTCCAAGTCTGCATCGTCGTGGGGTGTACCGTTACGGCACGGCCGTGGGCTAGACACTTGGCTTTGCAGTCGAATGTTATGCCCTTCCAATGCCTAGGAAGCAAACGATACTGAGCGCCTGCTTTCCGGAGAAGACGATTTAGGTCGTCAGCGGATGTGGTCATAGGATACCTCTTATATCGGGTGGTCCACCAAGACCCTAGGCGTGTAAGAGGCACGCCAGACTAGCTAGGTCATTCAGGTCCGGTGGACCATAACGGCACTCAATTCGGTACGGTCGGAATCAAATTAGCTCAAATCCGTCCAAAGGTCGTACGAGAATGTGACCTCCAATTCGATTGCATTCGAGGACTCACCACTCACGGAGACGGAACTCATCGTCGTCGGCCAGCACCCAATGAGTTGTATCTGCTTGGTCACAGCCGAGGCATCGTCGTACAGTTGCATGATCCCTACTGTCTTGTATTGCAAGGCGTAGTTACCCGTGCCGTTCCGGATGTTCTTGCAGAAGTCCATCCACTGACGGATGGTGTTGCGAGCCACAAAATCCCGCGTCTCCAGGAACGTGGCCTGCTGCGCGTGGTCGTACGTCGGGCGACCCGCGAACTCCAACTCCACCCCATGCAGTTGCACAGGCACCTTCTCGATCTCTTGCCCCGGGATGGAGGAAGACTTGCACCGAATAGCGAGTGGGCGCCCGGACCCCTGGCCGGGGATATTGGGGAATAGGAGGTTGAATTGATATGACATCTGCGGATCGGGCAAACTCTGCACGTCCGCAAGCCCAATGTATGCGCTCATCTTCTAGTCTCCAACGAGGGAAAATACCAGGTTTCCACAGTCGAAAACCCGGGAAAAACCAGCTTTTTGCATGTTCTCAACTGCACTTAAATTAGGGTCGAAATCGTCCCCTAGAAGCTTACCTAACTTATGTTTCTGCGCTTGGTACCGTGGGATCAATGTATCGAAACCTCTAGCCCAGGAAAAGTTAGGCGGGCTCCTGTGGGAAAGCTTGAAGCCAAGACGGCGATACACGTCACCAGTAGAGTACCGCAAGTCAGCATACGTGATGATTGACCCACGGTGGTTTTTACGAAAAGCTGCCAAGAGCCTGGAAGCGCCACCTACCACGGTAATTCCTTGGTGTGTTGCGAACCGCTTCAACTCCCAGTCGTATCCGGGTGACAGGAAGGGCTTGCCAAACGTCATGACGGCTGCCAACTTGCCCGACTTCTTGGCCCGGAGGCCGTACGCGAATTGGCACCCTGCTGAACCCTGTAGGTGGTGAAGGTTCAGGAATTTGGCTGCGTCGGAAGGGTCAATCTCCTCCACTGACAGACTCCGGGCACCGATTCGTTTGGTGAGTCCTAGCCGCTGCTTGACCATGGATGTGACAAGATCCCTGCGGCGCTCTACTTCACCGTCCCAAAAATGGAGTAGCTTGATCCCCTGCCGGTGCAACGCCACCGTTTTGTCATAGTGGTAATTTCTGCTCTTACCGTTGGCTTCCGAATGCCAGTATACCCCGTTGACCTCAATAGCAAGTTTGTGTTCTGGCAGGTAGATGTCCAACTCTAAACGCCGATTCGCCTCGATGACACCGCGCCTATTGCTCAGGATTGGGTTAATCCCCAGACTCTCCAGTTCCACAACTAATGCGGCTTCCTGCGAGCTGGCCGTTGACAGACTAGCACAGGCCGGACATCCAGTAGGGCGAACCCCCTTGGTATGATTGTTAAAGCTCTGCCAGAAACTCCCGTGGTCGGGGCAGACTATTTCGACTGTCTCCATGCAGGTGGGTGATCCCGTGACCCTGGAGTAGTCGTACTTGTTGCCGTGCCGCACCTTGCCCAACTCAGCGAAGAACTCCACTCCCTTTGTTCGATTAGCCGCACTTCGTGCCACACCGCAAGTCGGACACCCTTGCGGGGAAGTCCCGTGGACATGGCTGTTAGGGCGCTGCCAGAAACTCCCGTGGGTAGGACAAACGATTTCCACCTTAGTTGAGGAATTCTGGTATTTGACCTTGGAATAGTCGTACCTAGAACCATGAATTTTAGTAGCCTTGGCGACAAAGACAGATTTCGATAGCTTCACCCCACCGTTGCACATTGGGCAACCGGCCCCGGATCGAACGTGATCCTCGTAGTTCTGCCAAAAACTGCCGTGTTCTGGGCAGACTATTTCGACCTTAGTACCAGTATTCTTGTACTCGACTTTGGAGTAGTCGTACCTAGGACCATGGGCATCCCGGGCTTTCGCCACGAAGTCCTTCTGGGTCAGTTTTGATGCCATTCTTTCTCTCCTTACAGAGCAACCCTCCTGGTGTCTAGCTAGAGGTAAGGCTCTAGCAAGCTGGCCGGCGATTCGACACCAGGAGGGTTAAGCGGGTTACGCCGCGTTCACCGCGGAAATGGCCTCACTAAAAGACATCTCTTGCCCCATGATAACCATTTCGAGGCTGATCCTGGCGACTGGAAGCTCGGGGATGATGTAGACCTGTACGACCAGCGTGCCTTGCGCGGTCAGGTTGGCGGGATTGTCAACCGAGTTGCAGAGCACCTGGTAGCTCTTGATACCACGAGCCGCGACGATGGTGTCGAGGTACGACCCAATCATCGTGGAAATCTGCTGTTGCAGGATCGGATCGTTGGGCTCCCAGAGGCTGAACAACAGCGCGTTGCGCACCGCCGTTTCGATCACCATCAACATGCGCCGAACTGGAATGAAGCTGAGGGCGCTCAGCTTGGCTTGCATCGTATACGCTTCCATGATAGCGTAGCCAAGTTTCGGGAACTTACGGATGTAGTTGATCTGGGCCGGTTGCAGCAGGTTCCGATCACCCCGGTTGTACACGACACGCAGACCCAGGATGTTCAGCAGACCACGATTCAGACCCGCCGGGGCGTACCACGGCTGCGCTACTCGATCCGTCCGAGCCATGACCGCCGCAGCGTAACCAGACGGCGGAACGTAGATCTGGAGGTTGTTGTACGGATCCAGAACGTACAGATCCGGGGAGTATAGCGCCGAGTAGTTGGAGTTGAGGTTCAGCGTGTTGCTACGGTATGCCACTGCCGCAGCGGACGTTTGCTGGTTGGACGGAACGTCGATGACCGAGATAACGTCCATGCGCGTGCTGGCGATCGTATCCATAGCCAACTGAACAGCCGGGCTGACCCAACCACCGCCGATCAGGATGTTGAACTGGAGTTGCTCCGGGTCCGCAAACTGCTGGAGGGCCGTCACCACCGCGCCGTCCGTAACGGCGCTACCCGAGGATCCACCCGTCAGGGTAACCATCGGGGTCGAGTACACCAACGGGAGACTACCGGCAGCCAGGTTGACCGCATAGTTGTTGACCCCAATGTAGCTCGAACCGATCCCGGGTGGCGAGTTGATGACTTGACTCAGCTCCGTTTGGTTACCGAGGCCGTCCGTGTAGTTCTGCAACGAGCACTTCCAGGTCTCCACCGGGACGACGTTGTTCTTCGACAGATCGTAGACCAGAACGTTGAACTCAGGCGTGCCAGCGTAGGAGGTCGGGGCGACTTGCGTTCCAACCACCAACGCGCCAGTGTCAGTGAAGGTGGGCGTGGTGACCGTCGCCAGCAGGTATAGCACGGCTCCCACTTCTTTGTAGACGTTGTACGCGGTGGCAGCAGTAACGGCGTTCCAGGACAGATCCACCGAGTCGTTCGCCGCCACCGTTGCCGTCACGGTGACCGGAACCGTTTCTCCCGTACCATTCGTCGAGGACACGGCGTACGTGATTGAACCAGCCGACAGCGTACCGCCAGACGCGATAGGCGTGGCGGTCAAACCACCGACCGGCGCCATGTTCTGCGACGAAATCTGGATGCCGGTCTGCTCGCCCGACCCTGGGCCATTGTTGTAGAAATACGCCAGGTTGTTGGTCAAGCCGTTGACAGCCTGGGTGAAGTCTACCGCCGTAGGATCCGGCTGAGGATAGTTGAAGACATCCGACGTGTTGGCTGTCCCCGATTGCAGCATCCCGCCAGCGTATGTGTACCCGGTGCCGATGGCCCGGACGACGTAGAGTTGGTTGGCTTCTTGCAGGAACGCCAGCGCCGCGTAGTGCCCGTACCCGATAGCCGGATTCGGGGTGCCAAACATCTGCAAAAACTGCTGCGGACTGGTGATGTATTGGAGGCTGTTGATCGGCCCACGATTGGCTGTGATGACGATGCCACCGACCGACGATGCCGCTTGCTGAATGGCTTGCGAGAGGTCGATCTCGGAGACGTAGACACCGCTACTAGCTTGAACGCCCATTGTCTTACTCCTGTATAGCTTTGAGGATCCGGTGTTTAGGGAGCCCAACTGCCCGCGCCGCTAGAGGCGTAGCCTTTCCGAGATCCCACCTTTGAGGAGAACCACCACTAATGTTTGTCCTTGTGGTTAAACACGTAAACCACCGGACCACTAATCACCGATTAGTGACGATGAGTTTCGGGTGCTGCACTAGGGAATTTTGGTGGACACCAAACCCCGCAGGAAGCTCCAGGTTCTGCGCGTGCGGCTGAACGTGGACACCATCCTGCTCTTTGTTGGGGCCGACGATGCGGACGTACATCTGGTCATGCGTCGGGTTGGACAGAAAGGTAGACATGAGTAACCTCCAGGTAATTCAGTACCTCGATTGCATGGTTTTTGAGCAGGACCGGGGGCCACCCCGCAATGTAGCGGGCGGAACAAGAGCGGCCCCTGCCGTAGTGAAAATAGTGGTTTCAGTTAGATGGCACCCTCGATGACTGCCACTACGTTCTTGATAAGATGGTCAGAAACGTTCGGTATCAAGGACGGGGCGTTCCCAATCTGCGTCAGAGTGCCGGGCAGCATCAAAGCAGGCGGCAGCTCTGGAACGGGGTCTGACCCGTTTCTGGTGTAGAACCGCACCACACCGGAATCATCCAGCAGCTCACCGAGGATGGTGTCTGCCGACACGCGTGGGGGCTCAAAGCCATAGACCGCCGCAGGGGGATTCCCCGTGAGCGCCAACGCCCCCGCGCAGAGGGTAGCCAAGGCAGCCCCCTCCGAGTGACCAGCTATGTACAGCGGTTTTGGTGATGCAAAAATGGCGGGAAGCACCGTAGACAGGGCTACCCAAAAGCCTTGGTGGACTGACCCGAGCCCCTGAACCGGGAGGGTGATTGCGTCCAGGTCAGCGATTGTAGTAGCGGCGTTGTCTGTCCCCCGAAACACCAGTACCTGGGCGCCCCCCGGGATTGGGTACAACCTCCCACGGGCTGCCCAGGAGGGTCGACCGAATTGGGGCTCGTCGTTGTATACCTGCTCACACAGACGAGCGATGGAAAGAGTGAGAGAATCCAGCATGTTTACGTTGCCTGTATGAGGTGAACGGATGTAGAATTGGGTCCGTTATTGGCGATAGCGATGCCGGTGGACGGCAACGGTACTACCAATATGCTACCTACAGCCTCGAAGGTGAACGTCCCTCCAGCAGTCAGGGTGAACGTCACGGTCAGGTCCGGTGGTGTCAACGGCTGCACCAAGTACGGACTAGCAACGGGCGTCGTAACAACCACACCAGTATCCGTCACGTAGTTGGTTTGCGCGGGTGCCGCGACGGGTGACGCGATCAGGATAGTGGAGGCAGACGGAACCGCTACCGATATAGCACCGGAAGCAGGGATGGTTTGCGTCATCTCCACAACGTTGCTGCCGGGCAGCAGAATGCGATTGTCAGCCAACATCCTGCGCGTAAGCGGGTCTGCGGCGAAAACGGAAAGGTCCAACAGAAGTGAGGTGGCCATATTTACACGCTAGGGGAAGGTGGGACGTTCGTGGCGACGATCTCTCTTACTATGTTGGTGATTACAGGGACAGGCACCGCATCATCGAGATTCGGTGAGATCCACCCGTTCATCTGGAGGTTCGTGGTCATTTCGTACAGGTTCACTACATCCACCGAGGCATCCTTCTCAGGGGCTTGAACCGAGTCGTCTGTTTGGACACGCACGTCTATAGCTATGCCATCGTAGTTCAGCGTGAAGTTGAGTGCCCCACGGACAACCCCAAACAGAAGGTAGTTGCGAGCGAACCGGAATATGTCCTCGAAAGACTGGGCAACCAGAATCACCTCGAACCCAAATGTCACGGGTTGGAAGCGGTAACGGTTCTTGACGTTACTGCCTTCCTTGAGGGCACCATACACCCCCTGAACAGCCAGCGCACCGGCGTTATAGCTGTTCTGGTTAGTACCCATAGACACCAACCGCAAGAACATCTGCGGGAGCTGTATCGTGTTAGCGGCTTGGCTGTTGCCCTTACCTTGGGCGTTCAGGCGATCCGACAGGTGCCACCTATCCGAAGTGGATAGAAAGACCGGCCGGTTTTGTAGCTCAAACGCACTCTGGAGCCTGCTCAGTAAACCAGTTATCTGCATGTTCTCCAGTTGCATCCGGACCCCCTGATACCACTAACCTAGAAAAAAGGGCCGGGTCTGCTTCAAACAAGGAAGGCAGAGCACCGGCCCACTCAGTACCACAATCGCGTCAGCTCACAGAGCCTCTAGATCCCTCTTCAGCTCCCTTACCACCCCTATGGCTTTTTCCGTCAGCGCGGCAATGTGCGCATACGTCAAGCCACGTTGTACATCAGACGTGGGCGGCGTTGCTCCAACGGGGGCCGCAGGGAGGGACACACTTGCCCCAATCTGTCGCGTGTGGTGATGCGCGATAGTGACGGTGTCGAGCATGGTTGTCTCCGTTGCCAGTTAAGGCTAAAAGTAGACCATGCTACCGTTACTTCTTGCGGCCTTTCCCCAGGGCGGCGCGGAGAGCCGCCTCGACACCGGCGTCCAGATCGTCGTCGCTGTCGTCGTCCTGGTTGATTTCGTCCTCTTCGGTCGACACTTCGTCGTCGGTGCTGTCCAGCGCCGCCATCAGCTTGCGGTTGAAACGGGTGCGGCGCAGACGGGCCTCGGCACGCTCGTCTTCCAGTTCCCGGTTGGCCTTGCGACCGCCTTCCGCATGATCTTCTTGGTCCTGCTCGGTCTCGATGTCGGCCAGCGCACGGCGAGCCTTGCGGCGTTGGGCGCGGAACGTGGCTTCCGCCGCGTCCAGATCATCGGCATCGACACCAGCATTCTGATCGGCGTCGAAATCGTCGTCAGCCTCGTCGTCGCCCTGGGCCGCTTCGTCCATTGCCGCCAGCGTAGTGCGCAGGTCGGACGCTTCGAGGGCGAAGGCCATGTACTTCTGGCCCTTCTTCACGTTGCCCTGCTTGAACGCCAGAACGCTGGCGAGCAAGAGGTTAAGGGCGATAGGCTTCTTGGTTGCCATTTCTCGGTTCTCCGTCTTCTGGGTTGCCATTTTCGTGCTCTCCATACTGTTACAAAACAAGGGGCCGCTTTCGCGGGGTGAAAATAGCAGCTAGGGGTTAACTACCCCTTAACTGGTTGGTATGTCTTCTGGAAGATGCCAGGCTTGCAGGGGTACCTTTCGCCCTCAACGCCGGTGACTACCCAATCACCAGGGCAGACAATATGCCCACCTTCCAGCGTGTCAATCCACCCGTGGTAGTGCATCGTCTCACCGCAATGACGACACTCCGACTTCCCGTTGATGGCAGGATGTCGGAAGTACCTAACCACCTTACCTTCCCGCGTGGGATCACCATCCTCGGGGTGGTCGCCGTTCTGAAACCACTGAGTGGCATCGACGATGACGGATTTCTTGCGAAACTTCATGTGGCTTTCTCCATGAACTACAGAAACACGCCTAGGTGTTAGGTAACGATACGTCACCAACGGTATAGGGGGTCCGCTGTCCACCTAGGGTGTTTACTGCGCTAACCCAGAGGGTTAGACCGTCCGGTTGGCAAACGCAACGCCACGGGCGTTAGCGATCACGATGGGTGCATTTTCCTTAGCCCTGAGTAAATCCTCCGTGGAAACAAGGCAAGGGTGAATTGCGTGATGCAGCTCTGGTATTGCATTTCCTGGTAGAGCGCCCTCCTAGTGAACTACCGCCGGTTAAAACCGGACGGTTTCCCACTTACGTCTCCTAACGGAGATACCTACATGGGCTTAAATTCCCGCAGTTCCTGCGGTACTGTAAACCACATTGCAGAAGCAAAGAGCACTCCCATACTCCGTTACTTCCCCCAAACATACACTAGCCTCCCACAGTCGTACACCCGGTAGAACTTGTTAGCCAACATGTTTTCATGCTCCGTTTCATCCGCGTTGTAAGCCGGTAGCCACTTAGCAAGAGAGGAATGCCTGGCTTTGTACCTGGACACGCGCACGCCCCGGGAACTCACGTAAAAATAGTCCGGTTTCGTGACACGCAAAAGGCTAAACCCCAGAACAGTGTACAAGTTACCGGATGAGTACCTTTGGTCTGCGTAAGACACAATCGACTTTGGGCTGTACTGCTTGGTAAAACGACTCAAGAGCTTCGAGGCCCCACCGACAACGGTTATACTCCTGTGGCAGCAGAATCGTACTAACTCCCATTCTGTGTTAGGGTCTAACCTAGGTGGACTGAAAGTCATCACGGCAGCCAGCCTGTTCTTCTTTCGGTGGAGAAGACCTAGATGGACCGTAGCACCCACAGCACCCTGAAGATGGTTGCGAGAAAGGAAGTCTCGGCTAACCGCACTGTCCAACTCAACTACGTCACAGTCCCTGGCGTAGACTCTTTTGGACAGCCCTAATCTGTTCCGTATCATGCTGGTAATCAGATCAGGTTTGTCTAGTAGCTCATGCTCCCAGAACTGAAGCAGGGTTATGCCAGACTGGACTGCTGCTCTATGCTTACGCATATGGTAGGATGACGCATCATCTGGCCTACCATACTCTGAGTGCCACAGTAACCCGTTTGCTTCTACCCCCAACTTGAACTCAGGGGCATAGGCATCAATTTCTAGGGTACCAGGCAACACCCGGCGGTTGTTGAACTGCCAAGTAACACCTGGGATACTCTTAAGCCTGGACCTCAAGTCCCGCTCTAGTCTACTACCTTGGGCTGAACACTCCGGGCACTGGGTACCATGAATGTGATAGTCAGGCACCACAGAGAATACGCCATGCTCCGGACATACTACATCCAACTCAGTGTAGTAGTCTACATACTTTGACTTGGAGTAGTCGTACAGAGGCTTTTTCGACACTGGATCACAGTGAGCTAAACTGGCACGCTCTGCGAACTCTTTCTTGTTAAGAAAAAGAGCTTTGCGCGCGCATTTGGGACAACCTCCACCTTTTTCTTGAAGATGTCTCCAGCCGTCTGTTTCAAAACCACCGTGTACCTTGCAAGTTACGGTGATATTTACCCCGAACTGGTGGAAATCCTCTCTCAGAGACAAGACCTTCTCATAAGAGTATCTGTCCCCATGAACAGCCCTGGCCCGTGCCACGTAGTCTGCTACATGGGTTCTATAGCCGGAACAGTATATGCAGCCGTTTCCGGTCAACAGGTTATCTGGGTAAACGTCAAACGTGTGGTGGCTAACCTTCTTGCACTGGACATTCAAAACTTTGGCTTTCTTACCGGCATACACCGCTTCCGAAAAGTCTAGGTCTGGATGTGTACGGGTTGCTTTTTTTAACCAATCCAGTGCAGATGCCTGTAGCTGTTTAGCGCCTGATTTTACCCAACCTGTTCCTGGCTTTATTCGCACCAGAGACATGTTAGTGAACCTCGGAAATTCCAGTTGTACTACGAAAGGCAGGGCGCACGTTAGGAGTTCCGAGCTCCAACGGGGATCAACCGCTGTCCGTGCGCCTGCACTAACTTTTACCGGGAGTTTTGTGTGTTGTGGTCTATAGTCTAGCTTCTACTAGACAGGACGCCCTTATCCTAAGTGGTTAGCAAAGGATTCAGGAAACTACCACTCTAACCCAGAGGGTTAGACCGTCCGGTTGGCGAACGCAACGCCACGGGCGTTAGCGAGCACCATGGAGAGAGATTCTTGCAGCATCCAGCCGCGGCCGGGAATCCCCTCGATCGCGCTATCCACCGGCAGCGACTCCACGCCACCGCGGTCGGTGTACTGACCCAGGTTGACTTGGTCCGCGTACACGATGATGTCGCCCTGGTTCAGAACCTTGTGCTGCGGGTGACGGAACGCATCCGAGAAGATCGTCATGCCCAGGATCGTCCCCAGTTCGCCGGTCAGCAGCAGCTCATGCTTCGTGACTTGATCCAGCGCCGTCTGGAACGCGGAGTTGCCAACGAAGTCGTTCCACAGGTCATTGGCGATAAGCAGGGTCCGCGCCGGGATGTCCCAACGGGTGACTTGGTTGCGAATCGCGGCCAGCGTTCCCGGATCCAGCGAGCCGACCACGGTCGTTTCGTTGTTGTCGATACCCACCGTGTTGCGGGTCATGGTGTAGAACGTACGGTCTTCGCCAACCATGATGCCTTCGAGACCTTCGATGTACTTCTCTTGGATCACGTCGCCGGTCGACTGGTCGATCTCGCGCTTCTCGACGAAGGGGCGGCTGGTAACGTAGAACTCCGGCGGGTAGAACAGGTTGTCGCGGATGATCTGCGTCTGGGTCTTGCTCGGCGACGAAGCCACGACACCGACCACGTTCTTCATGCGCATCCGCACTTGCGGGATCTGGCCTTGGCCGATCTCTTGGCGGGCCAGGAAACGGCGCATGAAGCCCTCGCGGTTGGCGGCCTGGAAGATTTCTTCCGCCAGGACCTCACCCAGCTCGGCGTGAGCTTCCTTGCTGGCGAAGGCGGCCATAACCGCTTCACGACGGGCCTTGGTTTGCTTGGCCCGGAGTTCGGCGGTTTCTTCGGTGATGACCTCTTGCTGCATCGCCAGTTCCATCAGCTTCGCCACTTGCTGCATGGCGTCCTTGCGGGACGAGGCGTTGATGTGGCCGTCGCGACCAACGAGGCGTTCGTTGCTTCCTTGGAGGCGAAGCTCCGTCGCAACGATGGGCTGGCGATACGCCGCAGCCTTGAACGGGTTCTTCTTGGACATGTCGTTACCTTTCAACGAGATTGAGGACTAGGTTGGGTGTGTGGATTAGACCGAGAAGTGGATGCCGAGCAGGGAACCCTCGTACTGGGTATTCCCGGCGGTCGGCAGGCTGACCACGTAAGCGCCGGTCAGCGGCGTTCCCGTGCCACCGATGGTGAACAGGCCGTTCGCACCCAGCGTGATCGGGGTGGCTTCGCTCACCGTCGTCCAATCCACCGACGTGTCGAATTCCGTGGTGAACACGTCACCCTGGAGAACAACGCCGGAACTGTTCAGCAGCAGGCCAGCCGAGCCACCCGCCGGAATGTTGCCCTGCACCGCCAGGACTTGCGCGGTCGTCGGGGCGTAGCGATACGACACCATGATCGTGTCACCCGTGGCGCCGGTGTTCAGCGTGATGACGTTGCCAGCGATGCTGTACTGGTTCGCCGTCGCCGGGGTACCAGCCGTTTGTACCGTGCCAGTCGTCACGTTGACGACGCGGATCGTCCCGGCGATGGGGGTGTTCGACAGGGTGATCGTCGGGTTGGCACCGGACGAGGCGGCAGTGGCCGTCAGGCTGTCGTATTGCGGGAATTGCATCGGGGTCATCTGCTGGCTGAACGAAACGCCAGCGAAGATCTCACCGGCGACGCCGGTGGAGGGCTGAACGCCGCCACCAGCCACGTTCCACACGAGGGGCGTCCCTTCTTGGGTAACGGTGGCGCCGACGGCGACAGGGCGCTCGATGGTCTGGATGAGCTTGCTGAGTTCAAAGTGCAACATGCTGTAACTCCTTGGGGACTATACTGCAAAGATTTCTCTTGGACGACGTACGCTACACGTTTCGCCCAGGGGCTTGTGTTGAGTTAGCGCATTCCAAAAAGGCGCTCGCGGCTGATAGCGGCACCGCCGCCGGTATGGCTGGCCGTTTCCTCACGGACGATCCGCGTGGCGGACTGACGATGGAGACGCGAGGTAACAGCTTCCGTGTTGGTGGGGCGGAAGTCGTCTTCGTCGTCCTCTTCGTCCTCCAAACGGTTGGCGTCGTCAAGATCAGCGGCCACGTAGTTGGCGGAGTCGACAGCGGCGGCCAGGGCATTACGAACGTCCACCGGCTTCTGGCGAAGTTCTTCCGCCAGTTCGAGCAGGCTGCTCAGGTACTCACCGCCGTGGTTGCGGAAAACCCGGTCGATCAGCTTGGCAGCATGGGTGACACCAGATGCCGTCAGTTCATCGAACAGGGCGCTTTTCAGGGCGTTTTCCTTGCCACGGAAGAAGTTCTTCTGCATTCCGGCCATCGCAATGACGAGGGCTTGGTGCAGATCGTCCCTCAGCGTGGCCGCTTGCGCGTCGAGCTTCTTCTGGGTGTCCTGCGTCTTGGCAAGCGCGGCCTTCTCGACCAGGGACTTGAAGGGAACCTTGGCAACGACCGGGACAAACCCGACTTGCTTCAGCCCAGCCTTCAGACCGGCCTTCTCCACCGCCGACTTCACGATGGACGGGAGGGACGCCTTGCTGACGAGGTCCGCGTTCACGCCAGCCGTTTCCGCCGACATGGTCGCAACGGTCACGCCGTTGACCAGGGCGTACGCCACAGAGGACGTTTGGATCACGTCGATGTCGTCCGGGTTGATATCGTCCGGATTGATCTCGTCCATCGCAACGTCAACCGTGTCATCGTTCGGGTCGATGAGCGGCAGCGTGGTTTGGTTCTCGTTCTCAACCCCGACGGGCGGATCCAGGTCGTCTTGCCCCTCCGTTTGGTTGAGGTTGACCTTGTTCGTATCGCCAGAGAGTTCGGTCTGCGACGTGAAATCATCGCCACCGGCTTCCTGGTCTACGACCTCGGGATCCACCGCGGCGCCACGGTCGGCGTCGGGTACTTCGTCGAATTCCATGTCCGCACCGCAGACGATGCAGTGCATGGAACCGGCGAGAACGGCGAGGGTCTTGTTGGAAACGATGTTGGTCGTGTTGCAGTGGCAGCAGACGACGCCAGACAGCTCTTCCTTGTCGTCATCCAGCTCTTCCGTAGGCGTGTCCTCAGCCGCATCGTCCACCGTAACGTCCTCACCACCGCAGGTCACGCAAAAGGGTTGGGATCCCTTGATCGCCGCGAAGTGAGAGCCACAGGTCGTGCAGCCAAAAGACGCAAGAGCCGGTTTGGTTTTCGGCATCTTGAACCCCGGAGTAGCCAGGACGGCAACGACCGGGCCATTGGCCCCGCGCAGTCCGGCAATCGCCTTAGCCACCTCAGCGTGTTGCGCCTTGGTTCGCATCAGAGGATCTCCTATCTTTTAGTGGGTTGAGTGAAAACCGCGCCCCCACAGACAAACAGGCGAGGGGCAGTTGACGCTCAAATTAGTGGTTTTTCGCCTTTCTCGCCCTGGAAGCCGGGAAGTTCGTGGTGACGTGGTTATTAGGGCGATAATAATGGCTAACCACGCATCCGTGCATCCGGAGTGGCTAACTCGCAGTCGCGGCCGCCATGTGAAAAACTGCGCCGTGTTCCCCCTGGCAAAAGTCGTGCCCGGATGCGGCAGTTGCGCCAACCCTGTACCCGTGGACTCGTCTTCCGTCTGGGGGTGAGCAATCCCCTACGCAGCGACCAGACGGAACCGGGCCATACGTCAACCCACATGAGTTTGCCCATACGCTTGACTTCTTAACAAGAAGCCTGTTACACTAGCAGTGCGGGGGATTTCTCCCGCTATTTTCGCACTCTATCAACCGAAAGGAAACGCATCATGGCTATGAACTTCACATCCAACGTCAAGCCTACGTCCTTCTCCCTCCACCCGGAGACCGTGGAACGTCTGCGCCTCGGGGCGGCACACGTCTCCAAGAAGACGGGCAATACCATCACGATGTCGCGCTTCGTCGAACGCGCCGTCCACAGGCTGCTGGACGAGCAGGGGATCCGCATGGTGCGTACGGCCCCGGCGAAGACGGCGAAGAAGGCGGTGGCGAAGAAGGCGGTGGCGAAGAAGTAACAACACACCAGCACTGGAGCCAATCATGACCGAGGAAAAGAAGCGGTACGACCCTTTCTACGTGCCATGGTTCTGCCCCTTCTGCGGGAAGGAGGTACCACGGGGTGAGGAACCGGCATCATGGGCGTGCTGCGGCGAAGTTGGGCGAGCGACGCCGCACCCCTGGTCGGAGGGGGAGGTATGAGTATGGAACTGCACGAATGCCAGACTACCGACGAGGTCTTCGAGTTCCGTGGTGACGACGGTAGCTTCTACTGTTGGAATGTGTCCGCCGTCAAACGCGCCTGCCTCGCCAAGGGGTTGGTACCGGAACGTATCCGTTTCGAGATCACCAGCGATATGTACGCGCAAGTCTCGGGTAGGAGTGGCGTGGAGGAAGACCACATTGTCAACATAACCGCTGATCGTCTGGAGGAGCCCCTCTACTGTGTGGTGGTTGAGGATGGTAGTCACATCCTCTTCGACGGCAACCACCGACTCACGGCACGGTACAGGGCCGGGATGAAAACAGCCCGGGCATTCATGTTCACGCATGAACAACTGAAACCCTACGAGTTAGTGCTGCCACAGGGCGTGTCTGGCCTAAAGCCGGGACTCCCGGGCAGAACCAATGAAGGTGAAACAAACCTAGAGTGGTGAAGCTGCCACTCACGTTAACTTAACAGGGGGTACGCGCTATGTCGAAAGATGGGATAACCCAGGCTGTCCGGGAGGGGTGGGACATATTCCTAGTGGGTCAGGAGCATGAGATCCAACGAATCGACGACCCATCGCAGGAGGTCGAAGGGTACGACTCACCCAAGTTCGAGTCGGATGACGACGCCATCCTGTTTGTCACCAGACAGGCTCTCGGGGGATCCGCCTACCATCAGGCGGCCCTGGCGGTTCATTGGGGGAGATACGGCAAGAAGCAGTCGCCGTCGTTGCCTGGCGACGCAAACTCCACCGATAGTTGTGGGGCTTGTGGGGCACCCGACTTGGTCGAGAACCCCAAGAAGTATGAACTGACCGACGAGACGATCAACCACGCAGGCATGATCCTCCACCGAATCCGGGCCTTGGTTGACATCCCAGCCGCCGGGGTCAAAGCCGGGGGTCTTGGGGGTTTTGTTGAAAGCGAGCGCAATCTCTCGCATGACGGTAGCTGCTGGGTATTCTGGAACGCCCAGGTCTTCGGGAATGCCAAGGTCTTCGGGAATGCCAAGGTCTTCGGGAATGCCAAGGTCTTCGGGGATGCCCGGGTCTATGGGTACTCCCAGGTCTACGGGTACTCCCAGGTCTACGGAACTGCCAAGGTCTACGGAAATGCCCAGGTCCTCGGGGATGCCAAGGTCTTCGGGGATGCCTGGGTCTACGGGTACTCCCAGGTCTTCGAGAATGCCTGGGTCTTCGGGAATGCCCGGGTCTACGGGGATGCCTGGGTCTTCTGGAATGCCCGGGTCTACGGGAATGCCTGGGTCTACGGGAATGCCTGGGTCTACGGGAGTGCCCGGGTCTTCGGAAATTCTGGGGTCTTCGGGGATGCCCAGGTCTTCGAGAGTGCCAGGGTCTTCGGGACCGCCAGGATCTTCGGAACTACCAAGTTGCCCCCGCCATCGGGTAACCAGCCCTAACGTAGGGTGAACAGGGGGTGGGTTGTTTGACAGCCACGACCCTGTCGAGTATAATAACATGTAGGGGCATCTTTGCCCCGCCTACACAGGAGAGTAAGAATGATCGGTGTCTACTTTCGCGTACAGTGGTATCTGCTCTGGAAGACAATCAGGTGGCTTTGGGGTAGGCAGGATTCGTTTTTGTATGCACCGCCGCCGGTGATGGTTTCGATCCGGATCAAGCGCGGGTTTTGGCTCCCGAAGTTCTGCATGATCGGAACCACCGATGGGAGGTTTAAGGTCTGGCTGAACGAACAGGAGAGACGGGAGGGGGAAGCGACCATCAACGAGATATGCCAGGCGTACAACGAGAGGCGCATCCCGCGACTCCATATGTACGACCATCGCGGTCCTTGTCAGGGGAGGCCAAATGAAGATCGGGGATCGGATTGTCTATGGCAACATGACACCGAGCACGAATGATGCCTCGCGTTTGCCTATGTTGCGGTACGGTACGATAACCAAAATCGTGCCGAACCCCACTAACCCGAGCACCACTGCCGTCTACGTCGACAGCCAGCATCGGTACGACGAGGTCATCTACGCGAAGAACTGCTGGCCGCTACCGGCCAAGGAGGAACTGGAAAAAATCATGCAGGCACGCCTAGCCATCCGGGAGGCGTACGAGCAATCGGCCATCCTGCTCGTAGACCTCCGCAAGAAGTACCCACTTATCTAAGTTGGAGAACCCATCATGGACCCAAGCCTACTGTCACCCCGTCAACAACTGGTGTTCAACGTAGTGCGCAAGCACGCCAAACGTGGACCGATGCGAAGCGTAGAAATCTACGAGGCTATCCAGAACAAGCCAGGGGGCGATAAGATATCTAGGGCGAACGTCTATTTCCTGTGTGGCATTCTTATCAAGCGTGGCGCATTCAAGCGAGTTTCTGTGCCGCCAACGCCCCAGAACGGAATCAAACGGGCATCCTACGGGTACATAGTGAGCACAGAAGCGCCGCCAGTCGCAGAGAAGGTGGTCGTCGTCCCCCCGGTAGCGAAGGCAGCAGAGGCTGGTGCCCCGTTTCGTGCGTCTACCGAAAATGTACTAACACTGCCCGCCAATTTCGACTACACCAACGTAGTACCGCCAGAAAACCCCGCCTTCGATATCGCCAAAGTAGAGGCTGAACTGTTGGAGAAGTCAAGCCGGATTGTCACCACGTTCAAGGACGACTTCCGGCGTCGGTTACTAGAGGCCATGCGAGAAGTTCTCGATGAAGTCGAGTCGAAGCTTGTGGTGCAGGTCCAGAACAGCCGGGTTAAGTCCAAACTGCCTCGCGTCGTACTCGTCGGGCCGCGAGAAGACCAGTTCAACATGCTCCAAGATGAATACGGCGAAGTGCTGAACCTAGTCCACTTCGACAAGGATCGCAACGCCGCGAACCCACTGTTCAAGTCAGCCAGAGCATCCGCTGCTACAGTAGTCTGGGTAGACTTTGTCCCGCACGACCTAGTAGACAGCGTGAAACGGCTGCCCCAGGTCCGGCTAGTGAAGGGTGGGATGTCGGCCTTGCGCGACGCGCTCCTAGATATCACGGTAGCCATTTGAGCGCCGAAACCGGAGACTGAAAATGACCAAGAAATATGAACTGACCGGCGAGACGATCAACCACGAAAATAGGATTCTCCACAGAATCCGGGCGTTAGTAGGCATCCCGGTAATGGGAGTAAAAGCCGGGGATCTTGGGGGTTTCATCGAGTCGGAGAAGAACCTTTCCCAGGAAGGTAGCTGTTGGGTATGGGATGAGGTCAAGGTCTACGAGAACGCCCAGGTCTACGAGAACGCCAAGGTCTACGATAGTGCCCGGGTCTTCGAGAACGCCCGGGTTTCCGAGAATGCCCGGGTTTCCGAGAATGCCAGGGTCTACGGGAGTACCAAGGTCTTCGGGAATGCCCAGGTCTTCGGGAATGTCAGGGTCTTCAGGAGTGCCCAGGTCTTCGAGAATGCCCGGGTCTACGGGAGTGCCCAGGTCTTCGAGAATGCCCGGGTCTACGGGAGTGCCCAGGTCTACGGGAGTGCCCGGGTCTTCGAGAATGCCCAGGTCTACGGGAGTGCCCAGGTCTACGGGAGTGCCCGGGTCTTCGAGAATGCCCAGGTCTACGGAGATTCTCAGATCTACGGGGACGCCTGGGTATTAGGGAGAGCTAAGGTCTGCGGCGACCAGAAAATCTCTAGTTAGCCCCCCTCCCGGCCCGGCCTTTCGTCAAGGATCCAAAAGGTGTTTGGG
>JAEHJW020008692.1_pt1 | contig 18085 bp, 20 predicted proteins | sample 9271431 | NCBI WGS metagenome assembly JAEHJW02 | reverse complement strand
CGATCTCGGAAGAACTTCCTAAAGAAAAAACCAAGTGGTTTGTATGGGACGAAGAATTGATTCTCAAAGAATCTTCTCGGATCAAGCGTGAAATGAGAATGGTGGCAGAAACAACAACCTCTGAATTTAAGACGGTTGGGAAACGTCTCTCAACACAGAGACTATCCATTCCAACAACCAAGGTGTTCAAAGCCAAGGAGGTTATTCAAGGAGAAGTTCCCGTAAGGGCCTCTCTTGTAATTGACACCTCTGGTTCTATGCTTGGAGAACCTTACAGAAACGCCTGTCATGTGGCGAGAATTTTAAAAGAGTCCCATGCTTTTACAGAGCTCAGGGTCTTTCTATGTGGGGGGTATGGACTCCATATGGCCGGAGGGGATATGAAAAATATGAATCAATATCCCGTTGGTGGAGACGAACAGTTTGAGCGTCTTTTACAAACTCCAGATCTCATTCAGCCTAACGGCGTTATGCTGTTTCTAACAGACGCATGCACGGAAGGAGAAAGTGCAAAGGCTATTGTTTCACTGGCTAAAAAAACGAAAGTGGTCGGAGGCTATGTCCTTAAAATGGATCCGACAGAAGCCGAAGACATAAAAAAGGAGGGAAATGAGTTGTTCCCCGCCTTCATTTTCCACGAACATGGAGTAGAAGGAGTGGGGAGGGTGCTTGCCAGATTTCTGAAAAAGGCAGTGAAGCACCGTGGAAACTTTATTTACAGGTAATAAAAAAGGCCCCTAAAAAGGGGCCTTTTTTTGTTAGTTTTTTGATAGGTGGCCTAACCCTATCAATGGAACTCCACCCTGTCCTGTGACCTTCGGGAGGGTGCCGTTCCATTTTTTAATGGCCTCGAGCTGTACCAACTCTGGTGTCAGAACAGCCTGCTTAAGTTTCATTGCTTCAGCGTCAGCAGTCGCTGTAACAATCTTCTGCTGTGCCTTAACCCTGGCTCTGGCCAACTCATATTCCGCCTGAAGCGAGCTCTGCTGAGCAACCTGCTTACGCTCGATTGCGGCAGAAAACTGCGGGGAGAAGGCAAAATTTGTAATATTAACCCCGTCAACAAGGGTTTTATATCTAAGAAGCGAGGTTGAAAGCCTAGCGTCAATTTCTCCCTTCACCAAATTTCGTTTTGTAATTAATTCCTCAGCCGTGTACTTTGCAACCACAGCTTTGAATGTATTAGCCAGGATCGGTGCAAGAACGCTGTTCGTCAAGCGCACTTCTGTTCCGACATGGGTATAAACCCAGGACACGTCCTTTGGCTCCACGTGGAAGTTTACCGCAATCCTAGTATGGACGTCCTGCAGGTCATTTGACGCGGCTGTTTCGTCCATTTCAAACTTGTTAACTCTAACGCTCATAGGAATAATAGTGCTAACGAGCGGAGCTTTGAAATGAAGTCCAGGAGAAAGTGCTCCTGGAGACGTTTTGCCCATAGTTACCTTTATTCCCATGGTCCCTGGGTGAACGACCGACCATGAACCCAAAAAAACGATCAGTCCAAAAATCACTCCAAAAATTGAAAAAAACAAAACAAATTTTGATTTTAAAGATTTCAACATTTGATCTCCTTTTTTTTATTTGTTTTAAAATTTAAAAGTTGAAGAAAGTTAAGTATACCATTTGTGTTTTTACTATACAACAAAATTTTACAAAACTTGACGTCCTCCCCATGGTTAAAACCAGGTGATTCCCAAAGCATTAAACGCTTTGGACGGTTCGAGTTCTTTGTGAGAGACCAGAAAGGGTCTCACACTTTACCTCGTATAATATTTGTTTTCGAAACAATAACACGCCTGATATCCCCCCGGCCTTGGCCGTGGGCTTTACTGCGTTGTTTTGGTAAAATATTGGACACGTTAGGAGGTTTAAATAAAAAATGCTTGACTTCATTAGCTCTATCATATAATCTACTGACTCCATAAACTTTAAGTTTAAAAAATTAAAGAAAAATTAAACTTAAAATCTTACAACCTGGAATAAGATAATTTATTTCAGGTCCCGCCGACCACCAAGAAATCAACACAAGTTCTTGGTCTCGCCCAACACTCAAATCAAAAAGGAGAAAAGGGTTTAAAACCCTTTTCTCCACCCCTTAGTTTAGTTATAGGTTTAAGTTTAGACCCTAAACATAATTGTTACCTAAAAATACCTTGTTTCGATCTTGTTTGTTCAATCAGTAATTCAGATAGAAGCGTTTGTCTTTTTGTGGATTTAACCGTGTTTTCTCCAATATAAAATGCCTGCTTCTGTCCAATGAGTTCGATCTTTTCCTTGCTTCTTGTTACTCCGGTGTATAATAAATGACGTTCAAGCATATAGCTTTGGCTCATATCACAAACCATTATAACCTTTGGATATTCTCCCCCCTGAGATTTGTGAACGGAAATCGCATAAGCCAATTGGAGATTTTCCAGTTCCTCATTTGAATATTGAACTCTGTAGTCGTCGAATTTAACAACCAAAGTTTTTCCTCTGGTGTCTACATGCTCAACAAGCCCTACCTCTCCATTCATAACTCCTTTATCGTAATCGTTTTTACGTTGGAGCACCTTGTCTCCCGAATGAAACTTGTAAAATTCATTAGAAAGTTTTTCTGCCAGAGCATTTTGAGGCAAAATTGCAGTCTGTAAAGCTGCGTTCAAAGAGATTGTTCCTGCCGGACCTTTGTGCATGGCTGTTAGAACTTGGATATCCATAATATTTTTACCTGAAAAAATATCAGTTTTAACTGCATTTACAACAGCGTTTTTTGTCTCTTCAGAATTATGAGTCGACGAGAAAGAGACAGCTCCATTCATTTCACAACGTCTTCCATGCTTGATAGAGTCAGCAAAAACGGGAATAGTAGACAAAGATCCTTGCCTGTGCACTTCGCTTAAAACAGTTTTTGATACGCAGTCTGAATTTAACAAATCACCTAGAACTTTCCCCGGGCCAATGGAAGGCAGTTGAAAAGGGTCTCCGACAAAGAGAATTTTGGCGGCAGCTGGTGTTTCAAGTAAAAGTTCTTTCATAAGAAATATGTCAATCATAGAAGATTCGTCTACGATTAATACTTTGGCGTCGAGAATTGGAAGTGGAGAGGTGTTTTGTTCACCTCGGCCAACTCCTATCGCTCTATGAATAGTTGAAGCCTCGAGGCCTGTTGCTTCCGAAAGCCTCCTTGCGGCCCTTCCTGTTGGAGCGCACAGAACAATCTCGTCCGGTCTGATCCCAGACTTTATTAATTCTGTTACATAAGCTTTAACAATAGTCGTTTTTCCAGTCCCTGGCCCTCCTGAAAGAACGTGCACCTTTTGAGAAAGAGCCATTTTTACGGCCTCTGTTTGAGAATCGCTTAGCGAAATAGTCTGTCCATTTGAGTTTGTGATAATTGGATTTCCAGACAAATAAAATTTTTTGCTACTTATGCCAAGTCTGTTAGAAATATTGTCCGCAATAAATGTCTCGGTTGTATACATTAAGGTAGAGGCTACATATGGGACCTTCCCCTTTTCAGTTAAAATTTCTCCAGTTTTTACTCGGGCGTTTGAAAGAAGTTCTTTATCTGAGGTCTTTAATATTTCTTTCTCAAATCGTTTATCTTCAAGCATGAGAATGTTTTTTAGAGCAGGAAGGAATTCTTCCGTGTGCATAATCGTATTCCCACCTTTTTCGCTCCACTCAGACAAGACATATTGAGACGCAGCAATAATCCTCTTGTCAGCAAGGGGGTGTAATCCTGCCTCAATAGCCATGAGATCCAATTTTTTAAAGCCGGCCCATGGAATAATGTCCGCAACTTTATAAGGATCCTGTCTTAATATCGAGAGTTCGATTCCAGCTTTTTTGATTCGGCTAGCGTCGCTAGCCCTTAGACCCGCTTTCATAACAAAATCCATTAGGTCTCTAAGTTCCGCCTCTTCATGCCAGGCCCGCACAATTTCGCTTGCCCGTTTTTTTCCGATACCTTCGACGGTCATAAGAGATTTTACGGCTAGAGGTTCGGCCTGAGAGAGAACGTCAGGGAGACTATCTCCGAATTTCTTGACGATCTTCTTGGAAAAGACCTTCCCCATATTCTTAGCCGCACCTCCTGAAAAGAATGCCTCTATTGCAGCACTTGACCTTGGTTCGACCTGACGTATATCAAGAGCCTTGAACTGAGGCCCATAACGAGCATTCTCTACCCATTTACCATGAACCAAAAGTGATTGACCTTCATGGACAGAGCCTCCACCAGTGACGGTTACCAACCTATTTTCCGTTGTCATATTAAATATGACAAAGTTTTTATTTTCGAATATGACATTGTCAACAACTCCCTCAAGAGAGGTCTCTTTATAAGAAAATTCGTTTTCTTTCATGGAAGTTTGTGAGAAAATAAGGCCTTGTCGCAATTTTGATCCTTTGGTTAAGGTGGCTATCGTTCTGTCGGAACCATATTGGGGCTAATATCTTTAGAGTTGTTTTGCAAAAATTCCCTTTTGAATAGAATATCTAATGTTTTTGTGGCCATAGTTATATCTTGCTTTAACGCAGTCTCTGTTGAGCTATTGGCCGGCCAACGTTGACACGTCAAACGCAATTCTTTGACAGCTTTCTCAAGGTTTGTTTTATGAACGCATTTAGTTTCAATTTCGGAAAATAAATCAGGAAAAATATTGCTCGCCTTGATAAAAGCTTTTAAAATGGACGCTTCATTTTCTGGTTGATTATGATAGTCTGGGGTATGGATCAATTCTATTGTCTTGTGAATGAGTTCTATCACTCGGTCCATAGCTCTTACAATAGAGTCTACATTTCTGATCTCTTTGTAAGGACTATTCTTTTTAATCTTTTCTGTTTCACTTTCCAGAAATGTTTTTTCTTGATCTAAAAGATCGACTTCCAACGTACTTAGCGTCTCTTTGTTCACCACTTTTTCCACTAGTTTAATAAACTTGGATAAACGAATATGGAAAGATATTATGGTTTTGTCTGTCTCGGAACTTTCTATACGTTTTTCTCTAGCTGAAACAATCAAAGCCTGTTTTGCGTTGTCGATCAGATCCAGTAATGCTGCTGGTTGTAGTTCTATGTTTTTCATAATATTCCCCTTCGCCTGGTGTTGTTTTAGGCAAAATTAGAACAGACAGTTACAGTATATTACATTTGTAAAGTTAGATCAACTACTTAGCGTGTTTTTGTTTGTCTCGCGCCTGGACTGATTGTAAAATTTTCTCAACAATCTCTCCAGCGACTTTGGTATTGACTCCCCCAATTTCTTCGATAGAGTAATACAAAAATGTACTACCAGAATCTTCATTTATACAAATCGAAAAAGAACCTTGCCGAATATTATTGTTGTCAATTTTTAGGCTACGTTGTCCGGACCTTATGTATATGCTTAAATCTTCTACAATATCGCAAAGAATGCGTGTCTCGTCATAAATGATTGATCCGAAAATTTTGTGGACCTCTTTTAAAATTGCGGCTATTGGTTTTTTAATTTCCACTTGCAAGATATATCCAAATTTAGGTTTATAGTATGTTTGAACCGACAAATTTTTATTTTCTTTGGCAATAGCACCCAAGCGATTAATTTCTTGGACAATCAACTCGTCATTTTCGACAGCCATTGTATTTGACATGTAAATCCTCCTGGTCGTTTAAATAAATTAAAGAATTAAGAACTAATCTCTTTCAGGCATTTTGTTCTTTTTCTCAGAGTCCCAATCTTCAAAAAACGCTTCTATTTGTTGACATTCAAAAAGACCGTCCAAAATCCCGGACTTCATTTCTGTGTCCAAGTCTGACTTTAAAACGATATCTTTCGGGGTAATTTGAGATCCACAATTTTTGAATTCTGGAAAATCGTAAATATTAAAGTCGTTCTCTTTGATTTTAGCCAAAGCTTTAATCATAAATTCTACGTCTGAATCCGAAAGGTGTTTGAGTGCTGAATCAAAATCTTTATGTAATTTTAAAAACGCTTCATAAGTTTCATAGTCTTCTTTTGCATGTTCAAGATATGATTCTATTGTTGTTTTGTTTAAAGGCCGTTTGTAACTAATGGATTTTTTAACCTTATCGAAATGTTCAGAAATTTTGTCAAGAGTCTTATTGCATTCTGGCAAAACAATTTTGCCATTTTTTACAATATACATGTCTTTTGTTATTGTTCGTCCAATTTCAAGGAGAGACATTCTATCGGCCAAATAAAGACACTCGAGTATTTTATCCTTGCTGAAATTTAAGCCTTCAGCTTCTAGCAACTGGTGAAAAAACATGGTGGTGGATTGTGTAGAAGGGCGAATCATTTTTGTCTCCTTTTCATTTTAAAATTTGAATAAACAAGAATGGCCAGGCTTAATCCAGAGAGAAAGGTCGACATAATCATTATGGTGATTGCTGCTGGATCAAAATGGATCATGGCTATCTTCCTCTGCTGTTTAATTAGGTCCCGGGGGAGCCTTATAGTCCTCTATTTAACGTTCCTGAATCTGATCCTGGCGGTCAAAAATTATGCCTTCAACAACGTAGGGGAACAGAGCCTTTTTAAATGGAGAACGGTCCCATTCTTGCGTCAAAACCTTTATGATATGCGGATTGGGGACAAGATCATGTTTGGACGTTAATTTGAACCCAAATTTATTCGCCAAAAATTCTCCGATAGCTCCTGACCTGCTGACTCCCATGTTGCAATGAACCACGAGCTTCGCGATCGGCCTGATATTAACCTGGTTAACAAACGAAAAAATTTGTTTGGCATGTTCTGGACAAAAAACCTTCTTTGGATCAATATGGGCACCAATTTTTGCCCACCATTCCGGATCTATATCGTCGAATTTGAGTTGGAGAACCTTGGTCCAGGATTGATCGAGTTTTGCGTCAGGAGCGTATGTATCTGCAATTGAAATAATAGCCCCACCAAATCCGTTTTTATCATGTTCAGCACTGTAAAGATCTGTCACAATAATGCGATTGATCATGAATTCTCCTGGAACTTTTTTAAACCTTAATCCTGTCGACGGTGAAAAAAGGAGTTTTTCTTTTTGCCTTTTTGGTCAAGGTGCAAAAATAGCCCCCCTAAAATTACCCCAAACAACAGCGACAGGAGGACAAAAGTTAAAGCCACAGGATCCATATAGTCCATTTTAGGACCCTGTTCGTCTTAGAAATTTAACCATTAGCACTTGCTAAATCCACAGGTGGTACATTTCAAACACCCTTCCTGAAAAGCCAACGGACTGCGACATTCCGGACATTTTCCAACATGGACTTCTTCGAGAATAGTTCCGTTTTTTGTTGAAATTTCTTCATTGAGTTTTCCAATGGCTTTGACGATCATGTGAACGTCAGACCCCATGGTTCCTGCTTCTTCATGAGCCTTGACAAACTGCGCCATGACCTTGTTAAGAGGAGCCCCATACTGAAGAGCCAAAGACCCCAAACGTCCCAGCAAAATGGCCGATTCTTTTTCCTCATGCGCTGTTGCGGGGGTAACAAAGATTTCAATTGGTCTGCCAGCTGAATCCTGGTAAAGGTGAACGTAAGACTTTCCAGAACGGCTTTTGACCACCATTCGGCCTCCGGTTAAAGATTCACCGTTTCCTTTGGCTCGTTCACCCCATACAAGCGTTGTACTTGGCTTTCCGGATTTGGGTTCAGAAACGGTCTCTTTTTTGGACTCTCCAATGTTTAAAACCTGGTTTTCTCTTGAGCCGTCTCGATAAACGGTAATACCTTTGCACCCCAAGTCATAAGCAAGAAGATAAGCCTTTGAAACGTCTTCGACTGTGGCTTCTCGGGGCAAATTAATGGTCTTTGACACAGCTGCGTCAATATGCTTCTGAAAAGCCGCTTGCATACGGACATGCCATTCGGGGGCAATATCGTGCGCTGTGGCAAAAACTTTCTGCCATTTCTCCGGAACTTCCGGAAGGCCACGACAGGATCCGTGATTGGCAACAATCTTGGCTGGAAGATCTTCCGACCAGAAACCTTCTCGTTTGGCAGTTTCCTCAAACAAGGAGAGTGTGTACGGCAAATGAGTTCCGTCCATGACGTTCTTGAACCAGATTAGTGAAAATTCAGGTTCACAACCGGAAGAAGTATCGGCAATCATGCTGATTGTTCCAGTCGGAGCAATGGTCAGAAGGTGACTGTTTCGTCTGGCAGGACCTATTCCCTCGTAATAAGGATAAACTCCATACTTGTAGGCGCGATCAAGAGAGACACCCTCGGCAACCTCACGAATTCTGGACATGATTTTTTCGGCCATAGCAAGACCTTCTTCTGAATCGTATGGGATTCCAAGGAGAATCAGCATTCTGGCAAATCCCATGACTCCAAGACCGATTCGTCTGGTGCCTCGATTGACTTCGGCCAGTTCCGGAATGGGGAATTTGTTGACAGAGACAACGTCGTCAAGAAATTCGGTGGCAATGGCTGTTGTTTTTTCAAGATCTTCCCAATCGAGTTCACCGTTTTTGACGTGTCGAACGAGGTCGATAGAGCCGAGCGTACAATTGTGAACCAATACTCCATTTGCATAAAAAGTGTGTGTACTGTCGACAGAAAGATCATAAACCTGACAAGTTTCGCCTGGTTCTACACAAAGGACCTTCATAAATCCTGATTCTGCGAATTCTTTGTTTTTCTTTTGGCTCAAATGTTTCAACAGATCCATTTTTTTAGGAGTTGCAAATCCAATTGAAAGCCAAAACCGTCGTGTGGACTGTTTTGAAATAACGATTCTGTATTGTGGCTTTCTGTGTTTGTTTTTGTCCGTTTTAAAAACTGTCACAAACCTTCTTGATAGGATTCCCATACTTGCAAGAATTTGCTGTACTTCTGTGGCCATAACCGGACTTGAAGTAGAAAAACCAATATAAGCGGCTTCTTCTTTGCTTCCAAACTTCTTCTGAGGCCACCCGTCAGCTGTAAAAAGTCCTCTCAAAAACAATACTTGTTCCCTGTATGAAGCTTTATAAAACCATAAGGGTATCCGTCTTTCACAAACATGATTTAGATAGAACCCGAAATTTTTACAAACTTCTATAGCATTTTTGTTCTCAGTCTGGACTTGATAGGATACTCCGTCGTCTCTTAATGGTTTAGGAGAAACGTTAAATACAAGACGAAATTGGTCTAACAATAAATCTTTTAAATGAAAATCACCGTCTTGATTATTCATAGATATTCCAACGGTGTTTTCTGTTGCCCAACCGTCTCCATGAATCCACCCTAGAAGCAGAGCTGTTTTGTCAGATTCGGACATTTCTCCGTTTTCTGGACCTATGAATGGATTCTCTGTACAAAGTCGAACTCTTGCTCTAGATTCTACTAATTGATCTGCGCGTATCTCGCCTTTGTCTGTCATAAAAATATGGTCTGGCGTTGTTTTTATTGTCATGCCGCCTTCGATTGTAACAACAACGGTATCTTTAATGCCCTGATTCAACCGCACATATGGCTTTATGCAAGTATTTTTGTAATCAAGCCCATAACCTGATACTGTCGAGCCTGATTTTTCTGTTGCTTCTATTTTTCTGATACCAGATTCTGTGGCGACCAATGTCCCTTCTGCCAAACACGATTGATAGTCTCCAAGGGGTTGTTCGCCGCAAGGGTTGGTGGCTTCTATCGCTCCCTTCTCCGGGATCGGGTTGTTTTCATTCGCCCGATCAATAAAGAAAAGACCTGGTTCTCCAGTTGCCCGAGCATTTTTGACAATCTTGTCCCAGACTAGTTTTGCCGACAATGTTTTAACGACCGTTTTTGTGCCAGGATCCACCAGTTCATAGTCCTGGTTGTTTTTGAGAGCTTCCATGAATTTGTCTGTGACAGCTACGGAAACGTTGAAGTTTGTCAATTCAGACAGATCTTGTTTACAGTCAATAAATTCTAAAATATCCGGGTGGTCGACTCGGAGGATTCCCATGTTTGCGCCTCTTCTTACCCCACCGGCCTTTATCGCTCCTGTGGCAGCGTCAAATACTTTCATGAAAGAGACTGGCCCTGACGCGACACCACCAGTTGTTTTAACTATTGAACCAGAAGTCCTAAGCCTAGAAAAACTAAAACCCGTTCCGCCACCACTTTTATGAATAAGGGCTGTTGCCTTTACAGAGTCAAATATTCCAGTCATTGAGTCTTCTACTGGAATTACAAAACAAGCTGATAGTTGTCCGTCCGGCTTTCCTGCATTAATCAAAGTCGGAGTATTCGGCAGAAATTTGAGATTTGACAAAAGATTCTCGTATTTTTCAGCAATCCTTTTTTTGTTTTTTTGATCTGGCGACCCTTCGGCAACAGCTATGGAAATTCTCTTAAAAAATCCTTTTTCGTCTTCAACAACCTCGCCTTTTTCGTTTCTTGCAAAATATCTTTTTTTAAGAACAGTAAGCGCATTTGGTGAAATATTTGAATCTGGCATAAATCCTCCGTTAAGTTAAGATATTTTTTGTGCAACAAGTCTTTTAAGTAGTTCTGAATTCCATACAACGTGTCCTCTATCTGTAAATTTATACCCAGCATTTTTGAGGACAGAATCGAGATATCGAGAGACTTCTCCACGTATTGTTCCTTTGTCCGCTGAGGACAATCTTTCCCATACGGAGAATATTTCTTCCGGTACCGCATTATTACGAAGCCCAATAAGGCTTGAAACAAATTCCTTGACTGTTGGTTTAGGCGAAAATCCAACCCTTGAGAGATATACGTCTTTACAGGGGAGTGGGCCTACTGGCGTGATAACATTTCTATTACATACAACAAGGTTTCCTACTGACTGAACAAAAGCCATTCTTCCATTCACTGTATCACAAAGATAAGAATCAGTTTCCAAAACATAATTGGCAATAACCTCATTCGTTTTTTTGTATCGTGTTACATTGCCAAAACTTTTTTCGTCAAGACACATGAATATGCTAGGTGTAATAGACCACCCAGATTTATTAGGATAACCATTAGGTTCAAATCTTGGAAATACCTTTATCACAATCTCTATCTCGTTGACCGAACTCCACAAAAAATAGAAATAACCCTCCATTCCAAGGTCTACTCGGCCTGTTCCAAAAAAAGAAGTGCCTTTTTTTACCTCTATCTCACATTGTCTGAACGCTTGTCGAACTGGCCAAGAGTTTTCCTCGTTGTAGTTATGGCTAGACATGCTGTAGAATCCTTTTGTCTCTGGGGATAGTGTCTTCAATGCTTCTTCGAGATTGTTTCCGCATAGAAGCCATACTCTTGGTCTTTTTTTAGGAACTGAGATTATTGTGTATTCCATTATTCTATCCTTTATGGTTAACGGCTAGTATTTTCGCAGATAGTCTGATAAATCCTTGACAACTACCCATTTGATAGCAAATAACTCCGAATATTATCGGCTTGTTCAGACATGATTGTTCGGGTGTTTTTATTCTGAGGTCTTCCTGCAAGAACCTCTTCCAGTCTGACAATAGCAATATCAACAGCAATTTCCCAAAAGAAACCTTCTTTTGGTTTTCTGTACTTATGTAGTATATCTACGGCAGTCGCTCTAACAAGGTCTGTTAAGACGTTCACAACTATTTGAACTTGTCTCATATATTCTTCAGATCGGTCGTTTTGCACGATATCTTCCTTTCTTTTGTCCGTGTCTCCAACGTAAAATAGTAGTATACACTTTTGCTCTAAAAATTCAAAGTGCTCATTTTTAGCTGAATAATTGTTTAGAACCTAAACGTAAAATATAAAGACAGGTAACATGTTTTAGAGTTTTGCTTTTTTACAATGCTCAATATATACTGGTTTTCTTGTTATTTTTAAGTTAAACCATAAATAAAAGGATTTTGTTATGATTTATACGCTAAAAAATTTGCTATGTTGTTTAGGTTTACACTTTTGGGAAAAGAGTAATTATAAAATTTTTCTTGCAAGATACAAACAAGAGGTCTATGAATGTTCCTGTGGGAGAATTGTTGCAACATTTTTGGGCGAAGAAAAAACTTTCAATATCTGGGGAAGAAAAACTGACACAGGTATAAAAATTGATTAAAAAAGGTAGGAGAGTATTGTGATCGTTCAACTTCCATTAACAACCGAAAGATCCCTCGCTAATAATATACTTGAGATATTTAAGTCAGATAAAGAACTTTCTGAAGGAGCTTCCCTCACACGCTCGAGAGGACAAGTTGAAAAGCATGAGGAATGCGAGCAGTTTAAACATGAAGAACAACGGCTTGAAACCCTTATAAAAAGGGTTCCTGTTGGAGGTTCGTTTCAAATAGAGGTTCTATTTGCTGCGACACACCTATTGATTAAACGTAGCGATCCTGAACGATATGATAAGGAGGTTGAGGTTTCTAAAGCTGTTGTTACAGTTTTTAAAATGGATAACACGGTGGTTATTTCAAGTGAGTTAAGTCCAATAAAACAATATATCTCTTGGAAAGGATATAATAATCTTGGTCCGGATCAGCATGTTTTAAGCTTGAATATTATATGTCTGTGGCCTCAAGCTATGAAATCGTTAAATGTAGCTCTCAAACACAATAAACTTCCCATTTTTTCTAACAGCTTGTTTCACAAATATATTTTTGCACGTCAATCATGTTTTTTGTTGTTGGAAACAAAATCAATAGGGTTAATATGGCCTGGAGGAATATTTTTGAAAGAGGGAAGGTTTTCAGAAGAATATTCGTTTATGGAAAGACTAGAGAAAGTTAAGTGGACTCTCCCAGTGGTATTACAAGCTTTAGATATAAAGCTTCCCACAAAAAATGGAACGAATCTTAGCATACATGACGAAAGAGTATGTCAGGCATTGACAATAAGCGCTTTGACTCGTGGAGGAGGATCTTTTGATCGTTGAGGTTCCTATGGCGAATTATAATGTAATGTTCAATCACATTATAGATTTGCTAAAAACGAACAATGAGTTGATTGCAAACGAAACACTTGAAGAATCAAAAAACAGACTAATAAAAATTGACACAGTCAGATATAATCCCGGATTGTCTGAAAAATGTTTATTCGACAATGAAATGGAATCAAAAATACCATGTGGAAGGGCCTTCCAATGGAAAATTGAGCTTGGATATAGAGAGTATACATGGATAAACAACTATAGCGATACAGTTTTTGAGCATGAGATTGTTAGGGCTATTATATCGGTTTTTCCAATGTCTAAAACTGCGATTGTTGCGATCGACACAGATCCAGATACCGTATTGATCTATGGCCGTAGAATAGTAAAGCAAACAAAGGTTGAACAAGTAGAATTCACCGGGGAAATATATTTGCAACCAGAATCATTAAAAGTTCTTAATATTCAACTGAAAACCCAAGGTTTTTTGCCTGTAGGTCCAGACATGATTAGAGAAACGGTTATTGTCCAGGACCCGTTGTTTATTTTCGAAAGACCTCGAAGTATTGGGTTGGCCTGGGCTGGAGGAGTGTTGTGGAAAATGATATCAGAACGAGAATTATACTTGATCCACACTCAATTAGACGGGAAATATTCAACGAACCCACTCGCAGCGGTTTCTTCTTTTTTTGAGATTCCTCTTCCAAAAAGAAAATGGAAGTCTTCTGTGTTGGATATTAATAGCCCGGACGTTGTTACTGCTTTAACCGCCTCCACGCTTAAACAAGCGTACGATTTCGGAGGGAGGTAACTTGGAAGGACTTTTTAAGATAGCAAACGAAGATATTATTACTCTAAAAAGCAATGTGCCCGAAATGCTATCAAAAACGTTGGTAAGAGTTTTGGAAGAAAATCAAGAAATTTCACAGATCCAAGACAGTGTAGCGACCTCATGGACTCAAAAAAATAAATTTAAACTGTTGTCCACCTCCGAATTTGAAAAAATAGCCATAGATCATTATTCTCTTGAATATCAGCTACATGAAATGTCTTATTATTCAGATTTACCTGGAATATCCATAACCGTGCCCATTGGCTATCAAAAAATAAATTATGAAGCAGAAAATAGCCTGCGTGGGAGAAATATTAATATTGGATTACTGGCAAAGACAACATTGACCGTTCTACCTGGAAAAAATGATATTTTGGTAGCTTTGGATCAAATGTCTGAAATTTCAGAGTTCGACCCAACACGTTTTAATCCTCATAGAAACAATATACCTCCTATGATTAGTATGGGAACAGGCAATCTTGAAAATGCAGACAAGGCCATAAACAGTAGATTGCTAGAACATTTTCCTGGCGTTATGGTTCCCAAAAACAAGTTTTATATAAGAGATCCTCTCTATATTGTAGTAAAAAATGCAGAAGTTGGATTAGTATGGGAGGGTGGAATATTATGGCAGCCTACCACAAAAAAACAACAAATAACTGGACGTATTTTAGATAGATTTTCCGAAAAGTCAGGATCTATGTTGTCTCTAACAAGAGAAACTCTGAAAATTTTTGGGGTAGAATTACCTCCAAAACCACGCAACAATAAGAGAGATTTCGATTTTAAAAGTAATGAGGTTATATCGGCTCTCACAATGGCAACTCTTGGTCTGGGCAGAGTTAGTGATTGTAGTCATGAACGTTGATAACTTTTTTGGAGTTGCCACACATTTTAGGTTGCCAAATTCAGAGACAAAATACTCAGTAGGTTCCCAACCAGTATTAATGAGTAGAGTTAAAAACTCCGGCATTGTATACAGACAAACTTTAACCTGGATATCGTGTTTGTTTTGCATGTCCTCAGATAAAAAATCCATTCTGTTTTGGACTGGCTGCTCTTTTCCAGGGTAATCGTTCCCTAGCTCGCTATTTATTCCGGACGCTGAAATTAAGAGCTTGCCATTTGGGCATATCCAATCCAACGCTTTTTTTAAAATGTTTTCAGCTTCTTTATATGACAAATAATGTATCGCGCGTTGCCATGTTATTGCAGAGAATTTAATTTCTTTGGGCAGATTTAAATCTCGAATATCTATTGCAACTATATGAACGTTTGGAAGTACAAAATCTGGAGGATTTATATCAACTCCGACTACTAAATCGCAAACTTCAGCAAGATTTTTCGTCAAGCCTCCTTCTCCACAACATAAGTCCATTACGCTTGAGTCTTTTTGTCCTTTTAACCAATGCAAAGCCATTTGATCAAGTCTGTCAAGACGCTCAATAGAAATACTGTGTCCAAACATTTTTTTTTAATTTTACCTTCCTGAATCTGCTTCTAATTCTTTACAAAAGACTGGTTTGTCAATGCCTTTTAATCCTTTTATCTGTGCTATTGAAAAATTGACTCCAATTGTTGTTGCTTCTTTAATATTTGCTCCTGTAAGTCTTGCGCCTTGAATTTCGGCTCCAACCAAATAGGCCCCTAACATATTTGCGTTTTCGAGATTCGCCCGATTAAGGTGAGCCCCAGCCAAGTTTGAACAATTAAGATTTGCTCCTCTTAAGTTTGTTTCTTGCATATTGGCCTTTTCGAGATTTGATTGATATAAATTTGCATGATCAAGGTTTGCATGAGCAATATTCGCTTTGAATAGGTCTACTCTAATTAAATAGGCACCTGACAAATCAACATTCTCAAGGTTCGTTTGGCGCATTGTTGCTCCGGTAAAGTCAATTCCGGACAGATCTAGTCCCCTAAGGTCTCTTTTGGAAAAATCTCCATTACAGAGCTCAATGGCCTCTCTTGTTATATTCTCGCAAAACGTGGTCCATTCTGGGTTTGTTTTCTTCAACAAATATTTTTCAGCAACGAGAACAAACTGGCATTGTTTTGCCAAGTTTTTGATCGCTTCAAAATCTTGCAGTGTTAAATTTGAATTTTTAAAGGTTAGATCATTCTTTTCAACTTCTTCACGGAAATCGGCCAGGACTTTCTCAAAATCTTTTTCTAGGCTATTTCTATCCTTCCCGGTGTAGTTTTTTAACTCTTTAGAACATTCTTCTACCTTGTGGAAACATTCAGTTACGGAAGACAAATCAACCATAAATTCCTCCATTTCAATTAAGATAAAAGCTTTTTGTTTGGGTTTGTAACACAGAATATTGCGGAGAGTAACACATATGTTAAAAAAATGAAAGATATTTTCTTACAAACAAAACGGCCCCCATTTGGGGGCCATTTTGTTAGGCTTTTACAACCTTAACGTCAATCGCCTGTGGACCTTTTTGTCCGGCAGACACTTCAAAAGTAACCATGTCTCCTTCGTCCAGGGTTTTAAAACCTTCAGACTGAATCGCGGAGAAGTGGACAAACAGATCTTCACCACCTTCCTGTTCGATAAACCCATAGCCCTTGTTGGCGTTAAACCACTTTACAGTTCCCTTGCTCAATTACAACCTCCAGTTACACATGGGATCACGCCTGCGGCTGCAATAGCAGACAAAATCCCGTAAACATTCACATTTGCAGCCAGAGACCAATGCTATAGAAACTTCTTTCGGTAGAACTCGTCCCTGATATGAGTATAGCACAAATTGGGTCAAGCGTTAGGATCTAACGAACATTTAATCTTCACTTGGTGTTTCTCCCAAGCTGAGTTCTTGTCAGGAGGAGTAATTCTTTTGCCAATTCCTCACCTCCGGAAGTAAAGCTTGCATATCCATGGTCGATATACTGTTCCAATGCGGCCTCAATGATTTCAAGTTTTCGCTTGTCTTTTATTTCCACAAAACCTCCTTGTCGAAATTGCGTTGTTGATATTCTAATCAACAGAAAGTATACTACAACATAACCAAAATAACAAAAAATATAAAAAGGAGAAAAATAAATGCAAAAGAACAAAAAAAGATTTCTCTGCAAAATCGGTATCCACAAATGGACCATTGTGAGATTTCGACAGTTATGGTTGGGTGACTCCCGGTGTATGCGTTAACCATGACACCATTAAATGGGATTAAAATTCATGGTGTTAAAATAAAAAAGGAGAAAAAAATGATCAAAAAAACCAGTTGGAGAGAATGGTTGCACAAAGCTGGATTCGATTGGAATACCGGGATCTTGGTGTATCAGGAGCCTAGATATGGAGATTGGGATACTGATATTGATTGTCGACTGTCTCCGTTTTCTCAAATCCATTATGGAGGAATTGAGAAGGATCCGATTAAAAGATCTTCCTTGCTGGACCAAAAAGCAGAAATCCTTGATTTTGAGTTTGAGGAAGATTTGCATTTTCCTTTAATTTTTGCAAAAGACTCAAAGGCCATTTATATCGTAGAGTATTACAACGGAGGTAGTAGTCTGGAAAGAATTTCTATTGATCCAGAAGACTACTTGAATGGTAAGTGCATAGCTCCGGCTTTAGGCGGGAATTAAAGTCGTTACAAAAAAGGGCCATTCGTGGCCTTTTTTTGTAATAACTTAAGCGTAACGTTGTGTGTTATTTGTTATTTGTTCTTAAAGAGTGTTTTATCAGAAAGGAGTTACAATGCACATTGTAAAAAGCGATATTGATAACGGAACACATTTTATCAATCTGCAGGGAGAGAATATTTCTTCCGTTTTTCTTGGTCAAAAAACAGGAGCTATCACTAGCCTGAAGATTGACTTGGCACGAAAGGTATTTGAGAACATTGATAAGAAAACCGAGAAGCTTCATGCTTGCGGCATATCGTTACCTTTTTGCCAAATTGAAAAATACGGAGATTTTATTCTTATTTTTAATAATAAAGATAAATTAAACAAACCCGAAAAGTCACATATAAAACCATTCGGCACGTTTAACGTCAAAAGAATGGGTATGTTGGATTTTGACCAGAAGAGCCATTTGGATCCAGAGGTTCTTTTTAACAAGAGTATTCCTACAGATTTGCGAAAGTTTATGGCTGTCTCAGGAGATCTCAGCTTTGGAGTTGACAGGGAAGGCTTTATCCATTCAAAGTCGTCAAATTCAAACACCTATATTAAAGGTGTAGGACCTTTTAAAACTCAACTCCAGTTGGAAATATTCGACATGTACGGTAACGGGAAAGAAAACATATCCAAGCATATTCTCAACTCTAATTTTATCGCCCTTATGGAATATGGCCAGAAGAATTATCAGACACATGTTTTTGATCACAGTCGATAATTTTTATTGTTGAGACAGATACTTTGGTTGTTTCCATGTTGTCTGCCCAAAATCTTTTTGCAGCATTAATACGGCGATTGCC
>JAEHJW020003107.1_pt1 | contig 18098 bp, 44 predicted proteins | sample 9271431 | NCBI WGS metagenome assembly JAEHJW02 | reverse complement strand
GATCTGTCCGCGTTGGCGACCGTAGCCCCCGCGAGGGGAGCGATGGAGCCCATGAGCCACGACGTGAGTATGGCGAGCGCCGTGGAACGCACGATCGCTAGGCGCACGTAGTGCTGGGCGCTCTCTGCCTTGCCCGGATTCCCCCCGAAGGTCTCGTGGGTCCACGGGCTCGAGTTGAGCGTGCTCATCGCGTCGTAGGCAATGTAGATGCCCGCCGCGAACCCCAGGCCCTGGACGCCCCGGTTGGTCCGGGATTCGGTCGTGAGTTCCCCGGCCACGGGTTATCCGTAGAGCCGAGGCGAACCCTTCACCTTGTTCACCGGGGGAAGTTTCCCAGGATTGAAGGCGAACATCGCGGTCCGTCGAATGGGGGCGGGACCGTGCACGTAGTCGCTCTGGTAGCGCAGAGGACCCAGTGGCTCGTCACGGTGACCTAGGTGGTCCTGAGCGTGGATCGGGAGGAAGGGACGCGAGATCATGCGGGCCTCACAACGTCGGGGATGGGGGCCGAGGCGGTGTGACGGAAGTGCTGGCCCCCCAGCGTCTCGGTGTGCTCGTAGGTCATTCCCTGCTCGTCACCCACGACCATGATGCCAAGGTGCCCGGCCACCCCCTCGCAGCCCGGAACGGGCTCGTCGCGGAGGTGCTGGCCGAACCACGGGTGATAACGCTCGGTGCTCATCCCCTGGTCCCAGCGGGACTCATCAATTCCCCAGGTCATGGCTTACCCCCGGTGTGGGCTCGAATCTGGGCCTTGGTCAGGCGCTCGGGCGGGGGCGACTGCTTGGGCGGTGCTCCCTTAACCTGCGTGGTCCCGGCCCCGGTGTATCCGTGGAACGGGTGCTTGGTCCCTGTTGACTGCTTTCCGACCTGGTGGTGGACGGTGCGGGTGGGGATGACGGTGCGCCCGTGGGGGAGCATGACGAACAGTCCCTTCCCGGTGGGGTCGGTAGGGGAGTGAACCAGGTCCACGCCCAACTGCTCGAGCTGCTTGGCTTCAGTGGGATTCTTGATCCCGTAGTACGTGTTCCCCCCGTAGATGAAGGACGACACGCTGTTGAACGTCTTCCCCTTCACCTTGAAGGGAGGGCGACCGATGGCCGTCTTGAGCGGGGAGGTTCCGGGGGTTCCCACGACGCCGGGGACTGACTGGCCGGGAACCTGCGTCGTGGCCGGAGGGGTGGAGGTGCCTGATCCCCCTCCGGCACCGCCGTACCCACCCCCGTATCCCCCGCCGCTGTATCCACCGCCCAATCCACCGAGGGAGGTTCCGTTCCCCGTGGAGGTGGAGGGCGTGGTACCGGCTGCGGTCGAGGACGAGGAGTTCCGGTTCTGATACCAGCGATAGAGGAGGTAGACCCCGACGCCCGCACCGACGAGAAGGACGGGCTTGGGCACGCCGTGCCACTTGCCCTTGAGCACTGATCCCTTCCCCTTCTCCGGGGCCTTGGTCATGGTCTCCTCAGCCAAGGTTCCCCCCCTGGCGCACCCACCGGAAGGTGGGCTTCGGGTTGGTCGTCACCCGTCCCTGGCCACCGCCCTGACGGACGCGGAGGGCGGGCTTAACCACGGCGTCCTGCGGGGGATTGGCCACGGCGATGGTGTAGGTCTCACCCGGAACACCGTGGGGGATTCCCCCGGCCCAGGGGAGGACTCGAGGCAGGCTGGGGCGAACGATGCTCCAGGTGGGGTACATGTTGGGTACCGCTGCGGTGTGTCCGTGCGTGGGTCCCGGTGGGATGGCCATGACGGTCGGAGGTCCGGGGGTGGGGACCATCTGGGTCCCGTAGAGGGCCGTGATCCGGTGCGCCCAGTTGCCCGTGGCGTGGGTGGCCGTGCGGGCGAGGGTGAACGCAGCCGGAGCGGCGCGGCGGGGGATTCCCCGCGAGGAGAGCCGGACCGACACCGCCATTACGAACCTCTCTTAAGCACGTACTTCTTGGTCAACTCCCAGCCGCCGTATCCGGCGAGGGCCAAGAACCCCAGGGCGATGAACCAGTTGACATCGAACGACTTGTTCACTACGCCGCCTTACCGATGAGCTGGTTCCCGGTGTTCTTCGAGAGGCCGGTGATTCCCTGGAAGGCCGTGTTCGTCCCCGTGGGGTGGGTCACCAGGTCCGCGATGATGAGACCCCCGATGATGAGGCCCACCGCGCTCCAGAATCCGCTAACTCTCATGGCCTTCCTTTCCTACCCAACTGTACCCGAGGGGGTGGGGCTGGTGCTTGTCTTTGTGGTCTTGGTGTTGGTCGGGTTGATGATCTGAGGGGCGACGTTCAGGTAGGTCGCCACCACGTAGCCCCAGGCGGCCAGTGTGGCGGCCCTGGAGGCCCCCGTGTTGTCCTTGGGTACCGCGCCCAGCACCCCGAAGATGAGGAACGTAGCGAGGTAATCAGCGGGCAATGGGAGCCCGGCGATGGTGTGGTTCGGAGCCTTTCCCGTCAAGTCGCGCCAGGTGATGATGGCGACCTCAGCCAGCCATGCGGAAAATACTCCTGTCATGGGATCGGTGGGACGGTCCAGCGTTGCCCACCCTTAGCCGTGACGGTCTGGCCCCCAGTGGACTGACCGGATACGGTGTCCCCCGCTCGAGTCACCGCACCCGCCACGCCCCCGGAGTTGGGGGCAGGAGGCGGTGACGGAGCCGCGGGGGTGTCGGGCATAGCGCCCTTGAACCGTCCCGGCCACAGTATGTCGAAGAAGCCCGCGTTCGAGCCCTTGACCTGCGACCACCCGTAGGCGACGAGCTGGTAGCCGATGAAGATTAGAGCGCCGCTGACCGCGGCCATGTTTAGGCCCGCCCGGAGAAGGACCCGGTGGCCCCACCGCCCGGCAGAGGCCGGACGAAGTGGTGGTACGCCCACACGACCACGAGGCCGGTGACGAACCCGCCGAAGAAGGGGTGGTTTCGCATTGGGTTGCCTTTCTATCTAGGGAGAGACCAGCGCAGGAAGGCGAGCCAACCTAGCGCGAGGACGGGCACGGCGACGGCGAGGTGCCAGGTCTGAAGCCCCTGGCCCGCTGCGGAGTTCGGGGACTGCTCGGCACCGTACGCCGTTTGGGCGATGGTGGCGGGGGTTGACTGGAGCGACGGCCCCAGGCTCAACCCACCGCCCACTCCGAGGTGAAGTCCGGGCATTAGTTGAAGTCCGCCAGTCCCTGGATCAGCGTTCCGCTAGGAATGACCTGACCCAGCAGAGCGTTGATCGTGTACGGACCCGTGCCTCCGGTCCCCCACGGCGCACCCTCAATCGTCATCGACGTTCCCGGCGAGGTGGACAGGGCCACCTCGTAGGTGTCGAGCAGACCGAGGACCTGCTGACCCAGCGAGGTCTTGCGAGAGAGGGCGATTACGCCCGTGGGACGAGCGGGGAACGGCGAGCCCAGGCCGACACCGAAGGCGATGGCCATGTCGTCGTAGATCTCGTCAATGTTGGTCGAGACCTCACCGATTCCGTCGAGGGCGAAGCGGAAGATGCTCGGCCAGGCGTCCACCCTCGCTCCCGTGGAGTCACGGCAGATGAAGATGAGCGTGTCCAGCCATCCACCCTGGCGCGGGATGGTGACTGTCGCCGTGGTGTTGCTCGCGGGCTGCGGGTTGCCCTGCTGGAGGAACCACTGGCGGGTCGTGCCCAGCCCCGGCGGGACGATGTTCTGCCCCTGGGGAAGCCAGTAGTAGTCCGCGTTAAGTCGCACCTCGAGGGTGGGCAGCGTGGGCGGTGCGGTCGTGTAGACCGAGGACGATCCGGCCAACTGAATCTGCAACTTCGGCAATACGTCGCCATCGGCCATTCCGAGGACTCCGTAGCCCTTGGCGAACTCGAGGGGGAGGGCCGTGTTGAACGTGAAGTTCCCAGTGCCCCCCGAGGTCGTCCCGCCCGCGACGGCGGAGAAGGACGGCAGGTTGTGGGTGTCCGCCGACGCCTGGAGGCCGAAGCCACCCGAGAACATCGGGATCAGCCTCAGCGTCTCGAACCCCGGACCGGAGACGATGGGAGTGCCGAGAGCGTCCCAGAGGGTCAGGAGTTGGACCACGCTCTCCGGCGCGTCAGCGGCGGCGGCGACATTGGTGGAGTTGCCATTGGCACCCCCCGACGCCACGAAGCGGAGACGGAACTTCGAGGCGTAGCCCGGAAGCGCCGTCAGCGGCTGGTTGATCAGTGAACCGAAGCTCTGGTTCGTGAGGTCGTAGATACGCCCCTTGCCGGGCTCCGAGTGACGGATGAAGGGCCCGCCGGTCGGCTCTACGGTGGTCTGGGTCATCTGTGGGGTCGCCACAGTGGCCGTCGTGTTCGTGGTGGCCATCAGCCTGTAACCGCCTTCGTCACCTCTGCCAATGTGTGAAGGATGCCCTCCGACTTACCCTCCACCAGGTAACGGGTTGCCCACAAGCGGAACCCGGTCATGGAGGCGTAAGCCCCGACGAACACACCGATAGCGAGGTCGAACTGCCGCTTGTTCATCGGACCCTTTCTACTCAAGGGCCCGCCGGGTAATCCGTAGAGCCCGCCAAGGAACTACGCAATCCCCGGCGGGCTCGGCCCGATGGTAGCAGATGCCAATACCCTGTCAAGGATTCATCCGGGCAGGATTTTTTCAGGCTCGAGCGCGACGCGCTTTCACCAGGTTAACGACACGAAGCAGGGCGGACATGTGCTCCGCCTCGCGCTTCTTCGCCAGCATCCGCGCCCAGGTCATCGCCCTTATGGATTCCTTACCCCATACGTCCGGGTCCAGGAGGGTCACGATCCGGTCCCTCACCGCGTCCTTCGTGGGTTCCACTCTTCCCGGCACCCTGCGATAGAGGGGGTGGTTGGAGGCCGCTACCAAGGGAATCCCCCCGGAGGCCAGTTCCATCGCGTGGGTCTCAGTCTTGGCCTCGTTGTAGGGGTGGTCGCTCATCATTATGGTCCCGATGGATAGGCCCTTGAACGCCTCACCCAAGAGGGGGATGACAACCGAGCGCCGTTCGATCAGTCGCTCGTCGCTCCAGCCCCGGTCGGTGAACCTCCGTCCCGGCTCCTCCTCGGCCCCGACGTGAAGGAACTTAAGGTCGAGCTCATCGAGCAGGGGGTACACGAGGTCGTCATACATCTCCAGGTCCCCGGCCATGCGCCCGTTGAGCCAAAGCCGGGTTCCGATGACCCGCCCCGGACGGGGGCCGGGCGTGATGCCGTAGGGGTCGTAGCAGTTCGGGGCCACCACCACAGGAGCCCGGTGGCCCATCTCACGGATTCGCTTGGCAAGGTGACGGGTTGAAGCCAGAACGGCGTCCACGTCCCAGAACCAGTCGTCGTACCCGTCGTCGTTCGGTCGCTCACGGTCCTTCCAATCCTCGTGAACCCATAGGTCGTCGTCAATATCCGCTATCACGCCCTGCCCGTTGGCGTGAGCCTGGGCGGTCCATTCCGGGGACCACTCCCGGATGGGGCGTACGACGATGATATCGGGGGTGATGGCGGTCTGATTAGGGGTTATGAAGGTAAGAGGACCCCCGTCATTGTCCTCCTCGGTTGCCATCGAGATACACGCCGCCGCGCTCCAGCCGAAGCGGTGCATGGCCAAGGCCCCCGGTCGGGTGGCGCGATACCACTCCCCTCCGAGCAGGGGGTGGCGCGAGCAGAGGTAGGCGATCTTCACAGGGGGAATCCCCATCTGACGTGGACTACCTCACACTCTGGGCACATGGACCGGATTATTTCCACCTGCGTCAGGTCGTCCTCGAAATAGCGGTCAACCTTCCACAGGTTTATCATCGTGGCCTTGAAGCGTCCGGCGTCCTCCACGTCCCCGCTCGAGCCTACTCCCCTAAGAGCCACCGACAACGCCGATCCCATATCTGGGGCCCCCTCATCCCACAATCGTCCCGAAATAATCACGTAGGGGTCCTCCGGCTCCACACCGTTGACCAGGACTCCGTCTAGGTCGTATCCGTTCACAGTTTCTCCGGCCTTGTCACGTAGATGGGTGAGCGGGGGTTCCGATTAACCACGAGGAATGAATGGGGGAGTTCGCCCAGCGCGGAGATGGCCCCGCGCATCTCGGCCCTCGAGCGTCCCATCATCTCGCCCAGCCGGTTCACCCCGTCCACGTCGCGGGTGTAGCCGATGGCTAGCCAGGTTGCTTGGTCGGTGGATTCCCTCGGTTGTCCGCTTACCCGCTGCATGTCGGTCATCACCGACACCGCCCGCTCCCTCGCGAGGAGGGTCAGTTCCTCCACCTCATCCCAGAGTCCCCCGAACTTCGGGTGGGTGAGAATCTTGAGGTCAGTGGCCAAGAGGGTCCAGCCCCCCTCCTCGAGCACTGACCCCAATACCTGCTTGCACAGGTTGTACCTCTTCAATCTTCCTACCGGGGTTATGTCGGTGCTCCCCACGATCCGGCGAAACGGCTTCCCTTCCGCCATGTCGTCGCGGTCCTGCTTGGACGGGGGCCATTTGGTCAGGCGTTCCCACTTGAGCTGACGCAGAGTTTTGTCCCCGCCCTTCACGTCTAGGGCCAGGACGTACTTTCGTGTTCTAGCCAGGCCCGCCGCGAACGTCGTCTTCCCGCCCCCGGTCGGGACGATGAAGGCCCAGTGTTCGCCGGGCTTCCACTCTTTCGCCATGCGCTGAAGGAAGGAATCCCACTTCAGCGCCTCGAAATCACTCGGCTTGGCCACCTTGCTCCATCATGGAATTAGGTAACTTGGCCATAAGTTCATCGTTGAACGCCTTACTCCGCTTATTTGAATTACGGAGATAAAGGGCGTACATTCCCAGAACAGACGCCATGAATCCGACGTACGCGAGGGTTCTTATTCTCTCTTCACTCATTGGTAGACTCCTGACCAACGCCGAAGATGTCCATGAGCAGGACGCCGATGGGGTCCTCGGCCTGGGCGTACCGCTCGTCCACCTCTCTGAGTGACGACAGCGCCTCCACGGCCTTACGCTCACGGGCCTGCTTCTGCTTCATGGCCGGGATGGACTGGACGAGAACATCGGTCAGGGAGTCCCGGAGGTATCCCTGCAAGGGCTCGAACATCTGGGGCCGACGTGACACCACGGCCACGAGAACCGGGAAGGCGATGACTCCCCCCAGCCGGTCCCACTTGTCGGCACCCTTCGCCAAAGGCTGAAGGGCCATCCGGTCAACGAACGTCCCGGCGAGCAGTTCGTCAATGGCGGCTCCCGTAGCCGGGGCGGAGAACATCAGTGCCCGAGAGAGCGGGGGGTCCACCCGGCCCACCAGGGGGGCGGCATTGGACAGGACCGCGCTCAACGCACTAGCGGTAGAGGTACGGCGGGGCTTGGGGGCGCTGGGCTTTGGTGAAGCCTTGGGCTCGGCCTTCTTAGCCGGGGCCTTCTTCGGCTTGGGCTTCGGGCCTCCGGCCTTCGCCTTAGCCCATTCGTCCGGATGGGCCTTCTTCTCGTGCAATCCCCTACGGATCAGGCGGGGAGCGCCCTCGAACACCTCGGAGCAGTAGCGACAGGTGACGACCGGGGCAGCCTCGGGCGGAGCCTGAGGGATGACCTCCTCATCGGAGGTGACCTCATCGAGTAGGTCAGTCACCCTCCACCTCTTCGCTTATCTCGTCCTTCACGGCCTGCAACTCCTCGTCGCAGTCCTCACACTCGGGACCGCTAAGAATAGACCGCTGGGCCCCCAGGATGAAGAACAGCCCCACCCCGCATAGCACGGCCCCGATACCCAACTTAACGACAGGCTTCATTCCTTACCCCACAGAATCTTCTCGATACGACGGACAGGCTTCGAGGCGGGGACCGTCTCGGGCTCCTTCTTCTCTTCCCTGGCCTCGGCCTTGGCCTCCCCCAGGGCTTCCTTGAACCCCTGGATTATGTCACTCACGATGGAGTTGGTCCGGCGCTCCTCCTCGCGGGGGCTAAGGATTTTCTCGTCCTCGACCGGCTCATCCTTCCTGGGCGCAGCCTCGCCCAGGACTTCCTTCACGACCTCGCGAATCTTCTCCGTAAGGTCTTCCTTGGCCTCGGGCTCGTCGGGAGTTTCGGTCTCCTCGGGCGCGGGCTCGGCCTTCTTCGTGGCCATCCTGTCTCCTCTGGTTGGTGGGCGCTATCATACCGCCTGTGAAGCTCGAGGATGGGAACCTGGTCATCGAGGCGGGGGACAGTTCAGCCATCCGTCGCGCCGCCGTGGCGAAGATTCTCACCGAGACCGTGGTCTCGATCCTCGGCCTGGTGCTCATCGTGAACATGTACCAGCACGACGAGGTGGCCGAGATGCTTAAGAAGGTTCGGGGGCGGGTTCGGAACTTCCTCTTCGGCCCGCCCCCACCCACCGAAGCGGAGATTCGTGAGATGGCTAGGCAGGTTCATATACAAGCCAAGAGAATCCTGAGGGAGGCGGAATGACCGTCGAAGCCGACGCGGGCCTGGGCCTGGAACTCGGAGGGTTCAGCCTCAAGACCCTGGTGGGAATCCAGGCCGGGATCGACAGCCTGGCGAAGGAACTCAACCACATCAGGAGAATCCAAGACGCCTATCAGTTCGGGGCGAAGGACGTTCCCTTCCAGGGGACGGTGACCTCGGACGCCTCGGGCGATACGTGCGTCATCGACCTAGGGGGGCCGACCAATGAGCGAATGTGGCAGGTACGCCGTATCAGTGTCGGGGGGTCGCTCTACACCTCCACCGTCGCCGGGAAGGCCCTCGTCGTCGTCTCGGGCAGTAGAAACACCAATCCTCCTACGAGCGATGTGGCCGACGTTGCCTCAAGCCTTCCACTCACTGCCTTCTACTCCACGGGCCATCTCATCGTCCGTCACCCGAACCGTCTGTTTCTGGTGATCCTCACCCCCACCGCCTCCACTCAGTACGTGGCCGGAGGGGTGGCGACTGAGATGCCCGACCGCCGTAGTCCCATCGTTCAGACCGACTGATGCCCTTTCCTCCCCCCAGTCCAGGCGGTGGAATCAACCAACTCACGGGCGACGTAACCGCTGGTCCGGGTACAGGTTCGCAGGCAGCGACCCTGGCTTCCGCTGGGACCGCCGGAACCTATGGGTCCGGTCAGTTGGTCCCCGTGATAACGACCGATTCCAAGGGACGGGTCACTGGGGTCACGACCGCCGCGCCGGACGACACGACGAAGGTCCCCCTGGCGGGTGGCACGATGACGGGCCAACTCGTCGTGCCGGACCTTTCGGTTGGGGGCCTGACCGGCGCCACCGCCGCCTCTCGTTACGTCGGGGCCACTACGTCGGGAGCCCCCACGACCGGTACTTTCTCGGTCGGGGACTTCGTTATCGACCAGACCGGCAAGGTGTGGGTATGCACCACGGCGGGGACACCGGGGACGTGGACGGGGGTGGGGGGTGCGGCGCTGACGTACGCTAGTTCCTACTTGACGTCCCCCCTTGCCATGACGACCGCTAATGCCAACTACAACATTGCGTCGGTGTCTCTAGAGGCGGGGACATGGCTAGTCACAGGACAAATAACATTTAACTCAGGTTCTGGTATTGTTATGCACGTAGCGGTCGGACCTACTTCAGCCTCCCTACTTGGTCAGGCTGGGTTCGCAGAAGTCGTATCTAATACCAACTCATCTCCCTACAGTATTACCGCTTCCGGGGTAATGACTCTTACGGGAGCGGGAACGGCCTACCTGGTTGGGCAGACAGGAATCGCCAACGCTGTAGCAGAGGGGTCATCTACCTATCAAATGTCGGGAATCTACGCCGTAAAGATTGCATGACCCCCTACACCCCACTCTCACTGAGTAGTTAATGTCCGTGACCCCCTGGCCCTGGTGGAAACGATTCATCTACTACTGGCTATTCGTGCTGGCTGTGCATATCGTTGCTAGTTTCTGTCCTGAGGAGGAGAAATGGTCGAAGTCGTGAGAGGCGGGGACTCCGCAACCCCGAAGCCCCAGTTCTATCCTGGGCATGACGTGTGGGGCGTCTACGTCGCCGGGGATGCGTTCCACGTCTGGACAACCGAGGAAGTGAGGGGACTTAGCCCCCACGTCAAGGGGGTCCTGCCCATCGTCGTCCCGCCCCAGAACGAGAAGTGGTGGGCGGTGAACGGGGGATACGCCGTCCTCGAGCAGTTGGTGCGTGACGCCCTCGACTGGGGGGTTCCTGTGGGTTCTCCCCTGTGTCTCGACGTAGAGTACGCCCAGGCCGAGGAGATTGGCACCTTCGCCGGGGACGTTCTTCACGGCTGGGCGGTGGCCTGTGTGGCGCACGAACTACGGCCCTGGGTGTATTCCACCAAGGACTTCCTGGCCTTTGACATGTGGGGGATGAGGTGGCTGGCCGAGTGGCCCGAACCCCGTCCCACCGATCCGCAGCTACCCCGTGACTACGCGGGATGGCAGTTCGCCAACGAGGGCGAGTACGACGAGAGCATCTTCGAGGCGAACCGTATCTACATGACCCCGGAACTCGGGGTCGTCAACCTTCTCCCGGCCCCGACCCTTGCGGGGGACCAGGGAACCCCAGCCGATGCGAGCACGGCGCTGGCTGGGGCGGCGGGGGTGGGCCCCGACACGACGACCACCCCCGCCGAGACCGGCTCGGAGCTCTCCACTCCAGAGGGCGCAACGCCTGACCCCACACAGGTGTCCGAGCCGGTCGCTACGCAGCCCGCTAACGATAGCCCTTTAGTCAGTCTCCCGCCGGAGGTGGCGGGAGCGTTCAAGACTCTCATGGACTGGATGAGAGCGGCACTGGGAACGCCCGCACAACAGTAAGGAAAGGTATGAACGTGAACCTCAATCTGAGCGGCCTGGAGTCCTTCTTCCGGCGCTACGGCTCCTACTTCATCCTCGTCTACGAGGCTCTGAAGAACACCGGGGTCGTTCACAACACGGCGGGGACCGGGACGCAGAACGCGGTCCTCACCGCGGTTGCCGGTCTCATCGCCGCCATCGATCACAAGACCAACCAGGCACCCAAGACCAACTAGGAGGCTCCATGCCTGGGTGGCTTATCACCCTCCTCGCGTCGCTCGCCATCGCGGTCGGCGGGGGAGCCCTTCGTGTCATGTACCGGATAGGTAGCACGATGGGAAGAATCAACGAGAGCCTGCAAGGGCTGGACAACCGGCTGGCCGCGCTCGAGGGTCACTTCTACGGCGAGAACATTCGGGTCCTACGCCCGAAGAAGTCGTCGCCCCGGAGGAGTCCCGACAACCCCGCATGAAACGCTAAGATACTGGCGGGTCCCTGTCCGACCTTCTGAGAGCCCCGGTCCCAGCGACCGGGGCTCTCTTCATGTATCGTGATGTCTTGTCTTGAGGGGGACTCATGGCAGGGCAGGGCCGCGGGCGTTCCGTGGATCAATGGAACGCGCTCACTCCGGGAAACAGAAGGCGATGGATCAGGGCCTTTGGCTCAGAGGACGCCGCCCTAGAGGCCTACCGAAACGGGCTCTCGCTCACCCCTGAACAACGTGGCCACGCCCGAACTCCGGAGAGGCCCATCAACGCCCTTCTACGCCCCTGGCAGTATCCCGACTACGTGGCGAGGCACACCGACCAACTGAACGAGTTGGCGAGGCGAAGGGGACTGCCGGAGCACGGGGCGGGGCCGAGGGGGGAGTCACCCGAGACGCGCGACTACAAGAAGGCGGGCGGGGATTTCACCTGGGTCGTGGAGCCGGGCCGGATTCCTACCGACTCGGCCCGGTTCTCCAAGGTATTCAGGACCGTCGAGGAGGCCCAGCTCTATGCCCGGCGCTCCTGGGCCCCCGCCGGGGTCGTGTGGATCGTGGACCGGGGTCCCCAGTACCTGTGGCGCTACGAGGTCTGGTTCTTCTACCCGGTCACCAAGGGCCACGGGAGCACGCGGGGACCAGGTATTTCCTCACGGAACCGCAAGAAGATGCGCAAGGAATACAAGGGACAGAAAACCCGGAAGCGTGCTTGACAGGGGGTACGGGGGGGTGTAAGGTGGTGTGAGGAAGTACGGACAGGAGGACAGGAATGACCACAGACTCGAACACCGTGACCCGGCGTATGACGCTGGACATGACGTATGAAGAGATCTCCCAGATGTTGGCGGCGATCGACACGCGGCTCGACTACCTCACGGACAGTCAGAGCCGCGACCGAGACCCGGACTGGTGGGCACCGAAGATAGCCACGGTGGGAGCGGTTAAAGCGATGGTTCTAACCGCTTACGGGCGCTCGGTCCCCTCCGAGTTCTCCGGCTGGGACTCCCTCCCCGCCTACTACCAGCGCAAGGGGGTGGAGGGTGCCTGAGGACTACACCGGACTCTCGGCCTGGGAGATGGAGTTGATCGACGGGCTCCGCGAGAAGCGCAAGGAGCACCTGGCCCTGGCCGAGGACCACAACGCCCTGGACGACACGTTCCACGAGGGCTACCACCTGGGCGTCATGGACGCCATAACCCAGTTCATCGCGATATTGGAGAACCGTGGCCGTTGACCTTTCCAACTACGTAGACGTACCCCAGCGGATCAAGGAGTTCCGCGAGAAGTACCCCGAGGGGTGCTTGCAGCAGGTGGACATGCAGTTCGTGAACGTGGGCGAGGAGATGTTCGTCGTCTACACCGCCGCCGCCTACCGGACCCCCGACGACCCCCGACCGGGCCACGGGACCGCCTGGGAGCCCATCCCCGGCAAGACCCCCTACACCCGAAACTCAGAGGTTCAGAACGCCGAGACCTCCGCGTGGGGCCGGGCCATCATCGCGGTAGGGGCGGCGGACTCCTCGAAGATTGCGAGCCGTGAGGAGGTGAGGAACCGCACCAGCGAATCGGGTCCGTTGGGCCAGTTGATCCAACTCCTCTCGGGCTCAGGCTGGACCAAGGCCGAGCAGAAGCACATATTGGAGATTGGGCTAGGCCACACCGTCCCGAATCAGTTGGAGCGGTTGAGCGAGGACGAGCTAGCCGCCGCCGTGGACTTCGTTTCTAGGACGCTGGAGGAGAAGTGAGAGACGCCATTCCCATGAGCGCCCCCGAGAGGTGGGACCGAGTAGCCCAGAAGGTCCGTAGGTCCAAGCCGGGCCAATGGGTCCTGGTGGCTGAAGGGGCGAGGCCGAGGAACGAGAAGATTCGCCGGTCCTTGGAGGTGCGGGGGCTGAGCGTAGAGGTGACGAGCCGGGCCGGCAAGGGTACCGGAGACCGCCCGTGGATCGGGTGGCGGACGTGGGCGAGGAAGATATGACCCTCGTTGAGGAACTCCGCGCCCAGGCCCTCGAGGATGGGTGGAACCGGGTGAAGGTCCCCGACCTTCCCGAGGCGCGGGACCCGTCTCTCCTCTCCCCCTACGCCCACGCCTACCTGGGGGCCCAAGCGTTGACCATCCGTGACACCCGGACCCGAAAGGTCGTCGGGGATTCGGTATCCCCCGGAGAGGTGGGGAGGTTGTACCTGCGTCGAGTCATGTCACAGTCCGATGGCATCCTCGCCAAGCGGGTCCCCTACCGGCGCGACGCCCTCCAGTTCATGGACCGGCGTCCCGCCTACTACTTCGCCGGTCAGACCCCCGGCCCCTTTGTCCTGGTTGACGTGACGGCCTGCTACGCCTCGATCTACTCACGATTCTCTCTCGACCTCTGCTACCGACCCCAGTGCAACCCACCCCTGTTGGGAATCGGGGAGGGGGTGTTCATCCGTCGCTCGGAGTGGCTGAAGGCCAAGGCAGAGCGAAACGCCATGTGGGGGAACCTGCTTCGACCCAAGGTTCGTGAATGGCGACACGGGGAGCCGGTCGAGAAGATTCCCAACCGTTTCTTCGCCCCCGACCTCGTGGGACTGGTGTTCGACGTGGCCCACGCCATCGCCCAGAAGGCGAGGGAGATGGGGGCCGTGAGTTGGGCCGTGGATGGTGGAGCGTTCAGGCCCGAGGAGGGAAGGAGGTTCCTGGAGTGGCTAGCCGGGTCCTTCGGTCTGCACGGGGAGGTGAGGGCCGAGGGACCCGGTTGGCTGTTCGGGGCTACCTCGTACTCCATCGGCCCCGTGGTGACTGAGGACGTTAGGAAGGGACAGGCCCATGAGTGGCCTGAGTCGTGCAGTATCCGTAGGCAATCGGCCCGCCAGATCTCCTGGCTCGCTGACTCGATGAAGGAGAGGGAATGTCTACTCGCGTGAACAAAGTGTTCCCGGACATGGGGGCGATCAAGATTCTGGCCAAGCGCCACGGGGAGTCCGAGGGATTCTGCCGGTGCTGCGGAGAGCCCTGGCCCTGTGACGTTCGGCTCATCGACGGGATTCTCTTTGAGGACTCGAAGTGAACATAACGCTAGATTTCGCTCCCAACCAGTGGAGGACGATGGCCGTGTATTTTCGCTCGCTGGCCAACTCCCTGTCGTCCCCCTCACTAGACGGGTCGGACACCGGGGACACCCTCGCCTCAATGGTGGAGGCACTTCGGGCTAACTACGACACCATCGTGGCAGACCTCGAGGATTCATTGTGACCGCCATCCTCGTCATCCTCATCATGCTCACCCTCTACAAGTTGGGCGAAGCTCACGGAGAGGCGAGAGAGCGTAAGCGCATGGAGAGGGCCGAGCGACTGATCGAGGAGAAGGTAGTTCGGATCGAGGACGTGAGGAGGAACCGATGATTACCGCGTTGATCGTGCTGGGTCCGGGCCTCGGATTGGTGGGGGCCCTGATGATTAGTGAGTGGATCATGAGGAAGTGGGAGCGGCGATGACGACCTACCTAGCGACGGAGCGCGAGGACAACGGAGACGAGTCGACCATCGCGTACTGCTCGCCCGAGTGCCGGTCAGTGGCGTTCGCGGGCTACGCGAGGGACGCGGAGTTTCACAGCGACGACAACTACGAGTTCTGCGAGTGGTGCGCCGCCTGCGGGAAGTTCATTCCCGACGCCCCCACGCACGTCGAGTTCTGCGACGAGTGCGACCACGAGGCGCACGGGGAGTTCTGCCTAGCGTCCGAGCCCATCGAGCCCAAAGAAACCGAGACGGTGGGCGTGGCGTTCCGGTGGTCGAGTTGTGCGTGTGAGAAGGGGATGCGATGAGGTACAACAAGTGTGGATGCTTTTGCCACACGATGAGGGGCGGTCCGTGCCACCCCGCTCAACGATGCGTTTGCAATGGTGGCGAAGGCTTTGATGACACAAGCGAGTGGGGATTTGCGCCACGTGTCTGTGCGGATTGCCACGGTGTGGACGGCGCTCACATCTATCCATGCGTGATCGGCCACATGATGGCCGTCGCCCGCGCCGACCGCCTAGAGGCGGCGCTACGGGAGGTTAGGAATCGTTGCGAGCGCACGATGGCGGCGTGGCGCGCCGGGAGCGGCGTGTCTGACTTCCGGGCCGAGGAGGCGAATGACATTCTCGCGATAATCGACCGTGCGGCTCTGGAAGGAGACGAGGGGTGACCCAGTTCTACAAATGGATGCTGCCGGGGCTCGCGACGCCGACGCAGAATAAGCCGTGGCCCGTAGGCGTGGGCGAGTGGACGCCCGACGAAAGGCCGATCCTGTGCGAGTCGGGCTGGCACGGGATGGGGGAGCAGGACGTTCTCACTCACCTTCCGTACCAGGTCGGCGTTCAGTTGTGGGTGGTGGAACGGAGGGGGGAGGTAGTCGAGGGTGACGACAAGTTCTGCGCCGAGTCCATGCGCCTGACGTATCACGTCGGGACGACGGACGAGAGAAACCTGCGTCTATTCGCCGCCGACTGCGCCGAGGACGTTCTTCACCTGTACGAGGACAAGTACCCTAAAGACGACCGCCCGCGCAGGGCCATCGAGGCGGCTAGGGCCTACGCCCGTGGAGATATTGGTGCCTCAGCCTGGGCCGCAGTCAGGGACGCAGTCAGGGACGCAGCCTGGGCCGCAGCCGGGGACGCAGCCTGGGCCGCAGCCGGGGCCGCAGCCTGGGCCGCAGCCTGGGACGCAGCCTGGGCCGCAGTCAGGGACGCAGCCTGGGCCGCAGCCGGGGACGCAGCCTGGGACGAAGCCAGGGCTCGCTACTCCAACTGGCTCGTCTACCGGCTTTGGGGCGGGGAAGGAGACGAGGAGTGAGGCGGACAGGAATCAAGCGAAAGAGGTCGAAGTACGAGGACGAGCTGAACCAGGCCCGAGAGGCGGTCTACTACCGCTCGGGGGGAGTCTGTGAGGGGTTCCAGTTCGCCCTATCGACGATGGGCGAGCGGGCGATGAACGTCTATCCGTTCACGGAGTGTCGAGTTAAGGCCCAGCACGTCCACCACCGCAAATACCGAAGCCGGGGCGGGAGCAACGATCTAAAGAACCTTCTTCACGTCTGTTACCAGTGTCACGCCTGGATTCACCGGAACGGGGGATTCGGACAACCGGCGAACCTGATGGGGTTGGCCCTTAGTGAAGGAGAAGAGGAGTGAGTGAGGAACCGAAGGACTTCCCGGATTATGAGCCGACCGTGGTCGTCTCATGGCGGTGCATGGACTGTATGTGGGTGGAGCAGCAGCCGCTGTTCGCCTTTGAGGCCGAGGGAATGTGGGACCTGTTCCACGGGAGGGCGACGTTCCACCGCTGCGGTGCGGGGTCGGACCTCGAGGCTCAGTTGCGGTCCGAGCACGCCAAGTTCCCCCTCTACTGACCATGAGCCTGTTCGACCTCGAGGTGGTTCCGAGAGAACTATCTCCCAGAGAGAAGTTCGAGGAGTTCCACCGGGATAATCCCCACGTCTACCGGGAACTGAGGCAGTTGGCCCTCGACCTGGTGGAGTTGGGCCACGAGAGAATCGGGATAGGGATGCTGTTTGAGGTCCTTAGGTGGAAGAGGGCACTACGAACTACCGACGACGACTTCAAGCTGAACAACAACTACCGCGCTAGATACGCCCGGCTCCTGATGGAAAGGGAGCCTAGGCTGGCGGGGAAGTTCGAGATTCGCCAGATTCACGAGGGGGACGCATGACCCGATTCCGCGAGGCCGGACTGACCGGGAGGGCACCGCGCCAGGTCGCCCCGCCCCTCGATCGACTGTGGGTTCCCAGAGCCTCAGCGGTCCTCCCCGAGACCGTCGTAACCCCGCCTATCCCCTGGACCCCACTGGGCAACGACCGGGTGGGAGACTGCGTGGAGGCGGCGACCGCTCACGCGATTCAGGCGGCGGAGTGGACGCTATCGAGCACCTACGTCCCGTTTCTCACCAGCCAGGTCGTGGACACCTACAACCTGTATAGGAGGGAGTACGACCAGGGAAAGGACCTAGGAACCCTCCCCGAAGTCTTTGAGACCTGGGTGGAGAAGGGCCTGTGGGGATGGAAAGGTGACTACGCCACCGTCACGACCGACGAGCCCACGCTGAAAGCAGCGATCAACGAGTTCGGGAACGTCCTGCTCGAGGTCGTCCTGCACGACTGCGACGCCACGGCGTACGAGTACGGGCGTCCCTGGACGGTTGAGCGAAGCCCCGGAAACATATACGGACTGCACGAGATAGCCCTGGTGGGCTACAACCGATCCTGGTTCGAGGCCGTCACCTGGGGAACCGTCATCAAGGTCTCTCCGAGATGGGTAGCGGACTACACGAGCCTCGCCACGAGCCTGAAGGACCTCGTGAGAATCTCATAAGGGGGAATAATGTTGAGAAGGTTGTCGGCCCTCACCCTCGGACTCATGGGGATGACGGCCCACCACGCAGTTCAGGCCATCCGATTCGGCGTGGAGCCGGTGCGCATAACCCACGCGGCTCTGGTGCGCTGGACGCGGGTAGCGATCTGTGAGGAAGGGGGATGGCACAACGTCGATGGCCCCACCTACTTCGGATCACTGGGATGGACCTGGGCCACCTGGCAGCAGTTCCGGAGAGCGGACTTCCCGAAGAACGCCTACCACGCCACCGTCGCCCAGCAGGTCTGGGCCGCGCAGAGGTTCGCCGGTCACTACGGCTTCGTCCCGGACCGCTTCGGCTGCTACTCCTACTGAAAGGGATGAGAATGACCGCGTTTCTAGCCGTTGTCCTGGCCTTCGCGTCCGGTTTCTGCTTCGGGAGGCTTAGAAGGAGGAAGTAGCCCAGCTCGTCATGCCCCTCTAAGGAACCCTACAAAATGTCAACTTGCCGCGACTGCCACAAATCCTGGACCGGACTTTCCGCTGGCCACTGCACGGTCTGCCACGAGACCTTCTCGAGCGCCT
>JAEHJW020008426.1_pt1 | contig 18106 bp, 18 predicted proteins | sample 9271431 | NCBI WGS metagenome assembly JAEHJW02 | reverse complement strand
CGCTGACGGAAATGGTGGGCGCCGCTTGGCCGGTAAGGGTGAAGTCCGTGGCGAACGGCCCCTGCTGCCCGGCACCGGCTTCTTCGCTGGCGAATGACCAGTTGTAGACGTTGCCGTCGGCCAGCACCCCGGCTGGCAATGCCAGTGACCACGACGCGCCCGGTGCGGTCGAAACCGGGTTCCACACGATTGTCGATTGCAGCGCGCTGGTGCCCGCGTTCCAGTAGTTGTAGGAACCGGACGACGTTTTGATACGGAAGGCGTAGCCAGTCTGCGTCCCGCCGTCGGTCGGGTTGTACGTCGCGCTGAACGTTACCCCCGGCGCGACATCGGCGGTTGACGCATTGGCCGGGGCGGTAAGAGTCGGCGCGGCGGGGGGTGGGGCCTGCGCCGTCAGCGCGAAGTCGCCCGCGAACGGCCCCTGTAGGTTCGCACCAGACTCTTGGCTAGCGAACGACCAGGTGTACGAGTCGCCGTTGGTCAGGGCGTTGGCGGGCAAGACCACGCTGAACGGGTTGCCGGGGGCCACGTTGCTCGGGTTCCACACGATGCTACTACTCATCGCTTGCGCGGCAACGTCCCAGTAGGTGTACGCTCCGCTATTGGCCGAGAAGCGCATGGCAAAGGCGTTCTGATTTTGGCCGTCCGTCGAGTTGTACGTCGCGCTAAAGGTCGTACTGTTGCCCGCGTTAATCGTCGCCGTGTTCGCCGGGGCAGTGAGCGTCGGGGCGCTGGGGGCCGACACGGGGAAGACGGCAATGGGTCTAGTGGCGTTGGTGGCTGTTGGCAGGGTGCCCGCCGTCCAGTTGATGCCGTCACTCGAATACGCGAAAGCCGTCGTGTTGTTGTTGGCGAGTGCAACGAATCGGCCATTTGTGTAAGCAACTTCGTACCACACCTGCGACGATGGTAACGTCATCGAAGTCCAAGTCACGCCATCGTGGGAGTATGCGCCTAACGATTCGGGAGCCGACGATGTGCCCATTCCGACGCAGATATAAGTGCCGTTGCCATAGGCCACGCCGTTCCAGTAAAACGAATACGGCATCGCCTGAGTCGTCCACGTCACCCCGTCCGGGGACGTGAGTATGCTAGCGGTCTTGTTGGCGGCGGTGGCGACGTACTGCCCACCGGCATAAATGACGAAGCGGTAACCGACGCCAGCCGGGCCGGTCGTCCAGGTAATGCCGTCCGGGGACGTTATCGTGTCCCCGCTCTGGTCACATACGGCGTAGAACTGAGAGCCAGTCCAAATGAGGGGCGTCCAGTATTGAGAGGCCCCCGCGCTGGGGATGGTCATCGCGGTCCAGTTAATCCCGTCTGTGGAATACGCCCCGGTCGTTGACCCGGACGCGCTGCTGGATAGCGCGACGTATTTGCCGTCACCGTAGGCGATGGAGCACCAAGTAAGATTAGCGGGCAATGTTGTCGCAGTCCAGGTAAGGCCATCCAGTGAGTAGGCGCCTGCGTTACCCGAATCCACGGACACCCACCTATCCGGGCCACGACAGGTGTATGGGTTGAGGATGCCCACAGGAGGCCCCACCGATTGCCAGTTCACCCCGTCTGCTGATACCATGTAGGTTGAGTCAGCCCAGGTAACAAAAAGGATGGGAGCACTCATCGTCGCGCCGGTCGCCTTCGCGGTCTGCGCAGCACGAGCGAGCCCAACATCCTTGATTATGTAGTTGCCATTGGCGTCGAAATGCTCGCGGACCTTAGCGAAGCGGTCACGCGGTACACCGTTGGCGGCGGTGCTGGGGGCCTTGAACGCGTCGGCTTCCCCGTTCCACCACCTGATGAACGCCGCGATGAACTTCATTTTCAGACCTTCCCCTCGTTGCGATTATGCCGTTCGACCTCGATCTCGGCGGTAAAGGTCGGGTTCACACCTGCGTTAGCGGCCAGATTCGTCAGGACCGCCAGCGGCGTTACCGTGAACTGGTCACTACGAAGCGACGTTCCGCGTCCCCGTGCGTCTGAGATCTCAAGGACGATGCCAGACTCGATAACTACACGACTTGCGCCGAAACCCCAGCCGTCGTCAGCGGGCTTGTACGCCGCCCTGGCGGACGCTGACAGTTCCGAAGCCCAGTAGCCACGAGCGCTGATCGGGCACAGCCAGGGGGCCGTCAGGGGGTCAAGGGCGACGGGCTGCAACTGCGCCCCGCACTTAGGGCACGTCGTCGCGTAGGTCGGGGCTTGGGGCGTCGGAGGCGTCACTGGGGGCGTCGGGACATTGCTCATGCCGCCCCCCTCGCTAGTGCGGCCTGCAAGGAGGGTAGCGTGGCGCCGATGGCCCCACGAACTGCCCCGACGACGGCTTCGGGGCTGCTGTGACCCTGGGCGTTGATGTTGAACACGATGGTCTGTCCCCCGAACTTCCCATTAGGCACGACTGTACCCGACTGGCTAGGGACGAACAGTTCCGGCCCCTGTTCGCCCACGATGTAGGGGGTGCCCGCCTGGGCCGGTCCACCGTTCGCCAGCAGGCCGCCGAGGGTTAGTACGCTGCCGATACCGTGGACGACGCCGTTCACGATGCCGCCGCCGACTTTGCCAGCGAACCCCGCGATCTTGCCGAGGGCGCCGAGGGCGTCGCCTACGGCCTTGATGATATCCCCGATCCCCGTCTTGATCGCGTCGAAAATCGGCTTGATAACATCCCATGCGCCCTTGACGACTATGTGCAGCGCACCCCAGACGACGCCCCAAATCTTCTGGAACGCGTCTAGGTCGGCCTTGATGCCAGGGCCAAGCCACCGTTCAATCGGCTGGAAGATTTCGGCATCCAAGAAGTGCCACGCATCCAGCGCGATGCGCTTGATGAAGCCCCAAACGGTGTGCCAGTGCTTATACAACTCGTAGGCTATGACGATGACCGCAACGATACCCGCGATCACCAGCGCCACGGGGTTAGCGGCCAGGAACTCCATCGCGCCGCTGACCAGTGCGATGCCCTTCGCCACGGTGATAAGCGTGACGAAGAAGGTCGTCAACGTCACGATGACCTGGGGCGGGACCATCTTCAGGATGCGCCCAGCCCACACTGCAAGCCACCCGATGATACGGAAGACCTGAAGGCCGAGAGGAGCCAGCGCGTCGGCCAGCAACTTCACTGCCGTCCACATGGTCCCCAGGATCTTGCCTAGGTTCGAGAACACCGTGACCATGCCGGACACGAACCCGTGGCCCAACTTGACGTGGTTAAGGAAATGGTTGAGTTCGCCGGTGATCTTGACGAACCACGGGCCGATTTCCTTTGCGCCGACGCCCGCAAACAACTTGAGGAATCCGCCGAAGGCTCCGGCCAGGTTCAGGATGACCTTCCCGAACTCGGTCATTATCGGCCCGACGACCTTGCTCATGCTGCCAACGAACGACTTAAAGCCGCCGGAACCCAGGCCCCGGTCAATGGCGTTGAAGAAGCCGGTCATCGCCGCGATGGCGGGCTTGGCGAACTGGTCCATCAACGGGATCGCCTTAGTCAGCGCCCCAATGAACTTTTCGATCTGGGGCATGATCTGATTCTCCGCAGCACCTAGACCACCTTTACCCGCACCGAACAAGCCCCCAAGGGCGTGTCCGAGCCCGATGGCCCCCGCGCTCATGCCCTTGGTCGAAGCGCCCGTGGAGATCGCTTGGTAGGCCGCATAGCCCTTCATCAAATCGAGGAAGCCCGGCAGCAGCGCCGCCATCGTGCCCGCTGAGCCGATAATCGTGGCGGCGAGACCGCCCGAAATCGCAGCCCCAAATGCGCCCAGAAAGGCCACGCCCGCCGAAGCCCCGATGGGGTTGAAGATGGCCTTGGTGAATCCGCTGTTGCCACCAGAGAAAGAATCAAAGACGCCAGCGCCCCCGCTGGCGAGTTGGCCCAGCATCGCCATAATGTCACGCTTTACAGCGACCTCGGGGTTGCCGGAGCCGGAGTTGAAGCCGATGTTCTGACCGGGGCCGAAGATCGCGTCAGCGATCAACGTCTCCACGAAACTGCCGCCGCCCGACGCACCCGAGCCCAGAGGGATCGCCCCCGAGTGCTCGGGGAAGGACGCGAAGAGCCAGCGAGCAAACGCCGCGTTCATGTCAGCCGGTGCGGGCAAGAGGGCCTTGACGGCAGAATCGGCGCCAGACGCCCCACCAGCCCCGGTTCCCAGAGCGCCCAGGAACGATGCCACGATGGACTTCGCCTCGCCCGCGCCGAGCCCGAGGTTACGCAGGCCCCCCACGAGTTCGCCGCTCGTCGCGCCAGCGCCCAGCAGACCCGCCAGGAGACCGCCATAGCCGCTCGTCCCAATCGCGGAAGTCAGATCCCCAATAACGGTCTCAGCGGCCAACTTGGCTGCACCTTCACCGAAAACTGGCTTGACCTCGAACTCGACGGGGGTGGCGAGGACTTCTTTCTCAGCCTCTACGTCAGCGACAGCCTTATCGTCGAGTTCGGGCTTGACCGGCAGATCAACAGGCTCCTTCGACCAGGCATCAGCCTTCGCGCGTGCCTCGTCCAGCCCTTCGTCGAACTTGGAGCGGTCCAGGCGCAAATAGGCGATGATCTCGCCAGCGTCAAATGCCATGCTAGATCACCCCCCTAGTTGACCGTGAAGCCCATCCCCGCCAGATTGTCAGCGGTCCCGTCAACGACTTCGTACTGTTCTTCGGGATTCCCGTACTCCCACGCGAAGCCTTCGAGGTAAAGCCGATACTCCCACCACGACAGCGCGTGCACTTCCGCGACGCTGAGACCGAGGCGGCGCCGAAACAGATACAGGATGCGCCGGTTGTCGAGGTCGCCAGCGAGCGCGTCATACCGCTCGCCTAGCCTTTTGGGTCAGTGAACTCCGAGAGCAACCACTGGATGAAGGCCCGGAACAGACGCACCGGCAACCCCGCCAACTGATCGGCGGTGATGACGCCCGAGCACAGCGCAGAGGTCGCTTCGTACAGACGCTTGGTGAGGCCGGTCTCGTCAACGATGGTCGCGTCCGTGCCTTCGGTCGCTGTCGCCAGGTCCCGTGCGACTGCGACAAACGCCTCGAAGGCGCCCGCCGTGGGCTCGGGGATCGTCCCGTCCGGGATGCCCCACTCGGACATCCCCGAATAGGCCAGGGGCTCGACTGCGTTGCTGGCGTCGAAACCCATCAGACCACAGCCGCCGTGATGTCGTCGATCTCGATGGCGCTGGGGGCGCAGGTGGCCGTGAAGGTCGTCGGGTACAAGCGCGGGGACTTCACGCGCATGTATTGGGTCTTGACCTTCCCAGCGGCCACCATCGACGGGATGTAGACCTGGCGCTGGTAGCCGAACGAGTTGACCCCGTAGAACACGACGGCAACCGCCGTGAGAGCGTCGGCCAGGTTCAGCGTGGACAATCCAGGCGTGGACGCCGACGCTGCCGTGGTGGTGATCGTGCCGCCGCCGTAGGCGTTCTGCATGTTGGCGATGGTGTCTTCCGCGAACGTGATGTCGATGGTCACGTCCAACGTGTCCGGCGTGATGAGGACCGGCGTGGACTGCTCCTCGACCCGGATCTCCCCCGTCTTGCGGTCCACGTTCAGTGTCACGCCGGTTTCCGTGAAGCCCGACGCAACCCAGGGCGTAGTCGGGGTGGCCCACGAGGTCGCGCCCGCCGTGGTGGGCACAGACGGCTTAGCGGTGCCGACCGGGGCGATGTAAAGGCTCGCCACGCCGACGATGACGTTCGATGCAGTTCCCACGTTCTACCTCTTCACAATCTGGACGCCCGCTAGGGCGCCGGTTGAGATCGCCTGGTCAGCGAAGTTGGACGGCACGGACGTACCCGTGCGCTGGATCTTTGGGCACCCCGGAATACTGGGGTCGAAGAAGTCGATGTTCCACGGGCTTTCGATGGCGAGAACCACCTCGCCCGACCCGGCCACGACCGGTGCCACAGCGACTTGTGGTGCCCCAACGATGGAGTCGGCGGAGGCGTCTGGCAGGTCCGCAATTACGGACGCCGGTGGCTCCTCGGTCTTAAGAATCACCGGCGACTGGTCCGGAACGCCCTGGGTCGGTCCGGTCGGAATCTCGACGGGACCGGGCAGGTCAGAAGATGGCACGGTGCTCACGCGGGCGACTCTACGGGCACACGGAAACCGGAAGGGGGCATCAGACGGCCACCATCAGAAGATACGACACCATGTAGGTCGTGCGGTTGTCCACGTCGCGGTCGAAATACTGGGGCGGCCCGGACGACGGCTCGACGCCCAGGACGTAGGTGGTCCCCATCGTGAAGGACGACTCGTGACTGGACATGAACGCGTGCAACTTCAGCGCCAGGGCTTCAGCGGCGGTGTCGCTTACGTCGCGCACGCGACAGTGAATGTGTGTGGACTCGAAGGCCCCGTCCAGGATCGGCGCGGTGCCACCGGCCACGCTGATCGCAATAGCCTGATTCGGCCCATCTTGCAGCCGATTCAGTTGAATCGGGGTCGTCAGGCCGTTGGCAGTGACGAAATCAGTCTCAAGATACGTCTGGAGGTCGGCTAGGGACAGGCTCACACGATCCTCCCGAGGTGCGGCAGCGTGCGACGCGTCCCGGCGTCACCGGCCCTACGGATGGCCTTGATTTCCGCTTCGGACAAACGCGGGACCAGGGCCGGGGTGTAGAACACAGGCTCCCCGTGGTCGCTGACCTTGATCGAGGTGGAGTTGTGCAGCATCCCAAACTCGACCGGCGCGCGCATGAACACTTGATCGCGCATCTCCAGGGCGATACGGATGGTGGAACGGACCAGGCCCCCGCGCAGGGCTTCGCGCGCCCACTCCGCGAATGTTGAGTCGCGTTTTTCTGGGATCTGGCCCGACAAAAACTGCGCCTCGCCACCGTGGGGGTGGTCGAACTCGACGGAGAACTTGTGCTTCGAGCGCCCAGGGATCTGGTCCGGCGTGCCGTCGATCCAGTGGGCGTAGACCTGGTTTACTGAGATTTCGGCTTCGAGGACCCCATGCCCGACGATGGCCTTCAGTTCATCCACGGCTTCGTCAAACGACTTCATCGCGTCAGCGCCTTAATGCCGACCAGTTCCCCGGCGACGGTACGCATGTCCGTAAGCGCCACCACTTCGCGCCCGTCCAGCAGGTCCCCTACGGCGACCGTCGCCGTGCCCAACAGCGTGATTTCGTTGGTGGCCGTCGTCACTTCCCCATCCTTGCCGATGAGGTCCTTTAGCCGCTGCACCTTGCGGGCGGCCAACGTGACCGCTGCCGCGTAGGTGGGGTCGTCGCGCGTGTCGGTGGACGTGATCTTCTGCCATGACACCGACTGATTGAGCAGCCCGGCGATGTTCACCGCGCTCAGACCGAACTCATGTTCAGGAACGCGTCAGTGTGCGCGCTCGGGATCTGGAACGGCGAGATAAGCGCCGACATGATGCGGTCCAACTGCGCCGGGACAGAACCCTTTTCGCCGGTCCAGTGGTTGTATTTGACCGACGCCCCCGACACACTTTCGGAATCGATCTCGACGTTCTGCGCCCACGCGAGCATCCGGTAATACTCCAAACAGACGTAATCGACGATCTGCTGGGGAACAACGCCCTCGTAGTCCAGGAAGAATACGCCAGGGCGCTGTACCGTGACCAACACCGGACTCGGCGTGGCGATCATGTTGGGCCAGCCGTACTTGAACGTGCGCGGCCATTCGCGTTCCTGGGTGACGATGAACTTCACCCCGTAGAAGGGGCCTTCCTCGTCCACGGCCATCGAGGCTGCCAACGCCACGCCCTCGGCCACCGGCAGCGCCGAGCCGCTGGGAAGGGTTGAGAACTGCGGCCAGCGGGCCTGTAGCCACGCAACGGCGTTCGCCGCAGAGATGTACGAGCCCGGCGCCGCTGCCGACGCGGGGACGTAGGTGGGGTCAACGTAGGTGCCGACGGGGTACGAAAAGTTCGCGGTGAAGGACACCACCGCGAGTGACGTTGCACCAACGGCAGCGGCAACTGTCGCCGTGGTCGTCTGGGTGTTCGCGCCCGACACCAGCGTCACCACATCCCCGACCGCCACGGGCGACGTAAGCGCCGTGACGGTCAGGGTGGTGTAGGGGCTGCCGACGACCAATGCTGCGGCAAGGGTGGCGTTCGACCCAACGATGGGGGCCGACTGCTGATCCGGGTTGACGATGCTCACTAGAGCGCCGCCTTGATCTCCTCAGCCGTCTTATCGACCAACTTGATCGGAGAGCCCGTCTTACGTAGGGCGTGCCCAATGCGGGGGTCAATGATCTGGCCCTCAGTAAAGCGGTGAATCAGGTGCTCGAACCGCGCCAGGAAGTCGCGCATGGCGACGTAGTGCTTGGACGGGTCGGGCAGGTCGGCTATCGGAACCGCCTCCACAGGCGTCGCCGGGACCACCGGAACGGGTGACGGAGCCTGTACGGGCTCAGCCTCCGCAACCTCCGGGGCCTCAACTGGCGCCTCCGTCCCCTTCGCCGCGCTTTCGCTAGGCTTCACGTCTGCCACTAGGGTAGTCCTTTCTTCCAACTCTGGGAAGGCGGTGTTTCAACAGGCGGAGAATCTGCCCGTTCTGGGATCTCCCCAGACACCATGCCGCCATCCTCAGAACCTAGGCGTGCTCCACCACAACGGCCCGCTTGTAGGCAGCCGCGTCACCCGTCAGGATGTCGGTGCCGACAGTGTAGCCGCCGACCCACGACCAGGTGCTTGTGAGGACCTGGCCCAAGCGGTCGAGCGGTGCACGCAGGATCCGCACGACGCCCGCGATCATGTCCACCTGGACGGTCGAACCGGCCTGCATCGCCGTGATGAGGTCCGCCATCTCCGAGAACGGTGCCTCGATGAGCGAGCCGTCGCCCGAAACGATGGGACGGTAGACCTCGACGCCGCCCTGGTTGACCTCGGTCGGGGTCACGGTGTTCAGAATCCAGTCGATGCCCGCGAAGCGGCCCATGAACTCGGCGCCGTCGCCCATGCTGTCGCCCGGCGTGAAGTCACGGTAGGCGGGGCTGTCGGCGCGGCCACGGTAGGCCAGCAGGAAGTTGTTGTCCTGGAACAGTTCATCGACCGTCTGCGGGTGGACGTGGGCCGTGTACGCGCCCTTGATGCGGGGCACGTTCTGGGTGCGCAGGCGCGTCACCGCCGACTGGAACACCGAGAGCGTAGCGAGGTCGCTGGACGTGATCTGGTTGGCCGAGGCGCGGCTGTTGGGCCGGATCTGAACCGGGCCGATGGACGACACCACCGCCGCACCGTTGGCGACCGTCGCTGCGGTGCCAAGGGTCAGGGTGCCCGTCGCCACGTCCACGCCGACGACCGTGTTCGCCACACCACCGATGGTGATGTTGAGCGGGTAGGTGGCCGAGACCGGGACCAGCGTCGGGGTCGCCTGGCCCGTCAAGCCCTCGGCGGCGTTCGAGCCTGAGGTCGAGAGGTCGGTGACAGCGTACTGGAAGCCTGAGGCGTCCGCCACGACCAGCGTGGTCGAAGCGGAAGTGCCAGCGGTCGCGTAGGTCGTCCCTTCACCGAACGCGGCGTAGAGAGCCTGCTGCGCGAGCAGGTTCTTGGACTGCGCGGCCTGGATCGCCAGGATCTTGTTGTCCTCCAGGAACTTGCTGGCAAGCGCCATCGCGCTCAGCAGCATATTCGTGTCGATGGAACCAGCGTACTGGTCCATCTTGACCTGGTACTGCTCGAACCCGTAGGTCGAGGCCGAGGCGTCCGAACCCGTCACCGGGGTCGTGCTCGGCGTCATCAGGCCCGACTTGGTGAAGATGCCCGTGGAACCCACGGCACCGGCCCACGGCTTGACCTGAGCCAGCGAGCCGTAGAGGAGGGCGGGCTGAAGCGCGCTCTCGAAGGTGCGGTCTAGAAGACCGTTCTGGAGGATCTCCTGCAACGAGGCAGGTACGACTTCACGGAAGCCCATGTGCTGATAGTCCTTTCACGACTACTTGAGGCCGTACCGAGCCAGTTCCTTCTCAAACTGCTCAGCCGGTGCGTCTTTGAAGTTGACGGGACCGGGACCGCCCTGAGACGCATTTGGCGGGGAGAACTTCTGGCCGAACCACTCCGGGCTCTGCGCCTGCAACTCCTTCACCGCATCCTCGATGCCGGTCACGCTCTCGCCTTCTACTGCGAGTTTGGACGTGTCTACGAGCCTCAGTGCCGCCCCCGCGCGCTCCGGGTTGATCCCAGCGTCCCTTAACGCCAGGCTGACGGATGACGTGATTAGCGCCCGGTGAGCCTCGGCCTTTGCGGCCTCAGCCTCGGAACGCAGCCTCGCGGCCTCCTCCTGCGCCTTCTGCAACTCTGTCTTGTTTGCCTCTTCCGCTTCCCGAGCGGCCTGCACGACCGACTCGATGGCTTCAAGGTTCTCGACTCCGAACTTCTTGAGCAGTTCCTTCTCCGCCGAAGAACGTCCGTCCTTGCGAGCGTCGCCCGCAACCCGGTCCATGTCTTCCTGCGTGAACTTCCCGTTGCCTGCCGCCTTCACGAGTTCGCGGGCCTTCGCCTGCTCCTCGTCCCTGGCTGCCTGCACGGCTGCTTGCAGTTCCTCATCTGTTGGCACGTTGTCCCCTGGTTCAAACCCGCCCAGTCGCGGTCACGGGTGACGGTAGACGACGGCCAGCAAGGTAAGGGGGCACGCCCAACCTCTGTTGGTGGCGGGAACCGGAATCGGACCGATCTCTCTGGGTTATGAGCCCAGACGGGGAACCGTCCCCTGCCTCCCGCATGTCATCAAGTCAGGCCGATGGTATCAGGGGCGCACCGGGGAAGGGGGGACCGGGCGTGCAACGACAGTTGTGGACTACTATATTGCTGCTGATGTACCACCCGCCAGACGATTCGAGGTTGTAGACATGGCCCGACCACTCCCGACGACTCACCTTGACGACGCGATCCAACTCTATGAGTCCTCGGATCTCGGCTACCGCGTGGTCGCGCAACGATTCGGCGTCTCCTGGCGTGTTCTGCGCGACGCGCTCATCGAACGTGGCACCCTGCGCTCCGGCGCCGAGGGAACGCGCCTCGCCCGCGCCAGGGGAGAACGCACCAGGCGCGCCGAAGCCGACATCGACGAGATCGCCCGGCTCTACCTCAGCGGTGTGAGCGAGGCCGAGATCGCCCGCACAGTAGATTTCACCCGCGAGCGCGTCAAGAACATCCTGGTCAGGGCCGGGATTGAGCGTCGTTCCGTCGCCAAGGCCAATCGGCTGATGATGACCCAACGCAGCCCCGAAGAGAACCGGCGCAACACCGCCGCCGCCCACGCCGCCGTCCGAGGCGCCCCCATGACATTCGACGAAAAGTGCCGTCGAGCCCAACTGCGCCACGGGAAAGTCCCCTTCAACGCCTACGAACTGCTCTACGCCGCGTGGCTGCGCCTGCGCGGGCTCAACCCCGTCCACCAGCACGCCGTTGGCCCCTACAACTGCGACCTCGCTTGTGGCACCGTCGCCGTGGAAATCTTCGGGGGCAACTGGCACGGAACGGGTAAGCACGCCGCGACGTTCGTTGAACGCTCGAACTACATCCTCGATCAAGGCTGGACGCTGGTAGTCGTCTGGGTCAACCAAGGCACAAAGCGCCTCGGGGAAGGAAGTGCGGACTACATCGCTGCCCTCGTGGAGCAGGCCAGCAGCGACCCATCCCTCCGAGGTCAGTATCGGGTGATTTGGGGTGACGGCCAGGAAGTCCCCACTGAGGGTAGAGAACTCCACGAGTTCGCCACTGTACCATCGCGTCGTCGTGCCCCTCACGGCGGGTGAGACGACCTGGGTGCCTGCCGGGAAGCAACGAGGGTGGACCGCCCCCGGCAAACCGATGACCGGGATACGGTCGGCGCGGTAGTTCATCCCGTTAGCCCACCGGCAGGCAGGCGTGGTCTTGTCATCAATCACGGCGCGCCAGCCGAGAAGGGGCACCTTGTCAGTCTGTTCCTCGGTGCGGTCGTTAAGCAGTTTCGCGGCAACGTCGCTCAGCGCCGCAGCCCGGTCACGCCGGGCCTCCGCCGCCACCTGGCGCTCGAAGTACCCTTCTTCCACGTCTTCGGCGTGCTGCACGTCCTTCGCCGCCGCCAAGCGCTGCGCGGCGCCGACGATGTAGAGTGCCCGCCATGCGGCAGCCTGCTTGAACTCGTGCCGTCGCATCGGCCCCGGTGGGCCTGTCCCCAGGTCCGGTTCGGGGATCTCCTGGGAAGTCAGGTTCGCCAGCCACACCGCGACTTCGACGGGCAGCCCCCACAGTTCCAGGGCCGCACGGATGCCGAGCATCAGACCATAGCCGACCGCTCCGGCTGCGAACAGCGCCGTGACCGCGCGCAGCAAGCGCCGGTCGCGCTGGGTCTTGGCGCGTTCCTGAACCGTCCCCTCGTCGGGCGGCGGTTCAGACCGGCGTTGCGCCGCTGTCAATGCCGTCCCCCGTCAAGTCCTTGTCCGGCTCGTCGAGAAGCGCCTGGAGGCGTGCGGGCAGCGGCGTCCCGGCCATGCCCGGACCCTTGCCAACGAACCCTTCGGCCTCGATCCGCGCCACTTCCTCTTCGATCTCCGCGTCACTCCACGTCGGGTGGATCGTCTTGACCAGGGTTTCCGTCGATGCGGCGACAGCCTGGCGCAAGAACAACACTTCCTGGGCGCCATCGAGGGCGTCGTCGGGCAACCCGTCACCTAGTTGGATGCTAGGCAGCCGTTCCGCGACATGGGGTGAGCCGTCGGCCATCGCCAGGGCCGTCCCAATCGCATACCCGAAGGCTTCCAGAGCCATGTGTTCCTTCTGGGAACGGTTAAGCAGCGTCCGCAACTGGCTCAACTTCATCGCGTAGCCAGACACGGCACGCTGGATCGACGCCGTGTGGCCCTCAATCCCCCAGGTCAGCGGGGCGTACCCGGCAACCGTGACCATCATTTGCGTCAGGTGGTTGACGTACTGGATGTGCTGTACGAAATCGACTTTGGGGTCAACCGTCTTGATCAGGTCCATCCCGTTGGTCCCGATGGCGGGGCGCATCCGGCTTCCGCCGACGATGTGGTAGCCATCCAGGTCCAACTTGCCCGTTTCGTCCAACATCGACCGATCAACGAAGGTGTGGGGCTGTGACTTGCGCGTGCGGTTCAGCAGCAGACTTTCGGCTTCGTTCAGCGTGTCAAAGACTGGGCCAAGACCCATCAGGTCGCTTTCGGCGCCCGGAATGTTCTCCCACGGGATCAGCGTGGGGCGGTCAAGCCCCGTGGCAACCTCCTGGGGCAACGACGCGAACGGGGCGAACTTGCTCAGCGCGACTTCCTGGCCCAACTCGCCCTCGGTGCCCTCGTAGAGGTTGTAGCGCACCCAACCCGTAGTGTGCTCCTCGAACAGCCGGTACAGAACCTTAGAGTCCGGCGCCGCCTTGCGCGTGATGATGACGGTGCCACCGGCGTAGAACGAACCGTGGCGGATGTCCCACAGGATGTTGTCCTCAGGCACCAGGGCCAGCAGCGGAATCTTGGCGTCGATTTCGGGGTCCCGGATGACGCGGATGCCCAGACGCCCTTCACGCGCCACCTGGACCCCCCCTTTGACGGCGAACGCCCCAAAGTCGTTGACCTGTTCGATCTTCGCCAGCAGCTCCTTATCGCTGGTGGACGTGACGCGGGGGGTGGTCGAGAACAGGAGAGCAGCCGAGAAACGGCAGAGTTCACGGGGCCACGGGACCGGAATGTAGGTCTCCACACGCGAATTGTTGGTGGCGATGTTCGGGTTCGCCTGGATCATCTTGACCCGGTTGTTTTCGTAGCGGTTGCGGTAGCCCTCGATCTGGTTCCAGTGGTCCCGGACCTCCATCGGCGGCCAGGTCTCCTCTTTGGAAATCGTCTTACGTAGTCTGTCCAGGACGCCCATCAGACGGCCACCCTTTCATCAAAACCACCGAGCACGTCGCTTCGGCTGGCAAAGTACGCTGTCGCGGCGTCAACCGTGTGGTCACTCCCCTTGGCAGGCTTCTCCCCGTCTGGCTCGTAGTGATACGCCTTCGAGTCAACGCGCAGACCGGGACACGCCGGGGTAAGAATCTCCCGTCCCTGCTCCAAGAAGTAGTTACGGGTTTGGATTCCCACCTTCTTGTAGGTGGCGAAAGGCACCGGCTGAACGTAGGTGCGGACTCCGGTTTCTTCCAACACCCGCGCCAGTGTCACGTTTTCGGATGCCCCCGCCGCGTCGCAGTAGATCGTCTGGACGTTCCAGTCCCGGCAGGCGCGGGCAATCAGGTGACACCGCTCGCGCAACTCAATGCGCTCAAAGACCTTCTCGTACACCCACGCGACCTTCCCGTCAGGGGTCTCAACGCAGACCTCCATCGCGGTATAGAGCCAGCCCCAGTCCAGTCCTGCTTCAGAGGGGTAGGTGTTGTGCACAATGATCGGCACGCCCGGCACCGTGGGGCGCTTGATGGTGGGAGAGGGCATCGTGAAGGTCTTACCGGCTTCGGCGGCAGCATCCAACTTCGCCCCGTCGAAGACGGCGCCCGAAAAGGCCATCGGGGACGCTTCGTACTCCTGCTCGAACACCTCGCGCGGCAGGTTCCGCTTCGCCTCTTCCACTTCGGCGGGGTCGATGAAGGGGTTGTCCAGCGTCCGGAACCGCCAGGACTCCCACTGGTCGTTGTCCGTTTCCAGGGCGTTGCGAAAGCGATGGTAGAACCAGTTTTCGCCGTTGAAGGTGCTGATGAGCAGGGCGTCGCCCTTGTGGTCCGACAGCGCCGGACGCACGGCCTCAGTCCACACCCGTTCGTCCAGGAACGCCGCCTCGTCCAGCACCGCGCAGACCAAGCCTTCACCGCGCAGGTTGTCCCAACGCTCGCCGGACCGGAACAGGATCTTGGACCCGTTCGGCAGGTAGATTTCACTTAGCGTCCGGTTCACTTCCCGGTGTTGGCGCGGGATGATGGACGAGATCTGGTCCAGTCCGATGCGGCTTTGGCTGTGGCTGGGGGCCACCCACAGGCCGACTGACTTGGGCTTCGATGTGACGGCGACCATGATCTTCGCCATCCCCAGCACAGTGTTGTGCGTTACCAGCATTTCACGCCCGACGAGGTACAGCGAAGACGGGTGATCCACTGTGATGCAACACACGGGCACGCTCGGCACGGGTCGAATGTCCTTGACCGTCCGCGTTGTCAAGCCGGTAGGCCGTCCAAGGAAACTGCGGTCACGAACGCGCTTTCTGGCAAGATAGCCACCTCCAGAACGCGCCGACCAGGTGACGCGGAACTTCGGCCCAACGTCGCGTCCGTTCAGCATCGCGCGCTCACGGCTCATCGTTGCGCGATGCCCGAGACTGCGGACCAGTTCGAGGTAGGAGAGCGCCAGATTCTCCTTCACGGTAGTGAGTTCGATGCCCCCCGTACAGTGATCGACGTAGCCATCCGTATCAATGAGCCCAGCGAGCAGATCCTCGCGCTGGGAAACTGATGCCCGCAAGTACAAGGGTGGGATGTGCTTATTACCGAGAAGTCCAAGATCCTTCAACGTCGAGTGCAGACTGGAGTTGCCCTCGAAGGTCCCCCGCGCAGAGCGTGAACGCGGGGCACAGCCAACGGAAACGGTAAGAGCGCGTCCATGCACCGGGCGCTTGTCGCTCGGGGTCACAGAGCAGCCACGAGCGCCGAGCAACCCAGAAAGTTCGTCGAAGTCCTGAGGCCCAAAGGTGACGCTTCCGTGGTAGGACGAACCATCGCCAAGCCAGACTCCGAGCACATAGGGGTCGATTGGGAGATCGGCTTCTGGGAGTTGGAGAGGCCGCGCTTGGGGCATCTCCCAGTTCGACTCCCCAGAAACCCTCAACTTCTCGCTCATCTCACGGGTGGTGACGACCCCGAAAGGCTTGTCGTTACCGTTGCGGCGGTCCTTGCGAGGTCGGGCGGCCCACTGGTGGTCCGCGTCGGCCACGACACTGCCGCCGTGGTGAAACTCGACCTCATAGCAATCGCGCCCGTACTGGGGACCCGTCACGAACGTAACCGTTGTGACAGACCCGTCTTGGCTGAACACTTGATCGCCAACCTTGAGTTCGCCCATAGTGGTCCAGCCGTCCGGGGTGGGGACTGGCGTATCGAGGGCCAGTGCCTTCCCGAACCTTCTCCCAGCGGCGACTACCTTGAACCGCGCCTCCGACTCCCACACTTCGCGCTGCGCCGGGTGCAGTTCCAGGTGGAACTCCCAATCGCCAGACGAGGCTTGACCGATTCGCTCGATACCGGATTTTCGCGGGCTCACGAAGGCACCCACTGCCCCTTGGTGATGCGCCCGTGCAACCCGCAAATGCGGCACTGGATGGGAGGGAAGATCGTCAAGGGTTGGCTTTTGACCAGAAACCAAGATTTGTCATCGGTCAGGTCGATGCGCCGGAACTTCGCGCGCTGGGCAGCGTGCAGATGCGGCGTCTTCTCGGCCAGTGATTCCACCCCGATGCACTCGTGCCAGAACTCGATGTGGGACTTGTCCGGGGCTAGCCGGAACTGTGGGGCACTCACGCTGATTCCACCCCAACATCAATCTGGGGCGTGACTTCGGAGCCGCCGATGCGAACGACCACGCGGGTAGGACCATCCTTCTTCTTGGTGCCGTCGCGGTCCATCAAGCCCCTGATCTGGGCGTACTTTTCCGCAGCCTCCATCGTCGTCTTCAGGTACGTCGTCCCGGCGACGCTGTTGATGTTGGCGTCCGCCGCCTCTTCGTGCCGTTCCCAGGACTTCACCATCACCCGCTCGTAGACGCCAGCGATGCGTTCGATCTCGGCCTCGATGTTTTCGGCCCTGGAGCGACGCTTCAGGACTTCACTAGCGATGTCTTTGGACACCGTGGCCTGGGAAAGTCCGTAGCGCCGGGCAATCGCCGCTTGGGAAAGTCCGGTGGCGTACAGCAGGAAGATCTCAGCCCGGCGTTCATCCAGGCTCATCGCCTCAATCTCTTCCTCGGTCGCCACCGGCACTAGGATCTTCGGCACGGGGACTAGATTACGCTGGGCCACTACTTGTGCTTGGGCAGCGGGTGATTGCGCTTCAGTTCCTTGCGAGCCTGGGCGCGAATCTCCGACTTTTCGGCAGCCGTCAGGCCCTTAGCCATGTTCATGTCCATCAGCGCCGCGCGGGCGTGGTCGGCGTCGTTCACCGGGAACGACCGATGCGGGCCAGCAAAATCCTTCGTCGGCAGCGCGTCACGCGATGCCTTGTTGAGTCGTGCCACGATACCCCTTTCAACGAACGCGAACGATACCCTAGACATCAGCAGGAAGGGGGAACTCGCCGGAGTGCGTTTCATAACGCATTTGCGGCCCCTTTTGACGAATAACGCCGACGATGCGGCGTAACGCGACGAAATCCGCCGCAAATCAAGCATCTTGTGACTTTTGACGCGCACGACGACGCTGGGACTTAGCGAACTCCTCGTTACGCTTCTCCCGAAGCATCGCGCGCCGCTGCTCCCCAAAGTAGGCCGGGGTAAGTTGCCATCGCAGGCACTTGCGACACCGTTCCCACTTCGCAGACACATCCACCCAGTAGTGATCACATTCTCCGCGCATCACATCATTGTAGCGCACATGTCAAATTGCGAATGTTACATTTGTGTTACAGTTTTTGATAAAACCGGCGTTTGATACGAATTATGCACTGGACTGCATATTTCGTCCCTGCGCTGACCAGGGACAACACAATCTCGTGATGGTGTCGAAATCTGACCCTCCGCACATCCCCCCTGATGAGCCCCTGATAACTTTGTAGCGCTTGACAAATGCGATTATGCATGATACGATTCGGCCGCTGCCGAAGCGCGTCACCTGCGTCGCGTGACAACAGCAACGCTGCGCGGGTGACTCCCGAGGGATTGACCTGGTGTTCGATCACCTGGGACAGTCGCTACGCGACTGCTACCGCGCCCCTACGGGGCTTGCTTTCAGGCTGGTGCTAGCGTCCGCTGATTCATCTTAGCCTGGTGTGCTGGTGATTGCATGGATCTACAGCATTGGTCGGTCTGGCTTTGGTGGGGTTGTTTCGACACTTGCGAGGTCCCCCCGTCCACAGTGCGCGTGTCGAGCAACCCCCCCCGGGGGGTGGCTCTTGAGGTGTGCAACGTGGTGCTGTGGATGGCTGAGGCGGTGTC
>JAEHJW020002207.1_pt1 | contig 18125 bp, 24 predicted proteins | sample 9271431 | NCBI WGS metagenome assembly JAEHJW02 | reverse complement strand
GTTCCAGGCATTCAACAGAATGGCGATTGTGTGGTTCTTGTTGATGACCGGCCTATTCGCCTATGTGGTGCATCTTGACGGCGGAACGGTACCCGCTACAGCCAACTGGCCAGCGATCCTGATCATCATGTTTGGGCCCTTGGCTTTCGTTCGCGTCCTCCACTGGATCGTGCGCGGTTCATCGCGCTGAGGGTTATTGACTCGGCGCCAGCATCTGCAAGGGCGGCTGTAACTGTTGGTTTCCACCCATGAGGGGAAGTGCTCCGGCAGCCCCTCTCATGAAGGGACTGGGGCCAAGTCGCGGGTCGAAGGCCATGTGCTGATAGAGGTCCGACCCCAGCAATGCTCGCAGACCGATCGGAGTTGCCAGCAAGGGGAAGGTCTTGATGGCGGCAAAGGGGCTGAGTGCTCCCAAACCGCCTTCAAGCTTCCAGTCGAGATTCGACATCGGCCCGGAGTCTCTAATCTTGCTGGTGTCCTGAAACGCTCTCGGGAATCTCTGCGCGGCTTCAGCGACCGTTTTCATGGGGCCGGTAAGTGGAGTCCCTTTGTCCAACTGGCGCGCGAGATTCGTCGCCGAGATACCTTCACCCTTGGCGGCCTTGAATGCCTGTTGCACGCTGTTGATCTGCGCGAGCTTCTGCCGGGCGTTGGTGAAGCGGTCCATCAAGGCTGGGTCGATCGCTGGCGTTTCGCCTTCAGGTGTTGAGGACACGACATTCTGGATGTGCCGCTGAATCTGCGCCTCAAGAGTGTCTGCGATGTGCTTCTGGGCAAACCCGAGTGCTTTCTGTTCAGGGTTGTAGCGTGCGCCAATGTTCGAGCTGGCATCTCGCCGAAGCTGGCGCACCTTGTCCACAGCATCGGCCGCATCGAACGATGGGAGATTGGCATATCCCTGCCGCAGGCTGTTGATGGTCTGCGGCGTATCAAAGGCAAACGAGCCGCTTCCCGGAGCCGCAAGTTTCGCCATCTGAGCCCGATAGAGATCATCGGTGGGAATCGTTCCAATCTTGCTCACTTGGTCATAGACGGCGTTATGCGGAGCTTTGGCAGCTTCCAGCGATTCCTTTGTTACAGGACCGTCGATGCCGATCTGCTTGCCCACAAGATCGGTGACGGTCCTTGCGTTGGCCCGTGAAATCGACCGCTCCAGTTTTGCGGAGCCGGCGAGCGATTCGACGGTACGACCCAGACCACCCCCTTCCGCCTGAGCTTGTGTCGGGGTGAGCTTCAACCCAGCCTCTCGGGCTGCGGCGACTTCAGGCGCAACGGGAGAGACAGGCGTTTCCTCTGGGAGTGCCGCATCGCCGAACTTCGCGCCTAGTGCCATAGGGATGGCTTGGATGGCCGTATTGACGCCCGCACCTACGGCCGGGCTTCCGGTAAGGTTGGAGGCTTTCTGTCCGACCCAATCTGCGCCTTGCGCGAGTTTCTGGAAAGGCCACGAAATGCCCTTTTCGAGCGTCTGACCCAGAGGCGTGACGGGGTTGTAGGTGAGGGCGTGTTCAACTCGATTGACGACATTCGCTGGCGACGGACCGCCTGAGTAGAAGGCGTGAAGTCCGAGATCGCCAAGTCCTGCAAGACCTCCTGCCACTTGCCCCACGAGTCCGCTGCCAATGCCCATCGCGGCGTCGATAGGCGCGAAGGGAGCCGTTGCCCAGAATCGGCCCTTGGCTGCCTTTGCCGCAAGCTGTGGATTGACTGGAGGCGCGTCTGGTGGAAGCAGGGATGAAAACTGCGGGTCAAGCCCGGTGGAACTTGGAGCTGGTGCGGTTGCTCCATTCAAAAGCGCAGCGAATTGAGGATCAAGCTTCGGCGCGGGAGTCATGGCGAACTCTCATAGGCGCCCGGAGGGGGTGCCCACGGCTGACCTGACGGCGAAAGGGTTTTCGTGGCCTGCTGCCATTTCATCAGGAATCGTGTTGTTGCGGCTTTGCCTTTCTCCTTCACCATGTCTTGAATCATCTCCTGCCGGATCGGTGCGGGAGCGCTGGCGAGGATGTAGTACATGGGGTTTGTATTGGTGAGGTATTGCGATGTGACCTTGTTGATGCCCTTGTAGTTGCCGCCGTTGAAATAGGTCTGCGCAGACTGATACCGGGCTTGGTTGTAGCGCGAGATGCCGTCCATGAAGGCCGAAATCTTCGAGATACCATCCGGCGACATCGTGAGATTCGGCACCGCATGTCCCATGGTGGCAAAAACTTGAGCCGCTTCACGACTTCCGAGGGCCCGAGTGAATACAGACTGCATCTGGATCGAGAGCTTCGAGCCTTCCTGAGCGGAGCCGAGCGACTTCTCCAGACTTGGCGAAATCATGCCGGTCGACTGCAGGTAGTTCAGGAGTTTGGCCCGTGTATCGGCAAACTGGCCCGGCTGGAAAGCTTGCGTGGTCAACCCGAGATTGGCGATCTGCGCCTTCAGTTGCAGCGCGTCATTGGCCTGTTGTTGGAACTGCTTGTAGGTCTCGACAGCGGCCTTCTGCGCTTCTGGCATCCACTTGTATTGCGCGAAAGACATCGGCGTGCCAAGAGGATTGACTGGCGCCTGTTGAGGTTGCGGCATCGCCTGAGGCGGCGCATGTGGCATCGCTTGTGGGGGCGCGCCTTGTGGAGGCTGACCTTGGGCCTGTTGCGCCTGTTGAGCCTGAGCCTGCTCCATCTGCTGCGCTTGCTGCGTAGGAGCGACGCCAGGAGGAGGGGTTCCGCTGGTGCTGGAAATCCCAGACATGATCCCCGTTTCTTTCTCCATCGCCTGCGTCCGCGCCTGGCGTCCAGTCCGGGAATTGAGGGCTGCCGCTACTGCTGGCGCCAATTGTGCGCCCCCGCCAGTCTGCGTCTTCCACGACGATGGTGTGACGGTCTGGTAGCCAGTCAGCTTTTCGGCTTCGCGTGCTGGGAGCGCACCTTGTGACGAGCCTGCTGCGGTCGCGTTGGCGCTCTGAACCAGCGCAGGAATAGCGCCCGGCATCATCTGGACAGCCCCGGTGGGCGTCTGCGTCGTCCCTGTCGGAAGAGCACCTTGCGCGGGTACCCAAGGCACACCAAGGCCATTGACCCCCCTCTGGCCTGGACCAAGAGTGTGCAGAGTATTCGCTTGCGTTGCCCGCGTCGCCGGCCCGATTACATTCGGGTCGTACTTGAGGGCGTTCGGCCCCCCCAGCATCGTATCGACCAAAGCCCGACCGACGTAGGAATTGGGGTTTTGCATGCGAGCCAGAGCCTCTGCGGTCTTGGCTCGCGTCAGGGGGAGCACAGCACTTTGCATGGCATTCGCCAGCATGGCGTGCTGGTACGCCTGAGAGCCTTGCAGACCCATTCCCAAAGCCTGACCCATCGTGATCGGGGTCAGCATGTGGGGAGCCGACGCGGCGAGAAGCCCTTGACCAAAGCCCAGAAGGGGAGCGTCCGAAGGACTCGACAAGGCACTGTTCAGCCCCTCGATAAGCTGATCCAGCTTGGACGTTGGGGCTTTCTTGGGCGCCGCTTTCGTAACGTCCGCATGGATCGGAGGCAAGACCGGACCGTTGCCGCTAAGGGCCGGCGCGAGCAGAGAGAGGAGGTTGGGAAGTGCCATGTCAGTACCCCAAAAGTGCGCCGAGGCCCATCATGCCCCACCCGACAGGGCCGGAAATCGTACCCGCGGCCATCAGAGGCGCGGCGATACTCCCCGCCGCAGCAGCACCACCCAAGGCGCCGGCCGCGTTGTTGGTGTAGTACGGCGTCGTCTGTTGGTTCCCCGGAATGCCACTCAACAGGGAATCCAAGCCGCTCATCTGCTGGAATGGAAGCTGTTGATAGTAGCTGAAGGCATTTTGATTGGCGCCGATCATGTTCTGCGCCTGGTTCTGGATTTGCCCACCACTGTTCAACAATTCCTGGCCCGGCATGTACATCTGGTTTGTGAGGGCGCCGGCCTGTCCAAGGGCGCCCGTCATGTTGTTCAGCGTGTTGTTGTACGCGCCCCCATAGATATTCGCAGCAACGTTCGACATCTGGTTGGCCTCGATCGGTGCCGAAGCCTCGATGTTCCTTCCGGACCCCGCGAACTGGCTCGACAAGTTGTTCATGATCTGGTTGTCGGAAAGCTGGGCCATACCCTGAAGGCTCGGGTTGGTCGCGGGATTCAACAAGGATCCACTCTCAAGAGCGTTGAAATACCCCTGTCCCGTTTGGCCGATGGTGTTCGGCTGGGAAGCAGCTCCTTGAATCTGCCCAAACCCCTGTTCCTGAAGCGGAGAAAACGGCGCAACCTGGTTGCCGGGGTAATACAAAGGCGCATTGTTCTGGTAGAGATTCGAGCCTGCGGACGCCAGATTGGAATAATACGGCTGGAGATAAGCCGGGGGCCCGCTGGTCGTGGTCGCACTGCCTTGCGAACCCTTGCTCATGGCTTGCCTCCTGCCGTGAAGTACGGCAACATCATCTGCAACACTTGCGGATGGATGGATTGCAGCGCTTGTTGGGGTTGGGTCAAAAGTTGGGGAGCACTTGCCTTGGTCGCAGCTTGCATCTGTTGCAGTTGGGGAATGAGCTTGGCCAGATCGAGCGTTGGGGATTGCTGGGCAAGCGCCTGCATGTTCTGCGCCCCCAGAGCCGCCGCACTCGGCTGCGCGAGACTTGGAGCGATGGAGGGAAGGACGTTGGGAAGTCCCGTCGAACCCGGGGTGCTCTGGGCACCTTTTGCACCTGCGCTCATGTCAAAGCCTCATCATGTTGAAGGCGTATGGGTTCGAACCATAGGGGAAACCATAGGTGGACCCATAAGGACTCAGGCTGCTTCCGAAGGATTGCGAGCCTGTGAAAGGACTCTTCCCGCTCCCGGAAGAGGCCGGCTGAGGGGACGTGTAGGAGCTCTCGTTCCCGAGGTTCTGCATCCCATAGGAAGAGATCGGCTGATAGGGACTCGGCGGCTGGAGATAGCCCATTCCCTTGCCTCCGTAGGAGGGCGAAGAGGACGAGCCACCTTTCCCGCCATAGCCCGACCCATAGGGTCCGAAATTGGCCGTCTGTCCGGGAGGCATCGAGTACCAGTTGGAACCGGCGGGTGCGTAGGACGGACCCCCCATCATCTGCGCCATCTGGTTATACATGCCACCTTCAGGAATCGGCGCTTGCCCACCATACCAACTGAAGCCGTCGCCCGTCATGGATGGAGAGCCCCACCCCGAGACACTGTTGCCGTAGCCCATCGGGAGAGTATTCGGATTGAGGAAGCCACCGCCATAATTCGGGGCACCCGAACTGCTCGACGTATAACCCCCATTCCCCATCGGCATCGAACTACCTTTCCCTCCCTTGCTCCCATAGCTCGGAGATCCCCCCCAATAGGAGGGAGTGCCTGGCACCGATGCCATCGTCCCGTTGCTGTCGCCTCCTGAATTGCTCGGAAGGCCCGGAGGGGTCATCGTGGCCGCAAGAGCGCCGGACTGAGGAGCCCCACCGGGGTTGGTCCCTCCAGTCCCGAGGAAACCTTGAGCCGCACCTTGCGCAGCAGTGGTTGGCATCTGCCCAAAAGCTTGTGGACTCAAACCATTGGTATTCAGCGCGCCATTCATAGGTTCTTCCTCATGACAGTATCCTGGATCCGATAAGCCGGGGTGACGCGTGACCACCCGCTTCTGCCCACGATCATCATGGCCTTGCAGCCCATGCTCAGCGCGTAACGGGTCAGGCTGGTGTCGGCTTCATCAATCCACGTTTCCATGTTGTCACCACCACATAGCACGATCATGCAGATGCGCTCCATCGGGAACTGCTGGATTTCGGTCACGAACGCGACCTGTCCCGGAATACTCCACAGGTGAAACTTTCCCGTCCGACAATCATTGCGCACGCTCTCAAGTGACATTGCACTCTGAAGCGCAAGAGGCTTTTCAAGGAGCGGAGAAACTTCCGCCCACCGCAGGTCAACATCCCAGACAGGAATGAACTCCAGTTTCCTGCGCTCCACTGATTCGGTGGAAATGTCAGAAATGAGCTGCATCGGAAAATCGGAGCAAAGCTTTGGCTTCATAGAACCCCCGCATTCACCGGCCACACGGTCGCCCCTACGGCGTAACCGAAGTCGCCCGCGAGTCTCACGCCGACACGATGCAGGACGCCTTCACTCCGGAGACCTGCGACATTATTCCGCTGACTCGCAGGGTACCAAGGCGTCCAGTCCACTTCGGCCAATTCAGTCGGTCGTGAGCCCATCCGAATACTGGAAATACCCTGACTCAGGGAGCGCGCCATCGTGATCAGGGCCCTCCCCCCGAGGTTGAAATTGAAGTCCATGGTTTCCAGCGTCCCAGTCCCAGCGCTTCCGGTAAATCCGCCATAAGCATGCGATGTCGTGAACCCGAATGGCTGCCACGCACCGATCGAGGTCAGTCCCTGGAACATGAACTCCATGCTCTGCTGGCACATGCTCCAATACTGTTCCTCGTAGTTGTAGGCGAGGATCGTGTCCAGAGAACTTCCTGTGGTGGACTGAAATGCAAAATAGATGACCTTGTTCTGCGTATCCGCTGCCGCGCACACCTGCGAGAGGGTGCCCGCGTTGGCATTCGCAAAGAACCAGTTGTCCACCTGCTGATAACCGATCGGCGTGGTGTTCCCGCCATCGGTCATGAAAAACCCGTCGGGGCTGGCGAAGTAGTACTTGTTCCCCACACGAGCCACGGCATTCTGACCGAGAGCCCCCCGTTTCTTCTCGTAGGTATAGAACTGAAAAACCGTGTTGCCCCCGACGTATTCCGCCCTCACGATTCCGGACCGCTGGAAGATCAGCCCGAAACTTTCGTTGTCCGAAATGGCCATGACCGGCCCATATTCCGGATAAAGAGCCTGCGAACCTGCTTGCGCGGCATAAGCTTGTTGCGTATCCGGAAGCGGCCAGCTTGCAGGGTTGGCAACCGCCGACCACTGCACCCAATGCGGGGACGCGCCGTTCAGCGTGTTATAGATGTTCCCACCCACGAGAAAGTCGCGCATCACTCCAAGAACATGAGCCTTCGGAGCGGGGTCCGTATCGTCGAGGTCCGCAAAAGCCGTGGCGGAGCCCATCGTGAGAACTTGGATGGCGTCGGTGTAATCCGTCGCATAACAACAATTACCGTAGGTCTGGAAACTCCAGTTGGTGGATGTGTACCCACCTGCGGTCTTCGAGCGGTTGACCCAGGCTCCTGATTCGAGGGAGTAGAGGTCCGTCGCAGTTCCTGCATAGACGTGCAGATTTCCTGAGGTGTCGTACCCAGCAATCGCCCCGAGACACTGAGCCGGAAGAGCTGGCGTTCCCACGAGAGGCAAGAAGGGCCGATACCCTTTCGCCGTCCAGACGACATTCTGTGCCGTGGACATCGGAAGCTCCCCCCCCCGGAAATACTCTTCCATGTTGGGTGGAAAAGCGGGATTCATCAGATGCGGAGCATCCGGTGTCCAACTCCCGAACTTGTAGCTGAGCGGTTGCATCAGAAGTGCTGCCGGATATGACCAAGGGCAATCGTGCCAGCTACTTTCCTGCGGACTCTTGCCAGCGCATCCATTTCCAGCTTCTCCATGATCTGGGCCATGTCCTGGTCCCGGATGATGGCTGCATAGATGTTCTTGAGGGATCGTCTCCTGATCAATTCCTCACCCTGCAAGGTCCATGCGTTCGCCACCGTTCCGATCAGCTTCCACGTCACCGTCCCGTCGGTCGTTGTGGCGCCCAGGACGGGTTGTATCGAGGCCGATCCGATGCCCGTGGTCGGCGTCGAGGCCGTGGGCCATGTCGGCGCAGTACTTCCGGAAGTCCCGGCCACCGTGCACTTCTGCACGTTGTTGTAGGAATCGTAGACAGTAGCGCCTACCGCATAGGCCGTGGATGCCGCCCAATTCCCGTTCGCAGCACCCATCAATGGGAGCAGCTCGATGGTCCCTTTCACCTGGACCGGCAGATTCGCTTGCGGAGGAGGAAACAGCCGGATCTGGTTCGACCACAGCGAGTACACGATGGGATAGGAAGTCCAGAAAACGTCGCCCCAATCGATGCGGTCGATGTACTGTTCGGTACGCGGTGCGAGCTTGTAGGTGTAGTTGCTGATCTGACTCAGCACATCCGTCACCGCCACGAAGTTGGCCGGCAACGTGTAATACCGCTGACCCTCGATCGTGTTGAATGCCGCAGTCGAGGCTTCCGTCCACGGCAAACGTTCGTCCTGATACCACAGAATCGCAGACCCAATCTCGTTCTGGATTTCCGTGGTCAGGTCGCTTCGATGAAGTTCGTCGGCAATGCGCGATTGCAGGTCGATGTAGCTCACGTCTGCCCCTCAAAAAGGGGCGCACACAGCGCCCAAAAGAGGGGCTCCGAAGAGCCCCTCCACCACGTCACAGGAACTGACCGTTCGGCTGGAACAAACGCACTGCAAGGCGGGCATTCCCCGCCGCGAAGGTCGCCGCCACCGCCGTGACCTTCACTTGGATCGTCGTCGCACCGGCGTTGCCACCGGCAAACTGGCCCGTGCTCCCATTGGCATTGCCAATAGGATTGAGGTATCCAGTAGAACCGGCAACGTTGTTGACCTGCACACCACCCGTCTGAGCGACTTTCGACGCCGCGATGTAGCGGGCTACCGCACCCGAATCGCCGACCTCCAGCGTGAGGGTCGGCGTGGCGTTGGTGTCCAACTGATCGCAGTCCAGATAGACGGACTCGACGGCGTAGCCATTGGGCACCTGCACCATTTCCCAGATGTCCCCAACAGCAGGAGCGGCCGTGACGTCGATCGTGCCGTATTCGGTGAAATCCGCGCCGCGCCAATTGCCACGAACCTTGAAACTTTGCACTTGCGCACTCTTGAGAGTTGCCATGGTAATCTCCGATTAGAACGAGCCCTGGCCGTAAGCCGGCGGGGTCTGCAACGTCGCATTCGCATGCGGTGCCGCATAGGTGGAAATCACGATCGTCGAGAAGTCCACACTGTTGAAGATGGCCTTCTTGATGCCGAAGATCGATCCAGCGGAAATGCCGAGCATGTTGCCGTAGTCGAACATTTCCTCGACCCACTCGAAGGCGTCTTCCGAATCGCCACGGCCGAAGGCAATCGCACCGGCCTGAGCACCACAGAGCACCGCACGCGCCGTATCGGCCACGTAGGCACCGCTGTAGTAGCACGGGGTTACACGGTAGGCCTTGTGCAGGATACAGCCGTTGTACTCGCCCAGAGCACCCGTATAGATGGGGTTGTCCGAAACCTCACCACCCGTCGCCGCGGCTTTCTCGATGTCCAGCCACTGGCCCGTCGAGGTCGAAGTACGCATGTCCGTGACCTGGAACGGATGCAGGAAACCCACATACTTTTCCTCACCGTCGATCTTGATCGGACGAATCATCGGCGCCTTGGTGAACGCCAGCTCCACGCCGTAGTCGATCAGATTGAGGTTGAAGATGTTGGTACTCGCCAAAGCGCCTTCATTGGCCACGCCTGAAGGAAGAATCAGGTTGGTGGGAGCCGTCGTGCTGTTGTTGCCGGTATACGCCGTATTGCTCTGGCCGGTGTTACCGCACAGATGGTTGAAGAACGCGGTGTCGATGCGGTTCGCCCACCAGTCCTGAAGGCCCAGACGGCCTTCCTCGCGAAGCTCGAACGGCACACGCTGCTGCGTCATACGGCCGCCGACGTTCACGGCATGACGGAGCTGGTCGATCAGCACCTTGTCGGCGTAGGTCGAGAGGGCTTCTTCCTGACCCTCCAGAACGCCGTCGCCCTGCACGCCTTGTCCCACAAGCTGCATGCGCAGTCCGTAGTTGATGGTATCGCCGGCGCCTTTCTCAGCGTCGTCGAATTTCTGGATGACGTTATCGCCCTTGTCGGAGATGAAGTTGCGGAACCAGCACTGCTGGATCGCTTCGACAAAGAGCTTCTTACGCCACAGTTTGACCGCAAGCGGGTCGTTGACAGCAAAATCGGTTTGCATGGTTAGGGTCTCCAGGATTGAAAACAGCATGCGGAAGCATGCGGTTGTACGGCCTAAGCCGGACCTGGTGGCGCGTGGTCACGCGAGACGCCCGTAAGGCGGCGACCCCTGTCCGTTGTCGATGGACTTCGAGACGCCCGTTATGGCCGGCGGCGCCAGAAAAACTAGCGACTCATCACCTTGTCCCAAGCAGCCGCAAAAGCCTTCGGATCGCGGATATTGGCAAGCTGCTGCGGACTCATTTCGGTGCTCGGAGGACTTCCACCTCCCGAAATACCTGACTGTTGCTTCAGACCTCTCTGGATCGTTTGAGCCGCAGCCGATTGTACAACAGGTGGCGGCGCTTGAGGGGGAGGAGCTGTTTGAGCCTGATAACCCCACGCTTTCGCAATGTCGTAATAGCGTTGAGCTGGATTGAGGCCCTGCTGCATCGCTTGTGTGGCGATCTCCAGAGCTTCGCGCATCATGGTCTGTTCGCGCTGCACAGGATCGGGAATGAGCACCGCAAGCTGTTTCGAGCGCGCTTCCGTCACAAACTTCCACGCCTCCGGATAGTCCGGAGCCTGCTGTGCAAACTCACGAGCCGATTGCGCGACACGATTCACCAACTCACTCTGAAAAGCTGCCTGCTGTTGGACCGCCTCCTGCTGCTGCCGCCATTGGGTCACCTGCTCCAGTTGGGTCTTGAGTTGCTCATTCTGGTACTGGATCGCCCCGATAGGGTCTTCCTGCGGGTCCGGTGTCTTTTGCTGGCGCTCGTATTCCGCCTGCGCTTGCTGGATGGCGCGCTGTATTTCCTGCAATTGCTGTTCCACCATCTGCCTGCGGGATCGCTCCTGTTGCAGGGCTTGGAGCGAAACCTGTCGATCGTCCTGCTTCGGTGGGGCATCCGGCTGCGGTGGCTGAGTAGTGGGTTGCGCCGACCCATCCGCAGAGGGCGAGTCGGTCACTTGGGTGGGTTCCGGCTGAGCCTGAGGCTTCAGGGATGGATCAACCTCGGCACCCTTACTCTCGAAAAACTTGTTTTCCGCTGCGTTCAAGTCGTTCATACAGTACCTTGTGGTGGATTCATGGCGAGATTCGCCTTATGGGTGGCCAGGGCCGCGTCTTGCAGGGCGCCCTGAGTATCGAGATGGTGCTGAAGAATCTTTCCTGCATGGTCCATCTGAACCCCAGCGACCTTGGCCTTCGCTGCCTCGACTTCAGCAGCCGCCTTGATCTTCTCTGTCTGCTGCTGGATCATGTCGGACTGAAGCTCGTTGGGGGAGCCTTGGCCAATATGTTGGGCTTGAGCACTCTTCAACTGCGTCTCCGCCTGCGTCCTGCCTACATCAGCCGCCTTCTGCTTGAGTTCAAGCATCTGTCCCTGTTGTGCCATGGGATTCGGCCTCATCGCCGCCTGCGTCCACTCATTCACAAGCGCAGACGGGAAGGGCGAATACTTGAGCAACGGCATCAGGAACTGCGGCGAGCCGAAGGCCTGAGCGGCAGCAGGCGAAGCGCCCATCAACGCAATAAAGCTCTCCCACGTCCGCTCCTTGACGTTGGGAGCGGTCGGCGCTTCGTCCACCACGATGTCGTATCGCTCGATATGATCATCATACACAAGAGGAACATACTGCGTTTCCCCCTGTGAAACAATCTTGATCAGACGTCCCGGCGGCAGATAGTCCCGAATCATCTTCATCAGCAAGACGCCCTGTTCCTTCCTATACCGTCGCAGCGAATCGAACAGGTAACTGAGCAGATTCAACCCCGCTTCCTTCCGCGTCTCCTCCAGACGGCCCGAAATATCAAGCGCTTGACTGAAGCCCATCACCGCAGGATTCACACCCGCCACGTCGTTGATCGACTGGTTGGCGTACATCATCAATTCCTGCATCCCCGCAGGTGGATTTCCCTGCGGTCTGGGCGCGATCTTCTGGATGCCCCCACTATTGAGCATTACGATACGGTTAGGGTCCGCCCATCCGTCTTCAGCCTTTCGAGGATCAACGAAGGCATCCTCTTCCGCCATGATGCCGCCCTTCGCGGCTGACCCCACGATCTCCAAGGCCAAGGACATGAACTTGTTCGACCAGCGTTGAGGATCGCGCATGTTCCGCACGATCCCATACCACATGCGCTTGGTCGGATCGCGCTTGGCTGTAATGGCCTTGTAGCTGAAGCTGTCCCCCGTCGGGGTGTCCTTTTCTTCCAGAATCTCGGAACCGGACCAGAAAATGCGCTTGTAGACCCTCCGCTTCTGGATCGTGGGCTTGATAAATGGCACGAGCGGTTCCACCGCCTTCCACTGCACTTCGGTCAGAGTGAGCAGCCCGCTTTCCGAGGGCTTCAGGACATCAGGGCCAAGAACCTGCACCATCGCCTGCGCAAGCGCAGGGTCCATCCCTACAAGCATCTTGCCCTCGATGCGGTAAACCGGCTCCAATTCCCACCACTGGAAATCGTGGATGAGGACTTGCGCGATCTCGGCATTACCCCGACCTTGTGCTCCAGAATCGAGGTGGTAAAAGGCCGCCGTGATGACATCGATTGGCTCCGTAGAACCATTTCTCCCTTGCGCAGGCTCGAACTGTGCCTCGGGCCAGATCTCACGAGCGCCCGCCGCATCCATCCTGCGCGTCCGCTGCACCCATTTCGCGTCGATGTAGTTCTTCTTCGAGGCTGAGGGGTCGATATCCATTTCCCGAGGGTCGATCTTCTCGATCAGGATTTTTCCATCGAGGTCTTCCTCGTAACTGACCCTGGTCTCGGTCCAGCCTTCACCTGTAATCACCGCATCGGCAAAAGCATCCGACTCTTCGCCATCCGCTCCACATTCATCGCGCACCCACTGGGCAGCAGCCGACAGCACTTCCGAAATCTGAGTGGACCCGACTTGCCGCGGGAGATAGGCCGTAGCCTGACGGTTCGCGGCCTCATGCCCCACAATCGCGTCCACGATCGGCGCGACGCGGTTGAAGGTCGGAACAGGTCGGTTCTGGTCCTCCATGACCTGACCCTCTTCCGGCGTCCACTGAGTCCCCGCCACGAAGTCATAGCACTTCTTGGCTTCCTCGCGCCATTGGTTGCGGTGCTCGACAGCCTTCTGCACCATCCTCTGGATCGTGTCGAGGTTCATGTCGCGCGCCCTTGCCATTGCGTCGTCGCCGTGCTCGCCGGCGCCGTAGGCTGGAAAGGAATCATGTTGTCATCCACGATGCGCGCCGACGTGGCGCAGGATTGGCGATCGAACGCCGTGGTGGTTTTGTTCCCACCGCGAAATACCGGAACGCATCCGCTGCGTGCGAACTCCAGTCATGGTTCGGATGCGAGGCAAAGGTCTTCTTGCCCTCATCCCACTTCCGCGAGTAAGACCGTAAAGCCTTCAGCCCATACTCGCATTTCTGCGCATCGAACCAGCACAGCGGCAGAATGCCCCTCGCCGATTCGATGCCATCCTCAACTGGAAGCGCCGGAATGATCTGCGCCTTGATGCCAAGGGCATTCAGCACTTCAAGCCTTGATTTTCCCGTCCCCAATTCCCTCACCTGCACGTCATGCGGCAAGTGGTGGGCGATGTAGACGTATCCCCGGTCCTGAAGCACCTTGGCATAGTGGGCCAGACTTTCTCCGTTGCCCTCGTAGTAGTCGATGACATGGTGCTCTTGACCCACAGTCTGGGTGAACCAGATCGCCGTAGGGTCCGAAACGCCCAAGTCCCACCATGTCCTGACGCCCAAGGTGGGGTCATACGGAACTCGCGTGACCCTGCCTTCCTGGCTGGCAATTTCCAGAGCCTTTCCATAGTAACTTCCGGTATTCGGTGCCGAGAATGAACAGAAATACTCCTGCGCGATCATTTCCGGCGTCATTCCCGACCGCCGCTCCATCTCGATTTCGGTCGGCGATACGAGACCCGTATCTTGGACCGTCAGAATCTCGTGAAACCAATCTTCATTCTGCCGGGCAATCTCAAGCAGTTCATGCCCGTGGTTCATGCCTCTAGGCGTGAAAATGAAGATTGCCCACCCGCCATTCTGTCGGAGAATCGGACGGATGAAGTCCCACGCTCTCGGATCGGTCAGCGACCACTCGGAAAACACCACCCCAACAGGATTCGCACCTACCAGTCTGTCGTAGTTGTCCGACCCCACAACCTGCCAGATCGAGCCGTTCAGCAGCTCGATCTTCATTTCGTCATTGCGGATGCGTGTCCGGAGAGCCTCAGGCCACACCTGGTCGATGATCCTGCGGCCGTCCTGATCGATCCCGTCCCACACCGTCAAGCGGCCCTGTGCAAGTGTCGGGAGCATGTGCCAGTACGTCCCGACGCGCTCGAAAGCCGCGCAGGCCGACCAGTTCAACGCCGTGTTGTCCTTGCCGGCTCTTCGGTGCCAGACGGCTACCGCTCGCTTTCCACCAGCTTGCAGGTAGCGCCACAGCTTCTTCTGGTGAGCGCGCGGCCACCAGCCATTCGGCAGGCTGACCTCGCGGACCTCAGTCATGCTCCCCCATCTTGCGAATCGTGAGCTTCACTTCCCCGCTGTGATCGACCGCAGACTTGGCAGCCAGACGCGCATCGGCCATCGCAGCCACACGCAACCGGGTATCGATGCGCACGCGCTTGTCGTTGGCGTCGAGTTCGTCCTTGTCCGCAATCGCAATCGTTTCCTCAGCCCAGCGGTGCGCCCTCGACATCTTGGCCGCGCGCATGCGCTCGCCGAAGCCGTCGTGGTTGCTGGCTTCCCAGCCCCACAATGTGCCCCAGCATGGATAGCCCTTGCGCTTGACCATCTCCATGAGCGAGCCCCCGTTGGCGACTTCCTCGACGATCTTATCGGCGAGCTCGCGGGCATATATCGGAGGCCGCCCAATCATCAGTAGTCCCCTATGCCCTTGTCCATCGGGTCGTTGTCCGTGACCGGATTCGCCAGCCCATGACCCGGCTTGCCCTTGTTGTTGGCCTGACGCTTGCCGACGATCCCGGAAAACGCACTCATCACAGGAACGGTGCGCTCCATTTCTCGCCTAGCCATCTTGCGGGCCTCGCGTGGCATTACCCGGCGCATGGCTCTTCCTCCTCAGCCTGCACCCAATCCAGATGCGCAGACGCAGCCAACAGACGCCCATGGCCATAATGCAACTGGAGGCGCTGGCAATACGAGGCCAGTTCTGCGGGGCGCATGAAGTCGGCGACGATCATGCCATCGCGGTGCTCAGTACAGTAGGCGGTCGGGAAAGTCACGCGGACTTCGGTCTCGGGCGCCTTGCTGTTCGGGGTGCGACGTGGAATACGTCCCCCTTTGGGTGTGGCCACGCCTTCAGCGACCGGATTGTGGCCGGCCGAGGGAATCACCACCACGGGGCGCCACTGGCCCACGTTGGCGCATGTCACAGGAGCCGCAGCCGTTGCCTTGCGCGGACTCATAGCTTGGCCTCAAGCTCAGCCACGAGCTGCTTGAGATGCTGGATGGCCAGCTCGACTTTCGCTGCCTCAGCCTTCAGGCCAGGCAACAGCTCGGACTCGTAATGCGCGATCCGGGCCTTGATCTCAGCAAGGATCGTGGGGTGCGTGGTGTCGGTCATAACACTGCCTCTTCTCTCGCTCGGAAACGCCGCCATGCCTCATCACAAGCCATCAGCGGGTGTTTTCTTGCCGCATCCTTGCCTGCGACCCATAGGCCACAGCGCCGATCGGATGGGTAGGGTGGCTGGGCTTCTGGCCCTTGCTCCATGTAGGCGCGATACCCCACCCCAAACCAGTACCGGCAACCATCCCAGGACATCGCATCAATCGATGCCATATCAAGCCCCGTGCTTGGCCTCATCGCGTTTGCTCGCGCGGTCAACAGACTGCGCCGGCAAGCCGCCACCGCCCTGCATGGCCTGTCCGCCATTAAGGCGCGGCCCACGCGGGGAGTTGAGGAAATGCTCGCCCGGTGCAGCCGTTTCGGTCGGCGATGCCCCGGCAAAAGGCGAGTTGTGGCCCTTGTGCTCGTACCCTGTGGCCTTGTCGCGGCCGGAGAAACCACGCCCTGCGGCGGTGTGGGGATGACGTGCCATATTACTTTCCTCGGTTGGATGATCGGGAGAAGCCAAGCCTGGTGTTGAGCGCCTTCTGCGCCTTGGCCACGATGGTGTGCTTGGTGTGCTTGCTGATATTGCCTGCGTTGTAGCTGCGGGAAGCCATGCGGATCGCATCCTCGGCGTGGCTCTTGTCGGGGATCGGGAAGCTGCGACCCGGACCGGCGAAGTCCTTGGCCGGCAGATTCTTGCGTTCTTTGGTGCTGAGCGTGGCCATGCAATATTCTCTCGTTGGGCTCGGGGGGCCGCGCAATATTCTGCGGCGATTGTACGCTTGAGCGCAAGATTCTTGCGTCTCGCGTAGGAAAATGTCAGGAAGTGATCGTTTAGGGATGCCGACTAGGGCTTGTGGGGTGCTGTGTCTGTGTGATGGCCTGCACCTGACCCGCGCACTGGAGGTAGGCGGCGTGCAGTGTGATGTATGCCTCTGCCAGATCGCCCCATGTGCGGATGGTGGAGGCTGGTGCGGTGCAGGGTTGGAGCAATTCGGCCGGGATCGGCACGTACTGCGTGTGCACGATCTGCAGAGGGGCGACTGATCGCACGGCAACACTGGGGGTGCAGCCGGATAGCAGCGCGATTGCCAGAGCTGGCACGATCAATGCTTGGCGCACGATGCAGCCTCAAATGTTAAGAAATACCCGACGAACGGTAGTTGCCGAGTAGGGGCGATTGCCCTATGCTACCCCCATGCCAGCCAATACCGGCGAGGCGAAACGAGGAGAAACAAAATGCAAATCGAACAGTATCGCGACGGCAATTGTATCGAGATCTACCAGCGCGGTGGCCGCGCTGCAGGGCGGGCCCCGATCGCGTGGCTCTATGACGGTGACGATAACATCCTGATCGACGAGATGGGCGTCATCGCGATGCTGCGACTACTCGGTGTGATCGCGGCGGACTGGACGTTACCGATTACTGCCGCGGAAGCGCGCATGATTGATGCTGCGCGCATCCCGGACATCAATCTGTGACCCACACAACGCGCCAGAGTGTGACGCCTGATGCCACTCGCCACGATCCGAGCCCGACCTACCTGCGGGCTCTGATCGCGAGGTCGGGCATGAGCCAGCGCCGGGCTGCTATCCTGATCGGCATCGATCCGCGCGCGCTGCGGTACTACCTGCAGCCGGAGGATCATCCGAGCCGGCGTGTCGCTCCCTACCCCGTGCAGTACGCGCTCGAGCGGCTAGCGGGCGCGTAAAGCGGCCAGGATCGGCGCCGGGATGTTCTGCCGCGCGCATGCCGTCGCCGGCTCCGCGCGGATGATCGTGCGCACAGACTGGTTCGCCGTCGATGCTTGAGCGCCTGCCGTGGCCTGTAGCTGCCGCAGCCAGTCGATGGCCTTCTGTGCCTGCGCCTGCATGGCTGCGCGCGTGGCGGCCTGCGCCTTGTCGATGGCCTGCTGCTCGGCTAGGGCCTTGGCCGTGGCTTGTGCCTCGACCTGTGCGATCTGAGCGCGGTCGCGGGATGCTTGAGCGGATGCCACGCCGTACTCATGGATCGCAAACCACGAAGCTGCGCCTGTGGCGGCCAAACTCGCCGCCAGCGCAATGCCGAGGTAACCCGTCAGGCCGAACATTACTTGCGATCTCCGAACTTGGCCTTGAACACGATGGCCGCTGAGACGGTCGCCCAGACGGCGCTAAGACCTGTCCCGAAATTCACGTAGTCCAGCTCATGGTGCTGGCGGATCACGGTCCAGACTGCCAGCCCCAGATAGGTACTGCTCCCGAGAATTGCGAAGCCGATGCCGAACAGCCGAATCGGGCAGAAAGTTTCGTTGTCCTGCTCAGTGAACAGGTGCTTGAGCGTGCCTGTGAAGCTCACGGCGCACACCGAATGGTCGCGTTGTGGAGTGAGACGCCAGCGAACAGCGCTGCTCCGGTGTAATCAGCCCACGCCGGCAGCCGCGCGCCCCCCGCAAAGCCAAGCAACGCCGCATGGGTCAGCACCAGGGTGCCCGTCGCAGGGTGTGGCCCATAGATGGGATTGGCTTCATGGCAACCGCGATGGATCGCTTGCTGCGTCGTTAGCACATCCGCCACCAGCGCGAGCGCAAGTACGCCCAACGCAACATGGGGCGTCTTGCGAAATGCTGGATCG
>JAEHJW020000858.1_pt1 | contig 18133 bp, 29 predicted proteins | sample 9271431 | NCBI WGS metagenome assembly JAEHJW02 | reverse complement strand
CTGGCAATCCAGGTGGTCCCATCACCCTGGCAAAAATCAGCTCACACTGGTCCCATCCTCATGGCAGGCGACAACGGGCGCGCATCTGTTGCCGGGCACTCAAAATGAGTATGAGAGCGGCACTTTCGGTGAGGACGAACTACGGCAGTTGGTGTGCATACTGACGCGATGTTGTTCACCGTGACGGCTTGCTGCGGAGGTTGGTGTTCACGGTGACGGGCGAAGCCGGGCATGCGATACCGCCGGGCCCGGCCGGTGGGCCGGGCCGGGGCCCCTCAACCGGGCGGCGCGAGAAGCCGCCCGGCGGTGTAGAGCCCGATCAGCGTCCACACGGGCGCGGCAATGCCCAGCCGTCGGCGCGCCCACCAGGCCGCAGCGGCCAGCACGGTCAAGGCGTCGCGCAGCAGGTTGCCAGTGGTGGCCAGCGCGTTGAACGCGTCGGCGTCGAGCCGGATGAGCTGTTGCGCACCGCGCTGCCAGAGCCGGTTGAGGTGACCGCGGTCGCGGGCACGACGCAACCAGCGGCGCACGGTCGACGGCGAACGGCCCAGCGCGGCAGCGATACGCCGGTATCCCAGGCCGTTAGCCTTGTGGGCCAGTGCGTTGCCGACCACCTCGGTGGAGTCCGCCCGCCGCGGTTGCAACGCGGCCCGGCAGCAAGACCTGGGTGGCTTTGCAGCCTCGGCAACGCACCCGCCGCGGACGCACGTCGATCGTGGCGGTTTCCAAGCCGCGGATGCGTCGGTGCCGACCATATCCCCACCGCTGCAGGGTGTCGCCGCAGCCGCAGCGGGGGCAGCGCATCGTCCCGTCGGCCAGGGCCTGCTCGGCCGACTCGGCGGCGCGGACGATGATCATCGAACGGTACGACGGACATGAGGCACCAGCGTGGTCTATCACGTCCTCGCGGGGGAAGGGGTCAAATCGTGTTGGTAGCCGACGGTTCGGAATCGGCTCTGCGCCAGCTGATCTCCTCTGTCGGCCACCGTCACCGTGAACACTGACCCGACACGTGGTAGCCGTCCGTTCCTCGGCAGCCCCTGGTCGTGGTCATCATGCCGCCGCACACGAACCCACTTCTCATCCTCACCCACAGTGACGCGGTGGGCCCCATACCGAGTGCCGTTCAACACGCATCCTCCTGACATGATGGCGGCGAGCGTTATCGCGGCCAAGGCTGCTGGCCGCGACCACCGGTGTCGGCGCTCAGTGATGGTGTTGGGCATCGAAGACATGGTTGTCGCTGACTGATTCGCGGTCCCATTCGGGGTCGACGACGGCGGGCATGCCGGGGATCCCGATCCCTACCGGGCCCAGGCCGGGGACGTTGACGGTGCCCGGCCGGTAGCGGTGTTCGGCGGTGAGGCGGTCGGCTTGCAGTGCGTCGCCGTGGCCGGAGGCGATGTCGGCCATGCTGTGCAGGGACTCGCTGCCGGGGTGGTAGTAGTGCGAGTGGTCGTGGGGGTTGATGCCGTCGGCGCCGGGGACCTCCGCGCGGAAGCGCACCGATCCGAACCCGTCGGCCGCGGGGTCGGTCCCCAGGCCCGGGTCTCGGCCGAGCAGTTGGCCGCCGATGTCGCCGCCGAAGATCTGTTGGCTCGCGCCGTTGAGCTGTCCGAGCATGCCGACGGGGTCGGTGGAGGCGTCGCCGACGTACACGTGGCCGCCGTCGAGGTGGAAGCTGGCGGCGTTGGGGGCCAGATCGGTTCCGGGGCAGCCCAGGAGCACGGCGTCGTTGGCGTGCATGCCGCTGCCCGCGAAGGCGTCGGCGACGGTGGTCGAGCCGTAGGAGTGGCCGATGACGGTCACGTGTTCGCCGCCGCCCAGGTGTGTCGACCACAGGCCGTTGACGTCCTGGGCCAGGGCTTGACCACCGGTGCGGGCCAGTTCCGGTGTGGAGATCCGTTGCACGTCGCTGAAGTCGTTGGGGGCGTCGTAGCCCATCCAGGCGATCACCGCCGTGGGGTTGTTGGGGTCGGCGGCGTTGGCCTGGCCGTAGAGGTTGAGCGCGTCGTCGTGGCCGTCGTAGAGCCAGCCGCCTTTGACGCTGCTGCTGGTGCCAGGCACGATCACCGAGGTGTTCTTCGCCGTGTCCGGATTGCCGAGGGCGATCGCGGCGCGGCCCTTGCCGCCGAAGGCCAGCGGGTCGTAGGCGAACAAGAAGGTCGGGTTGGGGTGCAGGGGATCGGTACCGCGGTCGTGGATGAGGCCCTTGTTGGTTTGATCGGCGTTCTGGTAGCGGGTGATGTCGCTGGCTGACAGGCCGTACTTCGACGGAGATCACGCAGGACGTCGGCTGGCGCCACGCCGTAGCGCGCGGCGGCATCGGTGACTCGGCTGAGGTCCTGGTTCATGACTGCCAGGTTGGCGTCACTGCGGGCGCTGACCGGCACGCCGTTGAGGTTGCCGATCTGGTCGGGATGCTCGGCGATCAGGCGTTGGCGCTCCTCTGGGGTCAACGATGTCCACCACTTGTGGACCTCGTCGGGGTTGGTGCTCGGCGGCGGGATCTGGGTGTCCGCATCGACCTGTGCGAGCAGCTGCTGGTCGTATCCCTCGGCACGCAAGGTGGCCAACGACTTCTGCAGGTAGTCCGAGTAGCCGTTGCGTAGTGAGTCGAGTTGTCCCAGCGCCGATTTGGTGTCGTCGATGGCTTCTTGCTCGAGACCAGCCATCTGCGCGTCGAGGGAGGTTCTTTGTGCCGCGGTGAGATTGGGGGTCTTTTCCAGTTCCAGCCCGTAGCCGATCTCGCTGTCGAGTTCCTGCAGCTGGCCCTCCAACGTGGAGATCAGCACCGCGCCGGTCCGCTGCGCCTGGGCAAGCGCGGCGGCGATGTTTTCCAGGTCGGCGCCGATCCTGGGCAACTGCACCGCCTGCGCGCCGAGGGACTTCGTTACCTTCTGCACCTCGGCCGAGTCGTTGATCGGGTGCCCGCCGCTGTCCTCCCTGTTCCACGACGCCGCGAAGCGCTGACGGGCGTCCTCGAAGGCGTTGTTGGATTCGGCGGTGCACCGGCCCGCAGCGTGGAAGGCCTCGGCCAAATCCGAGATCTGCGCCGGACGCCCCGCTTGCAGGCTTTGGTTGATCTCCCACGGATCGCCACCGGCCTCGCCGATCAGGAGAGGGACGCTTATGTACCGGAGTTGCACCGCACAGCCCGCAGGTTGGCGGCGTTGCGTTCCTCCATGTCGGTGAACCCCGCGGCGGCCCGGTGCGCCTTGCCGCCGACCGCCGTCAGCACCTCCTGGTGGGCCCGCAAGGCCCGCACGTGGTCGCCGTGGGCCACGCCGACCGCCTCGTGAAACTCCCCGGCGGCAGGGAACTGGCCGAACATCCCCGACAGCAAGGGCCCGCGCGCCAGCTGGTCGGCACCCTCTTGCGCGTGCCCGCCAGCGCGGCGGGACTGGTCGCCCCCCGAGTGCAGCAAGCCAGGATCGACGAACATCCGGCACCCCTCCCATGCTGGTGGAGAGCCTACCGCCGCGGACTTGGGCGTCAATTCACCCTGAACCCGCGGCACCAGCGAAAAGCTCCAGCGAGACAACTACGTCGCAAGTACGAGCGTCTGGACCCGTGAACGCAAGGCTGTACAGTGGCCTCCCGGCTTGCGAGCAGGCCTTTTATGTCAGGGCTGTGCGGGAATCATCAAATCTCCGTCAAATATCGGGCCGTGAAGTACGACCCAACCGCCAGTTCGGGATTCGCACTTCGAATAGGGCGCCGGTCGCGGCGGAAGCTCAAGCCCTCGCTGGGCCGAAAGTGGGCCAAGGAGGCCGCGCTAGTTGGCGTTCTCCGCAACGGCATCGCTCGTCGCCGCGCCCGCCTAGGCCAGTGCGTCGTTAACCGCGTTCGTACGCCCGCAGTGGTGTGGTCGCCGTCGTGGGCCTGTCCACTTGGCGCCGTCGCCGACGGCGTGGTGCCGCCATCGAGGAGCATCGTGAAGCCCGGGAGGTATTAGCCGAGGCGTTCGACAATCGCCTCAAGCGTTGTGCCGATGGCTCCGGCGACGTGGCGGAGTTCGATGACATCGAGTCGGCGTTCGCCGGACTCGTATTTACTAACGAATGATTGGGGGACATCGAGCCGCTCGGCGACGTCGATCTGTTTGAGTCCAGCGTCCCGGCGCAACTCACGCAGCAACGCACACAGTTGCTGGTATTGCGCGGAATAGATGGACTTTTCCACCCGGCCAGCGCACCGTGGACCTGCTAATATCCCAATCAGGATATTCAGCCCTCGCTCGTTCCGACCGCCTTGACCTGGACTAGATCAAAGGGCCCAAATGATGCTGAAGACCATCGCGGCGGTGGCCGTCGCAGCTGGGCTACCGGCGGCTGGTTTCTTCGCTCCCGCAGCCCACGCCGACTGCTACGACCCCGCGTATCACTGGCGTGTGGTGTGCACCGGCGCTGGGGGTCAACCCGGACCCGGACAGACACCGTTCACCGGCTACCCAAACACACCCGCGCCGATACATTGCACGTACACCGCGACAGGGCAGGTCGCTGATTGTGTTTCAGGTGGGCCAGCCGATATGCCGCAAAGCCCGATCACCGGCTCCGCCCCACCCCCTGGCGGCTGTCCACCAGGCTGGCGCTGGGATCCCACAGATTTCGGCGGTAGCTGCAGGTAGATCGTGTAGGTCGGACCACTTCGCCATGGAGGAGAATGCCATGCAACTCATCGCCCGAGGGATCGCGGCGGTGGCGGTCTGCGCAGCTGTCCCGCTGGTCCTGGCGCCGGTCGCGTCGGCTGATCCGAACTCGCCGCCGTCGCCACCCATGCCATGCGGCGTCCCAGGTAAACAACCGTGCCCAGGCTTCCCCGGTGGCGGGCCTCTGCCGACAATAACCAACGACGGGTGCCACATGGACCCATATGGTGCGTGGTTGATCTGCCCGGGCCCACGCACGTGCGGCCCCTTTGGGTGCAGTGACGGATCACCCTCGCCCGGCTGAGCTCCGCCGACTCCGCTACGCAGACGAGGAACGGGATGAACAAGAAGATTGCTATAGGCGCGGCAATCGTCGTCGCCGCTCTGGCGGCCGCCCTGGCCCTGTCGCCGCCTGTGACGCACGCTTCCCCAGGCGGCCCCGGCACCTTCAACGACTGGATAGCAACCGTATGTGTGCCAGGAACCTTCAAGGAAGGTGGCAGCGGAGGGGGTCCTGCCCAACCCCACGCAACCGACCGTGGCGGGTGCGTTGCAAACGCAGACACTGAGCCGATCTTCATAGGCAGGTATGCATCGACGTCCGACGCGGCGTACGACCTGACCCACCTGTCGGGGTACTACCACACAAATGACCTGGGCGGTTTCTACACGGCCGCCCAGATGTCGGACGGGACCGGGATCCAATTCGTGGCGCCCCGGCCGCTCAAGGCTGGGCCCGTCCCGCAAAACGCGCTGTACCCGCTGACGACTTTCGGCTTCGACGTCCAACGCATCCCGCCGCAGGCCTGACCGGCCATGACGGCCCCGGCGCGGGCGCGGCGGGCTGCTCACCCCTGCTCTCCGGGGCGGTCCGATCAATTAGTTAGACGCACTGTTTGAGTTCGAGGCGGGCGCGTTTCTCTACCAGCAGCGGTACGAAATCGCGGATCTGGCTGGTCTCGAACCGGGCGTGCTGCTGGCGGATGACGGTGTTGACGGCTGAGGGCGCAACGTGGGGAAACTCGCCAATCAGTCGACGCTCGACGTCCGCTAGCAGGGTGTCTTCACTGACCTGCATGGTGTGGCCCATAAACGACAGGATTCTCGGGCGGTGTGGCATTCGTCAAACGGATCGCAGCTACGGGCTACGGATGCGAACATTGCCCGATGGATGATTGCCAGCGCGCCCAGGCCGTGGAGCTGGTCCGTGCGTTGTGCCATCAACTGCACGTGATGACCACCCAGTTGGAACGCATTGAACGCCAGGGCGTCGGCACGAACGGCAGGGCATGCGCGATGCGGTTGGAAGCAGCCGCATTGCACAAAGACATACGAGAGGCCCAGAGACTTATCGACCGTCTACGCCGCCGTTATTACCTGGACCCTGCGCCAGGCACCCACAGCCCTACTTCGCGGCACTCGCCGCTCGCTCGTCCAGCAAGTGAACGTTAAGAGCTGAGCTGGATTATCTCCAGCAAGTTTCGGCCAGCGTCTTCGAACCACGCTATTGCGTCGGCGTCCCGGGGATCATCACAGAGGGCAAGCGTCGCCCGGGCCAATGATTGCAGAGTCATCATTTCAAGGTCGTCGGGGCAATCCTCGCCGATCATTCCGAGGACCGCTTTGGCCCACCCACGTCGGTCCTCCTGCACGAAATCGGGCACAATCTCGTCAGGCTTCCAGCTAGCCAAGCTCCTTAGAAAAAAGCGGATGGCGAATCGCCGCTCCATCGGAATCGTGCCCATCGCTAAACGCTAGCGCCCGTGCGACGACCAACGAAGCGGGGCCTTCCGGTCGTGGGTTTCATTCGTCGCCGCAACGAGAGTGCGGCCAAAACGATGACGATTGGCACTCGTGCGCCGGGGTAGACCTAGCTGAGTATTAGTTGACCAGCAGGTGAATGCCGGGTGTATCAAGAGCAAAGGAGCGTTGAGGTGGACGTCGTCAGGGAAACAAAGCATGCTGCCAGTCGCACGGTTGACGCCAGCGTCGCGGCAGCCGGAGCAGTCGGCGGCGCGGCGGTCAATGGAGTGGTCGGCGGTGTCAGGGGTGTCGTCGGCGGTGTCCAAAGCGGACTCAGCAGTGGCAGCCGATCCATTCCGGCGGCGGCGCTTACGGTCGCTGCCGTCGGTGCAGTCGGGCTGGTCGAGTGGCCGGTGTTATTGCCCGTCGGCGCAGCGGTATTGGGCGTGCATTATTTGACCCACCGATCCGATGGCGAGCGTGCATCGACTCAACGCATCGGCCCACGCTCGAAAGCCAGGGGTCGCTCGGGGTCGCGGTCATCGACGCCGCATTCGGCAGCAAGATCACGGCCCACACGTTCGGCGCAGCACTAAGTGCTGGACTAGAGATGGATGGCGGGCGCGGTGTAGATAGCGATAACCGCCGCACCAGCTATTAAAGGGGCCTGGCTGCTCGGGTACACGCGGCTAGAGCGGACTCACGATGCGGCCGCACGCTGAGCGGGGCGAAGCTCCGCCGCCATGCCCAGCAGACTACGGAAGCCTTCTGCAGTTTGAAGCTGGCGCACCAGGTGGTCAACGTAGGCCGGGCTATACGTGTAGTCGCGATGCGGCTCGTCGTAACGGCAGTACTGTTCGATTGTCCGCTCTGGGTGTGCACTACGGGTCGGCGGCCGAACTGATTCGGCTTTCCAGGCCCTCACGAAATGGCCCATCGTGAACTTGAACGGGATTTGGGATCCCACAACTTTCACAACCTGCTTCGGCTTCCGCCACCCGCAGTTGCTCACATCACGTTGCTGTTCGCGGACGATTACCAGCCCTGTCTGCTTGAGCGCGGCCTTCTGCTCCTCGGTCATGTCCGCCGCACGAACGAAACGGATGGGCAACCTGCCGCCGGATTTTTGACAAGTTCCAAGAACACCCGCAGACGGAGGTCATATTTGTCGTCGTCACGAACTTCGTCGGGCAGGTTCCGCGCGGACCGGACAATGAATTGCTTTAACTCGCTCGGCAGTCGGGCGTGCAGTCGTTCAAGTGCCTGCTGACCCTCGGTCGTAAACGACCCGATGAAAACGGGAAAGCGGAGCTTGGTTGCGAGCGAGAACCGCGCCCCGAATTGGGAGCTCAATTCCTCTTCGAAGTTGAGCAGTAGTGCCTGCGACTTGCCGCCAACGGCCAACGCTAATTCCTGCTGAAACCGGGTAAACCGGTGCTCGATCTTGTTGCGCAGCGCGATGAAGAACTCAATGTTCGCCCGCTCGGGTGTTTGACCCGGCCACCGTTCGGCGACGCTCTTGGCCAACTCCCAACGCTTGGGCTCGCCATCGACTCGCTCAAGCCGACGCGGTCGATCCTTCTGGCGGTAGCGATAATCGACGTGGTCCCGCTGGAACTCCGCGTGCAGCAGATAGAGCCACGCCAGGTGCATGTGTACTACGAAGCCCTCGAACGACCGCGGTTCTGAGGGATCGTTGTACAGTCGGACGGCCAGGCAGGCCTCGGCGCAAGCGGCATCGACCGACGACTTCCAGCGGGCTGGGCGCGGCACGGCCGATCACTCCTTCCGGACTGCAGAGCCTACCGCTCGCCGCTCATGATCCCGCCGATTCTCGCTCAGTATCTCGCCGTGTCGGTGTCGGTCCGCCATCTCTTACGTCAACCGCGAAATTGCACGAGTACGCGCATGTTCGGAAAGAGACCGGTTACGGAACAGGGTGGGGTGACCTCTCGACCGGTTCTGTTTCCCCACGACCGGCCGTGCCGAAAGTACGTGCCGAAAGTGCACTGTTCGGAAATACGGCAGCGGCCATTTTCGGTTCACTGAACCGTGAGCCAAACTTCCGCGACCCAGACAACTTCCACCGTGGTCGGCTACGCGCGTGTGTCGACCATTTCGCAGACCCTGGAGCAGCAGACCGAGGCGCTGACCGTCGCGGGGGCGGGAAAGGTCTTCCACGACATCATGTCGGGTGCACGGGACGACCGCCCCGGCTTTGCCGAGTGCCTGCAATACCTACGGGAAGGCGACACCCTCGTCGTCTGGCGGCTGGACCGGCTGGGCCGCAACATGCGCAGCATCGTCAACACGCTCCACGAGCTGACCGAGCGGGGGGTGACCGTGCGGTCCCTGCACGACGGCGTCGACACCTCAACGAGCACCGGGCGCATGGTCGCCGGAATCCTGATGTCGATCGCCGAGTACGAGCGCGAGCTGGTGCGGGAGCGGACCGCCCTCAAGCTGGAGCATGCCCGCAAGTCGGGACGCAAATTCGGCCGACCCGCCAAGCTGAACCCCGATCAGGCGGCACTTGCGCGGCGGATGAAATCCAACGGGGAGACCGCAGCGACCATCTGCAGCGCCCTCGGAATTGGCCGGACGACGCTCTACCGCTACCTCAACGCTGACAGCGCCGCCTGAACTCACTCGGGCCTGTCCGATGTCGGTGCAGTCCTGCATACTGCTGCCCATGACGGACGCGGGAGACGTGCGGCCCTACGACAACTGGGCCAAGTACCGGTCGGCGTGGTGGACCCGCTACTTCACCGGCGAGCTGGCCCACTACTGGCCTCCGCAACTCGACCAGTCACACCCGGACAAGGACGGCTACCGCTGGGTGTCGCGCAACGACGTTTTCGCCATCGCCGCCACCGAATCCGAACACCGCGAGCTGCACACCGCCGTGGCCGCATACGTCTGGGGGCTCGGGAAGAACGCCTACTCAATAGGCCGCCTGGTGCGCGCCTTCACCGCCAACGCCGACACCGTGGAGGACAACCTGCGACAGGCGGCGTCGATCCTGGTCGAAGATGGCGCGGTTGCGGCTTACGGGTCCATGCTCGCGGGGGGTCGCGCGCAAACCAAGTTCATGGGCCCGGCGTACTTCACCAAGTTCCTGTTCTTCATCGGCTACCAGAATCCCGCGGTCACCGGACTGCGCCCGCTGATCCTCGACAAGCGGGTGGCCACGGCGCTGCGGAGCCGAGAAGTGTTCGGCCCCAAGGCTGGCGACGCTGATTGGCCCAGCAGCCTCTACGAGCGATACCTGGCCTACTGCCAGCAGGAGAACCCCGACGATCCCGAGGCTGTGGAGGCCGAGTTGTTCAACGAGGGCCGAGCGGCTGATTGACCGATTGCCGGGGGCGGGTGGGAGGTCCGATCGTCAACACGCTCATGTGTCGGTAGCGGCTTCGTTCGGGTCGTCGCCCCGCGCCGGTTGGATGAACAGCGGGCTGGAGCGGCCATCGGGGTGATCGAAGCGGCGCCACCCAGCGAGGGATCCCCAGAAGCAGTCCGCGCTTTCGCTGCTGTATGCGAAGAGTCGGCGGTGCGGGTGGTGCTTGGTGAGGCCGTGGACAACCCGGGTAGCAACCTTGCGGCGGCGGGCTGCGGTGGTCACCTCGATGAACTGAATCTCCAAGCGTTCCGGGCCTAGTGTCGGCGCATTTGTGTACGCCGGGCTGATCCCGCCCGGGTCGTCGAGCTGCACCCGAGCCACTTCGATGCCGTCCTCCAGCACACGGACGAACCACGGATCGCCGGTTGTCCCTCCGGCGTTGTTCCACCAGTGCGGGTGCTCGTAACCCTCCGACGTCGCGAAGGGTGTCCACGAGCGGCTGTGAGCGGCAGGGGGGCGCACCTCGAGGAACTCCAGGGTCACGGTCTGCTTCCGTTCTGCTCGGCGATCTCGGCCAGTGCCACTCCGCTGGATCGGGCTGGCCCTGATCCTCGGGCGCGATCCTCGCGGTTACGCCGGTCTTGTCGGCTCCGGTCGCTAGTCTGCTGCGATGGCAGCGAGCTCTATCGCCTCGTTCGGTCACGGCTCAGTCGAGAATATCGCGCGGATCATCGGCGAGCTGTACACCGGCCCCGAGCTGACACGGATCCTCGCATCGGTTGGGATGCCGGACCCGCTCGGCGAGGGGCAGACGAAGTGGAAGCGCCTCGCGGCGAGCATGGAGGAGAAGCAGTTCGCTCAGCGAGACGGCCGACCAATCCTCGCTGTCATCACCGCGGCGATGAAGCCAGACAGGATCTGGGATCGCCAGGCCAAGGCGGTGGTTGCCCGTGACGAACTGACCCAGGTGCTATCGCTCTCGGGCTACCGCGTGCTCGACGACGGGCGCATCGGTCGCGCTAAGACCGCTACGACTGCATCGGAGGCATCTGCCCGAAGCGAGCGGCTGCGCAGCCTGCTCGAAGCGCGGCACGCGCACCCGGAGGTGATCCGCCACTGCCGGGCGGAACTGCTGCGCAAGGACCACTACGAAGCCGTGTTCGAGGCGGTCAAGGGACTCGGCACCCGCCTGCGAGAGAAGTCGGGGCTCGACGAGGATGGGCGATCTTTGGTGCAGGCGGCGTTGCGCGGTAAGCAACCGCGGCTACTGCTGACCGACTGCTCCACCGTCACCGATCGTAATGAGCAGGAAGGCATCGCGCTGCTGGCCGAAGGTGTCTTCGCGGCGTTCAGGAACCCTGCCGCCCATGAACCCCGGCTCGTGTGGGCAGTGTCCGAGCAAGACGCGCTCGACGTCCTGGGCACGTTGTCGATGATCCACCGCCGCCTGGACGGCGCACGCGTCGGAACGCGGTGACTTACCCAGGCGGGTAGTTGAACGATGATGTCGGTCCGTGCCGACACCGAGTGGCGGCGCGTCGCCCCGGGAAGTCCTCTGTACGCCATAGGCTTTAGTCGACTATCGACAGGTGGGGCTGCATGACGACTGGATCGACGCGACCTGAGGGGTCGACGGTCCCTTCGAGGCGACCGCGCGCCAGCAGCTTGCGCTCAGGCGGCACGCGGTACTGATCGTCGCGGAACCCGAACGATGCCCACCGGAACAGACGCCGGGCTGCTGGAGAGCCCCAGACCGCAATCGGTCTACAAGCACGCGATCCTTGAGCAGTACGTCATCAGGTTCGCGACGATGACGGCGAGCAAACTCACCCCGAAGCGATCGGTACTCTTCGACGGATTTGCGGGGCGTGGCCGCTTCGACACCGGTGAAGCAGGATCCGCCGAACACATGATGCTCGCCGCTCAGAAGGTCAAGGCCACCACCCAGATCGACCTTCTCCTAATTGAGAAGAGAACCCGAAGGATTACGCGTCCCTGAACGCAGTAGCCGACGAATACCGCGCCCGGGGCATCCACATCGACAGCCACAAGGGAGAGTGCGGGGATCACATCGACGACGCGTTGCAGCTGGCGGCGCCAGTCTGTTCGTCTTCCTCGATCCCTGCGGGGCTGTGCTGCCGATGGACTCCATCAAGAACATCCTCCGTAACCGGGGCAAGTGGCCGCGGACCGAGGTGTTGTTGAACTTCAGCGCGGACCTGATCCGACGAGCGGGCGGCCAGGTTAAAAAGGGCCAGCTCAAGCTCGGCGGAGTCGCGAAGGCAGACGCCGTGTGCGGCGGCGAGTGGTGGCGCGAAGTGGCGCTGCGGTCTCACGAGGCATCTGGCGGGCAAGACTGGGCGTCGGCTGCGGAGGACGTGGCGATCGAGTACGCCAAGCGTCTCACCGACAAGACCGGGTACGGGTTTGTCGTCGCACCGGTACGGCGGCAGATCCATCACCAGCCCGTCTACTACCTGATATTCCTAACGCAGGATCCGCATGGCTTCTGGGTGTTCGGCGCCGCCGGTGCCAAGGCCCGTGAGAAGTGGATCGACTTCCTCGGGCCGGATGCAGACAAGCGAGACGGCATGCTGTGGGACACCGTGGCCGACCAGCTTGCGAGGGAACACACCAAAGCGATCGAACACATCACCGACAACCAGCGACGGCTGACTGCAGACGGGCAACCGAAGGAGGTGGTCCGGCACGTGAAGGAGGTATACGGAGATCGCTACGGCGAGGCAAAGGAGACTGCGTACACGGCCGCGGTTCGCGCTCTGGTGAAGTCGGGCGAGATCGAACACGTGACCAAGGTGTCGAAGCCGCACCAGCACGTCATCCGCAAGGCGACGGCGCCTAACCCGTAGCGGCTTCCGGCATCTCGTCCCACAGTTGGCCTTCGAGCTCTCGGCCCGCCGCCTTCGGGGTGCGACCACCCCACTGCTTGAAGAAGAACGGCACCTCGGCGTCCTGGCACGCGTTGCGGATGCCCTGCGCCCAGGACAGCTGCATCGGTCGGTGCCGCGGACCGGACTCGCCGCCAGCGATAACCCAGCCGATACCCGATAGCTCGATGCCGTCGAGCGGGCCGAGCAGAGGCTCACAGGACAAGAACCGGACCGCGGCCGGTACCTCGCGGAGGTGGTCTACACGGGGCAAGGCGGCGGCGTTCTCGACCGACACGCCCATCCACAGGTTGCTCGGCCAGTCCAGCTTGTCGGCCACCCGACGAAGCCGGAGACTGCGTTTCGTGAGCACTTGATACGTGTGGTGTGGAGTGGCGCGGCACACGTCGAATACGTCGCGGATGAAGTCGAGGGGCACCCGCGCGTGGAACAGGTCGCCCATCGAGTTAACGAAGACAACGCGCGGCGTGCGCCACCGCATGGGCTCGTCGAGCGCCCGAGGGTGAAGAGTGGCGAGCGTCATCGCGTAGCAGTGGTCGCAGCCTGCGGATACCCGGTCGCAGCCGGTGACGGGATTCCAGGTGGCCTCGGTCCATTCGATTGCCGATCGGTCCGCCATCAGTTCACACTAACCTCACTAGTAACTCGAACATACGTTCGATGATCCTACTGCCTGAAGGGTCAGAGCAGGTCAAGACACACCACACCGATGCTGATTAAGCACCCTTCCGCGCCCTACCGGCGATCAATTGGCGCGACCCCCGAACAAGGGGCGGCGGACCCGGAATCGGCGGACACTGCGAGTGACCAGCCTGCTGGGCGGTGGTTTGCCCCGCTACCGGGCGATAATGGCGGTAATCGAATCGGGAAGGAAAACGCCATCATGACCGAGTCGACGCGGGTCGAATTGGCCAAGGGGTCGGCCTTCCGGCGCGATGCCGCTAACGGCTGGGCATGGACTTGGCAACGGCGTGGCCGCCACGAGTACCGAAAATGCCTGACGCACTTAACTAATCCGAACCACCTAATTCCGAGCATGCCGTCGCCGACGAACGTGCCGCCTCTGCGGATCTCCGGCCGGTACGCCTCTGGGAAGCCGAGGCGCCGCCCGGCATAGGCCCCGACGGGGAATGGCCACACAGCGCAACCACGCTGCGAGGCCTGGCGACACGGAATCGCGACACGCCCGGCCCCGTCGGTCCATAGTGGGACACTGGACGCGCACGATCGAACACATGATCGAGCCGGTAGTGCCTGCACGCGCTGCCGCACCAACCGCCAGCGAGAAAGAACTGACCCAGATTGTTCCCCGCCAACGTACTAAAAGTCTTGATCGCCACGCCGGGCGACACCGGCGAAGAAGTGGAAGCGATCATGAAGAGCCTCTACAGCTGGAACGGCCGCCGCGCCGAAGCCGAAGGGGTGATCCTGCTGCCCCGGCACTGGAAGTCGGACGCTGTTCCGCTGCTCCATGCCGATGGAGCCCAGTCGGTAATCGACTCGCAGCTTGTGGACAACGCCGACATCGTGATCTCGGTCTTCGATAGCCGTCTCGGCCAAGCGACGAAGGGTGCGGTCTCGGGCACCGCATACGAAATCGAGCGCACGTCCGAAGCTGGCAAACCGGTGCACGTCTACTTCTCTGACGAGCCCGTCAGCCGTAGCGCAGACCCCGCGGAACTGGCGCGGCTCAACGAGTTCCGCGCCGAAATGGAAGCGAAAGGCTTATTGGGCGTATACGCCGACCCCACCGACCTCGGGCACCAAGTCCGCGAAGCCATCGAGCTTGACCTGGCTCGCCTGGACCTGGGCGTGGCGAAGTTACCGGTCGCGGCTGCGCCGGAGCACGCCATGCCCCGGTTACGATACGACGAATACGGCAAGCGGATCACCGTGGAGAATAAGAGCCCGAGTGTCGGCGCGGACAAACTGACGCTGGAAGTCCTTGAGGGCAAATACCTTCGGCTGCTCTACGATGGCCAACCAATCGACCTGCCCCCGCTGGCGGACTACAGCTGGCCGATCGGGTTGGCTCACGGATCCAGCCGGATCATCATTAAGATGACCTGGCTCGAAGACGGCGAACCGCAGGAGCTGACGCAGCCCGTGAGCTTCTAAGCCCGTCGACCTTAACCTGTTGACGACGCTGAGTTACGCCGGTCGACAACAGGTTAGGGCAGCGGGTCGCGGGGTCCACACATCCTCGAGGCGTAGACGGCGAAAGTGGCCAGGGTCGGCAAGTCGCCGCCGTCAGCGCCCGCAGGCAACGTCAATGATGTCGCCCGGCGGGGGAAGTTGGAAAGCAAGGCAGGGTTGCCCTGTGTGAGTGCACTACCACTGCTACTGAGTGACTGCGCCCCCTAAGGGGCGCAATCGGTGCACTCAGTCGTAGCCGAGTAGGGGCGATGATCCGAGCGCGCGCACTCGGTGGACGCACTCAGTGCCCCGCTTGCGCGTATTTCCCCTGCTCCGTGGGCATTTGACCGATTGCGGCGGTTAGTCCGCCTCCGCACTCACTCGCTCCTTCGACTCACAGTCGGGGTGAACACCGCGGGCGAGGCCCGTAATCGGCCGTGAGCACACCGAGCACGGGTTCGCCAGGGCGTAGAGGTGGGATCTTCGCGGTCCGTCGGCGCGGATCAGAATGCCCTCGCGAACGCCGTGCGCGAGGGCAGGGTCGATGGTGCGGGCGGAGCGTCCCTCAGCCGCAGAGAGGATGTCATTCCGGCTCATCTCGGTGCCCTCGCCGCTTGTTCGTTGTTTGACCAGGATCTCGGCGACCTCCTTGAGCACCTCCTCCTCGCTCGCCTTTCGCGCGCGGGCCTGCCGGGTGCAGTCCGTGTAGGTCAGCCGCCGGGTGTCGGGGTCGAAGTCCAGGCGGCCCTCGGGCACGTCGACGTCACGCCCGTACGCCGTGAAGTAGACGGCCGAGTCCGGTGCGTCCTTCTCGCGGACCAGTCGCCAGATGGCGTCGGGCCAGTCCTGTAGCCGGGAGTCACCCCGGGCTCGTTCGCCGGAGTGGCCCATGTGGTGGACGACGAGGGCTTCGCTGATACCCGCATCGGCCAGGAGGGCGTCGAAGGCCACCAGGAACCGCCCGGCGTCGTGGTTCTCGTCGAGGCCAAGGGCGTCCAGGACCGGGCGCAGGCAGTCCAGGATCAGGTAGTCGGCCCCGCGGAGGTGCTTGGCCCACTCCGCCCGCACGCCCTCGTTGAGGATGTTGAAGGCGCCGAGGTGGCCGCGCATGGTGACCACCTCGACACGGTCGGCGTTGGTGATGCGCTGGTCCCGGAACCAGCGGCGCAAGGTGTTCTCGGCGAGTTCGTCATCTATGAGCACGGCGCGCTGCGTCTGGGTGGTCACGGCGAACCGGCCCAGGAAGGGGTCGCCGTCGGCGAGGGACCGCAGCAGGTTGCCGACCAGGGTGCTCTTGCCCGCCTTGTATTGGGCCGCCAGCAACACCCGCCCGTGGGCGGGTGCCAGCGGGTCGATGCGGTATTGGGCATCGGCGTCCGGTTCGGCGAGCAGCTCGGTCAAGCAGCGGAACGCGGGAAGGGGGGACGGCGGGTGGATCTCATCGTCGAAACGCCGCTTCGCCTCATGCTTGGCGCGCATCTCGCCCAGGTGGTGCTCGACGTCCGCCTCGAACTCGCCGTCACCGGCCGAACCGTTCGGGCTGATCAGCATCGCCTCGGACTGCATCTCGCGGCAGGACCCGGTTACCGCCATGGTCCCTCCTGCATGAGGACCGTAGCGATCGCGTCGCCGATCGTGCGTCCGACCTCGTCGGACGGCAACCCGGTGTCGGCGGCCGCGTCGGCCAGCGCGGCGTAGATGGGGTCCTCCTCGTCGACGAGGCCCTCGTCGGCGGCGCGGCAGGCCGCCCAGTACAAGACCGAATGGCGTTGGCCCTCGGGGGCGTCCGCCACGGCGCGTACCAGGCCCCTGCACTTCCGCCGGGCCTCGCCGGGCGACAATCGCGTGGCGTGACGTCGGGGTCGGCGGCGTGGTGCCCGTTCGGGCCTGGTGACCAGCTCGCACAGCCACCGGGGGGCGACGGCGATGTCGGCCACCGGCCTCTCGAACGTGTAGGGCTTCTCGGTCAGTCCGTGCTGGCTGGGCGGCATGACGACGAAGTTCCGTTCGTGGCAGAGGATGTCAACGCCGGGGCACAGGGTGCTGCGCACGGGTGCGTGAACGCCGTCGAACCAGAGGTGGCGACCGCCGTCCCCGCGGCCGCTGATCGTGGTCATGGTCTCCGGCAGTGGGCCGTGCTCGGCCTCCAACTCGGCCAGGGCGACGTCGCCACCGTGCCGGGGGTCAACGTCAAGGACGATCTGGCCTGGGTGTGGCCGGGCGCCGATCCCGTGGTCGGGATGATCGGTCCAGTACTGGTCGGCCCACTCCACGTCGGTGCTGGCGTCATAGAACCCGTGGCCTGGCAATCCGCACTCCCCGCGGCACTTCCGGTTCTCCCGGCTATGCCAGGGATGCGGGTTGGTCGGTGCCGGGATCTTGCTGCGTGGGAACAGCGGGATGGTCGCAAAGCCGTATTTCCGGTATTCAACGGCGACCGCCCGGTTGTTCTGCAGGACTCGGTAGCGGCTAGGCATGATCGCCCCGACGCGTCCCCACGGGCGTTATCAATATATACCCGGGCGGGGTATGCTGAACTAGGTCCTTCGTCACGGACTGCTGGGCCGCTCCGGCGTATCCCTCGCCGGGGCGGCCTTCTCGTTCGGTCATGATGCGGCCTCGCCGTCCTCGCGGCCGGGGTAGCCCCAGCAGCGATAGGCCCGCCCCGCGTCGACGAGTCCGACGGCGGCTGGGTCGATGCAGCGTCGACCGCCCGTGTGCGACCCCGCGCGGTGCTTGTCGAATGCGGCGGCGACGGTGAAGGTTTCGTGGCAGGCGTCGCAGTGCGCGGTCCGGAGCCCTCCCCAGCGCGCCCCACACCTTGCGCAGGAGGCCGTTCCGGCCTGCGGGGTGCAAATGTGAGCGAGTTTTCCGGCGGGGGCGGTGTCAGCGACGCCCGGGCGGGTCGTTGGTTCCGCTACCGTATGACCTTCGACGAGGATGATCGAGTTCGTTATGGTCACGACGCCGTCTCCAAGACCGGTCTGCGGACCGGCCTTAGCAATTCGCAGAGTCTGACCCGCTGGTCGTCGGTAAGCGGCGGGGCTTGGGCAAGAATTTCTTTTACGTACTCCGCGATGGCCTGGTTGACGTCAGACATGGGCACCCCCGCTAGTGCCGCGCTTGGCGTCGAGCAAGGAGATGAGGTGCTCGACCTCGTCGTCCGTCATCCACGGGATGGCGGCCAGCGCCAAGCGCACGTGCTCTGCGAGCTTGAGCGCGCGAAGGTTCCTACGCGCTTCGATGAGGTCGGGATCTTCGGGAGAACGCTCGCCAGTCTTCACACAGCGAGCGAGAGCGGCCACACGGGCGCGTTCAGACTCCCATGTGGACGAACAGGACGGTTCGGGC
>JAEHJW020001515.1_pt1 | contig 18134 bp, 23 predicted proteins | sample 9271431 | NCBI WGS metagenome assembly JAEHJW02 | reverse complement strand
TGGGATCAAGATAGGAGTTCATCGCACACCTCGAATCGATTGCAGATAGCGCGTCCCACGAGCTACAGCCTCGGCCGCGCTAGAGCCCATGCGGTAGGCATTGATCGCGCACTGCACAGCAACCTCGCGATCTAACGGCCCAACGCGCAAGCGCTTGCCACACGTCCGCACAGCCTCGCGGATCGCTGCATCGCGGCGCTCGGCGAGGGAAAGCTCGGAAAATGCTAGGCAGCTCATGGCGTGGTCTCCGAAGTCGATGCGTACTTCCGCGCGTGCACCTTGCAGAACAGACCACGATCTCCGTGGCCACTCGGGCGCGTGCACTGGTGATAGCGCCACGCATTCGCTACTTCATAGGCGCAGCGCGTCGGGTCGTACTTGGTGCCGCGCTCGTCCATAGCGCAGCGTCCGTAACGCTCGTGCGGGTAGTCGTTCATACCTGCACCTCAGGCATCGGTGGAACATGTGACCCTTGGCGCCACAGTTTGATTTCAAAAGCGCCAAATAAGCATGTAGCGCCTGCCTCAGCCGCTTCCTGTCGCGTCTTGAACGGACGATCCGCACATACTCCGCAGCCTTGGTGCGCACGGGCAGATTCGCGATAGCCCCATTCGTCCCCGTCCATATCGACAAAAACGTACCCTCGTGGGTCCGGCGTCTCTTCCGGCGCAGCCTCGACCTTCTCCGGCTCAAGCAGCGCGCTCACCTGCCGGATGATCTCGCGCCAGTCGTCGTCGGCGGCCGAAAAGTAGCCGTCTTTGTGGTAGACCCAGATGCTGTTAACGCTGCGCTCAATTATGAATTTGTTGATGATCACAGCGCACCTCCATCCTCTTCGTCCTCGTCCTCTTCATCCTCATCCCCATCCTCAGTGTCGATAGCGGCGAAAATGGCCAGTCGCGCTTCGCGCTCGGCGATGATCTTGTTGCGCTCGGCAGCCGGCAAACGCTCGAACGCTTGGCGCTCGCGCTCAATTTCCGCGCGCGCTTTTTCGGACAGTTCGTTTTCATACTCGATCATCAGATCGTTGAAGTCCTGCGGTTCGTTGTTCACAGCGCACCTCCGAACCGATAGCCGACCATCACGACGGTTTGACCGGACCACAACGGCGGCCAGTTGCCGACGTGCCCACTGAACCCCTTACCGTCCGTGTAGTAGCGCAGCGCGACCGACCATGCCCCATGCGTCACGGTTGCACCTACAACAGCGCCCCACGCCCATTGAGAGCCATAGGTCTTGATGTCGTAGTGCGTGCCATCCGGCGCATACCAGTTGGGCACATCAAGGCGCCACGTCTCGTGATACAGGAACGGTCCGCCCTCCACGCCGAAGCGCCAAGCGCCGGCGGTATGGCGCGAGAGCAACGCCTGCACGCCATACACGCGACCGCTGCCGATGAAGTTGGCCAACGGATTGCAGGGGCCGTTGCAGTGCGTCGGCGAAGTGGGCGAGTAGTTGGCGTCCGGCAGTACGTCCAGCGAATTGCTCGCGTAGCGCCCGAGGCTGACCGCGTCCACGTGCCACGCCATGTGCGGCGTGATGCGGCCCGTCAGGCCGGCCTCGAACGCGGGCTGCGTCAGGTCCAGCGTGTGCGCGAAGCCCTCCTGATACCACGTACCGTTCCCGTTGGTGCTGGCGTGCGCGATGCCTGTGCCGATTTCGACTTGCGCACCCCATGCCGCGCGGATCGCCAGCACCCCCACCACACCGGCGACCAATGCAGCCCATGCGATCCGACTGCCGTCACGTGAAAAATTATTCATGGGGCATCTCCACAATCGGCACAACGTGGATGCGGTCCATCAGCCGCTTACGCGCTTTTCCGACCTCGGAAGGCGACAGGCAACCGTTGATGCCAAGCAACGCAATAGCATTCGCAATAGCCTGCGCGTTGTGTGGCTTGACCAATTTCAGTCGCTGCTTGCGCAACTGCTTCTCGATCGGGTTCGCCAGCGCGCCGAATACCAGTTCAAAGTCGCTCATGACACCACCTCCAGATGACGACGCCGCTGGTCACGCAGCAGCCACTCATGCGCCGCGCACGCCATATCACATAGCTTCCTGATATCGCCACGTCCACAAAGCGCCAGCAACGCAGCCGCGCGTGCGATGACACCCATATAGCGCCGCATCACAGCCGCGCGGGCATCAGGGTCTTTGGTCGTACTCACGATGCTCAGCGCGCACGTGATGATCCAAGCAGCGTCCTCGCCGTTGGGTTCGCTCGACACCATGAAGGTCTTGATACGCGGCGGGTAAGGTGCGCCGGCAGCGGCTTCGCGTACCTCGCGCGCGATGTCACGCAACCGCGCGCGGTCTTCCATCAGCAGTTTCGTTTTCATGTTGTGCCCTTGTTTCGATGGCCTAGGTATTAGGCGGCTAGATTATAGCCTATGTCGTATGCGGAGTCAATGCCCTAGGTTGCCGGATTTCGAGGATGCGGTCGCGGACGATCCATCGCCACGTGTAAGGGGCGACCGGATTACCGTGTGCATTGAGACGGATGCCGCCGGCTTGCGCCCGTTCGCGCGCCCAGTCAGGAAGTGCTTGCCACATCGGGCAATGAACCGCATCGATCACCACTACGACCTCATCCATGCGACACCGCCTTGTCGTAGTGCGCAGCCCGCGCCTTGTGCGGCGCTTCGCGCCACATCCCGATGTTGCGCACTGCGTACAGGATGCGCGACCCGAACGATGTGCTTGTCACCGGCAGCATCAGACCACCGGCCTTGCGCAAGGACTTGCACAAAGCATGCGCCGTGGTGCGCCTCGAACCGTCAGCCTCGTACACCGCTTGCAACTCGCGCGCCGTCCACAAGTCGCACGATTGCGAACGTGCGCCCGACGCCAGCAGCGTCATGGTCGGGTTCGACATAAGCTCGTAGCACCATGCGTCAAGGTCCGAGCGCGAGGTGACGATCATCTCCTGCTTGGCAGCGGTCATCGGAGCTGGTGCACGCGGGTTGAAAGACGGGCGCAGGGGAAGGTGCATGAAGTGATACAGCAGCGCCTTGGCCGCAGTGCCCGACCTATACCACGTATCGACCTCGGCATAGAACTCGCGGCTCAGCGGTTCGTCGTTCGTGTTCACCACGAAATAGCGACGGTCGCCGTCTTCGAGGAACAGCGCATCGGGATGTTGCGAGGTGAACAGGTAGTTCGCGCAATCGGGGATGGTGTAGGGCTGCTGGTACTTCGCATTGATCGTCACCTCGTTTTGCGTGATGAGCGGCTTCATGCGATCCGCGTCACGGCGTCGATCCGATCCGGTCAGTTCCTCACCGACCACGAATTGAAGGTCGGCCTGCCAATCGTTGAACTGCGACAGCAGCATCTCCTGCTTCACGACGCGCATGTTCACGCCGTACATCGACCCGATCAGGTAGCCGAGAAACGTCTTGCCAGTTCCCTGCCCACGTGACCACAGCACCGTCGATGTGTACATCTTGGTGCCTGGGTGCTGGATCGGGTAGGCGATCCATTGCATGAAGTAGTCGATCGCGTCCTTGTCGCCCTTGAACAAGTGCTGGACCATCTTGTTGAACAACGCAATCGATCCGCGCTCCGGAGTCGCACCCCACCCACGCCATCGATTCCACTGGCCGTTCACTACACGCGGCGCGCCGGGGATGTAGGTCATCGACTCATACTCGCGGCGTGCCGGCCATTCCATCCACGCGCGACCGAGGTTGATCTGCTTCACCTTGCCATCGAGGTCTGCATAAACGAACTTGCGATTGGCCATCAAGGACTGCACCCATGATGTCGGATGGTACAAACGGCCGCGCTGGATTTCGAGGATCGAGCATTGTTCGCGGATGAATGCCCAGTCGTCATTGACCGAACACAAGGCTTCGTGCTGCTCGGACACTTCCTCGGGCAACGCGCGCAACGACTCGATGCCCTTGGCAACGATCCAATCGTCCAGCCCGATCTTGCCTTGCGCGTCATCGGGCAGGAACGTGACGCCTACCGACGCGCCGCGGTCACCCAGTTCGCGCACCAACGCACGCAACGCCGCGCGCACTTGTGGATTGTGGGCAACGTCCGAATCGAATACGACGCGCACCTTGCGACCTTTCCATGTCACCAGATCAAGGTCGGATATCGGCTTGCCCTTCACCTGCCAATTCCACACGCCGCCGATGCCGATGGTCGGGACGCCGTGCTTGCACGCGCATGCGGCTTTCTTCTCCCCCTCGGTGATCCACAACTCCACGTCGGCGGCCGGCAGGACGCTCGACCATTTCACGCGCGGCGCGAAGTAAAGGTGTGGTGCGGAGTTTTTCGGCTGCAAGTACCGCAGCGGCTTGCCCTTGTCATCCTTCGGTCCATCGTGCAAGCGCACGCGGTAGAAAGCGCTTTTGCTGCGGGTGATCGGGTGGATGTAGGGGATGACATAACACTGGGCGTCGAACCCGACATTCATCTTCAGCGCACGCAATGAAGTCGTGCGTCCTTTGATGTCGGAAAGAGTCAACCCACTTCGCGCAAGGTCTTGCGCGGTCGCATCGTTTCGCATCGTTGTGCCCTTGACGGAAAGCGTGCGAAAGGTAGCCGATTGGAATTGGTGAAGCAACCTAGGTTGTATGGACCTACAATTGCCATAGCATAATTTTTGACCTGCGAAGTAGGTCGCAGCTATGCACTTTATAGGTGTTATAAGTTTGTCGAGCTAACCTAGGTTACAAGAGATGCTGAAACGTAAGCGCCGCGCGGCTTCCGGCCCACAACCCACTTCCTTATTATTATTATTATTAGAATTATCAAAGAATAAATATAAGAGAGAGAGAGAGAGATTTATATATAAAGGTTTTCGAGCGTTTCGCTAAGTTGGCTAATTATGAAACAACCTAGGTTGAAGTCAGACAAGAAAAACGCCGAAAACGCGGCCGCGCGGTATGCTCGCCCACACCCAGCCCAACGGAGCACGCCCATGCCGACGCGAAGCCGCCAAGAGTCGAAATCACAACCCAAGCTGCGCGATTACAAAGCCATCCCCATCGCAGACCTCACCCCGTACGACCGCAACTCGCGCACCCACAGCCCAGCGCAAGTTGACCAGATCGCCCGCGCCATCCGCGAGTTCGGCTGGACCAACCCCGTTCTCATCGACGAGAAGAATCGCGTCATCGCAGGCCACGGTCGCATGCTCGCCGCGGCAAAGCTGGGTTTGTCCGATGTCCCGTGCATCATCATCCCCGGCCTCACCGACAAGCAGCGTCGCGCGCTCGTCATCGCCGACAACAAGCTCGCCGAGAATGCAGGTTGGGACCACAAGATGCTCAAGGCGGAACTCGACCACTTGATTTCCGAAGGCATCGACTTGTCGCTGATCGGATTCACCGACGAGGACTTCATCAAGGTCAACGAGCTGGCGTCGCCCGAGATCGGATCGATTGATGAAGTGCCTGAGGAACTGCCCGGTGCGTTGCAACTCAAGGACGACATGGTCTTCCCGTCGAAGCAGCCGTGGGACATTCCCGAGATACGCGATGATTTGCTGTGGACGCCGCCGAAAGGATGTGCGATCAAGTCATGGGCTGGACCCGATGCAAGCACCGACGATGGCGCATCGATTTATTGGTGGCAGTTCCGATCCGACTCATTGCGCGGCGTCAACTTGAAGCGCGTGCTGGTCGGCTTTTACGTGGATGACTACCGCTTCGATTGCATGTTCGACGAAGCAGCGATCTACGGAGCCAAGCTGCTCAACATGGGTGTGCATGGCGCCATCGCACCGAACTACTCGATCTGGGCTGACTCACCACGCGCCGTGCACTTGTGGGCGACCTACCGCGCGCGTTGGGTCGGACGTTACTTGCAGGAGATCGGCATTCGCGTCGTTCCCGATGTGAACTGGTGCGATATGGAATCGCTCGACTACACGCTGCTTGGTCTTCCGAAAAAAGCGCCGATGCTCTCCGTGCAGTTGCAAACGTTGAAAAGTGACTACGAGTTGGGGCAAGCTGCGTCTTGTCTGCGCGAGATCGATCAACGACTCACACCTTCGACGTGGCTGATCTACGCCGGTGGCAAAACAGACAAGGTGCTCGAAGCCGCGAGGCTGAAAGCGAACATCATCGTCGTACCGAGTCGCAATCACGCGCGGCAAGGGCGACTCAGTGGAGCTAGGCAATGAACTCGAACGATGAAGTTTTCGGCGCTGGCGGCGGCGGTGGTGGCGGCGAAGGTCGCGCCAAGGCCAAGACCAGCAAGAAAGGCGGCAAGGCGAAGGGCGGCAAGAAGGCTGTCGCACGCAAAGGTGGTCGGAAGGTAGCTGCCAAGAAAGCCGCGCCCAAGGGACGCCGTCGGTAATATCATCAGCTCCTACCGGAGCAATCGAGCCACGCGGCACTTGGCGTAAGCTGACCGCGTGGCTTTTTCTTCGCGTGACGGATCGAATACGTCATCGCCTGACACAACTACGTAGTGTCCGTGCTTCCGGGCGCGCGGTTTCAGCACCAACGCGATGCCATCACCCACGTATTGCAGTGTGACGCGGCGCTCGAACTTGAACACCTCCAAGCCCAGCGTCTTCGCCATCAAGCCAGCCTCGATGCCGCGTCGCGTGAGTGTGTCGCTCAACTTCGCAGCCATCGTGTCGTAGGATGTGCCCATGAGCATCGCGGCGCATGCGATCCCGCAGTCGTTCGATGCTCTTTGACGGATGAGGTGCACCATGTCTTACCCCTCTCACAAACCGACTGCGAAGTTGCGCGCCGAGGTCGAAGCCTACGCAACAGTCGGCGTCCCACACAAGATGATCGCGGCGCTCATCAACACTTCCGACAACACGCTGCTCAAGCACTACGCGCGCGAACTTGAAGTCGGCAAAGCAAAAGCCACAGCCCAAGTTGCCAAGACCTTGTTCCAGCTTGCCACCGTCGGCAAGAATCTCGGCGCGATGATCTTCTGGCTCAAGGCTCAAGCCGGTTGGCGCGAGGTGCAGACCATCGAGTTCGATGACAAGTCCGAGCAAAGCGACCGCGAGCGTTCAGCACGCGACTACATCATCGCCCGACTCACGCGCCGCGTTGAGGAAACAGCCGTCAGTGTCATCAACGAGGAAGACGCTGCCAAAAGGCTGCAATGATGTCGGGTGTTGCCGAACAACTGCTCGCTCTTGATCCGGGCGCTCGCGCGGCGTTGCTGCGCGACATGCCTTTCGACATGCTCGAAGCACTCTATTGCGATTGGAGTCTGTGGGGTCGTTCCGAGCAATTGTTGCCGACCGAACGCGAATGGTCGTACTGGTTGTTGCTCGCCGGTCGCGGCTTTGGCAAGACACGCACTGGTGCCGAAGCATGCCGCGCGTGGATTCGACAAGGCTTCAACTACGTCAACCTCATCGCAGCGACCGTCGATGACGCGCGCGACATCATGATTGATGGTGAATCTGGCCTCATGGCTGTGTGCTCACGGAGCGAGCGGCCAGTGCACCAAGCCTACCGTCGCCGCTTGGTGTGGCCGAACGGTGCGATTTCCCTGATCTTCACCGCCGAGGAACCGAACCGCTTGCGCGGCAAGCAGCATCAGAAAATATGGGCTGACGAATTGGCGTCATGGCGTTACTCCGATGCCTGGGTTCAAGCCAAGCTCGGCTTGCGCATCGGTCGCAACCCGCAAGCAGTCATCACCACCACGCCGCGGCCAACGCCGGTCATCCTCGAACTGCTTAATGACCCCGACACCTACGTCACGCGCGGTACGTCCTATGACAACCGCTCGAACCTGTCACCGAAGTTCTACTCATCGATCATCAAGCAGTACGAGGGCACGCGCCTTGGTCGCCAAGAACTCAACGGCGAGGTGCTGGAAGACAACCCCGGTGCGCTCTATCGCATCGATGACATTGACGCTGGCCGCATCCAACCATCCGCCTATCGGCGCGAAGACATGGGCAAGATCGTCGTTGCCATCGACCCGGCTGCATCCTCGAATGAGGAGTCGGACGAGACCGGCATCGTCGCAGCCGCCACCAATGGCGATGAGTACTTCGTGCTCGAAGACTGGTCCGGCATCTACACGCCGCGCCAATGGGCTGAGCGCGCATCGGCGCTTGCCGAGTACGTCGGCGCAGATCGCATCGTTGCCGAAGACAACAACGGCGGCGAGATGGTCGAGTACACGTTGCGCACTGTGAACCCGGACATCCCGTTCCGTCGCGTGCATGCCACGCGCGGCAAGACCTTGCGCGCCGAACCGTCCGCCGCAGCCTACGAGCAACATCGCGTGCACCACGTCGGCGTGCTGCCAAAGCTCGAAGATCAAATGGTCAAGTGGAATCCGACTGTCGGCAATTCACCGGATCGCCTCGACGCCTTGGTGTGGGCACTCACTGCCTTGGGTCTTGGCTACCACGACACCACCGGCATCATCCGCTATACCCAGCAACTCGCTGAGGAGTCGCGTAAGATGCCCAGCCAATCTGCCGCCAACGCCATCGAAGCCATGAGGATGCAGGCCCATGCCAAGTGAGAAAAAGCCACTGCGCGTTCGCTTCGCCCAAGCTCTCAATGTCATTCGTGGCGTCGATAATGCCTACATGGGTCCGTTGCAGCCCATGCCACCGGGCGAACCGCAAACCGTTGGTCGCAAGGTTGATTATCCCGTCGGCGCGAACATCAACTTCCAGCCGCGCACCTACGATCCGGTCAGTTTCCAGCAGCTTCGCTACCTCGCCGACAACTACGACTTGATGCGCGCCATCATCGAGACCCGCAAGAACCAGATGGAAAAGCTGGTGTGGGAACTCAAGGGCACTGATGAAGACGCGGATATGTCCAAAGACCCGCGTGTGTTGTCGCTCACCAAGCTGTTCCAACGTCCCGACGGTCGCCGTCCGTGGCGCTTCTGGCTGCGCGAACTCCTTGAGGAAGTACTTGTCACCGACGCGCCTGCGGTCTATGTCCGTCGCACCAACGCCGGATTGCCTGCCGCGTTCGAGATCATCGATGGCACCACCATCAAGGTGCTGATCGACGCGCAAGGCCGTGTGCCCATCGCGCCCGATCCGGCCTATCAGCAAATCCTCAAGGGGCGTCCGACTTCGGACCTTTCATCCGATGAGTTGATCTACCTGCCACGCAATCCGCGCGTGTGGAAGTTCTACGGCTACCCGCCGGTCGAGCAGATCATCATGACGGTGAACATTGCGCTCCGTCGCCAGCTTCGCCAGTTGCAGTACTACACCGACGGCAACTTGCCCGACGCGCTGATCTTCACGCCCGAGGATTGGACGCCGCAGCAAGTCAAGCAGATGCAAACCGCGTTCGATGAACTCAATGGAACGACTGCGCAACGCCGTCGCGCCAAGTTCATTCCCGGCGCCAAGGGCATCCACCAGACCGCGCCCGAAGTGCTCAAGGATCAGATGGACGATTGGCTCGCTCGCATCACATGCTACGCATTCAACGTGCCGCCGACTGCGTTCGTGCCGATGGTCAATCGCTCGACTGCCGACACCACGCAAGACACTTCCTTGGAGGAAGGCAAAGGGCCGCTGATGGAATGGGTGCGTGAGTTGATGAACCACATCATCCAGAACCTGTTTGGCTACACCGACCTTGAATTTGCGTGGAAGGAAGAGCGCGAAATTGATCCCGATGCACAGAACACCCGACTCACGTCCTACGTGTCCACTGGCATCTTCACTATCAACGAATCGCGTGCCCAGCTTGGCATGTCACCCATCGACGGCGGCGATGTGCCGATTGTCATTGGTGGCGCCGGAGCGGTCACGCTCAAGAGTTTGTCGGCTGCGCCGGAAATGGGTGGGCAACCCACGGCGGCGTTACCCGGTGCAGCTGGCAAACACCCCGTCACCAAACCCGATGACGAGGAATCGCAGCCGCCCGTGAAAAAGCGCGGCGTGCCCATGTCGATGTTCCGCCACCAAGAGCGCAAGACTGTTCGCTACCATCGCGGCGCCTTGACCAAGGAAGCGCACAAGACCTTGCGCAAGGTGGCTGATTCGGTCGCGCATCAAATGCGCGGTCATGGCACCAAGGCGCAAGCACCGCTCGACATGAGTGTCACCTTCGACCTGTCCGACTTCGAGGGTCTGCGCGCGCCGTTGACCAAGGCCATGAAAGCGGTGCATTCCGATGGCTACAACTACGGACACCAGATCGCCGGAACCGCCGATGACGAGGAACAGGAAGCATTGTTCGAGCAAGGCAACACCGTAGCTGCCGACTACACGCGCGAGCGCGTCGATTTCCTGCTTGGCACCAAGGACTCCCAAGGCGGTGAGTTGCAAGCTGCCACGCGCAAGGCGATCCAGCGGCTCATCACCGAAGCATCGGAAAACGGAATGTCCGAAGCGGACGTGGCTGACATGCTCGAAACCGATTTTGCGTTCAGCGCCAACCGTGCCATGATGATTGCGCGTACTGAGTTGCGGCGCGCGGATGCGCATGGCAACTTGTCGGCGTACAAAGACGGCGGATCAGAAGGCAAGCAATGGCTCACATCTCCCGACGCATGCCCCGAGTGCATCGCCAATGCCGAACAGGGCGCAATTCCCATTTCCGACCCCTTTGCCTCGGGCGATGAGGCACCACCAGCGCATCCGAATTGCCGATGCGACATCATTCCAGCCAACTTAGGGTGACACCATGAAAACGCTCGGGCTGTACGCACAACTCACCAAGGTCGATGTCGCTGCCAAGCGTGCATTCGGCGTCATCACTTCCGAAGTCCCGGATCGGTCAAACGAAATCTGCGACTACGAAACCTCCAAGCCGCACTTTGTCGAATGGTCTGCATCGATTGCCAAGGCGACCGATGGCAAGTCGCTCGGCAACGTGCGCGAGATGCACAACAAGCAGGCAGTCGGTCGCGTGGTCAACATCGACTTCGACGATGCGCAGAAGACCATCGCCGTCGAAGCCGAAATCGTCGATTCCTCCACGTGGGAGAAAATCGAGAAGGGTGTGCTGACCGGATTCTCCATCGGTGGCCGCTACATCAAGCGTTGGCCCGACACGTCGAACCCTGTCTTGAAGCGGTACACGTGCGAGCCTTCCGAGGTGTCCGTGGTGGACTTCCCTGCGAACAAGGATGCGTTTTTCGATGTGGTCAAGGCCGATGGCGTTGTCGAACAGCGTCACTTCGAGTCGCCGGTCGATGTGGACGCGCTCGAAAAGACCATTGCCGAGTTGTCCGAGGCCGATCAGGATGCGTTGCTCGAAAAGATCGCGCGCCGCAAGGGTGTCGATCCCAAGGAAGGCAAAGACAAGTATGGCAACGTCAAGTACGCTGATCCCAAGAACAAGAAGTACCCCATCGACACACCTAACCACATCCGTGCTGCGTGGAACTACATCCACATGCCGCGCAACGCCGCCAAGTACAGCGCCGAGGATGTGAAGACCATCAAGTCGCGCATCGTCGCTGCGTGGAAAGAGAAGATCGACAAGGCCGGTCCGCCCGAAGCTGAAAAGTTCGCCGAGTCCACCTTGCAACGCATCCTCGACAACCCCGCTGCGTATCCGCTCGCCAAGGCTGCGTCCGAAATCATCGGCGCGGAAATCGTCGAGAAGGGTTTGTGGGCTGTTGCCCAATTCGCCGGCTTGCTCGAACAACTCGCGGCCATCGCCGACGGCACCGTCCTCGAAGCCCAGGCTGAAGGCGACGATTCGACGTTGCCCGAAACCATGCGCGCGGCACTCAAGCCCATCGCGGCTGCGTTCCTGCAAATGGCCGAGGAGGAAACCGACGAAGCGTTGCATGGCGAGTTGAACGATGACGCTGCCATCGCGGCCATGTTCAACGTGATCGGACCCGACGCTGTGGCCAAGCGTGGCCGCCGGCACTCCAAGAAAACGCGCGAACGCTATTCCGCCATCAAGGACCACGCCAAGGCTATCGTCGGCCACTGTGAGGATATGGAAGGCGAGGACAACGACGGCGCCAACAAGGCTGCGCTCGATGAACTCAACAAGCGTGCCGACGCCACCGATCAGCTTTGCAAGCTGCTCGATGTCACGCCCGATGCGCTTATCGAAAAGCTCAACAAGTTCGTTAGCGAGTACATCGAACTGCGCAAGGGCTACGATACTTGGAAGGACCAACTCGCCAAGACCACGACCAGCATCCGCGCGATCCCAGTTGCAAAAGAGGCTGATGACACTAACAATCAGTCCGAAAGCGACCCTGACGTTTCCAAGCTGGAAGGGGACGCGCTGACCAAGGCGCTCATGCAGAAGTCTCTCGCCAAGGGCATCCGCATCGTTCGTTGATCGATTTACGCCGCCAGTAATTGCAACGCAACCACGTCATCCACTTCGGAGCATCCAAATGAACCCCACTGCTGCAACAATCGAGGCGCTAAAGGTTGCGTTGTCCAACCCGAGTGCCGAGCCTGAGATGATGAAGTCGTTTGTACAGTCCGGGTCCGCTACTTCGGGCCTGACTTACTACGACCTCGAAGCGCCGGCCAAGACCCTGTATCCGGTCTTGACCCCGTTGCGCAACCGCATTGCTCGCGTGTCTGGCAAGGGCGGCATTCAGGCAAACTGGGTCGCCATCACCGGCATCAACTCCACCAAGCAGCGTGCTGGTTTGCTGCAAGGTGCACGCGGCACCATCATCTCGACCACCGTGCAGGATTACTTCGCGGCGTACCGTGGCATCGGCTTCGATGACAACGTGACGTTCGAGGCCGAGTATGCGGGCATGAACTTCCAAGACATCCGCGCCACCGCACAGCTTGGTCTGTTGCGCTCGCTGATGATCGCCGAGGAAAACATCCTGCTGGGCGGCAACACGTCGCTCGCGCTCGGCACCACGCCGACGCCTACCGTGTCCGCGTCCGGTTCCGGTTCGAGCTTGCCGGCTGCGCTGGTGTCCGTGCGCTGCGTCGCGCTTACGCCCGATGGCTACTCCGCGTCTTCGGTCGCTGGTGGCGTCTCACTCTCGGGCAACGTAACCACCGCCGATGGCAGCACCAAGTTCCAGAACGGCGGCACGGCCATCGTCTCGGCCGCGGGTACTGTTACCCCGACTGCCGGTCAAAACGTGCTTGCCACTGTCACGCCGGTAACGGGTGCTGTGGCTTACGCATGGTTCTGGGGCGCTTCCGGTGCCGAGACGCTGGGTGCGATCACCACGATCAACTCGGTGTCGATTAGCGCCGCGGCGACGGGTACGCAGGTCGTTGGCACCAACTTCAACGCCGACTACTCCAAGGATGGCTACGTGTTCGATGGTCTGCTCACGCAGATTTTCAACCCGACCTTCAACTCCTACGTGGTCCAGCAGGCAACCGGCACCGCAGGCGTTGGCACTCCGCTCACTGCGAGCAACGCCGGTGGCATCGTCGAAATCGATGGTGTGCTCAAGTACCTGTGGGACAACTATCGCCTGTCGCCCAACGCGATCTACGTCTCGTCGCAGGAACAGAAGAACATCTCGGCGAAAATCCTGTCCACCAACTCGCAGACTGCCGCGCGCTTCATGCTCGACGCCAAGCAGGGTGCGATTGCCGGTGGCACGATGGTCCGGTCCTACCTCAACCCGTTCACCATGAACGGCGCGGCCGAGATTCCGATTCTGCTGCATCCGTACATGCCGCCCGGCACGATCATGTTCTACACCGACGAATTGCCGTACCAGTTGTCGAACGTGGCGAACGTCGTGCAGGTCCGCACCCGGCAGGACTACTACTCGATGGAGTGGCCGCTCAAAACTCGCATGTACGAGTACGGCGTCTATGCCGACGAGGTGCTGCAAAACTACTTCCCGCCGGCATTCGCGGCGATCACCAACATCGCCAACGGTTGATCGGTTTGGCAGGGCGAGCGCCGCTTACTCGCGGCGCTCTTTTTCCGCAACAGGAGTCCGCTATGGCAAAGCAAGAACAGCCCACCACTCAAGAGAAAGAGCCAACCATCGTGCACCGTGAGCCGGCTGTCCGCATGAAGGCTCCCGAAGGGTCGCAAGGTCTGCACCACGATGGCAAGTTGTACCCTGTCGAGAACGGCCACGTCACGATTCCGACGCATGCGATGCACGCTGCGCTCTCGCACGGTTTCAAGACCGCCGAGTAACACCCACCATCAAGGATCGTCGCCATGACTGTGTATTGCACAACGCAAGACGTGGCGACTTTCCTCGGCTCGGGCGTCAACATCAACGATCCTGCTCTAGCTCCGATCGTAACCAACATCAATCAAGCTGTTGACACCTATCTTGCGCGCAACATCCTGAGTGCCACCTACAACGAGTCTTACCGCGGACTCGGGACGCCGCGCTTCCTGCTCAACAACGTTCCGGTTACAGCCATCACGTCGTTGACGATTCTCGGGCAAGCCATCTTGCCCACTACATCACCCTTCCAGCCCGGCTTCATGTTCGACTCCGAGCGCGGGATGGTCGAGGTCGTTGGCTATGGCCCGATCCCCACGTGGCCCGGCGCTATCAGCATCGCGTACACCGCGGGCTATGCGGCGGTCCCGGATGATCTGGTGCAAGCCGCAATCGAATGGGCGGCGTTCAAGTACAAGACCAAAGACAAGATCGGCGTGCAGTCCAAGACCCTCGACCGCGAGACTGTCACCTACTCGCAACACGCCATGCCGATGTCTGTGAAAAGCACGCTGAACCTTTACCGCGACATGCGGATTTACCGATGAGTTCTCTGGTCATCACCGCCCGACTGGAAAACGCCGACCTCGTGCGGCGCTTTCTGCCGTCCGAGTTGCGCAAGCGTCTTGCGCTCATCAAGGCTGCCGTTCGCGCGTACACCTTCCAAGACCTTCTGGTCGAGATCAAAGGTGTCAAGTTGCAAGGTGGCGCGCTCCAATATCGGACTGGCAATCTCTCGCGCCACATTCGCGCGAACGTCACTTTCACAGAGACCACCTACACCGGCCGCGCCTACGTCGCCGGCTATCCGGGTCAAGTTCCCTACGCTCGAATCCAAGAGTACGGCGGCACGATCCACGCGCGTCGCGCGCCGTACCTGACTTTCAAGACCGAGGATGGTCGTTGGCATCGGGTCAAGGAAGTCACGTTGCCCGAGCGGTCGTACATGCGCTCATCGTTGGCGGACACCAAGGCCAAGTTCTATGAGCGCGTCCGCAACGCTGCCATGGGAGTGTCCGAGTGACTACCGAACCCATCATGGCTGCGTTGTTCGCGTATCTCACCGCGTTGCAATCCGCGGGAACCGTCGAGTACGTGTCGCGGCGCATACAACACTGGGACGGGTTCAACAGTGCGAACTGCCCGGCTGTGTTCCAAATCGAGAATGGCATCGACGTTGTGCAAACCCGGCACCAACCGCCGAAACTCACCTACTCCGTGGACTGGTGGATTTACGTCGCGCAGCCCGACGACTCGCAACCGATGACGCCGCAGTTGAACGCCATCATCGACGCCTTGGTCACTTCCATAGCCACACCATCCGATCCGTCTGCGGACAACACTTTGGGCGGTTTGGTGCAGCGTGTGTACGTCTCGGGTAAAGTCGAAATCGCGGAAGGCGCATTGACGGGGGGTTTGGCAGTCGCCGTCATTCCGCTTACCATCCTCACCGCCTGATCGGAGCCGCCATGAACATCAACACTGAGTTTCACGCCGCTGAGAAAGAAGTTGCCAAGGAAGTCCATGCAGTCATCGACGATGCCGAAGCGGTAGCCAAGCGCGTCGAAGCTGCTGTGACGCAATGGGTGCGCACGCACCTCCACAATTCTCCGGTGTCGCGCAACACGGAGGCCATGAATCACATCACCGCATCGACGCCTGCGCTCGTCAACGCCGTGACCGAAGCCATCAAGGCCAAGTGATCGGATTTACCTGCGGCAACCATCAGAGGTCACTCCCATGAAACAGTTTGCTTTCGGCACCGGCACCCTGATCGGCACGTCCGCCGCAGCAGGGTCAACCCCCCTTGGCTTCGGCGCGTTGCAAAACGCAAGCGTCGATTTCTCGTTCACCACCAAGCCGCTGTTCGGGCAGTACAACTTCGCTTTGAGCGTCGCGCGCGGCCAAGGAAAAATCGCCATCAAGGCAGCGTCGGCTGAAATCTCGGGCTTGCGCTACAACCAGTTGTTCTTCGACGCGGCGCTCGCGGCAGGCATGCAGGCATTCTCGGTCGGTGAGGTGCATTCCGTACCTGCGGCCACTCCGTACACCGTCACGGTCACGAACTCGGCCACCTTCCTCGACGATCAGGGTGTGGTCTATGGCGCGACCGGCCTCCCGTTGCAACTGGTGACAGGCACTCCGGCGCAAGGTCAGTACAGTGTGTCGGCTGGCGTCTACACCTTCGCGGCAGCGGATGCGAGCGCGCCCATCTACATCACCTACCGCTACACGGTTGCTGCGTCCGGCCAGACTCTCACCATCACCAACCAGTTGCTCGGAGTCGCGCCGACGTTTGCCTTGGTCTTCTCGATGACGTACCAAGGCGCGCAGTTCAACTTCAAGCTCAACAACTGCGTGTCGAACAAGCTCACCATCGCAACCAAGCTGGAAGACTTCATGATGCCCGACTTCGAGGCCGAGGCTTTCGCTGACGCTTCGGGCAACATCGGAACGATGTCCTTCGCCAACGTGGAGTAATTGCCCATGAGTAACGCCGCCAAGTTCACAGGTGCCAATGGCACGTCCTACCTCGTCAAGTCGCTCAACTGGAAGACGCTCAAGGATCAGCGCGACAACCTCGTGCTGATCTTCGAGCGCAACAAGTCACCCATGTCGGAGGGCTTGCCGCTGTATCTCGACGAGGGTTACGCGCAAGCGGTCATGTCGCTCGCGGCTGTGTCCATCATGCGCGCCGACAACAAGACCTTGGAGGATGGCGAACTCGAATCTGCCATCGACTTGAGTAATTGGGTCGGCTTGGTCCGGGTCATGCTCGGAGCCAATGGCTTTGTCGAAAACAGCGGAGCTGCATCGGGGGAAGCGCAGGCGTAACGTTCGCCGACTTCGATCTTGAGGCCATCGAAGCCGATGTCGTTGCGCTCACCAACTGGACATTCGACCAAGTAGAAACGACACTGACGTTGCCACGCTACACGCGACTGTTGGATGCGTGGCAACGTCATCCACCTGCTTCGCTGTTGCTCGCGTCGCGGTACGGTTACAAGCCGCCACCGAAGCCGAACAAAGTGGGTGAGTTGGACACAGAGCAGTTCCACGAACTCTGCTCACTGTTTGGAGTCGATCCCAGTGCCTACCGCAAACGAACTTGAACTACTTGTCAATGCGCAAGTAAGCGGCCTCGTCAGTGGTATGGATCAGGCGTCCTCGTCTGTCGAGGACGCCGTCGGCACTATGAGTGCCACTCTCGGGCAGTTGTCGGAGTCCGCATCGAACGCGGGCGCTTCCTTCGACACTCTCGGCGCGCAGTTGAGCGGTATCGCCGCCGAGTCCAATTCCAACTTCGAGAAGATGGCAGCGGGGATCGAGGCATCCTTCACCGCCGCCGTGGATAGCATCGGTGCGATGGCCGATGCGGCGCTCACGCCACTTGAATTGATGATGGAGGCGACTGCTGGAACGGCCACTTCCGTCGATGAGTTGAACATGATGGTGCGCCGACTCAACGCGGCGTATGAGCAGGGTGCATTGTCCGCCGCACAAATGGCCGAGGCCGAAGCTGCGCTGGCGGCCAATATGGATGTCATCACTGCCGCAGCCACAGCAAACGCCGAGGCTTACACCGAACTTGTTGCCGCACAGGATGCTCTTGCCACACCGATGCCGGCGTTGAGTGCGAGCGAGGACGCATTCTCCGCGGCGCTCGATGTCAACACGGCGTCCTTGGAAGCCAACACTGCTGCGCAACTTGAAAACGACGCTGCTGTTTCTGGTGGTGCTGGAGCTGGCGGCTCGCGGCATGGCGTGTACGGTATTTTCGGCGCGGCAATGGCTGTGGGTCGGATGCTCGAAACGCCCATTGGTGCGCTTGGTGCTGCTCTCACTGCTATGGGTATCGATGCGGCTATCGCGCAATCGCGCATGGATGACCTCACCAATGCAATCGCGGCTACAGGCGGTACTACCGGGGAAAGCTCCGGGCAGATCATGGCGTGGGCTGATGACATCGGTTCTTCGGTCAGCACCATCAGTATTGCCGAAGGCGCGTTTCAGCAATTGGCGATGTCGGGCGAGTT
>JAEHJW020007759.1_pt1 | contig 18151 bp, 32 predicted proteins | sample 9271431 | NCBI WGS metagenome assembly JAEHJW02 | reverse complement strand
AAGATCAGACAATATTCCACTTACTCTTTTTTTAGCGGCTTCGAGTGTAGCCGGTTCACCGTTTGACAAGTCGATGTCTTGGTCAATGTCAATCCCGTCATTGTTGGGCATTTTGCTTTACTCCATTAGTTTTATTTATAAGTGATTCAAAAAGTGTGGTCTGTTTTTTAAGTGTGTCGTTAAAAGCCTTATTCTTTTGTAATTGATTTATAGCGTCTTCTTCTTTTAAGTCCGGGTTGTCTTCCATTAACCATTGAACCGGAGTGCTGAGATTATTCGCAAGGTCAAATTCTCTCTGTTTCTGAATTTCATCTTGAGTCTTGGGAATTTCTATCTCCGCGAAGTCAACAACTAAAACCAAATCTTCCGGGATGGATTTAAGTTTTGCTTTTTGCCCCTCTTGTGTTCCCGCGTAATAATTATTTACTTTCCTTGTAATCTCAAATCGCTCTTGTTCATAAGCCCTCGCACTCGCCAGTCCGTCTTCTCTAAATTCCAACTGTTCCAACGAGTCGATTATTTTTGAATAGCCGGAAGTAGCCTGAACGTCGGCAAGAAATGAGTTAGGATTTAATCCCTTAGTCAGCGCAATAAGTTTTATGTACCAGTCAATAGTGTTTTTAATTTCTTCAACGTGCGGGGCGAATACGACGTGCTCAATTCTAGGAGGCTGTTCATCTGCTTTTGCGTTTTCAACGGTTATGGGATGTTTAGCTCCAACTCGGACCTTATTAACTCCCTCAACCGCCGTTCCGTCATCTTTGACTTTTTTTGTCCTTAATCCGCAATTGACGGCAAGCGTTACGCCCTCTGTTCCTAAAACGATGTCTCTATTTATCAGTTTGGTTAAAAGGAAGTTGATCTGCTCATTTACATTAACCGCGTCAGTCATCCCTTCGCCCCAAAGGTTTTCGCATTGTTCGGTCATATATCGAACAAACGGAATAACTCCAAGAGGATTTACATTATTTTTGTTTCCCTCAAACGAAACCGAATTTCCGAATTGGTCTAACTTGAAGTGAAGTTTATCCGTGAAAACGATTGTATAAACCTCGCCATCGTAAACTTTATCGTACATCACTACTTTAATTTTCTGGGTATCTTCGTCATCGACTTTTACATTAATATTCTGCGATGGATGGACTCTGTATTTGATACCGTTATCAAAATAAACTTGCGTTAAACACGTTCCGAAAAGCAACCCGTATCTATTCGCGGTTTTGTCTTTGTTCTCAATGTCGTCGGGAAGCATCTCGTTGTAATACTTTGTCGCGTCTTCGTTCTTCTTTCCGTCCGCAGTTGCAAGGTATCTTTCCGGCTGCTTTTTGTAAATGACAGCAATTTGATTAACGAGTTTCTTTATGAGATTGACATAGTTTAACTGCATCTCGTCTATGTCGTCTTGACTGTAAGTTTTTAGCAGTGCGGCGGTGAGATATGATTCTAATTCGTTCTTGTCCCCTTGATAATAATGATAAAGTTTTTCTTGCTGCTCTATACGGGCTTCGTTATCGTCGTAAATCTGTTTCTTTGTTATAAGCGTGATGGTTTCTTTTGGTGTCATATTTTTTACAATAAAAAAACCGGACTACCTCAGACGTTAATCTGAAGCAATCCGGTTTTTGGTTTTTCCACTTCCGAATTGTGGGTTAAAAAATATTTATGTTAAGAACAACTCTATCTTGTGAAGTATAGTCTGAATTTATTTACGAAAGTTTTCTTGCAGTTCTGTTCTTCTATTTGTTTTTTGAAAGAAAATTATATTGTCCAAAAAGAGCATCGTTTATCCATTTGCCAAAATCGCCATCAAGCAAAAAGTCTTCACTTATTTTCATAACGCAAGTAAAACTTTTCTTTTCGTGTTCCGCAATAATTTCTGTATGATATAAATCGTTATCTTCAATTATCATCGTTATTTTTAGAATCCTCACGTTGCCCCTATGCTATAATTTTAGAATATTTATATTGAGAATGTATCCCCTCCTATGTAAGTTAAGGTTTACATAAGAGAAAGTCAAGGATTAAAATTTCTCTTTATCGGTAAATTCTATTCGTGTTATTTTGTGATTCTCTAAAACTATTCGCCATTCAGCGAAACCTTGTCTTGACATATACCCAAATTCAAGCAATAATTGTAACAACTTATTTAGTAATGTTTCTCTCAAGTCAACCACAATTTAATAAATAGAAAAAAAATCGAAGGGTGAAAAAAATTATTTCTTGGTTTATTCAAAACTTGACCTCAATATTCACCGTTTGGCTAAAATCTTTTATATGTCTTCTCATTATTTCTTGGATAAACTCTTTTACCTTTTTCATGTTCTCGATAGATAGTCCCAAGACTTCGCGTCCGTATCGTCTATTGCCCAATATCTTTCCGCTTGCATTATCTCCGGGCTGATAGCCGGACTCAACACCGCTTTCCCACGATCTAACAACATGAAGACTTTTCTTCAGTGTTCCGGTTAGCGTCATGTCAACAAATGCCGTATTTGTCGAGTCTATTTGTTTCCCGTAGTAATTAAATAATCTCCCTTTTGATTTCTTCGTTTTCTTTTTCATGTTGCGAATTACTTTTCCCGTTTCTGGGTTTACCAATCTTGATTGACGAAACTTTTGTAACTGCATTCCACTTGATTTATATCTCTTATACTGTTGTGATCTATACTGTAAATTACTCTGATTGTTCTGGAACTTGCCTTGCGTCATATCGTTTTGGATTAACTTATTAGCATAATCACCAACTTTTTTCCATTCTTGCGGGGTTAAACCGATTGTTGTTTTAGTTAGTTGCAGCATATTAAATCAATCCCTCGCTATCTGAATGAAATGTCTGCAATTAAACCCCCCTCTGTTTACAAATGTATATTCACCGTCAAACTTCGGACAATATTCTAATGCTATTCTCGTCCATGCACCTTCATCAATTTCTTGTTTAGTAAATCCATCTTTCGGTTGAAACAACATCACCGCTTTACATTGGCATCGTGTTCGGTTATCTACAGGGCCCTGTAGTTTAAACCTAATCTCCGGTGAATCGGAAAACAAATCTGCCATGCTCGCAGCGTGGAATTCGTCTCTTGCTGTATTGACTGATGCGATTAATTGATTTGTCTTTAACGGTATCGTTGACAAACCCGAAACAATTTCTCCCGTTGATTGACCGGAAATAATTCCCTTTATCATTCCGCTCTGGAATTGATTAGAGTAAGTCTTCGCGCTGTTTAAGATATTCTCCGCGTCAAGATTCATTAAGACGTCTAATTCTCTTAACGTAGTTCCCGAAATCCCTATATTTAACTTATCGGCTTCTTTAACAATCGAATCAATTATTCCCGCGTATTCTTTCTCTACTTTACTTATTACATCAACAAGTCCCGCTTCTTGAAGTTCCTTAAAGAAATCTATTTCAGAAACCAATCTTCCCAAATCTGTCTTTGAGTGATTGACATAAAGTCTTATCCTCGCAAGAAAATCAGATTCAAGTTGATCGAGTTCTGTTTCTAAGAAATTGGGAACGTTGCCGTCAGACATTACTTCGTTTTCCTTGTATGTTTTACTTTATGCGTCTTACCGGCTATAACTACCTTGCGGGCTTTCCCTTTTATTCCGTGAATGTGCATATACGCAACCGACTTCATATAAGCAGTTTTACTTTTGTAATGTCTTAAATTAGCCATGATTTATTAGCTCCAGTTTTGGCTTTTGAATTATCGGGTTCTTTTTTGTTGTGATTTGCTGTATTGTGATTATTTTTTGTGATTCAGATATGTTATAAAAAATAGAATTCAACCGGAAAGAAATTTCCTTATAGAGAAAACCAACTCCGAGAAATCTTTCCGAGTCCTTTAGTTGATTCTCAATAAATCTCTTTAGTTCTTCGATTTCCGATTCCGTAAACTCTAAATCATTATATCCAATGTTAATTACTGTTTGCATTTATCACCATTGTTTTGATATTGGTTTTCCTTTGATTGAATATTCGTAAACTAAATAATAACCTATTGCACTTGAGATATGCACAAGTGATTGAATTGGGTTTCTGCCATCATATTTTTCTTGTTCCTTGTCTTCCTCTCGATAACCTTCTTTATATTTTACTCGCTTACAATCAGCGCGGGAATGTAAAACCTTTCTATCAAACATTAATTTGCGCCGCCCCTCTTTGTTGCACAGTCGCCAGTTAAACGTGTTAAATCTTTCAACTACCGGAGGATTGGGCTGAACACTTAATTCCATCGTTGGGATGTATTGTTTAATAATGTCATAATCGGTTGAACGTGAAGACGTATGTCTAAACGTCCCGGAATAATCTCCGTAAAAATGATATTGGACGTTTCCATATTTCTTTAATAATTCTTTTGACATTTCTTCGGTTGTTGTGTCTTGCTTGACTATCTCGTCAAATACATAATCGACACCGCTTATGTTTTGTAGTAACGCCCACTTCATCGGGTCAACATTAAAATCACAACAAACTATTATTGGCAATCTTGAATTATAGTTGTAATCACAAACGTTTAATTCATCGTCATATTTTTTATAAATCAACCCCCTACTATCAACCGTCCCCCATTTCCCAAGCGTATAAATATTGTAAAGGTTTTCATCCTCATTGATTAACTTTTCAAGTGTGGAAATATATTCGGCATCAAGAAAATTTTTATTATCATTGTAGGTAGTACGTAAAATAAAAGTATTGTCTATGTCGGTGGGATTGTCAAAGAATCTGTCTTTCAGCCAATGGTCTTCATCAATGGGATTGAATGAAATGTCGATGTCTTTCGGCGTGTCGTTTTCGCCTCTTATTCTTAAATTGATTTGTGTCAAATCTTCGCGATCGAATTCATTTGCCTCCTCTAACCATGCGCCAGTCGGGTCAACTATTGATTTTACTTTCTCTCTGTCCTTTTCGTCTTTCATGCCACGAAACAAAAACTTGTTACCGGTAGGTATATGTAATATTTCTAATGGCGAAGTGGTAAAATAAAAATCGTCTTGTAAGTTCTCGTTAAAAATAACACGTTGCAATAAAGCGTAACAAGAATCTTTCAGCGAAACGAAATTCTTTCTTAGAATTATTTCTTTGACATAATTGTAGGAAACAATTTTAATTACTTTCTTCTCTGCAATTGAGTAAGACTTACCAGAACCACCTCCGCCATAAAGAATGTTAAACCTTTTCTTGCTTTGAATATATTCTTTGTACGCGGAGTTGACTTGCATTAAACAAACTCTATTTTTAATGTTTTAGGTTTTGTGGGTTCAAATGGATTCTTAAATTCTTGTGGTTGCAAATTTGGCAGCATCTTATCAACCAATTTTGCAATTATCGTAACGTTGCCCGCCTTGACTAACTTCATCGCCGCATCAAATACAGTCCTCTTGTCCGCTTCGGTCATGCCGTCGAATTGCATTAAAAGAGTAGCCTTGTTTTTGCTCCCCTTTTGCCTTCCCCCTATTTTAGCATGTCCTTTATCATATGCCATTTTTAACGCCAAATCAAACTATTTTAGTTTACATAATTAGTTTACATAATATTTATCTTCTTGGCTAGTCTCGTTGGGATTATTTTTTTTATTTTGTTTACGATTTTACTTGACATTGGCTACGCAATGCGTTACATTTACAACAGACATTATGATTGACTTTGTTAAACAAAAAAGGAACCGCACGATGGAAACCACATTAAAATCACAATCAAGCCTCAACAACACAATTATTAATATCGATTTTGTCGATGCAAACTCAGACCCTAACGCCATCATTTTGGGATTTGACAATTTGCCGGACGAATTTGGTGTAAAAAATAGTGATAGTCATTATGTTGCTACATTAACTCAAGATGATAAAATTGTCGCTACCGCTACTGGACTTACACCCGACTCTGCAATAGTTAATTGTTACACCAAATACGCCACCGCGAAAGCAGTTGCTGATTTAAACCGCATCAGATTTGAGGACGCTTATGCTCAAGGTTGTGTTGACGCTTACAATAAGAGCAGTCAATTATGACACCTCAAAATCTTAAAGACATCCGTTTACAAGCTGGGCTTACTCAAGCTCAGCTTTCTGATTTTTTTGGACTCTCCGGCAAATCTCGCATTGCGGAATATGAATCCGGGGTCCGCAACCCATCATCCGGCATTCTTAAACTTTACGAATTAATAAAAGATAAAAAAATAAAGCCACCGGGGGCAAAAAATGCTAAGAGCAAAACTAAATCTGTTACTTAGTAAAAAATGGGACGATATAGAGAAATATCATCATAGTAAAAAATGGGGCGCAAAAGAAAATAAAATCTGTAGATACAATACAGCAAAGAAATGTGCCGAACCAGAGAAGATTTAACCAACGGGTGTTCCGGCTACTATTAATTTTTGAGAACTAACCAAGAGGCAATTTGCTCGCAATCCAATGCTTCAATCGCATTGTGCCTTTTGTCGTTCAATATGTCAAATCCGGTATATAAATTTTTTGACCGGATGTAAATTTTTTGTTGCGGGTGCGCGAGTCGAACGCACTCAAAACCAGCTTATGAGACTGATCGGGTTTCCGAACTTACCCGCATATAAATTTTTTAAGCCTTATTTCGTTTTCGTAGTTTTGTTTCTTTCAAATCCCTGCGTCTGTCCCAAGACTGAATGCTGAATCCAGTATTGCTACCGAATATTTGTTCGCTTAAATATGAATTTTCATCAAATGGTTGTGTGGAGCGGTATTGATTTTTTACTTTTTCGCGTGGGCGGACTTCCATTTTTTTCCAAAATCGCACTTTTCAGGTGCATACCTTAATCAGAAAAAGACTTCTCTCCATGAAATTCGGGTTTCTGTCAATAAAAGTCAAGAGAAAAATAAGATTATTTTAAGATTTTTTTATTCTTATTTTCATCATAGACCTACACCTCTCGCAATGGGCAGAAAAATTCAAAAGACACTTGATTAGCAGTTTTGTCCATTTAGTGTAGTTGTCCAAGTATTTCAAAATATTTTTCTATCCCAGCATCAAGGGCTTGTTTGTGAGGGAAACACCATTTTTCAAATAGCTGTTTATCGCTTTTCATTTCTCCGCCACGTTTTCGATCAACAATATGTCCACCTTTGCGTATTGTCCTTCGCTCGCAATTAGCTCGGTTGTGTGTAAGTGGCAATCGCCATAATCATATTCCTCAAATGTTTTTGTTGCCAAATTACCAGCTTCTTGTAAATCTTTTGCAATAACATAAAACGTAAATGCTTTATTGTGTTCATAACCAAATTTCAGAATTACTTTGTATAGGTTCATTTCTCCACCTCCGCTTTAATTGAAAATTCCCCGAATCTGCCATTTTCTATTGATCTAGTCATTTCGTCTAAATTAACAATAAATTCATAGTCGCTAGACAATAAGAATGAGCTTGCATGTAGCCAAATTCTCCGTGCTATATAATCTGCAGCCTCTTGTTTGGACAAATTATCATTAGTAGTAAGCGGCAAATTCTTGGGGCGATGTTTTCTGCCGAATCTATCAAACATAATCGTGTATTTCATTTCTCCCTCACTAATTGTTTTCCTCTTTTCTCGCCAAGATTAGTATAATAACCAATTTTCTTTCCGAACCAATCTGTTATACTCAACAAAACTTCTTTGTCCAGAACGTTTTGGCGAAGAAGCATTCTGATGAGCTGTAATTTGTCTCTGTCTACCTTGTTTGTTCTGGCATCAAAGTTTTTGTTTTGATATTTTTTTAATAATTCTGTTTTGTTCATTTTATACCTCTTTTAATGTTTGCTTGTTTGTCTAAGTATTATAAACCTCCAGATTGTCCAATCTCTGATTTATTAATTGCAAACATTATTCTAAATGTACCCAATACAAGCGAATAATTTTTAGAATCTTGCGCTTCCCAATTTCTAGCGCCAGAAAGATATACCCTTGAAATCGTCTTGGCATTTTTGCGAAATTTATTAAACGCTATACGATATTTTTTTGTTCTAAAACTTTTATACATTTTATTTTCTCCTTATTTGCTTTTTTAAGTATTGCATGAAGCCCTCGAACGTTGGCTTTTTCTCCAACCATTCCCTCCAATGTTTAGAGCAGGGAGGCACCCAAACCGAATCTCTTTTTAATTTTTCGAATCTATATTCGGCGGTGCATTCTTTCTGGTAGGATTGCCAGAGAGAAAGAGCCATCTCCGCAAAAAAATCTACGCTTATATAAGTCGTGTCTTTATATCTTCCGCCAATCCGATAATCACCAACTATAATGTCGGAATATGTTAGCCAGTGGTTGCTTTCTCTATTGGGAAAATCTTTATCCCAAATAAATTTTGTTGTTTTTTCTTGCGCCGAAACCATAACGGCAAAGAATAGTATTGCTAAGATTGTTTTCATTTTATCTCCTTGATTGTAATTTCAACTTTCTTGCATTCGCCTTTTTTGAGTTTGAATTTATCGGGAAGGTGCTGTATTGTTCCGCTCCACATAAATTTACCGAGTGGATTTGCCAAATAATATTTTGATGGTTCTTCGGAAAAATAATGTGTTTCATAATTCCTATCTGTTGCACTGTCTTTTGCAATCCAGCCCTTGATTACTATTGGTTTCATTTCATCTCTCCACTGTTAGTTTTTGGTTTCCAAAGTAAATTTGTGCGGCAGTTGTCTAAGCTGTAATTCTTTTGGGAAAAGATTCACGTCGTCAATTACATTATTCTTTTCGTCTCGAATTTGTTTTATCCAGATCGGCGTATTCGGGTTTCGGTCTATGATTCCCCTCGCCCATGAGTTATAAAATGGTCTGCGCTTACGCCCCGATTCGCACCCGATTATAAGCCAGTCAACCTTTGGAATGTCAAAAATATATTCAAGTTGTGGCTCAATACTTAACCCCCTTACCCTCGCATCCGTCATGAATAAATAATTTATTTTCTCTAAATCTTTTTGGGTAGAAACAGAATAGCACAGATGGAGATTATCCCAGTTTGTGCTTCTATTTCTTTTGTGCATCCAATCATAAAAACCGCTTGCTCTCTCGATTCTTTTTGTGAGGATTAAAAAGGTGTGTTGTGGATAATTAATAAGTTGGTCAAATATCACATCGTAAACTTGCTCTATAATTTCAAACGATAAAGATTCGTGGAACAGATCACTCATTGAATTGACAAATATTCTTAATGGTTTCTCGCTTCTTAGTTTAGGGTCACTTAATCTTTCGGGATGGAATCTTACGTCCGTGAATTTTCTATTACCCCAAAATCTTTTCGCAATTCCTTCGGCGTAACAAAATTTACAACCTTGCGCTATTTTTGTGCAACCGGTTATCGGGTTCCAAGAATAATCGCACCAGTTGATTGTTGTTTTGTTCATCCGGCTACTCCTTTTTTATTTAGTTACACGCCAAGTAAGTTATCCAAACCACCAGCACCAACCAGAAGACGAACGTAAGTACACAACCGCTAGAGCTTTTCATCACAAACCTCAACACACTTTTTGTTCGCCTGTAGTCGAGCTAGTATATCGTCCTTGTACTGATCCCGAAGTGCTAACGGCGACATGTCCTTGATTGTCTTTAAGCGCAGTAAGTGATACGCCTCTTGCTTGATTATGCGGTGTATGGTCACAACCGAGAGGTTGTTATTATTCTCGTTGTGAATATCCGTCATGGTTTTTCCTTTCATAAACTCAACGAGGATTCTTTGATTTCTTTCTCTTTTTACCATACAAGCTTAGGTTTTCTTACTTTTAAGAATTTTCTCATTTTTGAGAATTATTATTTATTATCCATTTTTTTAAGCTATATCTCTCAACTTCTTCCTTTCTGGCGAATCTTTCTTGCCCGTAAAAGTCTATCCGTTCGTACTCGGTAAATATCGGGTCTTGTTTTGACCCCATGTAATAGCTGTCTTTATATTTTTCCATCAATTCGCGGTAGGTATAAACTTTTACTGATCTATCGTATGAAATTATATTTGCAATTGTAGGCTCTGGATAAACGCAGTTCTTAATTAATGAATTTACTGCATCTCTAAATCGTTCTTCGCTAAATTTTTCCTCATCAAGCATCTGGTCTAACACCGTGAACCAACTTGCCGGAAGCTTGGGGAAAGCATCTTTTATTTTCTTCGATCCATGCGCGAATGCTTCTGCTGAAACTTTGCCGGACTTGTAAATACTTAATTCGTTATCCCTTGTTTCTAATTGCTCGTTGGGTAGCGATTCTTGCAAGTTCATCTGCTGTTGCGCCAACTTTAGAATTTTGAATTCCATTTTTTACCTCGAATAATCCCTGCCATTGATTTTGAATTGAGTTGTCTATACATAATTTCGGGTCAGGTTGTTTAGATAAAAATTTCAGTTGCTTGAGTATCGTCTTGGGAATTAATTTCTTACCGATTTGTTTTCTATAAAGGAACCATTCATAGAACTTTTCGTTGAAGCCATCTACTGCTTTTAAAGTATTAATTACATCTTCAATTACATTTACATCTTCATCTTCCATATGTTTAACATATGATTCACATATGTTCTTCATATCTTCATCTAAAATCTTGCCAATTCTGTTCATTCTACGGCTTTCTGTGTAAATCCGTCTTTCTTGCTGGACTAAAAGCAATTTTTGATTCCAGAATAATTCCGATTTTTTTTCAAATTTTTCCGAGATTTTTTCCCAAACATCTTTATCGTTTCCGAGCACTTCCATAATCTCTTCGACAGTCATTTTGTATTGGTTCTTGCTTGAAAATTTATCTGCCTGATGCACCAATAGATCAACATAAGCCCCCTTCTCTTTTCGATTAAGAAATCTCGTCCCAAAAGCATAGTCTTGAAAATAAAAAAGAAAAGCTGGGTCTTGTTTCGACATCATAGCTCCATAAGATTTATCAGTTTACAATCCTTAGTTTGTGCTGTGGATGAATTGTCATGTAAAGTGAAGAAAACAACTTCCACTTCAAGTTAAATATTTCGGTTCTAAAGCCCTTCACCTCGATAAATTCTTGCGTCTCATCGAGATTTTTAACGACAAAATCTATGCGGTAACTACAAATATGATACGCCTGTATTCCTAGCTTCTTTAAATCGTGCATGGTTTCGTCTGTTAAGATTGGTTGGTTGTCGATCACTTTGAGGTTTATTTGTATTGTGCGCTGCTTTTCCCAACCAGCTATTTCTTTCGCCCCAAGCAACACGTCTAGCTCCTTTGCTATCTTTACTTCCCAAGTAGAATCGTAGCGGGAGTTGTTATATTCAAACTTTTTTGTGCTTCTGCCTAGACGGTTCTTTTTCTTCTTCGCCACGAAGCACCGGAAGTCTTTTGCGTCTATAACTTCCGGTAGCTCTTCGGGCTTTCTGTAAAAGTTTATTTTTGCGGAAACCGATTTATCTTTCTTCTTCGGTTTACTGAACTTTGCAAAACGATATTCTTGCTGAACTTCGCTCATAAGTCGAACGAACTTTCCTTAAAACTATAATCGTTGGTAAGTTTTTCAACCTTGAACGCGCCGCGCAACAGCGTAACATTTGCGCTTTCATCGGCAAGTTTTTTGACAACATCGAACACCTTGTCGTTAACCAGTGTATTGATCTCGTAGTTAACGATGCGGAATTCTAAGGAAGCGTTTTGTTCTTCCATTTTCCAACTGAACTGGAACAAAAACTCAATCTCGATTTCGTCTTTGTTGTTCTGAAACATCGGGATATGAAAAGAGATTTTTTCCGGGAAATCATAATCCTTTCTACCGCTTTCGGCGGTGATCGCAACGCCGAAGTTGCCTCGATTATCGGTGCGGTTTACTATAGAAACGACTTTCATTATCTTTAAGTCGTTAAGATTATCCGCAACCTTCATTCCCTTATTATCTGAATAGTCTCTAAATGCGCGGAGAAAATTTGTAAACGTGGGCAGATTGATCGGGACGTTATTGTGTTTTTTCAGTTCGGTTAATAACGGATGTTCTTTTAACTGGCACTCCGTTTCTGGCTTCGAGTTATATCTTGGCTTATTCCAGTCGGCAGAACAAAAAGCGTCAATATGAAACCCGTTCTGCAAGACAACGTAATCTTTTTTCTCGTCATTAATTGCCACGAAGAAGTCTTCGAGATTGTCCGTTGAGAATACGCCGCGACTTTCATCTTTCAGATTGATGATGTTTTTCCCGAATAGGATTGCACCAGCCTTGCCGCTTGTTGGGCTAAGATTTAGTTCTACTTTCTCTGCGCTCATTATGATGGTTCTCCTTGTTGATTGCTAATTTTATGAATTGACGGTTGCGACAAATCTTTGAATTGCAAACTTTCTTGCAAAACATCCACAATGCTATCACCATCGTTAATTATCTTTCCTTCCTTGCTTAACTCCGTCGTTCTTGCAACGGATTTATAAACTGGGAAGCTTTTCCCGATTTTGAACTGGACGAGACCGAACTTTCCGGTTTTGTCCGGTGCGCCTACAAGAATTTCTAGCTTTACTTTTGCCGGTTCATTGTGAAGTTTAGCCTGTTCTTGGGCTTCTTCAAATGCCGACTGCATCTGGATAGCGAGATCGCCGTCGTTGATGTCGTAAAAAGCTAGTTTAGTTTTTGTCTCTGACACTTTACCTCCTTGGTTAGTGGTTGTTGAAAAAACTGTTTTCTTTCCGTTTCTTAATTAATCTTCGCGCTCTTTTCTTCGCATTGGGGTAACTCTTTCTTCGGGTATTCTCTTTTGTGCAAGAATGTTTACAGCAAATCTGGTTTGGTTGCGTCGGCTCAAACTCTACTTGGTCTATTGGGCATATTCGCGTCATTATTTGTTTATCCTTAGTTTGCTATTGGGAATATTTTTAATGTCGTCTTTCTTGGTTCGAGTGAAGCAAGCGGACTTTCGACACTTCGTCTTTCGGTATCTAATACATGAGTATAAATCATTGTTGTTCTTAACGAACTGTGTCCCAATAATTCTTGTATTGTTCTAATGTTAACTTGGTTTTGTAATAAGTGAGTACCGAAAGAATGCCGGAAAGTGTGACTGCTGGCATGTTTTAATATTCCAGCTTTCTGGATTGCCTTCTTAACAGCTTTCTGAATAACAGATTGATGTATGCGGTATCTTAGTCTTGTCCCTTTACAATAATTTTTTGCCGGGAATAAAAACTGCCATTCCAGCGATTTGCACAAAGACGGATATTTTCTTCTTGCTTCTTCGGGCAGAATAGTTCCATCATAATCGTTAAGCAAATCAGTTTGATAAACTACTCTGGCTTTCTCAATTTGCAACCGTAAATCATTAATGATAGGACTTGGTAAAATAGCTAACCTACTTTTACTTCCTTTGCCGTTATAGATTAAAATTTGGTTGTTGTCAAAATCAATATCCTTTATCCGCAAATTCAGACACTCACTTATCCTCAAGCCGGAACCATACATGATAGAAATTATTAAGTGTTGTTCGTTCGTGAATTGCGTCAGAACTTTACCTACTTCATCTTTTGAGAATACCACCGGAGGTTTGCGGTTCGTTTTCTTTGGTAAGTCTATATAGGGAATATCAAGACCAAGAACTTTCCGATAAATAAAAATAAGAGCATGTCCGGCTTGGTTCACGGTATTTGGCGAAAGATTTTTATCTACCGCCAAGAAACTTAAAAAGTCGTTGATCCGACTGATGGTTTGTGATGGGTGTTGCATGTCTGTAAATTTACAGTAAGCCACCAACCATTTATAATATGCCTCGAATGTTCTCCGAGAACGGTTCATAGTCTTTAGTTTTGCCTCAAGCCGATCTTTTAACTTCATAGCTTCTTTTGCCTATAGTTATTTTACCAAGTTATGTTTACTGTTCTACATATAATTAGTTATTTTGATTTTGCGCCTAACCTTAAAAATTCTATAAATCCTTCAAGAGTAATTTCTTTATGTTTTGTAACCATCTCAACCCCTCTATAACTATTATCAAATCCCAAATCATAATCGTATTCGCTTACTGGTCTATAAATTTTTTTACCTCGAAATTCATAAACATTCATTTTTACTTGTTGGGTGTCGGCTTTACATTCAGTAGTATATTTGTCCCAAAGGAATACTAAACCTTGCGATAAATATTCTCTATCCCATTTCATCATTTCAAATTGTTCTTTCATTAAATTGTCCATTTTATTTCCCTTTTTATTTTGTGGATAAATGTCCGGCGCAAAACAAACTAACTCGACAATCAATGCGACTCCGAGAAGTAATTTGTAAATTCTGTTTTGGTTTTCCATTGCTTCACTCCCTTGTTTTATTTTTTATTCCAGCGCATTATTGCCAACATCGTTATGCTGTATTTTTTGCTTGTTCGTAAAACATATCAATATTGCTTTTATATGGTTGTAACCTTCGTTCTGCAATGTCGCAATATTCCGGGCTTATTTCCGACCCGACGTAATTGCGATTTAACTCTATGCAACCCTTTGCCGTTGTTCCACTTCCCATGAACGGGTCATATATTATTTCTTTTTCATAAGAGAAATTTTTTATAAAGTATTTTGGTAACCATTCCGGGAATCTAAAGTGATGTTCTCTACACTCAATATCATTATTGACCGGACGCAAGAAAACATTTTGATGCTCAATCTTATTTTTATTGTCAAATGTGCAATGTGTAAACTGTCTGTTGTGCGGGTTATCTTTAGAAAAACAAAATATGTATTCAAACGCTGATACAATTTGTTTCGGGTTAAATGTAGGTTGTGGATTAGTTTTAACCCAAATAAAAGTTTCTTTCAAATAGTCATCAAAATGTTTTCTCAATTCCCTCACTATCCCAAAGTTTCCAGAATTTTCTTGTATGTTAAAAAATATATGCCACTTTGTAACTCTCAATAATTCTTGAATTGTAACAATTATAAATTGGAAATATTCTTCAATATTCATATTGTCTTTTATGGAGGAATATTCTCCTTGTTTATGTCCATTGTCCCCCAAATTATATGGTGGTGAAGTTATTACCACGTCCACGCTATCCGGCGCCATCCTTCGCATCGTATCGCAATTACTTTCATTGTATATTTTGTTTAGCTCAATCATCTTAGTTTAGTTCACACTCGCAAAAAATCAGCATAACAAGCGGTTCAATTTGTCGCCTGCAATTACTACCTGTTGTTGCCATGTTATTTGTTATCCGTTATTTTTAATTAAAAACTTTATTTAGCGTGTTTACCGTTCGGCCGCAAATTAACCGCCACATCGTTATAAAGATTTGCGCTTAACCTTTGTAAGCTAATTTCATGTAACCTTTCCAAATTGGTGCAAACAAACCTCTAATATATCGCATTACTTTCTGCAAAAAAGTTTCGGGTAAAACATTGCCAAGTTCTTTTATTTTACCAGTTGGTATCAATATTTTCTTTGTGAAGAAATGTGTGAATATTGCTTTATCAATTAGTGGGTTAAATGATTTTCGGTGTCTATGAATTAATCCTGCTGTAACTCCCAACTTTTTTGCTATTGCAACATTTGAATATCCCTTTCGGGTAATTTTGTTAATGTAAGTTTTCATTAAGTCCTCCAGCGCAAACTTTATAACTCGCAAATCAGTTTTGACCGCTTCGCTAAGTCCTATTATGTTTGTTCGGCATTTTTTTGAATGATTATTTTGTTGTTTATTTTCTAACATTTTTCATCTAACCTTTGTTTGTAGTGCTATCCTTACAGCGGCAAACTATTTGCAACTACGTTATGCCGTAAAATTGCTTTTAATTCAAAATCCAATTTCTAAACACTCGATAATGAATTAAGAAAAAATATCTGCCATCACTAAACTTTACTTATCGTAGATTGCTTTTTGTCTCGGTCATTTAAATGTTCTCTATTGTTTCGTTGGGTAATGGAATCAGAATCTCAAACTCTATTTGTGCGAACATTCTAATCTTTGTAAGATAATCTTCAAATTCGGTAGTTTTCATTTTATGGGAACGGCTTTTAATAAGATGCGTTTCGTCTTTTATCTTGACTTCTTTTTTTATAGAGAATTTGTCTAACAAAACTTCGTGTATTTCATCTTCGGTATAGCCAGTATATTCACTTAATAATTTTAGTACTACTCCCCAGTAATAGCGATTTTGCTCATTTGATCTTGTTGGTTTTTCTTCATCCACAACCACAAAAACCTTTCTATCTTTCATCCTCAAAAGTTCATTTTTGAAAATCTGTGGATTACTTAAAACAAGTTTGCCATTAATATCAATATGTGCATAGTGCTTTATGCGCATGGCTTTTATTTATCAAATATTGATGGCGTATAACGATAATCAACGCCTATATGTTCTAATCTTGCATTATAAAGACTAATGAGTTCTTCTTTTTTTGTTTTGTCGGTTTCGGAATCAATAATCGGCTCAATGGTATAAGCATTCTTTTCGTAAGTATCTTTGCGGAGTTTTGAGATTAAATCTTTTACATTTTCTTTTGTGATGTTGAATTTTGCTTGCTCTTTTGCTTTGTATGCTTCTTTCTTTTCGACTTCGCTCAAGCCATCCCACCAAGATTTAATTTCATCAAGCGTTTTGAAATTTTTTGATTCTTCGTAGTAATTTCTTTTTACAACATCGGTCATAATTGCCGCAACTTGTTCGTCAACTTTTTCGTCTTTGGTTTTAGTAGAAGTTATTTCTCCAGTTTTTATATCAACAGTCTCAAATTTCCCGATAGTATCAGTTTCGGATTCATCTAACATCCCTAAACCACAAATGGAAAGAGTTGCCCTACGTTTGGCTTTTGTTTCAGCTTTCATAATAGCATTTGCAAGATTTTCACCAACAAGATTTTTTACTACTACTGCGCCGGTGGCTGCATCACAACGTCCAGTTTTATCACTTACTTTAGCAGTAACAATATATAAGCCATCTTGGAATAGTTTTTCAAGTTCCGTAACAGATACGCCGTAAATCTTCCGTAATTGTTCGGTAGCGTCTTTTTTAGCGTAAAGTTGTTCTCTGCCTTGAAATTTAATTATCTGAAAGGGCTGTGTTGCTGGGTTCAATCCCAAAGATTCACAAAGCCACCGATAATAAGTTACTTTTTGTTCGGGTTGCATTTTAGAAATATCTCCTTGCAATACTAAAGATTCTAATACTTTAGAATCGACTTCGCCATATTTTTGGACTTGTTCACTCATTACATTTCTCCTATGATATATAAATAATTTTCTCTTTCACATTAACTTCTATTTGGGTTATTGTTATTTGGTCTGAATTTATTTCAACATTGTTTTCGATTATAAAATCTTTGCAATCTATTTCTGTGTCTAAATCATCGCTTATGCTACCCGAAACAAGTTTGGGCGCATAAAGAGAAATAGATTTAATCCCCCAACTACGATGCTCAACACTGATTTCAAATTCAAAAATAAAGATAGAGGGATATGCTTCTTCGATAACTTGCTCATAATTCACGACATCAATATCAGTTGGATTTATTTCTCTTAAATAAGACATAATCACCTCGTTTGATAGGAATGTTCAACTGCTAATTGTTCTAAAATATTTTGTGTCTTAGCGTCTAACGTAGCTATTATGTTATCGCCAGCGTAATTAACCTCCAAAAGATCGACTTCAACGGGGTCGCTTGGGTCTGTTCTTGTTTCTTTGAATCTTGGCTCAAAGATTTCGTAAATAACATTAACTTTCATGTCGTTGATTTCTGCTTTGAAAGAACCTCTCATTTTTTTACCCTTTTTATAAGTTGCAATTTCTCACATCTCGCTTTTCCATCGGTAGCATAAGGGATGACGACACCACTTAACCATTCAAACTTAATAAGACATTCCCAAACATCTAAATGATTCGATACGTTCTTACTTATCCATTCTTTTGTTGCGAAATTTACTCCACATCCACAATCTTCGGTTCGATTAAAATTTACATTTTCGGTTATAATAGATTTTGCTTTTATAACCCAATTTTTATTAGGCTGATAAGATGCGCCAAAAGTTTTATAAACTATAAACCCGCTTTTATTTTTCTTAAACATTTCGGAAAGACAATCAACGGAGAACTTTAATGATTTAGCGGAACTCAAGTTAGCGAAACGCAAGTCAGCGGAACGCAAGTCAGCGGAACGCAAGTCAGCGGAACTCAAGTTAGCGGAACTCAAGTCAGCGGAACGCAAGTCAGCGGAACGCAAGTCAGCGGAACTCAAGTCAGCGGAACTCAAGTGA
>JAEHJW020006905.1_pt1 | contig 18155 bp, 20 predicted proteins | sample 9271431 | NCBI WGS metagenome assembly JAEHJW02 | reverse complement strand
GGTTCCCTGGGTACGTCTACCTGTGCCGATACCGACGTGGTGTGACTGGCAAAGAAGTTCAAATAACTGAGGAAGACGGCAGCGCACCTATCGTTACTGTTGACCGAACAAACTGGTTGGACGCCACTATGGGACGTTTCCATTCGTCCCGTATCGAGTTACCTGCCGACGTGTCCCATGAGTTCCGAGACCACGTAAAGGCTCTCGTACGAACTTACGAGAAGGACGAAGTCGGCAACCCCAAGGCAGTGTATCTTAGCACAGGGCCGGACCACTTCGCGCACGCACTAAACTACGCTGAAATGGCGTTGCCGTTAGCGGCAGGCGTTGTATCAGGCGGTGACGTTACCGAGAAAGTATTGTAATGGCTAACTACCCTCGACTAATCGACACGCGACATCCCAACTACCTCAGTGAGATGATGTACTGGGATACGTGGCGTGAATGCTACGAAGGCGGTCCAGACTACGTGACACGCAACCTGAAACTGTTCAGCGAGCGTGAGACACAGGCGGACTTCGCCATCAGAAAAGAAGTGACGCCGATACCGTGCTACGCGAAAGCGGCCGTCAACGACATTCGCAACTCGATTTTCCAACGGTTGCGTGACGTTACCCGTCGAGACGGCAGCCAGACCTTCATGCGTGCAGCGCAAGGCGAAATCGGCGGCGTTGACAACAACGGCTCGTCCATGCAACAGTTCATCGGCATCACTGTGCTGACCGAACTGCTGGTTATGGGACGGGTCGGCGTTTACGTTGACATGCCGCAACTCAGGGAGAACGCAACGCTGGCCGATGTCGGCGAGAAACGTCCGTACGTCTACTACTACCCTGTGGAAGACATCCTCTCTTGGTCTATCGCAAAGCCAGAGACACCGGGCGAGTTCAAGGCTGTGTTGCTTCGCGACCACGGCGTTGACTACAACATGACGCACATCCCTGGCGTCGAGCTACCCAGCGGTTCGTACATGCGATACCGATTGCTGTGGCTGGACGACGACGGCTTTGTGCGTATGCGGCTGTACAACAGCGAGAACGGACAAATCGACCTGTACAACACGCCGACGGACGAAGACGTTCGGCTGCGGTTGCGCAGAATCCCGTTCGCAATGGGCAGTATTAACGGCAGCATCCTGAAGGATGTTTACAAGCATCAGGTTGCCCTGTTAAACCTCGGCTCAAGCGACGTTAGCTACGCTCTCAAATCGAACTTCCCGTTCTACGTAGAACAGAAGGACTTGCGAGCGGTCGGCGAACACTTGAAGAAAACCACAGGTGCCGACGGCACATCAGGCCCGGCCAACAATAACAAGGCTGGCACTGAGGGCAAGGTTGGCGTGTCTCACGGTCGTACATACGACTTGAAGGCCGAGCGACCTGGGTTTATCGCGCCCCCGGCGGAACCGTTACAAGCGTCGATTCAGCTTCAAGAGAAGTTGGAAGACGACATTCGCAAGCTGGTGAACCTCGAAGTTCAGAACAAGGTCGGCAGCCGGGTCACTTCGGCGGAAGCCATGAAAATGAGCGACCAAGGCTTGGAAGCAGGCTTGTCGTTCATCGGGCTTGTGCTTGAAGGTCTCGAACGGTCGATAGCCACGTTCTGGGCCGCGTACGAGAACGAGAACCCTGCACGTCAGCAGATCGCCACAATCAAGTACCCCGACAGGTACAGTTTGAAGGACGACGGCGACCGCATCATGGAAGCCAAGTCTCTCGCAGACTTGATGTACACTGTGCCCGGACGCACCGTGAAGAAAGAACTGGCGAAGGGCATCGTTACGGCACTGCTTGCGGGCAAGATCAAAGTGGACCAGATCGACACGATCTTCAACGAGATCGACGGTGCCGACTATGCCACAAGCAACCCGGAAGTGATTATCAAGGCGCAGGAAGCGGGCCTTGTGGGCGAACAGACTGCGTCTGTGGCCCTGGGATTCGCCGACGAGGAATACTTGCAAGCTCGCGAAGACCACGTAGAGCGTGCGAAACGAATCGTCGAGGCTCAGGTTGGCGCGAAGATGGAAGCCATAGGAGGCGCACCCGGAGGCGCAGCCGCACGCGGAGTGCCCGACCTGGATCAGAATAAAAACAGCGGGAAGGAAGAACGTGCCGCCGCAAACGACACGACTCTCAACGCTGACAAGCAGAAACCGGTAAGAGGTGAAGGCAAGAACAACCAAGGACGTGAGGGAGAATAGCGATGGCTTACTACGGCTCCTTGGCTGAGGCCAACACATACTTTTCCGACAGACTGCATTCGACGGTGTGGGACAACGCTTCCGCATCGGACAAGCCCAAGGCACTGCTTTGGGCCGCAAGAACGATAGACGGGCTCAACTACAAAGGAACGAAAGCAGCCGTCTACGCCATCATGTACGACGATGAAGGCGACCCGCTGTCACCGCAGCCAACAGAGGATCAAGTGTTGGCTGCTGACGCAACACAGGAACTAGAGTTTCCTCGCGGCAGGGATACCGCAGTGCCCTACGACATCAAGAGGGCGCAATGGGAAATGGCCTATGCGATGCTCGACGGATTCGACCCGGACGCAGCGTTCGAGTCGATGAACGTCAAATCTCAGTCATACTCTGCCGTCAGGACGACCTACGCCGACGGAGAACAGAGTGTTGAATACCTCATGTACGGTATTCCGAACGCCACAGTGTGGAGGCTATTGAAGCCTTACCTCTGCGACGGTCGAATTATTAAACTCAGTAGGGCTGACTAACACATGTTAGGGGTATAGATGACCACGATCAATCGACGTAGCTTTTTCTCTTTGGTTTGCTTTGAAGGCGAAGGCAGTGAGGGCGGTGAAGGGACTGCTAATCAGCAGACCTCCGGTCAGTTCACTCAGGAAGACATCAACAAGTTCCTGGCCGAAGATCGACGTAAGCACCAGGAGAAGTACAAGCAACTGGAAGCGAGCTACCAGAACATTCTCCAGACGAAGGGACTCGCCGAGGAGGAACGCTCCAAGCTGAAGATCGAGTTCGAGGACTTGCAGAAAACGTTCCGAACCAAAGAACAGCAGATGGAGTTCGAGAAGAAGCAAGCCGCTCTGCGTTATGAGAGCGAACTGACCGACTGGAAGCAGAAGGCAGTGCGATGGGAAGGAGCCTACAAGGATCAGGTCGTCCAGACCTCTTTGCAGGATGCCGCCATCAGCGGTGAGGCGTTCAATCCGAATCAAATCATCGGATTGCTCCAGCCCATCACCGAATTGCGGCCCGAAGTTGACAAAGACGGCAAAGAAACGGGCCGTCTGGTACCGATGATTGACTTCCCCGACATCGACGAGAAGACGGGCGAGTCGATCAAGACGCTGCGGTCGCCGAAAGACGCCGTAAAGCGTATGAAAGAACTGCCCCAACTGTACGGCAACCTGTTCAAATCGAACGTCGTGAGCGGCGTCGGTGCAGGCACGGCCGCTGGCGGGGTGTCGAACGGCAAGATCGACGTGACCAAGCTCACGCCCGAACAGTATCGCAAAATCCGCGCTGAGAATCCCGAACTGTTGGGTCTCAAGCGCAAACAATCCAGATAATACGGGGTCCGCGCCCTCGAACTATCTGCACCGGGTAGCCGGGTTTGGCTTGACGTTACCAAGGGCGTCTCGCGTCACAATACTTGGGAGTAAACGGACAGAAACTTACTCAACAACAACAAGGAGTTCATAATGAACCCGTTCCGTACTCTGGTTTGCTTCGCCAACGACAACGACGCCCTCGTCCCGGAGATTTGGGCACAGGAAACACTGGCCATCCTCGAAGAAAACATGGTCATGTCCCGTTTGGTCCACCGTGACTTCAGCCCGCTGGTCGCCAACTTCGGCGACGTGGTCAACACACGGCGTCCTGGCGAGTTCTCGACAAAGCGTAAGGCGCAGGCTGACAGCGTTGTGAGCCAAGATGCGTCGGCCACGAACGTGCCGGTCACTCTGAACCAGCACCTCTACGTGACCTTCACCATTAAGGACCAGGAAGCCAGCTTGGCGATGCAGGACTTGGTCGAACTGTACATGCAGCCTGCTGCGATGCAGATGGCGCGTGGCGTCGACCGCATCCTGTTGGGTCAGGTTCCGAAGTTCTGGGAGAACCGTGTCGGTCGCTTGGCCGAAATGACTTCCAGCAACGCCAAGGACTTCGTCCTCGACGCTCGCGAGAAGATGAACGTCAACAAGGCGTATCCGAATGGTCGCGCCCTGGTGCTGTCTCCCCAGTCGGAAACAGCGATGTTGAAGACCGAACTGTTCGTCGCCGCCGATCAACGTGGTGACGCCGGTACGGCTCTTGAGGAAGCCCGCCTGGGCCGAATCCTCGGCTTCGACACCTACATGGATCAGAACGTTCCGTACGCGGCCCTGGCCGGTGCGGAAACAGCCACGGGCAACTTTGCCAGCGGCATCGCCATCGGTGGCGGAACCAGCAACACGGCCATGACCTCGGCGTACACATGCGTCGCTGGCGAGTACATCTGGATTACCGGTGAGGCCCAGCCGCACTGGATTACAGCCGTCTCCGGGACCACAAATGGTGTGACCCTGAATGAAGCCGTCCGCAACACAGTGTCCGCAAACGCTGTGGCGTACATCTTCAAGTCGTGCGACGTTGACGGTGCGTACGCCGCTGGCTACCAGAAGGGTATCACCCTGGATGGTATCGCCGCGAACTTGCTGCCGGTAGTCGGCCAAGTGATTTCCTTCGGTACTTCGACACGCCACACGTACACGATTATCGAAACCGACACCGTGAACACGACAAGCGTGATTGTCTGGTTGGATCGTCCGCTGACCACAGCGTTGGCCGACAACGACTTGGCTTTCCCCGGCCCGCACGGCTCGCAGAACTTCGCGTTCCACCGGGACGCCCTGGCTCTGGTCAGCCGACCGTTGGCCCTGCCGTCGCAAGCCCTGGGCGTGCGAGCGGCTGTCGGCAGCTTCAACGACCTCGCCATGCGAGTCGCGATGCAGTACGACATTTCGAGCCAAGGCACGATTGTGACTTTGGACATGCTGCTCGGCGTCGCCGTTCTGGACACCAGCCTCGGCTGCGTGCTGCTCGGCTAAGCCTTGCGGTCTAGTTAGTTAATCAACCCGGAGGGTGGACGGCCACCCTCCGGGCTTTTCTCTGGAGACACAAAATGGCTGACCGATTTGTAGCCGACGCCACTATCGACCCGAAGGCGTACGTTCAGATTGCCGATGTTTCGTCTGCTGTCGGCGTCCCCTACGGCGGCGGTCGTGTCGCACTCATTCAGGTTCTCAATCAACATGTACGCTGGCGCGACGACGGTACCAATCCGACAACCACGGTAGGTATGCGAATCCACGCCGGTGAAACGATCTTCTATGTAGGCAACCTGCGCAAAATCAAGTTCATTGAGGAAGCCGCCGGTGCCGAAGTCAACATAGCGATGTACGACTAATGACGATATTCTTCCGCGCATTTCGATCAGCTACACCGTTCGTGGACACCGGGGCACCGGGGCTACTGGAGCGGCGACTGGCTGCATTCAGCTATCTCGGGCTGACTTCGTGCGCGGTATTGAACGGAGACTTTGCACGCAGTGCGGAGGACGACGTTTGGTTAGACGACGAGGCCGCGTGGCATCGAAACAACGCAAATGATCCGGGCGGGTCAACGCTGTCGATGTCCGACTTAGCAGGGTTCAACTGGACTCGTAATCGTAGCCAAGAGGAAACGCTCAACTTCACGCACTTTGCTCATGCAGCCCTAGACGGTTATCATCCGTCCGGCGGTGGCACGGGAGACCCCGATCTGAGCAAGCATGTCATGACTGCCAACGGTTCCATCACAGTCGGACAACCGGTGTACGTACTCAGCAGCAACGTGGTCAAGCAGGCACAGGCCGGGCCTGCCGGGGCTGATTACTCTCGTTGTCAAGTGGTGGCCTTGTGTCAAGTGGCTGCGGGCGACGGAAACGACGTAACCGTACTCACTGAAGGACACATTGAACGCAACGACTGGACAATCATAACCGGCACAGCGTCGCTGACTGCCGGGGCGATTTACTATCTGGGTGAGACGGTCGGAACTCTCGTTGAGATTCCGCCATCGACAGACGGGGCAATGGTGGTCCGCGTGGGACGGGCCTTAACAGCAACGAAACTTGACATAGAGATTGGCGAAACAGCCATCCTGTGAGGCAAATATGACACTGCGTGAACCGCTCGTAATCATTAACGGACAGATTCAACAGTTGCCGACTGGCGACACGATCAACGGTGCTGGTCCCGGCAGCGCGTTCGACGGTACGTTCAACGGTACCAACGGCGAAGCAAGCACGATCAACCTCGGCCAGCCTGTGTACATCAGTGCCAACGACACTGTGAAACTGCTGTCAGCGAACTCTGCCAATTCTGTGAAGTACGCCGGTCTTGTCTCGGACGCCTCCATTGGCACCGGCAACACCGGGAACATTGCGTACACCGGTGAACTCACTGGTAACTTGGCTCAGTGGACAGCCATCACAGGGAGTGGAACACTTACCGCTGGTTCTACATACTATGTCGATAACGCGGCCACGGGAAATCTGACAGCGACCGCACCTACCACTGCTTCCCACTTTGTCATCCCGGTCGGAGTGGCCCTCAACGCCACGACTCTGAAGCTGATCGACCCAACCATCGTGAAACTGTGAGAATGATATGGCAGACAGAAGTATCTTGACAATCGTGAACGGACGGATTCAGAATCAGTCCAGTAGCGATAACTTGGTCCTGGCTGCCCCGTTGGATGTCAATGGAAAGACGATATACTGTGCCAGTGACATCTTGTTCGTACCCACCAATAACGACAGCATCCTGTGCGGTGCGTTGCACACCACAAGCAACTCTGAGCTTTGCTTCATCGGCGGCGGGTACGCCAGCAGCTTCAACAACTGCTCGCGAGGGTTCATCGGTGGTGGATACAGCCACACGATCAACGCCGCTGACGACTCTGTGATTCTCGGCGGTTACAACAACGAGATTCAGGCGTCGTCTGGTAACTCGACCATCCTCGGAGGCGTTAATAACGTGTCGTCCTGCACCTACACCACCATCCTCGGTGGCGTAGGCAATAAGGCGTCAGGCAACTGTGCCATCTCTGGCGGTGACACTGCCAACGCCGCAGCGGCGAACGCTATCGCTATCGGAAAGAATGCCACAGCTAATGCTGTCGGAGCTACAGCCCTTGGCGACACGACGCTCGCGAGCGGGAACTACTCGTTGTCGGCCGGTTATTCCGCCAACGCCACAGGGCTCTACTCTGTGGCCATAGGAAAGTCGGCCAAGGCGAGCGGAGCTTACTCTGTCACTGTCGGAGGTGACTCAGGCAACACGACAGGCGACTACTCGGCTATTGTCGGCGGTGCCAGCAACGTAATCTCGTCCGCGTGCAGCGCCATCATCGGCGGGTACTCGAACAACATTACCTCTGGTTCTGATTACGGAGCCATCCTCGGCGGGCGTGAGAACACTGTAAACGCTGACTTCGCGGTGGCGTTTGGATGGGGCGCTGTAGCAGAACAGTACGCTAGTGTTGTGCAAGCACCGGGCTATAATACTGTTGTGGGTGACGTTCAACACATTCGTGCAATCACTTACGGACAGTCAACGAGCAACAACTCAGTGCACCTTTACCTGGACGGTTCAAGCCTTGATCTTGTGCAGCCTGCGGACTCGGTCTGGATGTCGCGAGTGATGGTCACTGGCATCCGTACTGACGGTGCTCAAGGCGCGTCGTATTACTTCATCTACACGACCCGGCGAGACGGCACGGCGAACTGCGTTCTGACGGCTAACGTGCAAACGAATCCGTACGCTCTTGTTCTTACTGAGGACGACACGGCTTGGAATGCCGCCATGAACATCAGTGGGAACAACGTGTACGCCTCGGCCATTGGGACGAGCAACGCGAGTGCAACGTACAAATGGGTGGCGTACTGGGAAATCACTCAGGTTAAGGCTTCGTAATGTCTAACGCCTCTTTAATGACCTGGACGGCTACTGGCTTGGCAGCCCAGCAAAGCACAGACAACGCTGTGCTGGCGGCTGCCCTTGGCCTGGGTACGTCGTATATCATCACCTCCAGCGGTGATATGGCAATCACAAGTGGCGGGACGATACTCGGCGGGGCCAACAACACTTCAAGCAACACTGTCAACAACTCCAGCGTGTGGAGCGGCAACAGCAATAACACGTTTAACAGCCGGTCTACCTTCATCGGTGCGGGGGCCAACAACAGAACGAGCGGTAACGAGTCGGTGGTAGGAGGTGGCTACAACAACGACGCCTTGAACGACTCGTCGGTAGTGGCCGGTGGAAAGGACAACACTGCCAACAATCCGAACGCTACTGTAGTGGGCGGGCTGACGTGTGTTGCCTCAGCGAACTGCTCAATCGCGTGCGGCAACACGGCCAACGCGACCGGCGACCATTCGATTTGCTTTGGCGACCAAAACAAGTCGAGTAATACAAGCACCGTGGTGTTTGGCGGGTTGTCGGCCAATGCGTCAACTAACTACTCGCTTACTCTCGGAGGTAATCAGGCTACTGCCACGGGTACTGCCAACAACGCTGCAATCGGTGGCTACGCTTCTACAGCTAACTCAGGCTCGCAGGCTATGGTGATTGGCGGCTACACTTGCGTCAGCAGGAACTCACAAGCGACTTGCATTGCTGGTAAGGCTAACGTGTGCGGGATCAGCGGAGCTTATTCGTCGCTTGTCGGAGGTGAGTCCAACAAGGCGAATGAGCAAAGCACTGTGCTGGGTGGCTGGTCATGCAACACGTACGGTGCCGACAACGTAATGATGGGTCCGACGAACACGACGAACTTAATGTCTCCGTCGTTCGAGATAGGGCACACCAGCGGCGGGGCAAGGCACATATCACGTGTTCACAACGTGACAACTACCAGCAGCACCAACGGCTCTATTGGATACTTGGTTGACGGATTGCTGTACGCTGACACTTGCATAGTGGGTATTAAAGGTGATGGCACAGAAGGGTGCTCCATACGCATCCAAGGGTGCGTGCGAAAGCCATCTGGCAACGCTGCCTTCTGCACAGGACGAAGCGGATTCGCCAGCCCGGTGGTAACTGTCTATACTCGCGACGCCGCCACTTACAATGCGTCTGGCATCCTGTCAGGCAACATTTATACGGTTCGGTTCAACGGTCCTACTGCGGCGGGCGTCACTTACAAGTGGGCCATTCACTCAAACATAGCTTACAGGGCGAAATAAAATGCCTCTTGATCGCATCCAGTCTGCTACACCGGAGATTAGACCTCCGCAACCCGAAAAGATTTTCCCGGACCTTTACATCACGAACTTTGCGTTCGGCTTCGATGGTCTTGGTCGTCAGCCTGTGTCGGTCGAGTACCGGCCTTACAACTACGACACCAAGGAAATCAGCGACAACCGAGACGCCTTCGTCCACTTCCACATTGCAAACTTGTGGGAGGAAGCAGCGAGGTGCGGCATGGTCGCCGACGTGGCCGGACGCCTCACGGTTCTGCTGAGCCTGATGTATCAGGAGTATGTCCTGCGGGCCAAACTGGCCGGGGTAACGTATCCCGGACGCGAAGTCGATGTCGAAGCCCTGCGTCAAGTTCAAACAGCCCTGGGCGCTCCGCTGGATGACATTCAACCAGCGGTCGTCGAATCGAGTTGGGTCAAACCACTAGAGAATCCTCCCGCTGAGGAACCCCCGGCACCGCCGGTAGAACCGCAGCTAACATCACAAGAAGTTTGGGACAGCCTGAGCTTCACAACCGTCGTATGAGGTAGAAATGGCACACGAAACAGTAAAGTATCCAAGCTGGAATGGCTTGTCTGACAACCCGCAACGCACCAGTCTGAATGATGACTTGGCTCCGAACAGCCAAGACTGGGATCAGATTGTGAAGGAAGTTATTCAACACCAGACGACGCTCAGTGCGTTGGTCACTACGGTTGGTCAGATCGTGCTGCTTCCCAGCACAGCCAATCTGACGGCCAACACGGTGTACCACCTGACGGTCAACAACGGCGTTCTCGCCTGGACCCAAGTAGTGTAAGGTGACGTATGGACTTCACAGAACTATTCAAGACCTTCGGCCCGACCGTAGGTATCATCATCTTCTTTCTATGGCGGGACTGGAAGCGTGAAGACGATTTGAATGATCGCGTGAAGTCCCTCGAACAGTACAACCAGACGACCTTGGTGTCATTAGTCAAAGAGGCTATCCAGGTCATCGCCACAAACACTGAGCAACTGAAATGGACAGGTGCCCTGATCCAGAGTTGCCATTCGGGGCGTTACTATGGCGAGTGCAAATCACAACCTAATCAAGATGATTAGAGCCTGCCTGGACAGGATGAAGAAAGAGTACGGCGGCGAGATAACCGTCTGCCGACTCAACACAGCTTCAACTGACCGGGCCGACGGGACCAAGGCGGAAACGCACACCGCAACGTACATCAAGCGGGCGATTGTGCTACCCGCGAAAGTGCGACGCGAGGTGATACAGTCAATCTCCGCCGTATCGGCCAACAAGTATTTGGCGTACGGCGGCAGCTTCGAGAACGGGATACGAACGTTCATCATCGACCGCCGAGACGCGCCTGGTATAGTCCTGACGAATGACGACTGGGTGGTGTACGAGGGTGTTCGCTACGACATCAAAGCGGTCGAGGAGTTCGAGCAAAGCACAGCCTGGGTAGTGACGGCCAAGTACGTCGCAGGAACCCCGGCAGACGACGACCTCTCGCTGGGCGAACACAACCCCAGCTTGATTCGTCTCATACGCAACGCCATCGACAGGATGAAGAAAGAATATGGAGGCGAGATAGTCCTTCACAAACTCGGCACGGCCACGACCAACTTGGCCACCGGGGTAAAGACTTTCACGCACACCTCTACGCTTATCAATCGGGCCGTCGTGCTGCCCGCCAACGTCCAGCGTGAGGTGATTCAAAGCGTGGCCATCATGTCTGTCAACAAGAAGATGGTCATGGGTGGAGCGTTCGACACCGGGACTCGCGTGTTCATCATTGACCGTCGCGACGCACCTGGAGTCACCATAACGACGGACGACTGGATTACTTACGAGCACGTCAGGTACAACCTGAAGGAAATTGAGGAATTTGAACAGAGCACTGCGTGGTTGGTGACTGGTAAGTCAACCCCTGGTGCTCAGGCCAACGAAGACATTCGTGTGTATCCTTACAACACGATGGCTTTAGGCGACATAGTTTCGTAACACAACCGGGCTGTTATTTGGAGTCAAGCAATGAACGAGAACCTCGCGCGGTGGATTTTCGCATCCATTGCCAAGCACTTTGAATCTACAGCGAACGGGCTGAGTTTACCGTATTTCGTCGAGGGTGTCGATGAGCGAACCGACGAGGAGATGCGGGCAGATCATATTGAGCTTCGTGTAACCGGGCCTTTTGTCAAGGAGGTGAGCCACAATTACTGGACGGTCGACGTTCCTGTCAACGTGCTGTTTACTGCACAGATGGTTATGGGCGGTGCGGACGCCTACAATATCGTGCGGTGGTGCGGCGTGTTTCAGAACAAGATGCTCGACCCCATTCCAGTGTACAAGTTTGGCGACGACCCGAACACATCAATCGGCTGTCTGAAGCCGAAGAAGAACTCGTCTGAAGCCGTCCGGGTTTACCACTTCGGGCAGCTTAGCAAGGACGACAGAGTAAGGCAATCAGAAGTGGATGCCTTGTACAGTATGGAATTAACGACTTAAAAAGAGGAGCCAAATATGGCCCGTATCGAACTGCGTGACTGCACGATTTACATTCGTGACGGTCTGTCCGGCACGGCGAACCTGAGCGCGAACGCTTCGGCAAACGCCACAACCTTGAACCTTAACACAGTAGTCACCAATGCGTCCGTCAACACGCTCATCCCTCGCGGTGCTCGTATTCGCGTCGCTGGCGAGACATCTCCTGTTGACCACGTCGTGACGACTGCCAACACAACCGCCAACGTCACCGACTATGTGACGATCAGCCCCGCCCTCGGTGCTGGTACGTACAACAGCGGTAACGGCACCGGTGCTGTCACGATCAATTCGTGCCAGTTGGAAATCAAGATCGGCGAGGGCAACCTCTCTTGGTCTGAGAAGAAAGAGTACGAGTACCTGCTTGATCGTGGCAACCTGGACACGGTCAAGGAAGGCAACGAAGTGCCCGTCGAAGTGAGCCTGGAATTCGTCTACGAGCACGTGACAACCGGCACGTCGGAAGACATCAGCCCTGGCGACGCCTTGAAGCGAGTCGGCGCGGCTTCTGAGTGGGTGTCGGCGTCGGCCGACCTGTGCGAACCGTACGCGGTTGATCTGGTGGTTGTCCACGACACGCCTTGCGCGTCTGCGGGCATTCAGGACGAAACACTCACGTTCGTTGACTTCCGGCATGAGTCGCTGGATTACGACCTGAGTGCGGCCACCGTCGCGGTGTCCGGCAAGTGCAACGTCAGCGTGGTCACTGCTGTGCGTAGCTAAAGTATGAACCTCGGACGGGTGGGTCAATCGTGGCCCGCCCGTCTTTTCCTCAGCCTCATCGGAGATACGAAATGAAGATCGGTGGAGTCGAAGTAAAACCCAACGAGGAAATCCTTGTCCTCCCTCGTCTTGGCGGTGACATCATTATTCGAGCACACGCGGTAAGAGACATGGACCTGTTCCACACTCTGTGCCCGTTACCGTCCGCCCCTGGTGTTCGCACGAAGGACGGCTTCAAACCGAACGTCGAGGACAAGAACTATTTGCAGTTGCTCGAAATCTACTCGGCACAGCGAATGGCTTACATCGTCATCAAGTCGCTCGAACCGAGCTACATCGAGTGGGAGACGATCAAGCTGGAAGACCCGACCACTTGGCAGCTATGGTCGGAAGAACTCACGAAGGCCGGTCTGTCCGAAGTCGAGTGCCAGCGGGTGGTGCAGTGCGTGCTGCAAGCCAACTCGCTCGACGAAGGAAAGCTGAAAGAGGCGCGTGAGGTTTTTCTACGTGGTCAGGGGGCTTAAGCAAGAAGTTCCTCTGGCCGTCATATCGAACAGGCACGTTCGCAATCTGGCGAGCGTGCGAGAGAATGGGCGTAAAACCGCCCGGTGTAAAAGACAAGTGGGACGACTGCGACGTTTGTACGCAATCCTTGCTCATAGCGTACAATCAGGTGCGTGAGCACGACGAGTCTATAGCACTCGGAGCCAAGCCATGAAGTTCAAAGTAGGTGGCAAGTTCGAGTTGTTCTCGTTCGACGCTCAGGCGTACATGCAGGACTTGAACGACCATATGACGATCAAGCTGAAGGAAACGGGCATCCACTGGCTGGACAACACTGTCAGGACCAGGACGCACATTCCTACTTGGTCAGGCGCGTCCAGGTCCACGTTCCAGAAGTTGGCCGTCGCGTTAGGGACAACGGTACCGATTGGGCCTATCAGATCGCTGATTGACAGGACTTGGCTGGGCTACGCCAGTTCGAGTGGTGGCTTGTCACTCCAGCCAAGCAAAGGAACCTGGAGCTTCTTCTACCAGACATCTTTGAACTACTTGATCTACAACGAAAAGAACCGTGCTGTTCCAGGTCCGCCGCCGCAACCTTTCTCACACAACGTTCGCTACACACCGTATAACTTCCAGGCGAAGGGTGTGCGTGCGTTCTTTGCTTTTGCCAGCAGGGTGCGGCTGCCGTCGGTTAAGAAGTACATACGCAAGCGGAAGGTATCCGTATAATGGCCGACATTAAACAGAAATTCACATTCGATGCGAAAAGCGCCATCAATCAGCTTAACGCGCTGACGGTGGCCATGACACGCGCCAACAGTGCCTTGGGCAACTTGGCCGCGAACACCAATGCGTTCAACAACATCGGTAACGCATCTGGCAAAGCCGCGAAAAACGTGTCGCTGTTCCAACGCAGCTTGAATGGGTTGAAGGGCGTGGCCCTCGGAGCTTTGTCTGTCGGCATAGGGCAGATGCTCCCGCAGATCGCGAGAGGGTTCGGCAACGCCGCAGAGGCCGCACGCAAGTACGGATTGCAGATCGCCGAAATCCAGACGTTGGCCCAAGACCTGAATCTGACAAACGCTCAGGTGTCGGATCGAGTGAAAGAACTCGCCCGCGAACTGGGCCGGTCGCCGGAAGACGTGGCTGGCGGTCTGTATCAGGTGTTGCAGAACAACGTCGTCAAGGCCGCTGACTCTTTCATCTTCTTGGCTCAAGCCCAGAAGTTAGCCGTCACCACACAAGCCACAACGGCGGAAGCCGTGGACGCTTTGTCGTCGGTGATGAAAAGCTACAATCTGAACATCGAAGACACCGAACGCATCAGCGGCGTGTTGTTCGAGACGGTCAACTTGGGCCGTGTTCGGTTGGATGAAATCGCGGATCGCATCGGCCGTATTCTGCCGATGTCGCATCAGTTAGGCGTGTCCTTTGAGGAAGTGGGCGCGGCCATCGCCACGATGACTGTGCAAGGCGTAAAGGCCGACACGGCCATTACTCAGTTCCGAGCCATTCTGTCCAAGCTGTTGAAGCCGACAGAGGAAATGCAGCGGTTGTTCCAGCAGTGGGGCGTGGTAGACGCCAAGGCAGCATTTCAAGCCTTTGGCGGCGTGAACGGCGTGCTGCAAAAGATGACCATTGAGACAGAGGGCAGTTCGCAAGAAATGTCCAAGCTGTTGAACGTGGTGCGTGCTCAGACGGGTGCGTTCGGCTTGGCGACGGACAACTTCAAGCTGTACACCGACAACATCGCGGCTATGGAAAAGGCCAGCACGCGAGCGGCGGAAGCATGGGAGATATTCAAGCAATCTGACGCTCAGACTTTGACCGTTCAGATCAACCAAGTCAAGACTGCGTTTCTTGACATGGGCGAGCAAGCCATCCCGGTTATCAACCGCTTCATGCAGTTCTTTTCTGGTGCGTTTGAGAACACGAAGAACTTCTCACTGTGGGTCGCGTCTCTGCGTGATGCGAACGTTGTGTTCGAGGAGGGGCGTAAACGACTTGAAGACCTGATCGACGTACAAACGCAAAATAAACTGAAACCGTTTGTTCTGTTCGATGAGCGGCAGTGGAAGGTACAAGAGGAGGCGGTTCGAGCCACGTTGGCCGGTCTGCAATCTGAATTTAATCAGATGAACAAGCAGAATGGGGCCAAGATTAAAGCGTCTACAGACGGCTTTAAGGGCATGGTCAAGAACCTGTCGAACGCCTACAAGGATTCCTACAAAGGATTGACCGACTTCGTGTCTAGTGCAGAGAGCACTATCCAGGGCACGTCTTATAAGATAGCCGAGCTTCGCAACGAGATCGGCAAGGTAAAGTTTGATCGCCAGTTGAAATCGGCCATGTCCGATTTCCGACGGTTTGAACTCCTCATGGGCAAGTCCCGTCAGTTGCAGGCGGACGCGAACGCGAAGGCGCAGCGAGCGGGGCTGAACAAGGACGCCCGTAAGGAAGCCGAAGCCGTCAGCAGTGCTGCCTTGGGTTATGCTCGACAGGCATCGGCGTTGGCGGAGACTCTCGGGCTTAGGAATAAGGTGCAGGAAGCGCAGGCGAAGGAAGACGCTATTCTTCGCGATCAGATTGGACACCAAGAGCAACTGCGACGGCTGACGCAAGCCAACCTGCCTGGGGCGAAGGAGACTTTGCAGAACTTGGAAACGGCTACGGCGACGTTCGAGTCGGTAGCCACAACACTCGGCATGAAGTTGGACGACTTGCGTAAACGCGGGGCAACGATGCCCAAGGAACAGCGTAAGCAGTTGGAGGCTGAGATTGGCGGGTTGGTCGATCAGTTGAAGGGCTTTGACTTCACTGATTCGGGGCGGTTCATGGATCAGTTGAACATCCCCAACACGATGAAGACCATCGAAAAGGAATTCACCGGGGCCTTGGAACGCGGTTTCGCCAACTGGCAAGCCGACATGACACGGCTGGAACAAGTAGCGGAGAACTTTGGCAAAATATCGTTCGCAAAGTTCGACCCGGACGGAACCGTAACCAAGTTGATCGAGTCGCTGGGAATAGAGCCTGACCTGTCCAAGGGACCGGCAGGCGCGTACAACAAGGCCCTGGACGCAGCGAAGGAATTGCTGAAGTTACAGGATCAGTTGAACAAGGACGCCACGCAAGCTCAGGGCGGTATCAACAAGAACACCGCAGAAGTCGCCAAAGGTGCTGAGGAGAACATTCAAACCAACATCGGCGTGTTTGACAACTTGATAAAGGGTCAAATACTACGTGGTGGCGTGCCGGGAGCGAAGGGAACATTCCCGAATGTTACAGCAGAGGCAGGTACGGAGGCGGCGAAGCAGCTTGGTGCGTTGTACGTGGTTGAACAAAAGGTACGCGACCTTGTGCCCCGGTTGCAGGAATTGTTCAAGCAAGCGAGTCAAGCAGGCGGATTGACAGGGGCGGGTCAGGAGGAACTGCTCAGCATCAACCAAACCATCGGCGCACTTGTCAAGAAGAAAGAGATTAGTGAGGAACTTGGTCGATCTGTTAGTAACTACGTGGACGTGATTCGCGACCGTTCTGATGCGGAAGCAAAACTGGCGCAGGCGACCAAGGCCGCTGACCAGAACCTTGGAAAGTTCCAGGCCGCTCAAGCGTTGGTAGACGGGTTGCAGCAAGTCCCGGCGGCTGTGGATGCTTTGCAAAAGCACACCGAGACGTTGAAGACTTCTCTCAGCGACTCGGCCACAAACGCTGCACAGATCGGGACGAACGCTCAGAACTCGGTCACTGGGCTCACTAATGCCGCCACGGCGGCAAGCACATTGGCGAACGAGTTGGAGCGGGCGGCGAAAGCGAAGGCGGCAGCAGCGGGAGGTGGACTGTTCGCCGGTGGTATCGCGAGGTTGGCAGCAGGAGGCAGAGGCCCAGACACCATCAATGCACAGTTGGCAAAGGGCGAGTTTGTTTCGAGCGCCAGGACGACCGCTCGGTTCTTTTCAGAGTTGAATGCCATGAACAATGGCAGCCGCCCTGTTTACCGTGAGCAAGGCGGATCGGTCACCAACGTCGGCGACATCAATGTCACGGTTCAAGGCGGCGACACAGGGCGGGATACTGTGCGCGAGATAGGCAATGCGCTGCGTCGTGAGATTCAGCGTGGTACACTCAAACTCAAGTAACGAGGGAAACTAATGAACGACATGAATCTCAAAGGCCGGTATGTTATCGAGCACATGGACCGCGAAGGTAACCTGAAGGGACAGTACGAAATCCCGAACGGTATCGTGGACGTTGGCTTGAACAACATTCTGGATGTGATGTTCAACGGGCAAGCTCAGACGGCCACTTGGTACATCGGTCTGGTCGACAACAGCGGGTGGACCGCGTTCGCGAACGCCGACACACTGTCGAGCCACGCGGGCTGGGCGGAATTCACGAACTACACGGAAGCTAACCGTGTGGCGTGGGTAGAGGGCGCGGCTTCCAGCCGAAGCATGACGAACGCCACCACGGCGGACTTCAGCATCAATGCTTCCGGCAACCTGAAGGGTATTTTCATCAGCAGCAATAACGTCAAGAGCACGGGCAACACTGGAACCCTGTGGTCGACGGCTGCGTTCTCGTCTGTGGTCGCCACCGCGAACGGCGACACGCTGAAAGTGACGTACACTGTCAGCGGCTAAGTGATTGAAGTTGGCCGGGGCAATGGTGCCCCGGCCTTTGGGTTCGGGAGACTTACAATGGCACTGCTGTGGATTGAGGGCTTCGAGGGTCTGGGTGCTGCCGGTGGCGAAGTCACGCCGAACACCATCATAAATCAAAAGTACACCAGTGACGTAAACAGCACTCTTAACACCGACACCGGGCGTGACGGTATAAACAACTGCTTGTACTTCGACACACTGGGTACTGCTTTCTTCACGCCTCCACTCACTAACAACTCGGTAACGATAACTGGGTTCGCGTACAAGTCTGGCAACCTCACGACGAATCATCCCATCTGCACGCTTCGCCATTACTCTGGTGTTGGGGCGACCATTGATTACAGTGCCTTGGACTTGTGGCAGATCGGCGACGAACTGTGTGTCTACAACGGCACAACCACGATCAACACTACCTCCTCGAACGTGTTGACCGCTAACACTTGGCACTACATCGAGATGAAGGTGTT
>JAEHJW020008736.1_pt1 | contig 18163 bp, 28 predicted proteins | sample 9271431 | NCBI WGS metagenome assembly JAEHJW02 | reverse complement strand
GCTACCAGGTGCTCGGGCTCTCGTTCGATGTGCCGTCGCAGTTCGTCGTGTGCTGGACTTCGGATGGGTGCGAGTCGGCGCGCACACGCTCGGTGAAGACCGGCGGAACGGGCACGGCAATCGAGCTTGCCGAGCGTCACGGCGTGCCGGTGTTCAATCTCGGCAAGCCAGGGCGAAGTGCTGCGCTGCGCGAGTATCTGCAAGGGCTCTCTGTTGCAATTCCGCAGGGCGTGATCGAGGAGCTCGGCCAGGGTGTCCTCGCGCTTGCTGGGTGATCTTTCTTGCTTGCCGCCCCTCTGGGGCGGCATTTTTATGTTCACGCGCCGCACTCGGAGCACCCGCCGGTTCCTATAGACCGTCAGGTCACTAAAGCGGAGAAAGCACATGACGAAAAGAGAGCTGGCGACAGTGCTGGCGGCGCTGCGCTACTGGCAACAGGACCTCGAGACCAACGATGAGCCACCAATCAGCGAGGAATTCTTCGCCGACTGCGCCCCGTTGACCTCCGAGGAGATCGACGGGCTTTGCGAACGGCTGAATTCCGAGACCGCCTCGAGCGAGGCGGCCCCGGGGGCAATGTCGAAGGCGCATCAGAGCGCGAGGATCCGCAAGCCGAAGGTCGTTCGGGTCCCGAAGGCCCGGACGCGAGGCGGTAAGTCGAGGCGCTGAGAAATCGGCCGCCACAGCAGATCGAGGCCGCGGAGCACATCCGCGGCCTTTTTTATCCGCTCCCACCTGGCCCCCTGTTCGCTAGAGAGCAGGTAGGTCATATCAGTGGCATACGCCATGAGGGGTCGGAATGCTCAAGATTCCAAATGGGTTGCTGGTCTCGGGTGTTGCCGGGGATTATTTGCGCAAGCAGAGATTCCACCGGGCGGCGCGGACGTTCCTGAAGAGTCTCGTCGCGGTTCTCGCGTTGCCCGCGGGCTCCTACGAGCTGCGCACCAATCAAGGTGGCGGTGCAGTCAGCGGCGAGACGGTGCTGCACGGGGAGCACCTGTACGTGTACGTGTTCGAGGGGAACCGAGGGGAGGCGCGGGTGCTGTACCGGGCCTGTGCCGGTCGGCGCGACTACAGCGGGGGGCCAAATCACTACGTCGAGATGCGCGAGCTCGAGTCGATCGAGAACCAGGCGCGTTTCGTGAATGCCTGCCGTGGATTGATGCGAATGGGCGATGAGCTGCGGCTCACGGCCTGAGGGAGGAAGGAAATGCAGTTTCGTGTTTCTTGGGTAATCGACATCGAGGCGGACTCGGCCGAAGCGGCCGCCCGCGAGGCGCTGCGGATCCAGCGCGATCCGGCCAGTATCGCCACGGTCTTCACCGTGGAGGCGAAAGGTGAAGCGGCGTGGGTCCCTGCGCATAGCGAGCAGGTCGATCTCACCGAGATCGACAATGAGAGGACGCGCGCATGATGCTCATCATGTCTGTCATGGCTTGCGCTGACTCGGAATATCACCCGGACTGGGCGGTGGTCGAGATCACGCCAGAGTTCCTCTCGCGCATCAAGCGGATGCGCTCGTTCTGCGAGAACGAACGCTTGGCCGGCGTGTTCGACGCCTGTGGCCCGGACGAGTGGGGTGGGGGAGACGAGTCCCCCGTGCAGGGCGAGCGGCTGGTCGTGGAGCGAGATCGGTTCTACTTCCATGCCCATCCTCGCCATGCCGGCTACGACATCGAGACCGCCGATGTGGACATCGAGGCGTTTCTCGCCGCCGTAGCCGATCCTGCGGGCAAGGTTCCGGACGGGTGGGCGTGGCACGAAGGCCAGCTCTACGTCACGAACGATGCGAGCAACGCTGGCTTGGCGTATCTCGTCGAGAGTTTCGAGGACACGCGGGCGGATTCCGCCGACGCGTCGTGAGTTCACTGAATCCGGCCCTCCTGGGCCGGATTTTTATTCCGTTTTCCTGGCGATCCGCTGCCTATAGACCCGTAGAAGGTCATACGAGGTGAGCTATGGCATTGAAGATTGCCAGCAAGATTGTCGGGTACGAGGTCGAGTCCAAAGCCGCTGAGGCCGTGACGGACCCCGAGACGAAGCCGGTCGCGCCGGATACGCCGACCGGGCCGGGCGCGAAGGACGCGCTTGCGGCACCGCCCGCGCCGAGCGCGGCGGCGAATCCTGTCGCCGATCGCATCGAGCCTGTGCTCGTGGAGATGAGCGAGAACGTGGAGCGGCCGGAGTGCCTGCGGGGAACGACGTACAAGATCAAGACCCCGGTGTCCGAGCACGCCATCTACGTGACGGTCAACGACATGGTGCTCAACGAGGGCACGGAGTTCGAGAGCCGCCAGCCGTTCGAGATCTTCATCAACTCGAAGAATCTCGAGCACTACCAGTGGATCGTCGCGCTGACGCGCGTCATCTCCGCGGTGTTCCGCAAGGGCGGGGACGTCACGTTCCTCGCCGAGGAGCTCCAGGCGGTGTTCGACCCGAAGGGCGGGTACTGGCAGAAGGGCAAGTTCATGCCCTCGCTGGTCGCCGAGCTCGGCTTGGTACTCGACAAGCACATGCGCGAGATCGGGATGATTCAGCCGTCGGAGCGGGCGCTTGCCGCGCGCAAGCTGATCGCCGAGAAGACCGGCGCGGGGAGCAACGTGGTGAAACTGCAGACGGCGGTCACGCCGGAACCGACTGAGGCCATTCCGCCTCATCCGGTGAGGACGAACGCGATGTCCACGAAGACCTGCCCAGCTTGCGGTTTCGGTGGACTAGTCCAAAGCGGCGGATGCGAGACATGCCCGGATTGCGGCCATTCTCGCTGTGGGTGAACTAACACGGCGGGGCGTCATGCTCCGCCGTTTTTATTTTCATGCGGAACCCAGAGAACATAGCACTTGACCCATTTTTCGTCAACCGATCCGCCGATTGTCTCAACGAGGAGACCCCCCTGATGCTCGATTCAAATCCCTCCTCTCACGCGCCGAATGAACTCGAATTCACCCCCGGCGCCGAGAATCGCTCAAGTCCTGAAACCCCTCAGTCCCGGCTCCTTGCCGCCGCTAGCGGCGGCGATCTGGATGCGATCGCTCGCGTGCTGAGCGAACCCGCGGCACGGCTCGATCTCGATCATCCGCTGCGCCTCGCGGCCAAGCACCGTCATCCCGATGCAGTGCAATTGCTCATCGCCCGCGGCGCGAGCCCGATGCGCGCGTTCTCGCCGAACCACACCCCGGCCAGGTGCGGCAAGCGCGAGCAGCTCGTTCGATTTCTCGCCTCCTGCGGCATTGAGGCTGAGTTCGTCCTGGCGCTACCGAGGCCCCGGGGCCCCCGGCCGAGGCGACACGGCCCTGGCGGGCTGCACGGCCGCTCGCGGCGGGCCGGACGCTCGGGCGAGCGCGACGCCGACATGGCGCGGGCGCGCGAAGCGGCCGCGAAACGCGAGGCCTGGGCGGCGCAGCGGGATACGCTTCACCTGCGCAGGGTGCTAAAGAGCCACGACGGGCTGATCGATCAGATCCTGGCCGCGCACGCGCTCGGGGAACCGACCCGCGAAGGGCTCGAGCGCGCGGCGCGCGCGGTGCTCTCTGAGCGCGGCATCGCCGATCGCAGGCAGCGGCTCTCGAGGGCGATTGCGCGCAAACTCGAGGACGATGGCCGCGTGCTGATCGCCGAGGGGGCCTGAATAGTGCGCGTATTCGTTGCAGAAAAGCCGGCGGTCGGCCGGGAGATCGCCGCCATCCTCGGCGTGCTGAGAGGCGCAGAGGGTTACATCGAGTGCCGGCACGAGACAGTCGTGACCTGGTGCCGCGGGCATCTGCTCGGCCAAGCCCGTCCCGAGGAGTACGTCGCCGGCGAGCGCGTCGAGGCGAAGGACCTTCCCATCATCCCTGAGCACTGGAAGCTCAAGGCACGCGATACGGACGCTCGCGCGCAAATCGGGGTCATCCGCTCACTGCTCGATCAGGCCGATGAAGTCATCCATGCCGGCGATGCCGATCGCGAGGGACAACTGCTCGTCGAGCAGGTGCTCTATGCGTTGCGCTGGAGTGGGCGCACGCAGCGTCTGTGGCTCTCGAGTCTCGACGACAAGTCTATCCGCAAGGCGCTCGGGGCGCTTCGCCCGAACGCGGAGTACCGCAGTCTCTTCGACGCGGCGCTCGGACGGCAGCGGGCGGACTGGCTGATCGGTTTCAATGCCTCGATCGCCTATTCGCGCAATCTGCAATCCTGCGGCGTCGGCGGGGCGTGGTCCATAGGACGCGTGCAGACCCCGACGCTCGCGCTGATCGTCGATCGGGAGCGGGAGATCGCACGTTTTACTTCCAGGCAGCACTTCACGGTGCGGGCCGAGCTCGAGACGGAGTGCAAGGAGAGGATCTCGGCGCTGTGGCAGATCCCGGAGGACCTGCTCGTCGAGGATCTGCTGCTCGATCGGAAGCCGGCCGCGGCGCTTGCGGCACGCATTCCGGGCGAGCGCGCTGTAGTGGAGAAGTTCACCCGCAAGGAGCACGAGCGCGATGCACTGATGCCCTACAACCTGAGCAAGCTCAAACAGGTAGCCAATCGCCGCTTCGGCCTTTCCGGCCAAGCGACGCTCAAGGCCGCCCAGGAACTCTACGAGGCGAAGGCGGCGACCTATCCGCGCACCGACTGCCCCTACCTGCCCGAAGAGCAGCACGGCGAGGCGCGCGAGATCCTGGAGGCGCTCGGGGCGCTCTCGATCGCCGGCATCAACCCCTCGCGCAAGCACGCGGCCTGGAACACCAAGAAGGTTGAAGCGCATCACGCGATCGTCCCCACCGGCCGGGCGGTGCCAGAGAACGTCTCGAACGCCGCGCGGCAGGTTTTCACCCTGATCCGCGATGCCTACGTGCGGCTTTTTATGCCGCCGGAGCACTACGAGATCCGCGAGGCGATCTTCGCGTTCCAGGACGGTGAGCGGTTCCGCGCGCGTTCGCGCTTTACGCTCACGCCGGGCTGGACTGCGCTCGCGGGCGCCGAGGAGGAGCCCGAGGATGAGGACGGAAAGGAGGGGCATGCGCGCCTGCCCGATCTCGAGGTTGGCGAGCGCGTCGAGTGTGCTGGCGCGGAGGTGGTGGCAAATGAGACCAAGCCGCCGCGCTACTACACCGACGGGATGCTCGAGGCGGCGATGGTGGGCATCCACAAGCTCGTCACGGACCCGAAGAGCAAGGCCCGGCTGCGTGAGACCTCCGGGCTCGGAACGGAGGCGACGCGCGCGGCGATTGTCGAGACACTGATCGAGCGCGAGTACGTCTACCGCGACAAGAAGCAGCTGCGGCCGACGGAGCGCGGCTGCGCGCTGATCGACAGCCTGCGCAAGGTGCTCCCGGAGCTGCCCGATCCGGTCGAGACGGCGATCCAGGAGGATGCGCTCGCGGATATCGCCGCGGGCCGGGCGCCGGTGGTGGAATTTCTGAAGAAATCCGCCGAGCACGCCGGGCTCGTTGCGCGGGTGCTCACCGATGGGATGCTCACCGACCGGACGGCGATCATGCATCGCTGCCCGGGGTGCGGGGGTGAGCGCTGCGCGGCGCTCACGAGCAAGAGCGGGTGGGCCTATCACCGCTGTGCGTCCTGTGGGCAGATGTTCGTCGACGAGGCCGGCAAACCCGGCCGACGCTGGGTGCCAAAGACGCCGGCGACGGGCCGAACGGGAGCGGCCCGGCCTCGCGCGGGCGGCGCACGCGCGACACGCCCAAAGTTCTCATCGCGCAAACACCGGGCACTTGCGTCGTGAAGACGGCGCGAAAGAAATCCCCGCGCAAAGCGCGGGGATCGAGTGATGTGATCAGGCGAAGTCGCTGAGCATGGCCGGACGGGTGAAGAATCCCCCGTTGCCGAGCGATACCCAGTTCTGCTGCATCCGGCGCGTGTCGCGCTCGGCCTGCTCGTTCACCTCGACGGTGTCCTCTTCCACGAAGCAGGAAGCCAGGTCCGTGCGGACGCCCGCTTCGGTGCCGGTGTCGATATTGGTTCCGAACATGTCAGATGTACCTCAGGCGGCAGTGCTGATGCGATCGCAGGAGCGATCGGGCTCGCCGCCGTCACTTGTGACAGATGATGTGGCGGTACCCGCGGGCGGGGCAGAGCTGCCCGCGCGCTTGGTCCGTCCGCTCTTGGATTTCCCGCTGCTTGCGCCGACGACGGTCGCAAGTCGGGTCTCGGCGTCCTTGCGCAGCTTCTCGAATCCCTCGTCCTCGTCCATGTTCAGCCGGCCGAGCAGTGCCAGCATCGACTCCATGTGCTTGATGCTTGCCAGGCGCAGATCCTTCGGCTTGCTCAGCTTTTCCTCCATGTCCACGATGACGTCGTAGAGACGCTTGCGCAGGTCCTTGCGCGCTTCCAGGTGGGCCGTCTCCAGGCTCTCCCGGGCCGCGCGCTCGATGCGGCGGCGCTCTTCCTCCCCAAGTTCCTCTGGCAGCGAAATTCCCTCTTCTGGCATCGGTGAGACGATGATCTCGAAGCGGCATCGCTCGATTACGGAACTCGAGGGGGGATAGTCCGTTGCCTTGTAGGCGGCCCCGAGTTTCGCGTGCACCACGTCCTGCATCGACTCGTACTCTTCCTTGAGCGTCGGGAGTACCGCGTAGAACCGATCCCGCAGCTCCTGCTCGGCGGCGGTGTAGGGCTCGAAGTTCTTCACCGGCAGCATGCCGATTCCGCGGTGCTGCCAAGGGAAGGTGTTTTCGTAGTGGAACCGGCGCGCCTTGGTGCGCAGCGATCCGAGCTTCCCGAGGGTTTCGCAGCCCGGGAGCAGGGACTTCCAGACCCGCACGCAGGCATCGTCCGCGTTCTTCGCCTGCGCGAGCTCGTGCCCGAGCGCGGCGTCTTTCGTACGAGCGTCCCAGATGCTGATGTTCAGCGAGACCAGGACCGCTCTTTGCTTTCCCGCCATGGGGCGTTTTCTCCTATCTAGTGACCTGTCTTGCTATAGGGAGCGCCCCTCTGAAAATCCCGCATAAAAAGAAACCGCCCCTAATGAGGGGCGGTTCGAATGCAAGTACCTGAATTGTCTGGAGAGTCGTCGCTAACGCAGGATCAATGGATCCAATGCGGTGGCGGACGATTCAACCCCGTTCCCGATTACGCGCAGCAGCAGAGGCAATCCTCGAGCTGGATGGCCTCATCGAGCGCCCCGAGACGTCCACGGACGATCTCAGAAGCGTACGTGCGTACACCCTGGAAGCCTTCGACGAAGGTCTCCATGCGATCGCGCTCTTGCGCCAGCTCCTCGACAGAGGCGGTACGGATGAACTCCGCGAACGCCTTGTCCGTCCCGAGATCCTGAACTTCGTAGCCAGGCAGGGCAGTGGTAGTCATGAACATGGTAGTACCCTCGTAAATAGTGACCTAGGTGTCCCGCAATGTCGGGATACCTGTCTCTAGGGAAAGGCGCGGCGGATAAAACCAAATTCTTTTTCGCGGCCGGCCGGCGGGCGGATTTTGGGAATCCGCCCGCGGTTTCCCTATAGGCCATCAGGTCACTAACCGAGGGGGAAATCCCTTGAAATACTCAGTCATGGTCCACGCCATTGGCGAGGACGACGAGGCGGCATTCGTTGGGATCACGAGCGTCTGGGCCGATACGCAGAACGACGCGCGAAGGTTCGCTGTCGAGGAACTCTGGGACGAGCGGCTCACGAGCGCTGGCTGCCGCGCCGTCGCTGCGGTGATCGGGTGCGTGTCGTGAGCGCCGGCAAAGAGGACGCGGCGGCGTGCGCTGCATGCAGCACGTTCAGCTACCGGGAGCAGAGCCTGCGGTATCGCTACGGCGTTCACTCTGAGTACGAGTGGCGCTGGTACTGCTTCTGGTGGACCTGGACGGCGGTGCGCTTGAGCTCGAGCCGCCAGGATCGCGCCTGGCGCAAGCTGGGCTCTGAACGATTCTATCGGCGCATCGAGCGCATCAAAGCATGGCGGGCGCGGCTTATTGACGGAGGGCTCTCCCATGCAGCTTAAGGTTAAAGCGGCGTCTGGCCGCTACCGTCAGGCGGACAAGGAGGAGGTGCTGCTCGAGGCCGCACGTTACGCGGTGATGGACGCGCCGCGGGAGAAGGCCTCGACGCCGAAACGGGCGATCGATGCGTTGCGGCGCTACCTGGCGCCGCTCGAGCGCGAGGTGTTCGGCGTGCTGTGGCTCGATGCCAGAAGCCATGTGCTCGACTTCGACGTGATCAGTGTCGGAACGGTCGATTCGGCCATGGTGCCGGTGCGCGAGGTGGCGAAGAAGGCCCTCGAGCGCAATGCGGTGGCGTGCATTTTCGCGCACAACCATCCCTCAGGCGACATCGAGCCCTCTCCGGCGGACGAGGCGATCACGCGCCGGCTCAGGGACGCGCTCGCGCTCTTTGAGATTCGCGTGGTCGACCACTTCGTCCTCGGGCGAAGCGGAGCCTACGGGTTTGCGGAGCACGGACTGCTCTGAGGTGGAATGTTTATCCTGGGCGCCATACACGGCGCCCCGTTTTTCGTCTCCGCGTTCTCTATAGACCAGCAGGTCATTACATGTGCGGAGGCGGACTATGAGGATCAGAGCTGAACTGCGAGAACGCTTTGCGCGTCTCGCCAATGAGCTTGCGCGGGGCCAGAACATGCCTTCGATGTTCGAGTCCGACCACGGCTTCGGGCGCGCCACAGCGCGGACGAAGCGCAAGCGCGTCATCGAGGACGCCGAGCGGGCGAATGGTCAGTGCGAGGCGTGGGCGCTCGAGGTGCTCGGAATCCTCGATGCCTTGGAAGCGCCCCGGAGGCGGTCATGATCGATGCAATCGACGTGCGCTGCGAGGACGGCCGGGTGGAGATCGGGCTGTTTCTCGGCGAGGAGTGCGTGCAGGTTCTGCCGCTCGATGAGGAGCGATCGCGCGAGCTGCGCCGGCATCTTGGCGAGGCGATCGAGGAAGCCTATCCGTCGGCTCTTGGGGTCGAGGACGGCCCGGATGAGTTCGGTGCGCAATACACCTGATATCGACCCTGGGGCGTCTCTCGACGCTCCGGGGTTTTTTATCCTGCCGCGCCGCGAAGACAAGATGAGAGAAGTCCGAATGCGGAGTCGGGAAATACCCGGGCAGCGGCGGGGGCTTGGACTAGTCTCGGTGTTATAATTGACTCAGTACCGAGGAGAATTATGCCGATGCAAGAGCACACAGCGTCAGTTGGGCGCATGGCCCGCCAGGCCGAGACCGTCATGCAGATCGACGTCGACCGGGAGGTGAACGCGGTCACCGCGCTCGGGCTCGAGTGGGCGGAGAAGAACGAGACGGCGAGCCTGCTCGAGGAGACGAAAAAGACGTTGCTCGCGCAGATCATCGCGGAGCTGATGAGCGCGGCACGCAAGGACGGCAAGAAGGGCATGTCCTTCGCGCAGGCCGAGACCGAGGCACTCGCGGATGTGCGTTACGAGGCGCACCTGCACGAGATGACCGAGGCGCGGCGTGAGGCGAACAAGGCCCGCGTGCGGCACGAGACCGCCGGGGTGCGGCTCGAGATGCTCAGGTCCCTGATGGCGAACCGGCGCGAAGAGATGCGCCTGGCGGGGATGGTGCGGTGATGCACGAGACGATCGAATTTCCGAAGAACAAGGAGGCGCTGATGGACTCAACAGAGATTTTTACCCTGATCGAGCGCATAGCGGCAACGAGTGCCAAGAGCGCCAAGCTCGCCCTGCTCGGCGAGCACGCCGGCGATGAGGGCCTCAGGCGGGTGCTCGAGGCCGCCTACAGCCCGCTCAACACCTACGGCATCGCGCTGCGGCCAGCGCCGCCGGATCTCGAGCGCGATGGCGCGCGGTTCGATGAGCCCACCTGGGCGATGCTCTGGCAGCTCGAGCGGCGCGAGCTCACCGGCAATGCCGCACGGGCGGCGCTTGCGGCCGAGATGGCCCGTCTCGATGGGGCGAGCGCGGAGCTGCTCTGGCGGATCGTGGCGAAGGATCTGCGGGCCGGGTTCTCGGCGAGCACTGTCGGGAAAGTGTTCCCGGGTCTGCTGCCCGAATATCCCTACATGCGCTGCTCGCTGCCGAAGAAATCCAACCTCGCGCAGTTCGACTGGGCGGCGGGGGTGTTCAGCCAGAAGAAAGCGAACGGCCTCTTTGCCAACGTGAACCTGCTCGATTCTGGTGCGGTGACCCTCGTCAGCCGCTCGGGGAGCGAGTTCCCCGCGGAGGCGTTCACCGAACTCGCCGCGTTCGTCGCCGGACGCTTCGAGCGCGGCTTTCAGCATCACGGCGAGCTGCTCGTGGTGGAAGAGGGCCGGATCCTGCCGAGGGAGGTCGGCAACGGCATCCTGAACGGGGTGCTGCAGGGCGGGGGGTTCGGGCCCGGCCAAGCCCCGCTGTACGAGGTGTGGGACCGAATTCCGCTCTCGGCCGTGGTGAGAAAAGGATCGTACGCCGTGCCCTACCGCGAGCGGCTCGAGGCGCTTGATGGGCTGCTGCGCGAGGTCGGTGACAACGATCCGGTCCGGCTGATCGACACGCGTATCTTCAATTCGCTGAAGGACGCCTACGCGCATTACGCCGAGCTCGTCGCGGCGGGGGAGGAGGGCACGATTCTGAAAAGTCCCGGCCTCATCTGGCGCGACGGTACCTCGAAGGATGCTGTGAAGCTCAAAGTCGAGGCCTCCTGCGATCTCAAGATCGTGGGCATCGTCCCCGGACGCGCAGGCACGCGCACGGAGGGGCGCGCCGGGTCGCTCGCCTGCGAGAGCGAGTGCGGTAAGCTGCGCGTAGACGTCACGGTGAAGAACGAGGCGATGCGCTGTGCACTCGATGCGGACCCGCAGTCCTGGATCGGGCGGATCGTGCCGGTGCTGTTCAACGAGGTGATGCGCCCCGGGCCGCACAATCCACTTCACTCGCTCTTTCTGCCCCGGCTGGAGGAGGCCGGATGGCGCCCCGACAAGTCCGTCGCGGATGACCTCGATCGGGTGCTCGAGCAGTTCGAGGGGGCCAAGGCAATGCAGGCTGTGGCCTGAATGCCGAGCCCCGAGTTCACCCTGCTTTGCCAGAGCGATCGCGCGGGGCGCGAGGAGCGCGTTGCCCAACAGGTGGCGATGCTCGATGACATCCCCCTGTGGCGCTCGGCGCTCGGGGAACTTGACCGGTACGCTGCCGATCTTGTCTCGGGCACGCTCGTGCCGGTCGGGAGCGTCGAGTTCGTGCGCCGCGCGATGGCGATGGCCGGTATCGCGGAGCCTGCGAATCTGTCCTACCCGGACAAGTTGCGCGCCTACCTGCACAGGAGTCTCGAGCAACGGCCGGCCGGCGAGATCCTCGGGCGTTTGTTCGTCAAGCCCACGGCCACGAAGGCCTTCACGGGATTCATATTCGACACGTTCGGGGAGACTGCGAATCTTGGCGAGCACGACCGGAGCGGGCGCGAGGCGTTCCTTGCCCTGGACCCGTCCGTGCCCGTCTGGGTGAGCGAGCCGGTGGCGTGGCTGAGCGAGGTGCGTTACTACGTGCTCGACGGGGCTCTCATCGGCGAGGGTCGCTACGACGACGGTTCCGACGATGCGCCGCTGCCGGCGCCGGCCGTGGTAGGCGAGATGGTGCGTCGTTTCAGCGCAACGCCTGATGCACCCGTGGCCTTCGCGATCGATGCGGGAGTGCTCGACTGCGGCACCACCGCGCTTGTTGAAGTCAACGATGCGTGGTCGCTCGGTTATTACAGCGGCACGCTCGAGCCTCGCAAGTACGTGAGGATGTTATGGCGACGCTGGCGGCAATTGGCGGCGCGAACTGATGAGGCGAGGGTTTGACCATGCAGATGATCGTCAATGAACGGCAGGGGGATGTGCGGATCTGGCGCGATGCCGACGGCGCGCTCCAGGCCAGCGTGAGGCACTTGGCGCACCACTCGCCCTGCGGGTTCGAGTGCGGCTACGGGGGCTCGGGCCCCGCCGATCTTGCCCTTTCCATTCTCGCGGCGTTTGTGCCGGCGCGAGCCGGCGAGCCCACAGAGCGGCTCTACAAGGGGGCTCACCACTGCTCGCGCTTCGCGTGGATGCACCACCAGAGGTTCAAGTGGGAGTTCATCGCAACGCTCCCCAAAGAGGGCGGGGTGCTCCGCGCGGCGGATATTCGCAAGTGGATCGCGGCGCGCGAGGCTGAAGTTACCGAAGAACACTGAAAAACACGGTGGAAATGTGTTAAGTTTCCGCCACAGGACTAGTCCGCGTGTTATAATGAAGGTGTGGGAAATGGCCAGAGACACGACCGTCAGGACGCCCGATGAGCGCAAGCGAGCGGATCGGGAGCGCAAGCGCAGGGCGCGAAAGGATCTGCGCTCGAAAGGGCTGAGGCCCTACGAGATATGGGTGACGGCAACGGAGTGGCCGCAGGTGAAGCGCTACATCGAGCGTTTGGCGAAGAGCAGGCCCGCAGCGGGGCCCAAGTGACCAGGAATCGAGGATAGACAGATGGCTCAAGAGACCAGGAATCAGTCGAGAGCGGGAGTGGCGGGCTCACCGGCCGCGCAGCGGCTCGAGGAGGCGAAGGCCCGCCATCGCCAGATGATCGAGCGGCGGGCGAAGGCGCAGGCGGACTTCGATGCGGCCGAGCGGCAGTTGAAGGAAGCGCGCGCGGAGGCCGAGCAGGAGTTCGGCACGGGCGATCTTGTCGCGTTGCGCAAGCTCTACGCTGATCGCGAGCGCGAGAACGAGCAGGCGGTCGAGAAGTTCGTGCTGGCGCTCGATGAGCGCGAGGCGGCACTCAAACAGGCCGAGTCGGCGCTCGCCGCATAAGCGCAGGAGGGGTGCGATGGCCAAACGCTTAAGCGTGTTTCCGGGAGACCTGCCGAGGAAGCTCGCCTATTGCAACACGGATGAGCAGCGCGTCGAGTGGGTCCGCGCGGCGCTCGGCTGCGGCGCGGCGTTAGCCGACGTCGGCCTTTGGCACGGCGGCGTGGATGACCCGAGCGGGCTCATCCGTTCGTTGATCCGCGAAGGCGCGGCGATTGTGACGTTTCGCAAAAAGACGCAGGACGCGGCGGGCGATTCGTGCACGGTGATGGCGTGGCGATTGCGAGAGGGGGCGGCGGATGTTATTTGAAGAACTCGATACGGGCCGGTTCGAGCGCGCGCGTATCCTGCACGCGAAACTCACCGGGTTGCGTGAGTCGTGCGTATCGCGGGATGCGACGCTGAGGGCGCGCGTGGCCGACTCCAAAGGCCGGCTCGAGCTCGTCGAGCAGGTCGATGCGGCGCTTGAGAGCCTGCAGAACCGTGCGCACCGGCGCAGCGTCGGGGCTTTCGAGCGGCTGCTCTCTGCGATCGTGCGCGACGTGCTGCCGGAGAAGGGCGAGGTGAGACTGAACCTGTACCAAGAGCGTGGGGCGCCGGCGCTCGATGTGCAGATCGATAACGCGGGCTCGATCGAGGATGCGTTCGACGGTTCGGGCGGGGCGGTGACGAACGTGCTTTCGGCGGGGCTTCGCTTCGCGGCGCTCTCGCGCACCGGGGCGCGGCGGCTGATCGTGCTCGATGAGCCGGACTGCTGGATCAAGCCCGAGCGGGTGGCCGGGTTCGTGCGGGTGCTCGCGGATGTGGCGCGACGGGCCGGCACGCAGACCATCCTGATCTCGCACCACGAGCCGGAGCTGTTCGAGGACCTGGTGAGTCTGGTGAAGCTCACCCGGTGCGCCACGGGCGCTCACGGCGCCGATGGCGCGGCACAGGTCGAGGTGCTGCGACGGGCGGCGGAGTGGCCTGACGATGCGGCGCCGGGGCTGCGCTCGATTCACCTGAAGAACTTCCGCGCGCACCTCGACACGACGGTGCCGCTGTTCCCGGGCGTGACCGCCGTGATCGGGGATAACGATCTTGGCAAGTCGACCTTTGCCGCGACCAGCCTGCGGGCGGTTGCCTACGGCGATGGGGACGACACCCTGATCCGACACGGCGCCCCCGAGGCGCACGTCGAGATCGAGATCGAAAACGGCCGGCGCGTGGTGTGGACGCGGCGGGCAAAGGCTAAGAGCGGGCAACCGAAAGTGAGCTATGCGCTCTACGAGCGCGGGAGCGATGAGCCGGTACGCGAGGGACGCGCGGCGACCCGCGGGGCGGTTCCCGAGTGGGTGAGCGAGGCGCTCGGCATCGCACGAGCCGGCGATATGGACATCCAGGTCGGTAGCCAGAAAAGCCCGGTGTTCCTGCTCGACCGGCCCGCCTCGATGCGCGCGCAGATCCTCTCGGTCGGACGCGAGTCGGGACGGCTCTCAGGGCTGATCGAGCGCTACGGTGAACTCAAGCGCACCGATCGGGCGCAGGTGAAGGACGGCGAGGTGGAGCTCGTGGGGCTCGGCAGAAAGCTTGCCGCCTCCGAAGCTCTGCCCGAGGTGGGCGAGGCGCTCTCAGGCTTGGCCGAGGATCTGAAGAACATCGAGGCCACGCACGCGCAGCAGAGCCGGCTCGTGACGCTGATGGACCGGATCGAGGCGCTCGAGACGCACAGCCGAGACGCGTGGGCGTGTTCGGCGGCGCTCGCCGACCTGCCGGCGCCCGTTGAATTGAAGGAGACGCAGAAGCTCGCCGGCCTGGTGGCGGGCATCGAACGGCTGGAACGACGCGTGAGCGTGCCGGTTCCGCCGGCGTTGCCGGAGCTCCCGCAACTGCACGATACGGCCGCGATCGCACTCGCAGGCCAGCGCATCGCGCGCCTCGGGAAACAGATCGAAGGCCGCTTGCCGCTCCCCGAAATGCCGGAGGCGCCGCAGTTGCATGACCTCTCTGGGCTCGTACGCGTCGCGGGAACCGTTTCCTCCCGGGTTACGGAGCGTGAGCGGGCGAAGAAGGCGCTCGATGAGGCCGCCGCCGCGGTCAAGGCGGCCCATGCAAGTGAGGCGGCGATCATCGAGGAAATCGGCGGCGTGTGCCCGCTGTGCGGCGGGCGCGTGGAGGCCGGTGACGACGAGCATGGCTGAGGCGACGATCATATCGGACGCTTCGGTCTGTCCCAAGAGCGGGGCGAACGGTTATGCATTCTGGGCCGTATCGGGCAGAGGGCGGTTCTGCGGCGAGGGATCGTTCAAGACCGCCGTCGTCGATACGGCCGCGGCCGAAGCGATGGGGGCGATCAACGCGCTGTACTGCGCGCTTCGCGCTGGGGTGATTGCGACCGGCGATCGGGTGCTGGTGCAGGTCGACAATCTCGCGGTGCCTGCGATGTTGGCGGGTGAGATGAAGCGCAAGCGCAGCCTCGCGCGGTACGCCCCGCTGCGCTCAGCGTTCGATGCGCTCTCGGTCCGGTACGGTATCCAGGTGCGGTTTCGCCATGTGCGAGGCCACAGCGCGCAGAACACCCCAAGGTTCGCCGCGCAGAAGCTTTGCGACCGGGCCGCGCGGCGCCGGATGAGGCAAATGCGTTCCCGGCTGGCGGTATCCCCGCAGGATTCCGGCTCGCGTTCGGGAACTTCTCCCGCCGAAATCACATGACGGACTAGTCCGTGTGTTATAATATACAGATGAACGGAGAGGATAGATTATGAGCGCACTGAAAGGCATCCTGTTCATCGGCGACCCGCACGTGTACAGCGCGCGGCCCGGGCGGCGCAGGGACGAGTATCTCGCGAGCGTGCTCGAGAAGCTCACGAAGGCTTCCGAGGTGTGCTGGGAGCGCTCGCTGCTGCCGGTGATCCTCGGGGACCTGTTCCACCGGGCCAAGGAGAATCACCTGCCGACGCTCGCGCGGCTGTTCGAGGTGCTCGGGCACTTTCCCGTGCAGCCCCTGGTGCTCGGCGGCAATCACGATAAAAACGACACGCTGCTCCAGGAGACCGATGCGCTCGCGCTCTTTGCGCAGACCGGCGTCATCGAGGTGCTGGACGGGGCCTGCCGCGCCTGGCGCACGATCGAGACGGAGACCGGCCCGGTGCACCTGTGGGGCGCCCCCTACGGCTCCGAGATCCCCGATGCGATCGAGGCCGGCGGCGAAGGGCGCGTCGTGCTGGTCACGCATCACGATCTCGCGTTCCAGGGCGCGTACCCCGGGGCGCTGCCGCTGAAGGAGATCCGGGGCTGCGACATGGTCGTCAACGGTCACATGCACTTCACGACCCCGTCGGTGAGGAGGGGCGCCACGTGGTGGCACAACCCCGGCAACATCGAGCCAATCTCGATCGACTGCAAGGACCACAAGCCGGCGGTCTGGGCGTGGGCGGCGGGAGGCTCTTGCGAGGCGCTCGATCGGATCGATCTGCCACACAACCCGGACTGCTTCGATCTCACCGGCATCGCGGTGGAGGCTTCCGATGCGGCCTCGGCGGCCGCAAGGCTGCCCGAGAGCCAGTTCGCGGAGCTGCTCTCGCAGGATGAGTGGCTCGGGGCGAAGGCGGTCGAGAACGACGGCGAGGCGTTCATCGAGGACATCACGACAGGGCTCGAGGAGATCGAGGCGCCAGAGCCGGTGCGGGCGATCCTCCTCGGGCTCGCCAAGAGCGAGGGCGCGGCGGCGTAGCCGCGCCGGGGACGCCTGGCCGATAGGCCGTCTCCGAACGCGCGTTCGGATTTCTCTGTTTGTTCAGCGTGGCGATTCGCTATAGGATGGATAAAGATAAAGTTCGCGTACACGATCCAGAATTGATGAAAACGAACCGAATCGTCCGGCTGGCGCTTATAGCCTGCGCGTTGTGCGCGGCGGCGGGGCCTGCGTTTGCCTGGAATCACCACTGGCACGACCACGACCGCTGGCGCCATCGATACGGGACTTGGCATGAACATGACCGTAGCGATCACGACTATCGCCACTACGACCGCTGGCGCCGCCACCAAGGCGGATACCCCCGCGGCAAACGCGGCCCGGTGCACCCGCTTTCTCGGGCACTACCGAATCCCCGCCTCACCCCCGGGGCGTTGAACCCCGCGGTCACGCAGGCGGACATCGAGTCGACGATTTGCGTTCGGGGCTACTCTCAGAGCATCCGCCCGCCCGAGGCGTACACCGAGCGCCTGAAGCGCGAACAGATCCGCGAGTACGGCTATCGGAATCGCGATTTGTGGCACTACGAGGAAGACCACCTCCTCCCGCTGTCTGTGGGCGGCTCGCCGACGAGTCCGGAGAATCTCTGGCCGCAGCCCCATCGGGTCGCGGGCGGATGGGGGAGTTTTGCGAAGGACCGGCTCGAGAGCCAGCTGCACTGGCTCGTGTGTCATCGCGGTCTGCCCCTTGTCACGGCGCAACGTGCGATCCTCCAGAACTGGATCACCGCCTACAAGCGATACGTCGGACCGGTTCCCAACGATCACCGGCTGCACTGGGACCATCGCTGATTGTCATGGGCGCACGATCCGTCATCCTTGATGCGGACCCCTGGCTGCGCAGCTGCCGGCTGCTGTACTACGTGCTCGTACTCGAGGAGGCGGCCTGATGGCGCGTCGGCCCACTGCGAAATTGCCCTGCGGCTGCGTCTACTACACCAATCGCGACGAGTGGGCGAAGATGTGCCCGGCGGACGAAGCGGAATTCCTCGAACGTCACGAGCGCGCGCAACGCGACTTGCAGCGCGGCCGAGCTCCGTCCTCGACCGCAAGCCGGCCGAATGAGCCGCCCGCCCCCGCCGGACGATCCCGGTCTTGCGACTTCGCGAAGCCGACGCAATGAGCGCGCACCGATTGAGCAAGGTGCTCGATGCGACACTGCCGCTCGATACGGCACGACTGCTCAGGGTACCGCCACCGGCGGAGCAGCGGCGGCGCGATCGACATTTCCTCGAACTCGCGCTCAAGCACTCTGAACTTTCGCGCGATCCGGAAACGCGCGTCGGGGCGATCATCGTCGGACCGGCCGGCGAGGTGCGCTCGATGGGCTACAACCGGTTCCCGGAAGGCATCGATGAGAGCGCCGAGCGCTTGGGCGTGCGGGAATTAAAATTGAGTCTGATGGTCCACGCTGAGCTCGCGGCCATCACGAATGCAGCGCGCGTCGGCATTCCGTTGCAGGGCTGCACGCTCTATTTCGCGCAGACCGACGACTCGGGGCTCGTGTGGGGCGGGGTACCGTGCACGCGCTGTACGGAGCACATCCTGATGGCGGGCATCGCCGAGGTGATCTCCTACCCGACGAAGCGCGCGAACTCGAAGTGGCACCAGGATTGGGCATTCGCCCGGGAATTGTTTCGCGAGTCCGGGCTTGCGCACCGTGAGATCGAATTCATCCCCGCGGCTGAGCACGCGCGGGACCCAAGCATGGCGAGGTAGACAA